>Ga0302179_10000705_pt1 | contig 21458 bp, 17 predicted proteins | sample I_Palsa_E3_1_FD_198788 | JGI IMG/M metagenome (GOLD analysis project Ga0302179, IMG submission 198788) | Peat permafrost microbial communities from Stordalen Mire near Abisko, Sweden - I_Palsa_E3_1 | ecosystem: Environmental > Terrestrial > Soil > Palsa > Peat permafrost | place: Sweden...
TCTCGGGAGGCTCAATGATCGTCGCCAGAACGAATTGGGTCACACGTTCGCCTTGCCATTCCCCGTCCCCGGCGAGCCTACGTATCCCCGCCACCTCATGGTTGATCCTGCTTCTTTTATTTGCCGTACCCGCAGGCGCCCAGGAAGGAACGAAGGACCTCGGGGAAGCCAGCCTGGAAGAACTGGGGAACATCCAGGTCTACAGCGCCTCGAAGCACTTGCAGAGCACCAGCGACGCGCCCTCCTCAGTCACGATAATCACGGCTGACGAGATTCAGAAATTTGGTTATCGCAGCCTCGCCGATATTCTGGAGAGCGTGCGCGGGTTCTACATCAACTACGACCGCGATTACACTTTCATTGGGGTGCGCGGCTTCGGACGCCTGGGAAGCTGGAACAGCAGCATCCTGCTGTTGATCGACGGTCACCGGATCAACGATAACGTTCTCGGCGACGGATTGATTGGCCCGGAGTTCCTGGTTGATTTGGATCTGATCGATCGCGTGGAAATCATCCGCGGGCCCAGTTCTTCGCTCTACGGCGCCCAGGCCTTTCTCGCTGTGATCAATGTCATTACCCGCAAGCCGGCGCAACTGAAGGGCGTGGAATTCTCCTTTGCGCCAGCCAGTTTTGGGACCTACGAGGGCAGGGCCAGTTATGGCGGTCAGTACAAGGGTGTCGACATCCTGCTCTCCGGTACGTTCTACAACAGCCGTGGGCCAACTCTATTTTTTCCCCAGTTCGACAGTCCAGCCACGAACTACGGAATTACGCGAAACACGGACTACGAAAGCTTTCAGCACATCCTGGCCGCCATCAGTTTCCGTGGATTCACCCTGCAAGGCTTGTTCAGCGCGCGCGATAAGGGAGTGCCTACGGGATACTTCGGCGCAGTGTTCAACGACCCTCGCACTCTCAATCTCGACTACCACCAATACCTCGATCTCAGCTACCAGCATTCGGTTGGGGAGAAATGGGACCTGACGGCTCGGACGTCTTATGACCAAACCCGCCTGCAAGGGCCGGTTGTGTTCTCGACCGGACTGCCGGACGGATCGACCGCGGTCGATACCTACTCGTTCCGGGGGAACTGGTGGGATGGCGAGGCAAAATTGAGCGGAACCCTGCTCGGTAAACACAGAATCACGCTGGGCACCGAGATAACGGATAACTTACGGCAGGATCAGGGAAACCTCTTCGAAAACGTCTTTACGGCGGACCCTGAGAACTCGGCGATCTGGGCGCTCTACGCCCAGGATGAGTTCGCCATTACTCATAACCTGACCTTGAGCGCCGGGCTTCGCTACGATCATTATTCCGATTTTGGCGGGACTAGCAATCCGCGTCTGGGGCTGATCTACCATCTCTTCCACCCAACCGCTTTGAAGTTGCTTTACGGTACAGCCTTCCGTGCTCCCGAACCCTACGAAATCACACCAGACTTCGGTTCCTTCTACGACGACAACCTGCATCTCGGGCCGGAGAAAATCCACACTCTCGAAGGGATTGTGGAGCAGGGATTTGGACCACATTTCACGCTATCGGCCAGCGTTTTCCGCAACTGGATCGATGATTTGATCTCGCTCGAGACTCAGGGCAACGGTCATGCCGTGTACGAGAATTCCCTTAAAGCAGATGCCACCGGGGTAGAAGTTGAGTTGGACGGCCACTTGGCCGATGGTCTGCAAGGCAGGGCCAGCTACAGTTATGTGGATGCCGAACAGCCCGTAACCCATCAGCCTCTTACCAACTCTCCGCAGCATCTGGGCAAGCTCGATCTGAGCTACCCCGTGGTGCAGCAACGGCTATTCACCAGCCTGGACGCACAGTACACCAGCTCGGTTCAGACTTTGGCGGGAAACACGGTCAGTGGCTTCTCCGTTCTCAATTTCACCTTGCTGGGGCACACACTGGGGAAGCACCTGGATTTATCCGCCAGCGTCTATAACGTCTTCAACAAGAAGTATTTCGACCCCGGCCGCCCGGAGGACCCGGAAGATAGCATTCAACAGGACGGAAGAAACTTCCGAATCAAACTCACGGGCAGGTTTTGAAGCGCAGAATGTACTTCTCGAGCAAGGACGAATCGTGGCACTGGCGGCCATGGCTCCGGGCCGCTCTCGGGTTTGGCCTTGCCCTTTTCGCGCTCCAACTTCTGGCACTGGGGCAGCAGAATGCTACGGAAGACCAGGTCAAGGCGGCATATCTCTTCAATTTCGCAAAACTGGCTGAGTGGCCCAGCCACGCTTTGCCGGATGGTCCGTCACCTCTGGTGATCGGAGTTAGCGGCGGGCATGCAGACTTTCTTGATGTCTTGAAGGCCGTCGTCGCCGGAAAAATCGTCGGCACCCATGTGTTGGTGGTCGAACCCATAAGCTCTGAAAGGGAAATGAAGTCATGCCATATCGTGTTCTTTCGCGCGTCCGAGAGGAAGCATACCCAGGCCGCCATCGAGGGGCTGGCGCAAGCGGGCGTGCTTTTGGTGGGTGAGGACGAGTCCTTTCTGCGACAGGGTGGCATGATCAATCTGGTCAGGGAACATGGAAGCATCCGTTTTGAAGTCAATCCTGACGCGCTGGACCGTTCGGAGATACATTTCAGCTCGAAAATTCTGGCGCTGGCCAAAGCTGGCTACGGGTCTCCCCCCACGATGGCGTCCAACTCGCCCTCGCCGGTTGAAGCGGCGAGGCGGCTGGAGCGCAGCGTTCCCCCCGAGTACCCCGCCATCGCGGAGCGGATGAAATTGACGGGAACGGTGCAGGTGCAGGTGCTGGTGAAGCCGGATGGAACGGTGAAGGAAGTGAAGATCCTCGGCGGCCACCCTCTGCTCGCAGCTGCCCTGGCACGCGCGGTCATGAAGTGGAAGTACCAGCCCGCGCCCAGAGAAACGGTGGAAGCAGTAAAGTTCAGCTTCGGCCCGTAGTGGGCGCTGGGGTCGGAACCAAGCCTCCTGGAGGCTATCTCCTAAGCGCTTTGAAAGGGCGCGGCTCAGCCGCGCCGCTAAGATCCCATAAATGCGCGGGCTTCAGCTCCTGAGGTACGCTGGCCTCCGGCCGTTGAATATTTATGAGGTGGCTTCTAGCCTCCGGCAGCGCTTTCGCCTGGTCCGCATTGGTGCCGCGCAAATTGAAGCTTAAGGTTTTCCGCAGCCCCGCCCACACGTTTCAACACTTCAAGCGGAACCTTGAATTCGCAATTGCATGAGGTGCAGACTGCGATAGCCGGTGTAGTTCCAAGCCACTTCAGCACGCGGAGATTGCGTTTAGGCATGCCGCACTCTATGAGGCCTACCGCATCGTTTCTTCAATCTCAGAAATCCAGTCGGGGCGTTTCAGCACTTCCCGCGGCTTCGGACCATCCGCCGCGCCCACAATCCCATCGTTCTCCATCAGATCGATCAGGTGGGCCGCGCGCCCGTAACCGATGCGCAGCCGCCGTTGCAGCAGCGAAGTGGACGCTTTCCCAAACTCCACCACCAGCTTCACCGCATCCTGATACAGAGGATCGTCCTCGCCGCCGTCCTCCGATCCCTCAACGCCGCCGCTGCCGGGCTCGCGTTCGTCTTTCGGGACTTCGAGGAATTGCTGCTGGTATTCCGCCGAGCCTTGCTGCTTCCAGAATTCGACTACCGCCGAGATCTCTCTTTCCGTGACTAGCGGCGCATGCAGCCGATGCACCCGCGCCGATCCCGAAGGCAGGTAGAGCATGTCGCCCTTGCCCAGCAGCGCCTCCGCTCCGTTGGCGTCAAGAATGGTGCGCGAATCCACCTTGGTCGCCACCCGAAAAGAAATGCGCGCCGGAAAGTTCGCCTTGATCAGTCCCGTAATCACGTCCACCGACGGGCGCTGCGTTGCCAGCACCAGGTGAATGCCCACCGCTCGGGCCATCTGTGCCAGGCGTGTGATCGATTCTTCCACGTTGCTCGAATCGAGCATCATCAAGTCGGCTAATTCGTCGATGATGATCACGATGTAAGGAATCGGCTTATCGTCGGAATCCTCTTCAAACAGGCTGGGCGTGCCACCGTTGTCAAACAGGCGGTTGTACTGGTCGATATTCCTTACGCCCTTGGCGGCCAGCAGCTTCAGCCGCCGTTCCATCTCGCGCACCGCGTTGCGCAGCGCATTCGCCGCCAGCTTCGGTTCGGTGATGATCGGCGTATACAGGTGCGGCACGCCTTCGTAGTTGCCCAGTTCCAGCCGCTTCGGATCCACCAGAATCAGCCGCACCTGCTCCGGCGTCGCCTTGTACAGAATCGACATGATGAAAGCATTGATGGCCACGCTCTTGCCCGAACCCGTCGACCCGGCAATCAGCAGGTGGGGCATGCCATTGAGATCGGCTGTGACGATGCGCCCATTTATGTCCTTGCCCAGCGCGATTGTCAGCTTGGATTTAGAGCCCATGAATTCCTGCGACTCGATGTTCTCCCGCAGCCAGATGATCTCGCGCTGGCGGTTTGGTACCTGAATGCCCACGGTCGACTTCCCAGCCATGCGCTCTATGAGAATGCTCTCAGCTTTCAGCGCTAAGCAAAGGTCATCGGTGAGGTTCGTGATGCGGCTGTACTTGATTCCGGCGTCGGGCTTGAATTCGAACGTAGTGACCACTGGCCCAGGATTGATCTGCGTGATCTGTCCGTGTACGTCAAACTCGGCATACTTTTCGGTGAGCACCTGCGCCAGCAATTTCAGTTCGTCGGCATCCACAACCTGCTGTTCATCAGGACGCTGCAGCAAGCTGCTCGAAGGCAGCTTGTAGCCGCCCGCAATCCGAGGCATCGTTGTCTTCGGTTTGTGATCGCTGTCGCCACGCCGCGTCACTTCCGGGTCAATCGCGGCTTCGGCTCCAACCAAAGACTCAGACAGAATTCCGCCCGTCGCCGGCCTGCTCGGCGCATCTTCCGTAGACTCAGGCCCCAGCATGCGCTCGATGCCCGTACGGCGAGGTTCTGCAGAAGCCCTTGTCGCTGCAATGGGCTCAACCACCTGCCGCGATGGACTTAACTGCGTCTTTACCACCGGCTTCGAAATCCGCCGCTTGTCCAGTTCCCTCTGTTGCCGCTTTTTTGTGCGGTCTTCCTGCCAATCCTGGTAGCGGTTCCACAGCGCGGTCACAAACGCAAACCGCGTCGGGGCCCACAGTTGAATCGCTGAAAACGAGAATGCCGTCGAGAGATAGAGTGCGACCGCCAGCACGCTGGCACACACGATGTACGCTCCCGCCACGTTCAAGTAGTGGATTAACAAATCGCCCACAACCCGTCCCAGCAGCCCCTCGATCGGCATCGCGTTCAGCCAGCGCCAATGCCCAGGCAGCAGCGCCAGCAGCGCGGGGATGAAGACCACCAGCCAGATTCCTCCGAGGCTCTTCGCCACCGGAGATTGAACCTTCCGCGAAGCAAACCAGCGGATTCCAAGCGAAGCAGGAAAGACCGGCAGCAGAAACGCTCCGATCCCGAAAAACTGCAGAGTCAGGTCTGAGATGAGCGCTCCGACCACGCCGATCCAGTTGCGGGCGACGTGGGTTCCGGTCAGCACCGAGGCGCTGTTCAGCGAAGGATCGAGCGGCGAATACGAAGCCAGCGCGAGGAAGAGGAGGAGCGCAGAGACGCACAACAGGAGCCCGATCAGCTCATTCAGCCGCCGATTGCCCGTGGGGACAAAAATGCTTGCCAGAAAACGCATGAGGGCCGTTGTTTCCACGGATATGAATCCGTGGCGCAATCGGCCAGAGCCTCATTATTATGCCAAGAAGCGGCTGCTGCGGCAATGCCGGAATTCGCCTGGAGTGTACAGTTAGCTTCCTGCCGACAGAACCGGCCATGATATTAAAGCTTAGCGGGCGTCGTAGCGTCGCTTCCGATTCTCAACCACTCCTCGAAAGGTACCGCAGAAGGACGCAACCGTCCCGGGTTCATGATGTTGTCCGGGTCGAGTCCCGCCTTAATTGCGGCTACAGCCAGCACACCCAGGGGCGAAATGTCATCGGTCAGCCACGGCAGATGTTCGGTGCCGACGGCATGGTGGTGCGATAGAGTGGCGCCGTGATCCATGAACGTCTGCTGGGCAGCTCGTTTCGCATGCAGGTACTGTTGCATCTCGCGCCCATCCTGCTGCCTGCAGGCGAAGGTCAGGTAGAGGCTTGCCCCGCAGTGATAGGTGTGGCTGATATGACATCCAACCCAGGGCCTGACCCCGCTTTCAGAAATCGCGGCGCGTAGGGCCGTGGTCGTTGCCCGATACAAAGGAGCGAGGTTGCTCCAGACGGTTGAGGTTTCGCTCACATCGGAGGTGATGCCGCGATCCAGGAGAAAATCACGTATGTGCGGAAAATCATACTTGGTCGATTCGAAAGACTTCCCCGAACTCGGACCAAGGTCCACGGCGCCGAAGCGGCTGTAGATGGCGTTTACTTGACTGTGCTGGCGGGCGGCACCGGCCTTGCTGCCCTCGAAAGTGGTGAGCATAAGGCAGGCTCGCGCGAAATCGAAACCCTTCGCCCTGAGGTAACCCTTCATAACTTTGCTTGCCGCCTGTGAGAGCCGCGACGAAGCCGGTTTGAATGCCAGCGACAGTGCCGTCTTGTCGGGGTCGCTAAGGCGCAACATTGAAGGTACGCACTCTTGTCGCACGCATTCATGCATGGCTTCGATGCCGGCTTCGAACTCCATAAACAGGTAGCCGTGAGTACGACGCGACTCGGGCCGGGGATGCACTCGCATCGTCGCTTCCGTAATCACTCCCAGAGTTCCCTCACTGCCGATGCACAGATGATTGACATCGATGCCGTTCGAGGACTTGGGCACGGTTCGCGTCGCCAGCACACCCAGCGGCGTGACCATCCGCAGCGCGATTACCATATCCTCGATCTTGCCGTACTTGTCGCTCTGCATTCCGGCCGACCGGGTGGCGATCCACCCGCCGAGTGTGGAGTGCAAGAAGGAATCTGGAAAGTGACCGAGTGTCAGGCCGTATCCATTCAATTGCTCTTCCAGATCGGGACCAAAGGCGCCGGCCTCGATGCGCGCCGTAAAGGACTCTGCATCCACTGCGAGCACGCGCCGCATGCGCCGCATATCGAGTGACACCACCATGCGGCGGCTTTCGCTTCGCTCCAGACAGCCAGCGATATTCGAACCGCCCCCGAATGGAATGACCACGACATCGTGGCGCACGGCAGCCCGCAACGTCATTAACACATCGTTTTCATTTTCGGGATAAAGCACCAGGTCAGGAGCACCTTCAGCCATGCCCCGACGCATTCGAAACAAGTCGCGGAAGCCCTTGCCGTATGCGTGGATCACACGCTCCCGGCGGCTATCGAAGATTTGATCGGCGCGCATCCACCGGCGCAGTTCAGCCAAAAAACCATCATGACGAATTGCCTCGCACAACCGCACAGCTTCGATCGGCACGGGTGCCGTATCTACCTCGTCTGTTTCCGCCTCGAGTTGCGCTTTGGCATAGGGCCACAGACCGGGATGGGCATTCGAGTCGAAGCTGACCGCTTCATCTCCCCACCCCCACCATTTCATGTGCTTGGCCGCGTGCATAGCTTTCTCGAAGGTAAGAATCGCACTAGCGTTCATGAACCCGCGCAGGCCCGCGCATCAATTCTCCGCAGTCTTCGGCGGAAGGCTTCTGGCTCAGCCCGCGGATGCGCTGTTCGAGCAATTCCACAGCCGCCTTCCGAAGCCCGCGCCCGAGCTGAGGATCGGACGGATTCGATGCGAACCGAAGCGGCTCCCCGAAGCGGACCGTAACAGTTCCCGGCCGCGGCATGAGTTTCCCCTTTGCCAAAATATTATGAGCGCCGTCGATATAGGCAGGCACGACCGGCACCCCAAGTTCCACGGCAAACAGCCCTGCACCCTTCTTGAATGCCTGCATCTCTCCTCTATTGGAGCGCGTACCTTCAGGATAAAGGATCAGATTGCCCCGCGTCCGTCGCAGAAATTTATCGCACATTGCCAAACTCCGCCGCAGCGAGTTGTGTTGCGCATGGCGATCGATAGGGATGACGTTCATGAATCGAGAGACTACGAATTTTACCCTCCGGGAGTCAAAGAAATAATCGCTTGCCCCGAGCATCGCGAATGTGGAAAAAGGAAGGCCCGAAGCGGTCATCAGAACTGCACTGTCGATATGGCTCGTGTGATTGCTGCAGAGGATGAATGGAGAAGCCGGCAGGTGCTGCTGCCCTTCAACCGTCAGCCGGCAATAACAAAGGAAAAATCCCCGGCAGAAGGCTTGAAACATAGCGCCACCAGTGGCGGGCGCCAAGAACATGCCTTCCGCTTTGCCCGGGCCAGTCATAGAACGGACGGCGTTGTATCACTCCCTTTCCCGATCAGGCGTGGCGTTTCTTTTGCCAGAGCCCGTTCTCCCCAGGGGCTTTCACCCCGCCAGTCTCGCCGCGAACGCCAGCACAAGCGCTCCGACGATGATGCGGTAGACCGCAAACGGCGCAAAGCCGCGCTTGCGCACATAGGCCATGAACCATGCTACAGAGGCATACGCCACGATGTAGGAAACCACGAAGCCGATGGCCAGCACGATCCATCCATGGGCATCGATCTGCGAAACCCCAATCGGATTCTCGCCCTTGCCCATGACCGACTTGAACAGCGTGTATCCCGTAGCCGCAACCATCGTCGGGATGGACACGAAGAATGAGAATTCGAGAGCTGAGGCGCGCGACATCCCGGCAACCTGACCAGCTGCGATGGTTGACATGGAGCGCGACGTTCCCGGAAATACTCCCGAGAAGATCTGGCAGAAACCGATCCACACGGCTTGTCCCAGACTCATATTCTCCATCTTCCAGGTGTGGATGCGGCCTCCACCCGCCGACGGTCCCGCGGCCTCCGACTTGGCATTCATCGCGTCGACGATCCACATGATGATTCCGCCGATCAGCAACGACCAGCCGATGATGTACAAATTCTCCAGGTGCTTGCCGATGACCTTGGTCAGAAGAAATGAAGGAATGGCCGTAACCACAAACGCGACGGTAACTAATCCTAGAGGGTGCGTGAGCGGCGTCCGGTCGCCGCGCTCGCCGCGCGGAAAGGTAGAAAGGAACGTCGCGATGCGGCTGCGGAAATACACTGGCAGGCAAAGGATTGCGCCCAGTTGGATGACAATGGAGTACATCTTCCAGTAGCCGTCCGACAGGCTAATGTGCAGCAGCGCCTCGGAAAGCCTCAGGTGCGCGGTCGAACTGACCGGCAAAAACTCCGTGAGACCTTCGACAATCCCCAAGACCAGCGACAGCAAGTAGTCGTTCAATCACCCTCCAAGAGTAAGAGAACAGTATCTCAGAAAAACTTTGCGAGGAGGTTGCTGGAAAATTGCTCCGCATTCTCGCGGTTTGCTCAGTCACTGGCGTTGCCGAAGGTTGGTACGCCCTGCTGGATGTAAAAGATCAGTCGCTCGGCGCGCAAGGCCCAATCGCTTTGTCCATACTGGCTGACAATCTTCTGCGCCAGCGCCAGGGCGCGGTCTTTGGATTCCGCGGCTTTCTTTTGGTTGGGCTCTGTCGTGTACATCTCGATCAGTACGGAGCGGCGCCAGGCCGCGTTATACAACGCTTCCGGCGCGGCCGGAGATTGCGGATGCTCCTTGGCATAGTTCTCGTAGAGATCGGCTTCTTTGTCCGGACATTTCGATAGGCCCTCCCATTCGCCGCAGAGCTTGTTTTCGATCATGCGAAAAGCGGCCAGGTCGGCCCACTTGGTGCCGGGATATTTCTTGATCACCAGCTTCATCCAGTCTTCCTGCATTTGCCCGCGCATATAGGATTGGCGCTCGCGCGCGGAAGGCCGCGTCATCACGTCGGACCTCTCGACTTGCCAGCGAATATCCGCCGCGCGATAAAGCGCCTCAGCGGCCAGCGGCGAGGTGGGCATAATATCGTACACGCGGTAGTAAAGCCGCATCGCATCCTGCGCCGCGTCGCGACGGCCACGTCGGCGGCTGGCTTGCTCTTCGGAGTCCTCCGCTTCGCCGAAGATGATCCGGTCCCCGTCCTGAGTTGTGGCGCTTACGAACGCTTTGCTCGGAACCCAGCCGGTGACAGTCTTGCCTTCCTCTTCTTCTTCGGTTGCGCCTTCTTCATGACTCGGCGGCCGAAGAATCGCTTCCACGTGAACCCAATCATGGCTGGTCTCGAGGATAATCAGTTCGCGTCCACGTCCCGCCTGGCCCAGCTTGGCGGCTTCTGCGCTGGGCGCAACGCGCATTGTTTCTTCGTTTACCAGCGTTCCCCGCTGGGCCTGCCCTGTGGCGAACGGGACGAAAAAGAGGATGCCTGCGGCGATCGTAACCGCGGCAATCGTTAACGTTGAAATCAGTGCGGATCGTAATTTCATGACATCCCGAGTGCTTGGTGTGTGGTCAGCCTGACCATTGACTAAGAATGGGTTTGGGTAGGACGCGGTTGCAAAACCGTTAGCTTTTATTTCGCGCCACTGGATATTCAACGCGTACAGGTTAGTGCTCGTCTTTCGCGTCGGTCAAGCGGAATCGGTTTTAGCGTTGACTAGCTCGTCGGCGCCGATTGGAATGCATAAGCAACTGGTAGGATTGCTAACCGGGCACGCGGCTTGCACTCCAATGACACCGTTATCCATTTTCGGCCTCTTCGCAGTAACGGCAATGCTGGTCTGCTACGCGCTGGAAGCGCGGAGCCGATGGTTCATCCTGGCTTTCGCCGGAGCTTGCGCGCTCGGCTCAGTCTACGGCTTTCTTCAGGGAGCGTGGCCGTTCGGAATGGTAGAGGCCGTGTGGTCTGTAGTCGCCATACGGCGCTGGGCGCGGGCGGTACGTTCAAAGTGATCCACGATGGGCCGCGCGGCCACGACATTTTCGCCGCCGTTACATTCGTTACAACCCCGCGCTTGATTTAACGTTCCAACAAGAAAGCCGCGACGTATGCTGAATCTTGCGCTCTGCCGATCTGAAAGGGACAGCGAGAATGAACCGATTTCTGGGCTGGATCTGCTGGATCTGGTGGATTGGCCTGATGTCCTGTGTGTTTGCGCCACTCCTTCCGGCTCAGAGCAGCTTGGGTATTGGTGCAACTGGAACCAGGTTCCTGCTTAACGCGCCGGCGGGCCGACAAAGCGGCAGTGGAGCGAATTCGCAGCCGGCTGGTCCCAATCCGCCGGCCGGCCAAGCGGCCGCAACGTCGTCCAATCAAGACTTGGCGACACCTCCGAAGCGCATGTTCGGGATGATTCCGGATTTTGAGAACACCAACGATACTCCAGCCAACCGGCATCCTTTGACGGTGAGCGAAAAATACAGGCTTTCGCTGCATCAGGCATTCGACATCAGCGCGCACATTGGAGATGCGTTTCAGGCAGCTTTGCAGCAGGCCGCAAACGGCCAGCCGCGTTACGGACAAGGCTGGGACGCCTACGGGGAGCGGTTTGCGGCCGCCGAAGGCGATCAAATCACAAGCAGCATTCTGATCTACGGTGTTCTGCCTTCAATCCTGCACGAAGACCCGCGCTATTTTCGGCAGGGCAGGGGATCGATGATTACGCGGGTGTGGTATGCGATCAATCGCACATTTGTGACGCGCACGGATAAGGGCACGTCCCGGTTTAATAACTCAGAAACATTCGGCCAACTGATCTCCTGCGGAATCTCGACCAGCTATTATCCGCCTCCGGACCGCAGTATTAGCCGCGTCTTCTCCAATTGGGCGGTCAATTTGGGGGGCAACAGCGCCTACAACGTGCTCTCCGAATACTATCCAGACCTAATGCGCGGGCTGTTTCATCGTCACGCGAAGCCGGCAGTCGGCAATTAGCATTGAGCATTTGGCCGCTCGGGTTTGTCCGGGTTCCCTCAACGGGGTTGTTGGCCAATTGCCAATTGCTAGTTGCTGTACCGTGACCCGCGGCGGAATTCTTCCAGCATCCCCGGATCGATGTTGCCACCGCTGATGATGGCGACGTTCAGCTTCGTCTTCGGGAGCTCGTCGCGGTGGAACAGGAACCCCGCGACAGCCACGGCTCCGCTGGGCTCCGCCATGGTTTTGGGATTTGCAGCCAGCAGCCGGACCGCTTCGCGAATCTCATCTTCGGTCACAGTTACAATGTCATCGACGTAGCGGCGGATGTGCTCGAAGTTGATAGGGCCAATGCTTTGCGTGCGCAGGCCGTCGGCCATAGTGCGCAAAACCTCGTCAGCAGGGAATTGAACGATCTTTCCGGCGCGCAAGCTGGCCTGCGCGTCGGCCGCCAGTTCTGGTTCCACGCCAATTACGTTGGCCGAGGGCTTGCTCAACTTAATCGCCGTAGCCACGCCGCTGATCATGCCTCCGCCACCCACCGGCGCAAGAACCGTTTCCACCTCCGGCAGGTCTTCGAGAATCTCCAATCCAATCGTGCCCTGGCCGGCGATGATCTGCTCGTCGTTGTACGGAGGCACGATCACGTATCCATGCTGCTCGGCGAGTTCTTCGGCCTTGCGCTGGCGCTCGGCGCTGCTCGGGCCGACGAAGACGATCTCCGCACCCAACGCCGCCGTGGCCTCGCGCTTGATCGCGGGGGCGTTTTCCGGCATGACGATGACAGACTTCACGCCCAACGCCCGCGCTGCGTAGGCCACGCCTTGAGCATGGTTACCGCTGGAGTAAGTGATCACTCCGCGCTTGCGATCGTCTTCCGAGAGCGAGGCGATCTTGTTGTAGGCGCCGCGGAGCTTGAAAGCGCCGACGGGCTGCTGATTTTCGGGCTTGAGAAAAAGGCCGTGAACGCCGGATTCTGGATGATCGAATTCGATTAGCGGGGTGCGAATCGCGATGCCGTGAATGCGGGCTTGGGCGGCGCGAATGTCGTTGAGCGTTACCATCGGTGGCGCGCAGTCAGATCTCCAAGATCACCGGCATGATCAGCGGCCGCTTCTGCGTTTGCTTGGAAATATAGCGCTTCAAATCAGCGCGGATCTTCTCTTTGATCACGCCGTAATCAGCCTTTTCCTCTTCGCTGGAGTGCGCCAATGTGTCCTCGACAATCCGCCGGGCTCCATCCAGCAAGCCGTCTTCGCCCGGATTGAAGCCACGCGTTACGATCTCCGGCGCAGTTTCCACGCGGCCTGAAAGTTTGTTGATGGCGATGATGGGCAGAACGATGCCGTCTTCACTCAAGTGCCGCCGGTCTTTAATAATCAAATCCTCAACCACGTCCGTTCGCGAACCGGAATCGATGCACACCCGGCCCACGTTAACGCGTCCAGCCTTGCGTGCGTTGTGTTCATCGAACTCAAGAATGTCGCCGCTCTCGATCAGAATCACCTTTCCGACTGAACTGTGCATGGCTCCAGCCATTTCGGCATGCAGCTTCAGTTGCCGGTACTCGCCATGGATGGGAATGAAGTACTTCGGCCTCACCAGGTTGATGATCAGCTTCAGTTCTTCCTGGCTGCCGTGTCCGCTGACGTGAATGGGAGGCGTGGTGCCGTCTTCGTAAATCACATACGCCTCGCGGCGGAACAGGTGATCAATCATGCGGTAAATCGTTTTCTCGTTGCCGGGGATAATGCGGGACGAGAGCACGACCGTGTCACCCTTCTCGATCTTGGCGTGCTTGTGATTGTCCACCGCCGCGCGCGACAGAGCCGACATGGGCTCGCCCTGGGTTCCGCTGATCATCACGCAGACTTTTTCCGGCGGGAAATTCTTCATCTCCCCGGGATTGATTACGAGCCCATCGGGAATCTCCAGGTAGCCCAGATCTTCGGCGATTTCGGCGGAGTTGTTCATTGAGCGGCCGATGAAGGCCACCTTACGTCCGTGCTGGTGAGCCAGTTCCACCGCCAACCGGATGCGGTGAATGGAAGAGGAGAAGCACGAAATGAACAGCCGCCGCTGGGTGTGCGCGAAAACTTCGTCAAACTTCCGTCGCACGGCGCGCTCGCTGGGCGTGTAACCCTTGCGCTCAACGTTGGTCGAATCCTGAAACAGGGCCAGCACGCCTTGTTTCCCGTATTCCGCGAAAGAGTGCAGATCGAAGAGATGGTTGTCGGTGGGCGTGGGATCGACCTTGAAGTCACCGGTATGAATCACCACGCCCAGTGGAGTGTGAATCGCGAGCGCAACGCAATCCACCAGACTGTGCGTCACGCGAATCGGATGGATGGTGAACACGCCGGCCTTGAAGCGCTCGCCGGCATGAATCTCGCGCAGGTCAGAGTCGTCGAGCAACCCATGCTCGTCAAGTTTGTCTTCCACGTAGGCCAGCGTGAACTCCGTGCCCCACACCGGCACGTTAAGTTCGGAAAGAATCCAGGGCAGCGCGCCGATGTGGTCCTCGTGACCGTGCGTGAGGACGATCCCGCGAACTCGCTGCCGGTTCTCGATGAGATAGGAAATATCCGGAACCACGATATCCACGCCGAGTAATTCAGCCTCGGGGAACATGAGGCCCGCGTCGATCACAATGATGTCGTCGCCCCAGCGCACTGCCATGCAGTTCATACCGAACTCGCCGAGGCCCCCCAGGGGGATAATCTGCAGTTTTCCCGTTGGCATTAGATACTGATGATGCTAGCACAGACCGTGTTGCGATCCGTACCGGGCGCAGGTTCTATAGCATTCTCCGGCGCGGTGAGTTAAGGTTGAATCAATGGCCGATGCTGAATCCAAATCGTGGCTTCGCCTCCGCGTCGAGAAGACGCTGATCAAGGGGCTGACGCGGGCTTACTCTACGGTGCAAGTCGATCCCGGGAAGTTTCTGCTGCAACTCCGTAGCGCATACAGGCTGCCCATCAGCGGCTATCACGGAGTGTATTCGCTCGAGATGAGCGAGCTCGATGTTGTGGCCGACGACCTCATTCGTAGTGGCATGAGGCTTGCCGCTCTTGAGGGGGCCGGCTTCGGCCTGGGCGGCCTGATCACAATCTTCCCAGATCTCGGTATTCTGTCAGCCATCACCATGCGCACCATCCAGAAGCTGAGCCTGGTCTACGGTTTTCAATTCAGCACCGACCATGAAATCGCCGAACTCTGGATCGCCGCCGCCAGCGCGGCCGGAGTCGACATCAGCCGCGAACTGCTGGAAAAAGAAGTGGTCAACAAGTTCGTGCCGCGCGTAATTCAACGTATCGCCGCCCGAGCCAGCGCTGAGGTGGTAGAAAAATGGGCGGGACGCGTGATTCCCTTCGTGAGCTCCGCCATCGGCGCCGGACTGAACTACTGGTTCGTGCGCGCCTGGGGCGAGCGCGCCAAGACCCACTTCCGCCAGCGGCATTTGCAACTCCGCGAGCGTGACCAACACGCAGCACCGGGTCCACCAGAGCCGCAGATTCTGCCGGCGCAGACCGGCTAGCGCCTCGCAGTGTTCTCTGCGTTCTCCGCGTAGCGGTGTTCTCTGTGGTAAAAAAAGGAATGATTATTTTTCGCTGCGCCGCCGTTCTCTTCGATCTCGACGGAGTCCTCGTCGACTCAACTCGCTCCGTGGAACGGCAATGGCGTGCTTGGGCCCGCGAGCGGGGAATTGACGAGGAGAAGGTGATAGCAATCGGTCACGGCATCCGCGCGGTCGAAGTGATTCGCATAGTCGCTCCTCACCTCGATGCGGAAGCGGAAGTTCGGAAGCTCGAAAGCCGCGAGGCGGATGATCGCGACGGCGTCGCCGTGATGCCCGGCGCTGTCGATCTCGTCCGCTCGATTCCTGAGGGCCGCTGGTGCATAGTGACCTCAGGAGGTCGCCATCTGGCAAGTGCACGGCTCCGGAGTTTTGGAGTCCCTGTTCCCAGGATTCTGGTTACGGCAGATGATGTGACGAACGGGAAGCCGCATCCCGAGCCGTATTTGAAGGGCGCGAAGCTGCTGGGCGCCGATCCTGCGGACTGCCTTGTGATTGAAGACGCGCCATCAGGGATTGAGTCGGCGCGTGCGGGCGGGATGAAGGTATTGGGAATTACGAGCACGTATGGGGCAGAGGCTCTAAAGCACGCAAATGCGGTAATCGGGAAGCTTGGGCAGATTCAAGTTACGTCGAATGGGGCTGCAAAGCTAAGTGTAGAGGTTCGCCAATAGCAGAGCGTTTCGGAATTTCTACTTTTTCGTTCCCTTCACATCCTCACCATTGAAATGCTCCGTTACAAACGCAAACTCGCCCTTGTCGTTCTTCGAGAATTCGAACTGTATGTCCCACGCCTTAGAAAAGAATTTCTTTTCTGACTCGGCGAAGAGTGGACAACTTGCTCCGGCCATCAAATGACTGCCTTGTAGACTTCATTTTGTCCGCCATCCGTCGGGGGAAGGTTTAGCAGGAATGGGAAGGCACTGCTGGCAGTCGTTCACTACCGCAGCCAGTCTTCCAACTCAATCCCACGGTCTGTCTTCTCGTCGCGATACTTCACGATCACGGGCGTATACAAAGAAATTCCCAACTCTTTAGCCGCGCCTTTCTTCACTGCGCGCGAACCCGGCACGACGACAGCGCCTTCAGGAACTTCGAGCACCGATTCGGGAGTCGCCCGATAAACTGCGCCGCGCACAAGGTCGTAGAGCGGCGTCGATCGCGTCAAAATCGTTCCTGCGCCCAGCACCGCCCGTGCGCGCACCAGCGTGCCCTCATAGATCCCACAATTACCACCCACCAGCACGTCGTCTTCAATGATCACGGGAGCCGCATTCACAGGTTCGAGCACTCCGCCGATTTGCGCCGCCGCGCTCAGATGCACGCGCTTGCCGACTTGCGCGCATGAACCCACCAGCGCATGAGAGTCGATCATGGTGCCTTCGTCCACGTAGGCTCCCACGTTGATGAACATCGGCGGCATGCAGATCACCGACGGTGCCACATAAGCGCCCACGCGCACCGACGAACCGCCCGGCACGATGCGCACACGGTCGCCCACAGAAAACTGCCGGGTCGGGAAGGTATCTTTATCCACGAAGGTCAGTCCAGCCCCGCCCGTCTCAGCCAGTTCGCCGAGCCGGAACCCCAGCAGGATGCCATGTTTGACCCAAGTGTTGACCACCCACCGGCCGTCGATCTTTTCGGCGGCGCGGATCTTGCCCTGGGTGAGTGCGTCACGAAATTCGAGAAACGCCGGCCGTGCCTCGGGATTGTGCTCGACCTCGCCCAGCGCAGCCAAGCGTTCGATGGAAGCTTTCAGGGATGGCATGCGGGGAAGTATAAAGGAAATGCAGAAGTCAGAAAGTTAGACGTCAGAAGTAAAACCTAAGTTTACGCATTCTTACTTCTGCCTTTTGACTTCTCAACTTCTGCCTTCACACGCACTTGCATTCGCTGCGAATCAGCACCCCGGCCATGCCATGCGCGATCTCGCGCCCTTGGGCCAGCGTCGGGTAGGGTCCATGCCAGCGCGCGTGGTTGGCGTCGTGCCCCGCCGGACGGCCTTTGCCCTGGTTGCATTGCCCGCACGATCCGCGGTGCAGCACCATCTTGTGCGGCCCGGCCACCCAGTTTTCATAGATGTAGAATTCCGCGGCTTCCGGCGCGGGCGCCGCCGGCTTGGCGATCAGTCCCGCGTCCATCACAATCTTCTGCAGCTTCGATCGAGTGTCGCGCCGCATGGGCAACAGCGGCAGACGGTAGTTCTCTTCGATCTTGCCCATCATCGCCAGCACCGCCTTCACCGGCAACGGGTTTGATTCGATAAAGTTCGCCTGCATCAAGGGGAGATATTTGCGATGGATGCCGCGTGCCGTGGTCCAGTCATTATTGAGCGCAGCCCGCGTCATGTTTGCCATTTCGCGCGGAATCTCATTCGATGCCACCGAGACGATCCCGACGCCCCCCAACGCAATTACGGGCAAGGTGACCGCGTCATCTCCGGAAAAAACCAGAAATGTTTCAGGCACTGCGTTGATGGCCTCCGCGATCTGTGTCATGTTGCCGCTGGCTTCCTTGATGCCCACAATGTTCGGAATCTCGGCCAGCCGCGCCAGCGTCGCTGGTTCAATGTTCGCTCCCGTGCGCCCGGGCACATTGTAAAGAATGACCGGCTTGTCGCCCACGGCCTCGGCGATCGCCTTGAAGTGCCGATACTGACCCTCCTGTGTCGGCTTATTGTAATAGGGAGAAGCGGTGAGAATGGCGTCTACTCCAGCCCGCGCGGCAACTTCTTTAGCCCTTTCCACTGCGTCGTGCGTGGAGTTCGAGGTTGCTCCCGCCATGATAGGCACGCGTCCCGAGACCACCTCGATGGTGGTATCGATCACGCGCAGCCATTCATCGTGCGTGAGCGTGGGCGTCTCGCCAGTGGTTCCGCAGGGAACGAGAAAATCTATGCCGGACTCCACCTGCCACGCCACCAGACTGCGCAGGGCAGCATCGTCGACAGAGCCATCCTGATGGAAGGGCGTGACCAGCGCGGTACCACAGCCACGAAGTTGCATGCTAATAAGATAGCGCGAATGGGCTTTGCGTGGGAACGGGTGGCTGAACTACAGCTCCCGCCACACATCCTTGAAATCGTAGAAACCCTTCTTGCCGGCAAGCCACTCCGCCGCGCGCACCGCACCATCGGCAAAGCCCTGGCGCGATTTGGCGTCGTGACACAGATAAATCCTGTCGGCAGCGGATTCCAACACGACCTCGTGCATGCCCACGACGTCGCCTTCGCGAAAGGAAGTGATCTCGAGACCTTCACTCCTTCCGCTCGCTTCTCGGATTCCACGCTGGATTGCGATGGCCGTCCCCGACGGCGCATCCTTCTTCTGAACGTGGTGTCGCTCGAAGATTTGTCCGGAGTAATCGTGCCGCAAAGCCGCAGCGGCCGCGCGCGCAATGTCGAGAAACAAATTCACTCCCACGGAGAAGTTTGCTGCATATACGAATGCGGTGCCGCGGCTCTCGACTAATTTACGGAATCGATCTAGTTCCTCATACCAACCGGTAGTGCCGACGACCATGTTCTTACCCGCCGTGACACAGGCATCGATATGGCCGACGACGCAAGAGGGGGCGGTGAAATCAATCACCACATCAATTCCGCGTAGTTTCTCCGCGGTAAGAGCCGCGCCATGGGCATTCTCCGCGGCGCCCGCGACCTGAACTTCGTGCCCGCGCCGGCGCGCTACCTCCGCCACCAGCGATCCGGTCTTTCCGCGGCCGAGAAGAAGGATGTTCATGAAGTCAAAACCTCTTACTCGCAAACGTCGCGAAGAAAATCCGCTAAGAGCGCAAAGAGCTACGCGTAAATTTCCGGGTCCAGGTCCGCAAAAAACGTGCCGTGCAAGCGCTGGACCACCTCCGGCACTTCATCTTCCTCAATCACAAACGTCAAGTTGATCTCCGACGCGCCCTGCGAAATCATGCGAATCTTTTTGTCTGCCAACTCGCCAAACACCAGCGCGGCCACGCCCGGCTTATCCCGCAGGCTCTCGCCTACAAGACAGACGATGGCTTTGCGGCCTTCATACTTCACGTCGGCCAGCTTGGCCAGATCGGCCGCCAGGGCGGGAATGGCATAGTTCGAATCGACGGTCAGCGAAACACTCACTTCAGAGGTAGAAACCACGTCGACCGCGACCTTGTGCCGGTCAAAGGCTTCGAAAATCGCGCGCAGAAAGCCGTGAGCCAGCAGCATTCGCGGAGCTGCCACGTCCACAATAGTGATGCGTTTCTTCACTGCGATTGCCTTGAAAATATTCTTGCCCTGCGGCGCACGAGTTGTAATCTTGGTCCCTTCGCACGACGGATTTCGCGAATTCAGCACGTAGACAGGAATGTTTTTCTGGATGGCGGGCAGCACCGTCGCCGGATGCAGCACCTTGGCGCCGAAATACGCCAGTTCCGCCGCCTCATCAAAGCTGATTACCTTGATGCGCCGCGCGTCCGGACAAATGCGTGGATCGGTGGTCAGAATCCCGTCAACGTCGGTCCAGATCTCAATTCGCTCCGCGCCCAGTCCCGCACCCACAATCGCGGCAGAATAATCGGAGCCGCCTCGTCCAATTGTCGTGGTCACGCCCGCACGGTTCGCCCCAATGAACCCGCCCATCACCGGAACCTGCCCGGCCTCGAGCAGCGGTTTCACCTTAGTTTGCAGCCGCTCAGTGGTTTCTTCCTGCTGCGGCACCGCCTCCATGTAGCTGCTGTCGGTCACTAGAACTTCGCGTGCGTCCACGTGCGCGCCCTTCAGTCCGTGCGCCACGAACGCGGCCGCCACAATTTTGCTGGAAAGCATTTCACCGAAAGCCGCGACGTGATCGGTGGTCCGCGGGGTCAACTCGCCCACCGCGGAAATGCCGCGCAGCAGTTCGTCGAGCCCCTCGAAGTCGCTCCCCAGTTCCGAGTGGAAGTCAGTGAATAGCGCCGTGCCCAGCAATTCGCTGGCCGTGTTGTAATGTCGTTCTTGCAGGGACCGGCATAGTTTGAGGGCTGTCTTACGTTCCCCTGCGCCCGCGGCGCGCGCCATTGTCAGTAGCGTATCGGTAACTTTGGCCATGGCGCTGACCACCACCACGGGCCTCTGCGGCAGCCGGTCTTTGACGATCTCGGCCACGCGCTCGATGGCCCGGGCGTCTTCCACCGAAGTGCCGCCGAATTTCATCACGATCATCGGCATGGCTCGCTTGCGGGATTACGGCAGTGCCGGTTATAGAAGCAGGGCGCGGTTGTCATTCTAGGAAGTCGCGAAGTAGCCCTTAGCCTTGAGCAGTTCCGCATTCAACACAGCCGCGCCAGCGGCACCGCGGATGGTGTTGTGCGAAAGCACGGTGAACTTCCAATCCAGCACACCGCACGGCCGCAGCCGCCCCACCGCAGTCGTCATGCCCGCTCCCATGTCAACATCAAACCGCGGTTGCGGACGGTCATTCGCCTCCAGATAAACCACTGGACGTTCAGGCGCGCTGGGCAGCTTCAGTTCCTGGGGCTCAGCACGGTAGTCGTTCCACGCGGCGATAATCTCTTCCCGGGTGGCCTTCGTCTTCAGCCGCACGGAAACCGATTCCGTGTGCCCGTCCTCGACCGCGACCCGGTTGCATTGCGCGCTCATAGCGAATCCCGCCGGCAGAACCTTCGTCCCATTCAGTTGTCCCAGCAGCTTCAGCGTTTCCTCTTCCATCTTTTCTTCTTCATTGCGGATGTAAGGAATGACATTGCCCAGGATGTCGAGCGAAGGCACGCCCGGATACCCCGCGCCGCTGACCGCCTGCATGGTCACGGCCATCACTGTTTCCAGGCCGAAGCTCCGTTGCAACGGCGCCAACGCCAGCACTAGCCCGATGGCCGAGCAGTTGGGATTGGTCACCACATAGCCACCGGATTTCTTCCGCCAGGCCTGCCCGTCAATCAGCCGGATGTGCCCGGCATTGACCTCGGGAATCACCAGCGGCACATCAGACTGCATGCGCAACGCACTGGAATTGGAAACCACGGCGCAGCCCGCCTCGGCAAAGCGCGGCTCCATTTCGGCGGCAATCGAAGCATCGAGCGCCGCGAAGATAATCCTCGGCGC
>Ga0302179_10000709_pt1 | contig 21389 bp, 15 predicted proteins | sample I_Palsa_E3_1_FD_198788 | JGI IMG/M metagenome (GOLD analysis project Ga0302179, IMG submission 198788) | Peat permafrost microbial communities from Stordalen Mire near Abisko, Sweden - I_Palsa_E3_1 | ecosystem: Environmental > Terrestrial > Soil > Palsa > Peat permafrost | place: Sweden...
TTCGGACCCAGCCAGGCCACGAGTTGTCGCTGCGTGTTCGACGGAGTCTCAAGTATGCCGACAAGAAGATATCCTTCGGTTATCACCAACGAACCCTTCCTAGCCGCAGCGACTTGGGCGGCCCGGACGTCATCGCGCTCCCGCCAATCAAAATCGGCGAACCGGCCCAGCGAAGCGTTAGCCAGGTATGCTGTGAGCGATTCATAGATCTCCCTTGCCAGCCCCTGCCGCGTATAGTCAAGAGCGTCTCGGGTTAGCGAGTCACGCTGCTGTAGGAGAGCGAGCAGCATGTGCGGGGTGACGAACGCTCGGCCAGTGGTCCGGGCAGTCTGGCGAGCGCCGTTCAATGTTCGGTGGAGAGGTTCGGCTATGGGAATGACGCATGACAGTGCCATAGAGCTTATCTTTAGCACCTCGGATAGCCGTGATTCGAGATCTGTAAGTGCCGTAACCGTAATCCGGTTGAACAAGGGACTTTCCGAGTTGCTCGCCTCCGCACGCAACTCCATCGGGAGATAGCTCAGAATCCGCCCCACGACCTGCGGGAAGTGCAACGGGAAGGTTGCGATGTCCCAGCCTGCCGCCTCGGCCGCTTGCCGCCAGTACAGTAGAGCCGCTTCGTCGTCCATTTTGGTAATTACACTGGCATCGTTGTGGTAATGACCTATGAATAGCCTTTCGAACATCAGCAGGACATGGTTTACCATATCTCGATCCAGGCCCTGATCGCGTGCCTCGTCGACTGCACGGCCAATCGCCGTTCGTATCGTCCGTTCGGTGGCCGCCTGTTCTTGCGGTCCCATGGAAAAGTCACGCAGTTTACTGCCAAGTGGCTTGAGTGCAGGCCCTGTGAGGCGACCAGCGATACTTGATGCGACCTTGGCTGTGACTGGATCCAACATGGCTAACTCCCTGAGGGCCAGGTGAAAGCCCTCTACATCCGTACTAGACAGGCCAGTCTTCGGGCCAGGTCCGGCTCGTCGTCTAGGGACCGACACCAGGCCAATGCCCGGCCTGGGATGGATCCCTCACATGACAACTGTAGTGGGTTCGTCCGCGTGCATGTCCCTCCGCGCGGCTGGCCCCACAGTCAGACTCGAGTACCGGGTTCATGATCATGGTGGCCGCAACAGACTCCAGAATCAGTTCTGTTGGGGCCGCTGTTCTGGTGTGTCTGACTGTGCCCCGAGTGTGCCAGGGTCGGGGGATGCTGGGTTGTGGTCATGCTACGGGCTCGGCCGAGCGGCCCGAAGTTCGTTTTCAATCGGGGTGAGCACGCCGAGAGCCGAGTGCAGCCGTCGGCGGTTGTGGAACATTTCCCAGTACTCGAGCAGAGCGTTGGCCAGCTCGATCCGGTGTGCCACCGCAACGTGGAGCTATTGATGACCACGGTGCAGAGCGCAAAACATTCGGCACCTCTCATGACGTCAAGCTAAGCTATCGACCCCGGTGGTTGGAGAGTGCTATCCGTCAAGACTCGATTTAGTCAGACTGCAAAGCTGATGTAAACGTCTCAACCAGCTCCAGAATACCCCCATCGCTCGCCCAGCTTTCAATCCGGTGGCGAAAGCTGTCGCGCAAATGACCTGCAAGCTGAGAAAGTCCTTGCTTCGACATGAAGGCAAAGGCGTGAGCGACTAGGCCGTAGGCTTGCCGTGGGTCAATTCCTTGTTTAGCTCTCACGTCAAGATCGAGTGCAACCAGTGATATCCATTCCATAAATAGTGATGATGAAGTCTTAGTGGCCTGTTCTGCCTCCGCGGCTTGAGCATCCGACCCTGAATCCGCCAGAAGCAGCGTCTCAGCAAGCCGTGTTTCGATGAAAGAGCGGAGCAGGTCCATAGCCTGCCACGCGTTTGACTGTAGCGATTCTTCAATCCTGTTCCGGAGCACGTCTCGCAAAGGATTGAGTCCCTCCGCACCCGCTGATGCCGCCGCAGCGAGAGCAGCGCTTTCCAGGGTCCGTGGATCGTCGGAGCCAAAATCGCGCATTTCTGCGGTATATTTTGCACTGGCTGCTGTAGCGATGTCTGTAATCGCGCAAAGTGTCAGCCCTTCGAGGCAGCGCCATTCGACGGCAGCCGAGATATCCGTTCGTGTATCAACTTCGCCCACGGTGCGTAGCAACGAACGGAGGATACTGTCTACCTTGGTCGCGAGAATCTGGCGCCGGTGACGTACGATAAATACGCTTGAGTACTGTGCATCAGCTTGCTCATAAAGAGCCTTGAGCTCGTGGTCTAGTTTCTCAATTTCGCTAAGGACCAGAGATATGGAGTCACTCCATACCAGGTACGCCAAGGGGAAATCAAGATCAGCTGTCGTAATCCTGGAAACTGTGCGTAGCGTCCGTTCCAGCTTATTCTGGCGAGTTGGCCGGGCAAGCGAAACCAACGGGTGTTCCGGAATACTGTCGATCGTGGGAGCTTCAGGGTGTTCTTCGTCACCTTCCTCAGAGGCGTGGAGCAACGTCGCTAGGAGAACGGCATGGGCGTCTTTCCGCAGGGCGGAATTATCACAGGCCGATGCCTCTCGGAAGTACGTGTCGGCGTCTTCAGACAAGCCCAACAGCGCGAGATATTCGGCGCACTGGAGGTGTACCTTCCATTTTTCCTGGAATGGGTGGCTGCCAAGAAGCTGTCGGCAAGCGTTGGTCATCCGCGATGTAATTTGAGTTATTGTAGATGCATAGTGAGTGGAAATGTTTTGAGCTGCTCCCCGGCAGCGGTCAGCGACATGGAATCCTGAAGCTGTGAAACTTTCAGAAGCCCTAGTCACGCCAGCTAGGTGTGCTAGCGCGCAAGCGGCTTGGCCATCAAAGTAACGGCAGTCAGCAAGGCTTACTGCCCAGTTCGCTAGGTGCTCGCTCCATCCGAAAACCCAGAAAGCTGGGAAGGCGAGATTTTCGAAAATGCGAAACGCCTCAGAATACCTTCCCAGTTCATAAGTTGTCCACGCTAGATTGTGTAGCGTTAGCACTGTACCAAAGTTGAACTGGCCGCAAACTTGTACTTCTATTGCAGCAATTTGTTTCAGCATTCGTAGCGATCGGCTTTTATTGCCCGCATCCCCGCAGGCCAGGGCGGCATTAGATAGTGCCGTTAGGAGTTTGGGGTGCCTGTCGGGCAGGTATCGGGCGAGAATTCTGGCGACCCTCTCATATTCCTGCAAGGCTTCGACATGCCGTCCTGATTCTCGGGCTATGCGAGCGGCGACTCTTGCAGCATCTATCTGTTGTTGCTCTGCAGCCGGGATCGCCTTACCCGGTTCGGGAACCTGCTCTCGCATCCGCTGACTGTCCGCTACATGCAACAATTTCTCGGGTACAGGTGTCTCCTGAAAGATCTCCGCTAGATCATCGAGCATGGTACGGCTGGTTGAACCGGACAGAAACATAGGAACAGGCCCTGGGTTAGTCCTCAGTGCGTACAAGCTATGGTATGAGATGTGTTCTTCGGAAATACTTCCTCCGCTGGAGTTCCAAAGACTAGCCAGCGTGGATACTGCCCAATCTAGAATGTCAGTGTAGATCTGTGTGAGCAACTCCCTCTGATCGAAGCCGTATGCGCCACTTCGTGTCTCCGCGAGCGGACCTTCAAGAGCAAGACTTTCAAGCTCCGTAATGGCTTGCTCATTTTGATGTGCCTGCCACAGGCCAAAAACGCGCAATATACGGGCGACTTGAACAAGCTCCCATACCTCAGCCTGTCGGGCGTCATCGGCTATTCGCCGCAAATTGCGAGCAGCTCGTTTGCTTCGCCCGGCTACGATGAGCCACTTGGTGGTTTCCAGGCGAACGTTAAGTGAAATGGTATGGCTGCGGCCCAATGCGGCGACTGCTCTACGCTGCAGTGAACGAAGATCCGGTAGTGTCTTAGTGCCAAAGACTGAGGCCCGCAGGCTCGTTAGCATCCAGTAGACCGCGAACCATTCCAGTGAACGTTCCGCACCGGCGAGCCGTATTCGTTCAGCCAGATCCTCAAGGCCGTTGATGGCCGTGTCAGTTTCTCCGGAGGACGCCAACCACGTAAAGCGGTTGAGCTGCACATCATAGGTCTGCGGGTGATTGATATCATAGCCGAGCTGCCTATAATCTTCGAGAAGTTCATCGAGGCGACGAACGGCCTCCTCGTAATTTCCCGATCTGCCCCACAGCGTCGCGAGGTTGGCCTTATATATAAACAGAGTAGCATCATCGAAGCCGGGGAGTTCCTGGGCATCTCGAATGACATACTCAAGTTCCTGTTGAGCTCCCACTAGGTCGCCTCTTCGGCCCCGAATTAGAGCTAGCATGTTTTTGGCGGCGAGTATTTGACTTCGATTCTTCAGGCCCGTTAGGGATATGCGGTCCAACATGCCTTTGAGGGCTTGTTCAGATTGTCTGAGGTCGCCCATCCGGAATGCGATCCACGCTAGGTCTATTATGCATTGCTGTTGGCGCTCAGATGGGACTCCAGCTGCGTTTGACAGCCGTGCTGCATGCTGGATCTCCTTCATTGACTCCGGGAATTTACCATCATAATGTAGCGCAAGTGCCTTTATGCGACACGTCTCTACTTCCCATTCAGTTGAAAGCCGCGGTTGTTCGAGGGTTTGATTCCATTCCAGCGCCTTGATCGCCGTCTTGGTGGCGTCCGCGTATTGAAAGTTACGCGTCAAGTCGGCGGCAAGTTTTCCAGCGGCATCTACGACAGCCAAAGTGACCGGAAGACTCCAGGTAGTAGTGGCGCTGACTGCGAATAGGCGGGCGTAGATCGCTACGGCGAACTTCTCTGTTCTGTCGGCGAGTTGAAGTGCTAGATCGCGCGCCGCTAGGGGTGATTGAATGAGCGGAGAAGGATTAGTACGGCCTAGGATGCGAAAGATTGCTTCGGCCATAGCGTTTTCTCGAAAGGAACAGAGTCCGTCGCCGTGTCTAATGATCCATGATTCGGGTATGTGCTGAAGCGCTGGCCCGGGAGTAGCGCCGAGGCTGTCTATCAACTCAGGAAGAAAATCGTATGTGTCGCCAATCCCGATAGCTCTGGGCGTTGAACCGGCAGCTATTAGGAGGGAGGTTTGTTGCGGTTCCGAGAGCGCGCCAAACCTTTCGGTAAAGAGTTGCTCCAATGCCGCGGGATCGGCAGTGTCAGCGTTCATAAGAGGGGAGCGAGATCGCGGTAACTAGTTCTCGGCGTTGCGTGCCGACGGGCGGAGCCTTCATCTTCATCACCAGGCGGAGCAGGGAGCAGGCGGAGGTTAACGTCTCGTTGCTGGGCGGTAGCCTAGACTGTTTCTGCCGCAGAGTCGAGCGACGGCTGCGCTTCTAGTCGGTTCTGCGGGCCGGTTGCTGGTCTGTCGGACCATGCTCTAAAGATCATTGCCTACCGGCAGCTGGTTTGTAGTGGCGAGCCCCGCAGCCGCAAAATCCTGAGTGTCGCCCAAACCCATGTAGACAGGCGAAGCTACCGAGCAGTGATTGCGAGCGCACACTGCCCCGAGGGCGAGGCTTAAGCTTCGTAAGAACAGATGCCAGCTCGACGTCGCGGACGCAGAACTTAATAATCTGCTCACGGCAGCGTTTGCCGCGTCGGCACGGCTCGCTGAGTCGGCATTAGGCGCGTCTGCCCTGGGGAGCAGAATGAGGCCCGTCGATTGCGACGACGAGATATGAAAATTTGCAGGCCTGCATAAACATGCGCTCCGAGAAACGCGCTGTCATCGGCAGATGAGGTCGGCGGGGCGGCAGGCCAGCAATCTTGAGCACGGCGTGCGGATCGGCGTGACATGACAGAACATTCGTTATGCGCCTTCACCAGCGAGCCCGAAGTGGATCAGCAGGCCACACGGATCGGCGGCTACGCGTGCGCCGCATGTCGGCCCCACCGCCACCGTCCGTGACGGCATCCTGGTGTCGTGTGAAGTCTCGCGACATTTTTGACACGTCGTTCTCGGGACATCTGACTGCGGCGATCGTTGATCGCTTTCGTGGCTGGTGATCGGGATGAGTCCTCAGAGGGCAAGAGATGGCTGGGGGAGCATCGTCTGCAGGCGGTGCTGGAGGTGCGGAGCGGGTCGCCGGTCGCGGAGGTCGCGGCCCGGTATGGGGCCTCCCGGCAGTCGGTGTATGGCTGGAAGGCCCGGTATGAGCGAGACGGGGCCGCTGAGCTGGCTGACCGGTCGCGGCGGCCGCTGACCAGCCCGCAGCGGATGGCTGCCGAGGTGGAGGCATTGCTGTGCGAGCTGGCCTGGTCGTGCCGCAGGAGCAGCGGCACCGGCGCAAGTACCGGCGCTGGGCGCGGGAAGCACCGATGCATTTGTGGCCAGACGGACCTGGTCGGCGGGATCTTCCTGGCCGGCGGCCGCGAATGCAAGATGGTCACCGGGATCGATGATTACTCCCGTTACGTGGTGATCGCGCAGGTCCCGCACTAATTGGCCCTAGCCCAAGGACGCACCCCTTAAAACCGGGCAGGCCAGCGCTCTGCCGATCGGGCTGCTACCCGATGCCGGCGAGCGAGTCGCGGACCAGCACGACGCCGACCTGTGCGATACCCGGGTGCTAGCAGCCTGATGTACCTCGCGTATACCTCCAGTGGACCCCTCATGTACCCGGCAGGTGATCTTGGGCGTGACGGCCCTGCGCAAGGCGGCCCTGGGCCGCCGCCGAGCCATTGCCAGCCCCGTCTGAGGTCTAGCCGTCCTGGCCGGCCTTCGCGAGCGGGATGACAAAATGTCGCCGCTTGGGGTGCGGGCCCTGGAGCTGGGCCTTCCGGTAGATGTCACGCTATGTAAAGCCATCGGTAGGGGCCTCAGTGGGTGCCCCGGCCGGCCCGTGGGACTAGGTCCGGACTGCCGAGCAAACGTGGAGCAAACATGACCCGGAAACGACCGTCACGAGAGGCCCCGGAACGGGTATAACCCCAGGTCAGAATGGGTGCGCCGCCAGGGACTTGAACCCCGAACCCGCAGATTAAGAGTCTGCTGCTCTGCCAATTGAGCTAGCGGCGCGCGAACCTCAGGAATACTAGCAAGGCCTCGGCCCGCTTCGCGAATCGCCTGCCCGGGGCAGCCGTAAGCCATGCATGCGTCACTCTCAGTGTCCTATTGCTCGCTTAACGGTTATGATGGGGGGCCTGCCGCTCGCCGGGTGTCGCCCGGGCCTGCTCGGCCCGGTTCTGCGGTTCTGCGGTTCTGCGGTTCCCAGGTCGGCGTCTGGCTTGTCCTTCGATGCCATCCACGGCCGTATCGATGAAACGATCGAAGTTAAATAATTTCGAACACAATGTAGTCATTCTTGGCAAAGCTTGGGTCAAGACACGCCCCTGAAGCATTGCGTAATGCGCGAATTCGCGCTGGGATGAGACGGAGAGCGTGGTGCGCCGGCGGACGGCGTGCCTTGCCGGATAAGGAGCGCAATGCTGCCGAGCCCTCGCAGGCCTACCCGGCGCCGCGCCCCGCGGCCCGCCGGCCCGGCGCAGCCTGCGGGACCCGGGCGGGCCGCCCGGGGCAAAAGGCTCATCCGGCTAGCCGCTCTCACCGCGGCGCTGGCCCTGCCCGCCGCTGGCCTCGCGGCCGCCTCCGCCCCGTCCGCTGGTACGGCTCCATCCGCCAGCGTTGCCGGGCACCTCGGCACCGGCACCACCACCACCAGCGCGGCGGCCTTCCGGGCGGCCGCCGGCGCCACGGCGCCCATCCCGGCCGTCGCCGGGGCGCCGGTCATCCGGCTGGGCTCCCCGGACCCGCTCAGCACCGCGCAGTGCCTTTCCGCGTCCAAGCTCCGCTGCTACAGCCCGGTCCAGTACCGCGTCGCCTACGACCTGGGCCCGCTCTACAGCGCGGGCATCACCGGCAAGGACCGGACGATCGTCATCGTCGACTCGTTCGGGTCCCCGACCATCCGTCACGACCTGCAGGTCTTCGACAAGCAGTGGGGCTTCCCGAACCCGACGCTCGACATCCTCACCTACGGCAAGCTGCCGAAGTTCCGCCCCGGCGACGCCACGATGGATGGCTGGGCCGAAGAGACCACGGTGGACGTCGAGTACGCCCACGCCATCGCGCCCGGCGCGAAGATCCTGCTCGTCGAGACGCCGACCGCCGAGACCGAAGGCGTCGCCGGTTTCCCGGACATGATGAAGGCGGAGCAGTGGGTGATCGACCACAACCTCGGCGACGTGATCAGCCAGAGCTTCGGGGCGACCGAGAACACGTTCCTGGGGTTCAGCAGGTCAAATTACAGCAGCCTGCGCGGCCTGCGTTACGCCTTCGCCGACGCCGCCCGCCAGCACGTCACCGTCCTGGCTGCGTCCGGGGACAGCGGCGCCACCAACGATGAGGCCGACGGTGCCACCCCGTATCCGTACCGCGCCGTCTCCTGGCCGTCGTCGGACCCCCTCGTCACCTCGGTCGGCGGCACCCAGCTGCTGCTCGCCCAGGACGGTAACCGGATCCAGCCCGACCGGGTGTGGAACGACACGTACGGAGCGAGCGGCGGGGGAGTGTCCAGCATCTTCACCCGCCCGTCGTATCAGGACGGCGTGACCGCCGTAGTCGGGAACAGGCGCGGCACGCCGGACATCTCGATGTCGGCGGCGGTCAACGGCGGCTGCTGGGTCTACGAGAGCTTCGAGCCGAGCGGAGCCGGCTGGGAGATCCTCGGCGGTACCAGCGAGGCGACACCGATCTTCGCCGGGATCGTGGCCCTGGCCGACCAGGTGGCCGGCCATCGCCTGGGCAACATCAACCCGGCGCTCTACACGCTCGGCGGGCTCAGCCAGGTGAGCAGCGAGGCGTTCCGCACCGGGATCGTTGACGTGACCAGCGGCAGCAACTCTTACGGCCAGGTAGGCGGCTATAACGCCACGCCCGGCTACGATCTGGCCAGCGGCTGGGGGACCATCGACGCCGCCCGCTTCGTCCCCGCGCTGGCCCGCGTCAGCGGCTAGCCGCTGCGGCCTGGCCACTCCCAGCGAACGCCGGCGTGGTTCAGCGGCGGCGTCCAGGTTGCTGTGGCTAACTAACTAAAGACAACCCCCCGTTAGACATCGGTGCCTAGGGGTAGTAGCTGGAAGCGCGCAAACGGCTTCGATGCGGCATATGCCCAGCTGCAGGCCTGAATAATGCGGCCCAACCGGAAGTTCTGTCACAGATCGTGAACGAGCGGACCGTTTGAGATACGGAATACGAGGTGCTAGGCAGGGTGACTTCTTGTGTCTGACGGTTTCACGACGCAGAGCTCCCTTCGCGCACCAGCCGCCCCTCCCAGCTCACCGGCTCTGCCAGGACGGCGGCTCGCATGGCTGGATGCGCTCCGGGGGGTGGCTGCCCTGTTCGTGGTGTTCGATCACCTTGGCTTCTCCGTCCTCCAGCACGCCCGGGCGGACGTCTACCAGTGGTTCGACCCTGGCCAGTTCGGCGTGTTCGTCTTCTTCCTGGTCAGCGGCTACATCGTGCCGGCGTCCCTGGAGCGCAAGGGCAGCATCCGCGGGTTCTGGGTCAGCCGGGTGTTCCGGCTGTTCCCGCTCTACGTATTCGCGCTGCTCGCGGCGGTCGCGCTCTGGAAGCTGCACCTGGGCGGCATCAGCCGGACCAACTACGACGGTGAGACGTCCCTGCTCACCCACGCGCTCATGCTGTCCAACGTGCTCGGCTCGCACAACGCCATCAGCGTGATCTGGACCCTCTCCTACGAGATGGCGTTCTACCTGCTCCTCACCGCGCTGTTCGTGACCGGGACGCACAAGCGCAGCAGCTGGTACGCGCTCGGCTTCGCGGTGGCCGCGGTGGCCCTGGGCGGCCTCCTGCCCATGCAGGCCATCTCCGGCGGTTTCCTCGGCACGCGGCTCGTGGCCGAGATTGCCGACCTGCTGGTCGTGGCCGGGGTCGCGCTCGCGGTGACCCGGTTCCGGCTGCCCAAGGTCTTCGGTGCTGTGCTGGCGGCCGGGACCGTGCTCGTGCTGGTGCTATTCAACGGCAGCTGGGTCAACCCGTACGAAGCGCTCACGATTCTCGCGCTCATGTTCACCGGCACCATGCTCTACCGCGCCGAGCGCGGCGATTTCGACAAGCGCAAGGCCGTCGCGGTCACGGTGGCGGTCTTCGCCCTCGCCACCGCGGCCGGCCTCTGGCACCCCCCGGCGTGGGACCTCTCACCCGCGGCCACCCGGATCGCCTACGACCGGCAGTGGGTCACCTCGCTGCTGCTGGCCGGGGCGACGTTCGCGATCGGCATGGCCTGCCGGAACAAGAAGATGCCGCGTATCTTCGCCTGGCTCGGCCTGGTCAGCTACTCGGTGTACGTGCTACACCCGCTGCTGGTGTCGCTGTACAACCACATCCCGCTCACCCAGCACCCGCATCCGTTCCCCGAGCAGCTGGCCCTGGCCGCGGCCTTCCTGGCCGTGCTGCTCGTGTGCTGCTGGCTGTCGTACCGGTTCATCGAGGCCCCTATGCAGCGGCAGGGCCGGAGGTTCGCCGCTTGGCTGGAGTACTGGGCTGGCCCGGACGTGATCCCCGGACATCACCCGCGACCGGCCGATGCCCGGCAGGCCGATGCCCGGCAGGCCGAATCCGTGTCCCGGTTACCGGGCGGCGGGCCCCAGCCCGCCCCATCCCGATAGCCCGGGCGGTAAGCCCCGTTGACCGGTCAGGCCTGGTGCCGGCCGCGCATCAGGCATCCTGTAGGCATGTCCGCACCGCTGCCACCACCCCGGTATCCCGACGAGCCGGGCGAGCCGTACCGCATCTGCCTGGTGTGCCTGGGCAACATCTGCCGCTCACCCATGGCCGAGGTCGTGCTGACCGCCGAGCTCGCCGCGGCCGGCCTGGGAGATTCGGTCACCGTCGACAGTGCCGGGACGGGGGACTGGCACGTCGGGCACCAGATGGAAGCCCACGCGCGGTCCGAGCTGGCCCGCCGCGGGTACGACGGCTCGGCTCACCGGGCCCGGCAGGTCGGGCCGTCCTGGCTGACGCGCCGGGACCTGATCCTGGCCATGGACGAGCAGAACCTCGCCGACCTGCGCCAGATGGCCGCGCCGACCGGCGCCGGCAGCGACCGCATCCGGCTGTTCGGGGAGGCCGGTGGCCTGCCGTCCAGCGATCGGGACGGCCTGGACATCCCGGACCCCTACGGCGGCGACGCCGGCGACTTCGGCGCGGTCCTGGATCTCATCGAGACCGCGGCGCGGCACATCACCGCCCAGCTGACCGAGCTGCTGCCCGGCCGCGCCACGGCGTGACGGCCGTGGAGCTCCGGGAGCGGATCGCCGCCGTCGCCGGTACCGGTGTCCGGGAACTGCGCCGGGCCGGCAGCCAGCACGGGTGGCAGCACATCCGGGTCACGCTGGCCGACGGCCGCAAGGCGTTCGCCAAGGTCTCCAGCGCCGATACCGGCCCGGCGCTGGAAGCCGAAGCGCGCGGCCTGCGCTGGCTGGCTGACGCCGTGTCGGTGCCGGTGCCGGCCGTCCTCGGCCAGGACAGCCACGTCCTGGTCCTGTCCTGGATCCCGCCCGGGTCCGCTGACCCGGGTGCGGCCGCCATGTTCGGCCGCGAGCTGGCCCGGCTGCACGCGGCGGGCGCGGTCGGCTACGGCGCCCCCTGGCCCGGGTTCATCGCCAGCCTGCCGCTGAACAACGCGCCCTGGCCGGCGTCGCGCGGCTGGGCCGAATGGTACGCCGAGCGCCGGATCGTGCCCTACCTGCGCCGCGCGGCGGACGTCGGCACGCTGGGCCGGGACGATGTCCGGCTGGTCGAAATGGTGACCCGGCGGATCAGCGCGCTCGCCGGCCCCGCCGAGCCGCCCAGCCGCATCCACGGCGACTGCTGGTCGGGCAACGTGATGTGGTCGCAGGGCCGGGGCTGGCTCATCGACCCGGCCGCCCACGGCGGCCACCGGGAGACCGACCTGGCCATGCTGGCCCTGTTCGGGGCCCCCCATCTGGACCACATCATCCGCGCTTACACCGAGACCGCCCCGCTCGCGGACGGCTGGCGGGCGCGGGTCCCGCTGCACCAGCTGCATCCGCTGCTCGTGCACGTCTGCCTGTTCGGCGCCGGCTACCGGGACTCCGCGCTGGCCGCGGCGCGCGCCGCGCTGGCGGCCTGACCGTAGCCAGTTGCTGTTTTTCATTCGTAACGAGCCTGATCCGCGGGCCATCCGAACGCCCCGCGAAACACCCCAGCGGGCGTTCCGTCGGACTGGCTCGCGGCCTACCTGCCGAACGAGATCGTTTCGTTGCCGGCCAAACCGTGCTGGGGCTCCTCGTCCGCCTCCGGTTCATCGGTCTCGTCCGCCTGTCCGGCGTCCGGCGCGAGCGGCAGGGTGACGCGGAACGTCGCCCCCTGGCCGGGAGCCGATTCGACGGTGGCGGTCCCGCCGTGCGCGGCGACCAGCGCGCTGACGATGGCCAGGCCGAGGCCGCTGCCGCCGCCGCTTTTGCGGTTCCGGGCCTCGTCAGCGCGGTAGAACCGTTCGAACACCCGCCGCGCCTGCTCGGCGGTGAGCCCGGGCCCCTGGTCGGCGATGTCCAGCACCGCGGCCGGGACCGACGGCGCCGGGCCGCCGGGGTAGCGAGGCGTCCCGGGCAGGTGGCCCGCGCTGAGCCGGACGTCCACCGCTGTCCCGTCTGGGGTATGGGTGAGCGCGTTGGTCATCAGGTTGCCGATGACCTGCCGCAGCCGGGCCTCGTCGCCGACCACGAGGAAGGCCTTGCCCGGTTCGACGGTGAGGTTGACCGGCCGGTCCGAGGCGATCATCCGGGTGTCCTGCACGGCGTCGGCGGCCAGCACCAGCAGGTCCACCGGCCTGCGCTCGATCGGCCGCTGCTGGTCGAGGCGAGCCAGCAACAGCAGGTCCTGCACCAGGACGCCCATCCGGGCCGCCTCGCCCTCGACCCGCTGCATGATCCGGTCCAGGTCTTCCGGGGCCAGGCTGCCGCGGTTGCCCTCCTCCCCGGTGGCCACGCCGCCGCGCTGCCGGTAGTACTCGGCGAATCCCCGGATCGCGGTCAGCGGCGTGCGCAGCTCATGGCTCGCGTCCGCGATGAAGCGGCGCATCCGCTCCTCGGACTGCACCGCGGCCTCTTCCGATTCCTCCCGGTCGTGGAACGCCGACTCGATCTGGGCCAGCATCGTGTTGATCGACCGGCCCAGCCGCCCGACTTCGGTCCGCGGGTCCATCTGCGGGACGCGGCGGTCCAGGTGGCCGGCGGCGATCTCCTCGGCGGTTTCCTCGATGTCGTCCAGTGACCGCAGGTTGGTCCGCACCACGGCCACGCTCACCACAGCCAGGCCTAGCATGATGACGAGGCTGACGATCACGTCGAGTTCGGTCAGATACCTAATGGAGCTGGCGAGACTATCGAGACTCTGGCCCACGACCAGGATTGCCTGGGTAGTCTGGCCGGTGTTCGGATCGAGAATTGTTTCGCTCTGGACGATCACCCGCCAGCTGCCCCCACCGCTGGCCGCGGGAACAGTCACCGGTTCATTGCTGTGCGCGGTCAGCCACGATGGGCTGGTCGATATGCGGGGCGGAGCGGTCGTGAGTTGCTGCAGGTTGCCGAAGTTATATGGCTGCCCGTTTGTATTGAGCAGTTCGACGACGTAACCGTTCGGCTCAAAATCCAGCCCGCGCTGAGCGCCGAGCCCACCGCCGTTCACGTTCAGGGCACTGTTGGCTCTATATTGCAGGCTCTGCAGCTGTACGTCCGCCTGGTTCAGGAGGTATCCCTGGAACACGGCAATGCTGGTGAAGCTGATGACCGCGAGGGCCAGCGCCACCAGGGCGAGCAGCGCGGTGATCAGCTTGACGCGCAGCGGGGTACGTTGCGACAGTCGCGTCATCGTTTTCAGCGGGTGCCGGAACACGCTTTCCGTGCCAGCCCCCGATCCGGCCCGAGCCATAACAGTCAGGTTCCTACGAGGACGGCAGCCTGAGCACGTAGCCGACCCCGCGCAGGGTGTGGATCAGTCGCGGCTCAACGGTGTCGATCTTGCGGCGCAGCACGGACACGTAGGATTCCACGATGCCGGTGTCGCCCCGGAAGTCGTAGTCCCACACGTGGTCCAGGATCTGCATCTTGGACAGCACCCGGTTGGCGTTACTCATGAAGTACCGGAGCAGCTTGAACTCGGTGGGCGAAAGCTGGACCTGCTGTCCCGCCCGCCACACCTCGTGGCTTTCCTCGTCCAGTTCCAGGTCCGCGAACGTGAGGCGGGGGGTGGGCTCGCCGCTGTCGCCGCTGGTGCGCCGCAGCACGGCCCGGATCCGGGCGATCACTTCCTCCAGGCTGAATGGCTTGGTGACGTAGTCGTCACCGCCGAGCGTCAGCCCGCGGATCTTGTCCTCGGTCGCGTCGCGCGCGGTGAGGAACACCACGGGCACGCGGGCGCCGCCGCTTCGTAGCCGCCGGACGACATCGAAGCCGTCCATGTCCGGGAGCATGACATCTAGCACGATGAGATCGGGACGGTGCCGCTGCGCGGCCTGCACGGCCTCAGTGCCCGCCGCCGCGGTGACCACGTCGAAACCGGCATAGCGCAGGCTGGCGGACAGCAGCTCAAGGATGTTCGGCTCGTCCTCGACCACCAGCAGCCGGGTATCCGTGCGCTGCCCTTCATCGCTGGTCAACATCTCCATGCTCCATATTGTCACCCATCAGGCTGAGGAAAACCTGAATGCGGCCTGGAGCCTACCTGGCCACGCTTCGCACTGAACCGGCATATTCGCTGCTAGCCCGCATTGCCCAGGCTACGGCGAGGCGCTTAACGGCCCAGCGAGCCGGGCCTTGTGCCCGGCGAGTGGCCGGTGCTGTCGGCGAAGTACCACCGCGGGGCGCGAAGCGCAGCGGGGGTTCCGGGGGGGCGTCCCCCCGGGCTAACACTGCCCCCTGGGCTAACACCACTAGCCGACGCTCTGCCGGCCGTCCCGCCAGTGCGTGATGGCCGCGTCCCGGGAGGCGACGTGCAGCTTGGCGTAGATGCGGTTCACGTGATTCTTCACGGTCTTCTCAGCCAGGAAAAGCCGGGAGGCAATCTCGCCGTTCGTGTGACCGCCCGCAATAAGGGACATGATCTCAGTCTCCCGGGCAGAGAGACCGAGATCTGGAGCGTCGTCAGGCGAACAGCCAGTGCTCATCAGACCTCCGGCCGATAGCCGACAGTGCCCTGCTGGGACGAAATATTACCAAATCTCCTGTAAAAAGCGGGCCAACGCCATGGACAGCCTGACAGCGGCCCGCATCATTTCAATGAGTAAGAAGCAACAAAAACACGTGAACTATGGGTAATGCGGGCGATTCGACCGGCCCGCGGTGACCTCGCGCCGCCGTGACCGGCAGACGGCTCGGCTGCGCCCGCTCCCGCCGTCCGGGCTGCTCACTGGCGGCGGGAGGGCCTCATCCGGAAGCGATCGAGCTCACAGGGGTAACACCCGGAACCGGGGGCAGCAGGTATCCCATGACCGACGTCCGCCAGGTGGCCATTCCGCATGCGCTGCGCGAGTACGCCTTCGTCGCTGACGGTGAGCGCGGCGCGCTGATCGGACCGCAGGGTCATTACGCCTGGATGTGCTTTCCGTCGTGGGACTCACCGGCCGTGTTCACCAGCCTGCTCGGCGGGCGCGGCGACTTTCAGATCGCCCCGGCCGATGACCGGCACGTCTGGGGCGGGTACTACGAGCCGCGCAGCCTGATCTGGCGGAGCCGCTGGATTACCGGCCACACCGTCGTCGAATGCCGCCAGGCGCTGGCCCGGCCCGCCACCCCCGACCGGGCCGTGGTGCTTTGCCGCATCGAGTCCAAGAGGGGCCAGGCGCGGGTCCGTGCCACCTTGGACCTGCGGGCCAATTTCGGGCGCCGGGCCATGACGCAGGTCTCGCGCGACGACGGTGTCTGGTCGATGCGCAGCGGGGATGTGCACGCGCGCTGGGCGGGGGCTGCCGGAGCCCGGCACCGCAACGGCGAGGCGCTCGTCTTCGAGATCGACGTGGACCCGGGGGAGTTCCACGACCTGGTTCTCGAGCTGAGGACCGGCTCGCCGGGCGCGGGCCCGCTCGACGCCACCCGGCTGTGGGAGGCGACCGAGAGTGACTGGCACACGTCCGTGCCGCCGTGTGACGATACCGTCGCCCCCCGCGACGCCCAGCTCGCTTACGCTGTGCTGGCCGGCCTGACCAGCAGCACCGGCGGGATGGTCGCCGCCGCGACAACGTCGCTGCCGGAGCGCAGCGAGGCGGGCCGGAACTACGACTACCGCTATGCCTGGATCCGGGACCAGTGCTTCGCGGGGCAGGCTGTGGCCGCGCACGGCGCACGCCCGGAGCTCATGGACGCCGCGGTCGGCTTCGTGGCCGAGCGCATCCTGACCGACGGTGACCGGCTCAAGCCTGCCTACACGGTGGCCGGCGGGCCGGTCCCGCAGCAACGGCGGCTGCCGCTACCCGGCTATCCGGGTGCCGATGTGGTGGTCGGCAACCATGTCACGGACCAGTTTCAGCTGGATGCCTACGGCGAGGCACTCCAGCTGTTCGCGGCCGCGGCCCGGCTGGACCGGCTGCCGGTCGAGGCGGCCCGCGCGGCCCGGGTGGCCGTGGACGCCATCATCAAGCACGACGGTAAGCTCGAGGCCGGGATCTGGGAGACCGAGAACCGGATCTGGACCCACTCCCGGCTCACCTGCGTGGCCGGCCTGCGCAACGCGGCGGCCATGCTCGCGGCCCCGCCCGAGATGGGGGAGTGGCTCGCGCTGGCCGACTCGATCCTGGCCGAGACCACCAGGTCCAGCCTGAGCCCGGCCGGTTACTGGCGGCGTGCCACCGACGACGACCGGATCGACGCTTCGTTGCTGATCCCGCCGATCCGGGGCGCGCTCGCCGCCGACGACCCGCGGACGGTCGCCACCCTGACCGCGGTGAACGACCGGCTCGTCGACGATGGGTTCGTCTACCGGTACCGGATCGATGAGGCCCCGCTCGGCTCCAGCGAGGGCGCGTTCATGCTGTGCGGATTCTTCCTGGCCCTGGCCGGCCACCAGCAGGGCCTGCAGACCGAGGCGCTGCGCTGCTTCGAGCGGACCCGGTCCGGCTGCGGCACGAGTGGCCTGTTCACCGAGGAGTACGACGTGGCCCAGCGGCAACTGCGGGCCAACATCCCGCAGGCGTTCGTGCACGCGGCGCTGCTGGAGACCGCGGCCCGGCTGATGCCCTCGCTGCAGGACGGTGACGTCCTGGACCGGTCACCGGGCTGGGAGTGATCCGCCCGCCTGGCCGGGGGTCGTCCCGCGGGCCGTCGCGGTGGCCGGCCGGCGCATCCCGTACAGGTAGGCCGGCCCGGCGTCGGACGGGTCGGCGGACTCCAGCCGCCCGGCCCACCAGCGGCGGTACCCGGCCCGCTCCAGGGCCCGCCAGGACGCGACGTTGGCCTGCTGCGGGACGGCGACCACCGCGTCGGCCTGCGGGTAGCGCTCAAAGGTGAGCGTGGTGAACACCGAGATGGCCGCCGTTCCGTAGCCCCGGCCGCACAGAGCCGGCTCGCCGATCAGGTAGTCGATCCCGGCCGCGCACCCGCTGGCGGCACCAGTGGCGCGGACGGCGTGATCCCAGTCCGGATCATCGGCGACGAGGTAACGCTGGACGAGGCCGGCCGCCAGGCCCGCCGCCTCGATGATGAAGACCTCGGCCGGATCGGTGCCGTCGATGCACGGCAGATAGCTGGCCCGCACCGAGGCCAGGTCGCTCGGGTCGCGCCACCAGTGGGCCACGTGCGGCTCCGCGAGCCATCGGCTCAGCCGCGGCAGGTCCTCGCGGGTGAGCGGTCGCAGCCGCAGCGGTATCGGCATCACGCTCGCCCTCCAGTCCTTGCTCAAGCGCCTGCCGGTAGAGCGGCACAGCCATGTCATCGTGCCCGGTGGAGTCGAGTGAGGATGCCCGCTCGAAGAAGCCGATGCCGCTGCTGCCAGGCGGCAGTTCAGCAGCCAGCTTCTCGATCAGCGCGAGGAAATCGGCCTCACTGAGCTCATCGAATGCCGCCAGGCCGCCGAAATTCGGTCTTCCCAGTCTGTTTCGTTCACCGGCCAACCGTACATAACACGAACAAACGAGTGCCCTGTCATGATCGGCGTCAGGGCCACTGCTCAAATGGCATGTGGCCTGGAGGGGGCTGATGGACGACACGACCCTTGAAGCCTATTTCGGGCGCCTGGCTGTGCCGCGACCGCATACGGCTGACGCGGTGAACCTGCACGTGCTGCACCGCGCTCACCAGATGAGGGTGCCCTTTGAGAACCTGAGCATTCACCTGTCCGAGCCGGTCCTGCTGGCCGAAGACGTCCTGGTGGACAAGATCGTGACCCGGCGGCGCGGCGGTTTCTGCTACGAGCTCAACGGGGCCTTCGCGATCCTGCTAGAGGCCATGGGTGCCGAGGTCCGCCGCGTCGCCGCGCGGGTATATGGGGGCGACGGCCACGCCGGCCCCCCGCTGGACCACATGGCGCTGGTGGTGCGCGCGTCCGACGCGAGCGGTCCCTGGCTCATCGACGTCGGATTCGGCAGCCACAGCGTCTACCCGCTGCTGTTCGACAGTCGGCATGAGCAGAATGACCCGGCCGGCCGGTTCCTGCTCGTGGACAGCGGAGACGGCGATGTCGATGTGCTCAAGGACGGCAAACCGCAGTACCGGATCGAGCCGCAGGAGCGGTCTCTCGCCGACTTCATCCCCACCTGCTGGTGGCAGACGACCTCTCCGGACTCCCACTTCACCCGGGACATCATCTGCTCACGGTTGACCAAGGACGGCCGGGTCTCCATCGCGGGCCGCACCCTGATCATCACCGAAAACGGTTCCCGCGCCGAGCAGCAGCTGACGGGCGACGACGCCCTGCTGGCGGCCTACCGCGAGCACTTCGGCATCATCCTGGATACGGTTCCCCAGGTCATAAGGGCTCCGAGCGTCGCAGCCCCGGCCGCGGTCCCCCCCGGATCCGCGCCCGCGGCGCCGTCTTTCGCGGCCCCGCCCGCGGCTCCGGTACGCCCCGTGCTTGCCGAGCCACCCAGCGGTGCCGGGGCCGGCCCCAGCCCGCTCTCCGGCCCGAGCCCCGTGGTCAGCCCGGGCGCCCGCGAGTCAGGGCTCCCAGACAGCGTGGTCGTGCGCGAAACAGACGCGGGCCGGGTCGAACTGCTCTAGCCGGTCCATCCAGACCGGAGCCGGCGGGACCGGCCCGTCCTTCCCGGTGTGCCCATCCCGCCGGGCCCGCCAGCCGAGGGCGTCGGCGGAGTAGCCGCTAGCCGTGTCGTGCGTCTGGCCCGCGACCACGACCGTCCCGTCACGGCGGCGGACGATCACGGACTGATGCCCCGCAGTGTGCCCCGGGGTCGGAATCACGTGCACGCGAGATGGCCGCCACCATCGCCGTAGGTATGCCCAGGTAGACCGGCCTGCCGACACAGTGGCATTGACTCCCGGCAACGTGCCGTGTGCGGCCCTGAGACGCTCCCTGACGTGCAGGTATGGCTTCGTACCGCTCCCATGCTCCCGTGCCGTCTGTCGTCCAGTCGGAGCCTCCTGAGGGCACTCTCAGCCCTTGCGTCCCACGGAGATGCGCCAGCCTCAAAACAGTGCTCTCATGACCCCCTGCGTACTCCAGGCTCACATCGCCGCCACCAGGGAGCCGGGCCGGGCTACCGGGAGGACCAGGCGGGGGGCCTGGCGGGAGCCCACAGATTCCCCGGGCCACCCGGCGCTCAAGAGGCGGCTAGTTGCCGAGCGTCCGTTGGCTGTCACGTTAGGTGACGTATACCTCCGACTTCCTAGTCATTTCTCCTCTAGGTACCAGAATGTGCGCTCCGTAGGGTTCTGTTAACAGGGAGTGAAATGAGGCTTTCTGCACGGGGGGGAAGGCAAGACAATGAAGCTCAGCAAGAAGCTCATCGCAGTCCCGGCCATCGCACTCGCCGCAGGCCTCGGCCTCGCCGCGTGCAGTGCCTCGGCACCGGCCCCGGTACCTACGCACACGGTGACAGCATCGCCGGCACCCACCACACCAGCACCCACGACACCGGCACCCACAACGTCCGCGCCGAAGGTTGTCGTCGTGACACCGGCACCGGCACAGACTGTGTACGTCCCAGCACCCGCACCTGCTGCGCCCGCTCAGTCAAGCGGCAACTGTGGTGGTGGCGTGAGCGCCGGGCCGAACACCAGTTGCGCGTTCGCGCTGAATGTCGCGGCTGCTTATTCCGGCACCGACGGGAATTCGGCGTACGTTTACAGTCCCGTTACAGGTCAGTCTTACACCATGACTTACAACCAGTCCGGGTACGTGGTCTATGCCACTGGTGGCAACGATGCTTCTGTCACATTCACAGTCAACTACAACGGCGGCTGACTGCTGGCTATCGCGCTCTCCTCTCGGGGAGCACGGTGGCGAACGGGTGCAGACGCGCAAATACGCAGGGGGGGAAACACAAAATGACCATGCCAAATGCTAACTGGAATAAGAACATAGACGCCACCGTACCGCAGCCGGGCCAGCCGAATCGTCAAACAGGGGGGGCGATCACGAAGAAGCTTTTCAAGATTCTGGCTGGTAGTGCAATAGTAATCCTGGCCATAGCTGGCACGACTATGGGCATCATCACTATGGTGCAGCTAAACCATACGCAGCATGCACTGACACAGACACAGGCTCAGCTAAGTTCGACCCGGGCTCAGCTAAGTTCGACCCAGACAGAAGTACAGTGCATGAGCCCTACCATCAATTACCTGTCACAATTCAGTGGGTGGTATGGGCAGGAAAAGACAGATAGTTTCGGCAATGTGACAGGAACTTGGTACATGCCAGCCGCGAATACCGGGCAGCCAGCGGCCAGCAGCCAGATGGGAACGTGCTGACCGCTGACCGTGATGCCCTCCGGGGCATTGCGGAAAACGGTTCAGGAGAATCATTGGGGGAAGGCAAGACAATGAAACTCAACAAGCTAATCGCAATCCCGGCCATCGTATTGGCCGCCGGAATTAGTCTCACCGCGTGCGGCTCCACACCGGCCAGGCCGAACGCTAGGCCGATGCCATTCATCACCCACACGGTGACCGTAACTCCGAAGCCCAGGCCGCCAGCGGCCACTACAGCGCCGCCTGCGACCACTCCAGCGTCACCGACCCCGGCCAAGACCGTGTACGTGTCGCCAGCGCCCGCAGCGCCAGCGCCAGCGCCGGTCGAGAGCACACCAGCGGCCTCGGCGCACGCAGGCGAGGTGTACTGCACCTACGAGCGCATGGACACAGACGTCTGCACTAACGGCGGTTACGTCACGGTGTCAAATAGCGCCTACGAGCAGGCGATTGCAGAATATGGCAACGCGTACAGCCTCAGCGGATGGTTTCCGCTTAGCCAGGTGCAGGGCTAGCACG
>Ga0302179_10000710_pt1 | contig 21379 bp, 17 predicted proteins | sample I_Palsa_E3_1_FD_198788 | JGI IMG/M metagenome (GOLD analysis project Ga0302179, IMG submission 198788) | Peat permafrost microbial communities from Stordalen Mire near Abisko, Sweden - I_Palsa_E3_1 | ecosystem: Environmental > Terrestrial > Soil > Palsa > Peat permafrost | place: Sweden...
GAACCAGGACGTTTCCGTCTCCCAAGCCAAGCAGGCCATCTCTGATTACAAGAAGGCAGTTGGCGATCCCGAGGGAGTGGCCGAGTTAATGGTTTTCTACTGCGAGCAAGCGGCTGGGTTCTGCCACGACATTTGCAACGATGATGAGGGATACTTCAATGCCCTGGTACGCATGTTCGAACAGGCCCTCAAGTCCGCGAACGAACTATCGGCCGACCGCCAGGATGACCTGGTCTCCAGGTTAAATCGCGTACGCACCATCAGCCATGACTTCGGCTACGGCGTCGAAGATGACATGGATTTCCTTCTTGCGATGTACACCCGGAGCTGGCGCTCCTCCTCCTCGAATCCTGAATCACTGCTCGCTTTTGTGCCAGGGGGCCGCAGGCTTACGGATAACGGACGAAGCTCCCGAAGGGGAAATAGAAGCTTTTCACCGTCCAGGATCCGCCTACGAGGGAATGTGTAAGATATGGAGCGGGGCCCATAGCTCAACGGTTAGAGCAGCAGACTCATAATCTGTTGGTTCTAGGTTCAAATCCTAGTGGGCCCACCAGAGCGGCTAGGGCTTGGACTCCTGCAGCAGAATGACGTCGGAGTCGGTGTGGCCGCGCAGGATGCCGAGATTTTTTCCATCCGGCGACCAGTGAAATGATTGGATCTGCTGCGAATCGAATTTTGTGATCTCTCGGCCGGGAGAGCCATCGAGAGGCTGAATCCATATGTTATCCACACCATTTTCGCGAACCGGATAGGCGACGGCTTTGCCATCGGCGGTAAATTGCGGGCCCGCGGAAATGCGCGGATCGACATCGATCACGCGCGGCTTACTCAAAGCTGTCAGGTCAAGAAGGGCTATTCTCGCAGTTCCCATACCCGAATCTACGTTCACAAATTCGACCAAGTAAGCCAAGGTTTTGCCGTCGGGCGAAATGCCCATTCCTCGGCCTGCCTGAAACGCACCGGCAATTGCGCTCGAGGGGACTGCTTCAGCTTTTCCGGGATCCCCAGTTCCGTTCAAAGGGATACGCCAAAGTCGCACTGTGTCTCTAAAAAAATAAACCCAATCGTGATTGCCTGAGCAGGCTGGATTGCTGCCGAAAAAATCGTCCTGTCCATCGGTCAACTGCGTGGGGTGCGAGCCATCCGGGTTCAGGCGCCAGATGCCAACGGCATTCGTGCCGCCGTGATAGGCCCATGGAAACACGATGTACTGCGTTCCGCAGGTCGATAGACCGATGATTCCGGCAACCGGGTCGCTCGCCAGCGTGGTGGAATTCTTCCCGCCAGCATCGGTCCGAATCAGGCGCGTGAAATCGGAGGTGAGCAAATTGCCGTCCGATGCCCAATCGAAACTGCCGATATTTTCTCCGTCCACAACCAGAGGATTTGCAGTCGCAGAGCCACTGCCTGCGCCCGGCAAAATAAAGAGATTACTCACCGCCTTTTGTTGAACCGTGGCCAAAGTCTTTCCGTCAGCCGAAAGCGTCAACGTTGAATAGCTATTGGTGTCGCGAGAGATCCGCCGCAACTGGCCATCGGGCAGCGAGAGAAATCCGATCTGCATCCGCGCGAAGTCAGGACCTTTTTGCCGATAGGTAACAAACAAGCCATCACCGGCAGCGGACCATTGCAAGGCCTGAATCTCTTTATCGGCGAAAGTCAGAGTTTCTATTTTTCCCTTCTCCACGTCGAAGAGACTCACGGCGCCAAACGTTCCAGGCTGGTCATCAGGATAGGCAATCTTCTTGCCGTCGGGAGACCATGCCAGCCAGCGCGGGAGGTAGATGAGCGGAGCGATACGAAGCACTTTTTCATCGCTCCCGTCCAGTTTTGCGCTGAGAAACCGGTACTTGCCCGCCTCCGGATCATTGGCGCGGAAATAAGCCATTCGGCTGCCGTCAGGGGAGAATGTGACAGCGCTATCGACGTCGCGGGCCACAATCTGCGGAGTGCCTCCGAGCACCGGCGTGCGATAAATATTGAAATCGCTGTTGATAGAGTTCTCGGCTTTGCGGAAGTAAACGTAATTTCCATCCGGCGAAAAAGCGACGTTGGGAATGTTGTTCGACGGGGGGACGATCTGGGTATCACTGCCAGTCGCCACATTGCGCAGCCATAGGCTGTTCCGGCCTTTGTCGTCCATCACGGTGAGCAGGTATTTGCCGTCGGAAGATATCGCGGTGACGACTGCTTTGTTGGAGTTAGTGACCTGCGCGATGCCGAAGTTCTGGAAGGGAGCAGGCGCGGTGCGATGAAGCATCGAGTAAATACCGAACCCTGCCGCACCGAGGACAGCCAGAGCAACAACTGCTCCGCCGACGAGCCCGATCTTGTGTTGCTTCGCAGCGGCTACTACGGCCGAGCTGCTGCCGTGGGCAGGCTGTCCGGTACCGCTGCCAGGGGGCGTTACGATCCCGCTCGGTGTTGAAGCGGTGCCTGGTACGCTGATGGTCGCACTCGAACTGATACCTGAGGATGCATCCATCCTGCCGGGAGCTGGTGAACGGCTCGATTCGAGCTCCCTTTTGAGGCGCTTGAGGTCTGCACGCATGTCGGCGGCGTGCTGGTAGCGCAGGTCGCGATCCTTCTCCAGCGCCTTGTTGATGATGCGTTCGAATTCGCCTGGCAAATCAGGATTAAGTCTCACCGCGGCCACCGGAGAGGAATCCAGAATTTCCCGCTGGGTCACTCCCGAGCTTTCGCCGCGAAACGGCAACATGCCCGTTGCCATCTCATAGAGCACCGCCCCAAACGAGAACAGATCGGTTCGGGCATCCAAATCCTTGGCCCGCACCTGCTCTGGCGACATATAGGCTACCGTGCCCACGGTGGTTCCCGGACTTGTCAGGTGCGTCTCGACGGTTCCGGTCAGAGTCGCGTCGGATCCCGGTCTCGCTTCAGACGTGGACACCTTGGCCAGGCCAAAGTCGAGGATCTTGGCGTGGCCGCGCTTCGTCACGAAAATGTTGGCGGGCTTGATATCGCGGTGAACAATGCCTTCCGTGTGGGCAGCATCCAGGGCATCGGCAATTTCGATGGCCAGTCCGAGTGACACATCGGTTTCCAGGGGCCGTCCGGCGATACGATGCTTCAGCGTAACCCCTTCCAGAAACTCCATGGCGATGAATGCCTTTCCATTCTCCTCGCCAATGTCGTAAATCGTGCAGATGTTCGAATGGTTCAGTGCAGACGCGGATTGCGCTTCGCGTTGAAAGCGGGCGAGCGCCTGCGGATCACGGGCCACTTCCTCGGGCAAAAACTTGAGGGCGACGAAGCGATGCAGCCGCGTATCTTCCGCCTTATAGACGACCCCCATGCCCCCGCCGCCGAGCTTCTCCAGAATTCTGTAGTGCGAGATGGTTTGGCCAATCATAAGAACCGCGTTATCGTAGGCGGGATCAGCCGGCAAGTCAATGAAAAGGCCGAGCTACGCGCCCACAGTCTTTGCTCTCACGCTACTGGCAAACTAAAGTAAAAAACTGACCCGTGTCCTAACTGGCTGGTGACCCCGATCCGCCCGCCGTGGGCTTCCACAATGGCTTTGCAGATCGCGAGTCCCATACCAGTGCCGTGGACTTGCACCCGCTGATTTCGTCCACGATAGAATTTTTCAAAGACCAGGGACTGTTCGAAATCGTCGATGCCCGGGCCGCGATCGGCAATGCTGATGTTGAGCATCTGGTCACCAGCTTTGGCTTCAGCTGTGATGCGGATCGGGGCGCCGGCGGGTGAGTACTTGGCGGCGTTTTCGATCAGGTGCACCAGTACCTCTTTTACGTGTGCGGAATCCATGCGCGCGTTGGGCAGATCGGGAGGAATTCTGACTTCCACCGGATGCTGGACCAGGAGCTGTTTCAGTTCCTCAAGGGATTCTGCAACCGTGGGAGCAATGGGCGCAGACTCGAAGCGAAACTCTACCTTGTTGGCATCGAGTTGCGCCATTTCGGCAGCTTCTCCGATCAGCCGGTTCAGCCGGTCGCTCTCCTCGTTGATCACGGTCAGCAATTCTTGTCGCTCCTCGGGAGAGTGAGTGGGCGGACGATTTGGACTGCCGAGCAGCGAGGTTACCGACGCTTTAATGGCGGTCAAAGGGCTGCGAAACTCGTGCGTCACCGAATCGAGCAGAACGGAGCGCAATTGCTCGCTTTCGCGCGCAGCTTCGGCACGACTCAACTTTTCTACGGCGCCGGCGCGCTCGATGGAGATGGCAACCAGGCTGCCGATTGCCTCCAATGTTTGTCTCGAAAGAAGCGAGCCAGCTACACCGAGGCAGCCAACCACACGCATGCCCAACCGGAGGGGCATGAAGGCCTGTTGATGGGTGGCGTCGAAACGCGGTTCACCTCGCACGCAGGTGATCTGCAGATCTTGCGATTCCAGTCCATCGATAATTGGTCCGGAACGATAAACGTCACTTCGGTTGGACAACGAAATCGCTGCCGACCGTGTGCCGAACGATTCCACTATGTAGCGCGGAATCACATTCAACAATTCAGCCGGACTGTCGCTCGACAGCAACAGCTGGCTGAAGGCGTACAGACGTTCCAGTTCCTGCCGGCGCTCGACAGCCGAACGCGCGCCGCGCCGGGCTCGCTCTGACAGCTGGCTGGCGGTGATGGCGCTGACCAGGAAGGCAAAGAGCGCGACCCAGTTTTGCGGATCGGCGATGGTGAAGGTACCAATCGGAGGCAGGAAAAAATAATTAAACGCGAGAGTGGCGATCACCGACATGAAGATCGCTTGCCGCAGCCCCCACGAAGCCGATATTCCGAGAATGGCCAGCAGGAAAGCGAGGGCCATCGTGGTTGGATTCAAATGGAGCCAGCGATAGCCGATGAACGTGATTCCGGCTACACACAGTGCCGCGACCAGGTATCCGGATCCTGATTTGCTTGCGGCGTTCACGACGCGATTGTAGCAAGATCAGGTTTCGGGGTTTCAGGTTTTCAGCGGTGCAGGCCTTAAAGCGACAACGGCCGAAGCGCTGGTGACGATCGCCAAACCACCCATTCAAACTCGAAACTCAAAACCCTAAAAGCTTGATCCTCGCTTTCCCACGCATCGACAAAGTTCGATGTCTCAACGACAATAAACGCGATGCCGAAGACCCCTGACCAGTGGCTGGAGGATGTTTCGCCGACGAAGAAAGGAGGCAGGTTCAAGCTTTTTCTGGGATATGCCCCGGGCGTCGGGAAGACCCACACCATGTTGACGGAGGCGATCCGGCGCCACGCTCGCGGCGAAGATATCGTGATCGGCGTAGTGGAAACGCACGGACGAAAAGGGGTGGGAGAACTGATCACGAATCTGGAGGTCGTGCCGCGCAAAGCTATCGAGTACAAGGGCGCGCTCTTCGAGGAAATGGACGTAGACGCCATCCTGGTGCGTAAGCCGGCCGTCGTGCTGGTGGACGAACTGGCGCACACCAACATCGAAGGCAGCAAACACCACAAGCGCTATGAAGACGTGCTCGAGCTTCTCGATGCTGGGATCGACGTCCTCTCTACCATGAACATCCAGCACCTCGAGAGTGTGACTCCGACAGTTCAGAGCATCACCGGCATTCACGTGCGAGAGACGGTGCCCGACTGGGTGTTGCAGCGGGTCACTGAAGTGGTGATGATCGATCTCACTCCGGAAGCGCTGCAGAATCGAATGCGGCGCGGCGACGTGTATCCGCAAGAACGCGTCGGGCGAGCGCTGGGTAATTTTTTCCGCGAGACGAACCTGATCGCTTTGCGAGAGCTGGCTTTGCGGCAGGTGGCGCAACAGGTGGATCAAAGCCTGGAGCAACATCGCGGCGAAGAAGAGAAAGATCGGGGAGCGGTTGCCATCCGCGAAAGGATTGCTGTATGCATCAGCTCGAACCCGGCGGCTCAATACCTGGTTGCGCGAGGCGCGCGCATGGCACACGCGATGAATGCCGAACTTTTCGTCGTTTATACCGACCTCGGACAGGACTCGAGCGAAGCGAACCAGCGAACGCTCACGGCCAACATTCGCTTCGCGGAGAATGTTGGAGCATCCGTGGTGCGATTGAAAGGAAAAAGCGTAGCCGAGGCGGTCGCCGGATTCGTGAATGAGAAGCACATCACGCAGGTCGTCTTTGGACGTTCTGCGACGCGAGGCTGGAAACGGTATTTTTATCTTTCGGCGATCCATCAATTCTTGCGCGACGCGCCAGCAGTAGATGTTCACATTGTGACCCAGGAACCGGGCTAAATGATATGTCCGAGCATAAACACATTCTTGTCGTAGACGACGAATCGCAGATCACGCGAGTTCTTCGAACTTCGCTTTCGAGCCACGGATATGACATTCGCGTGGCCAACGACGGGGAAACCGCCCTCGAGATCATGAAGGACTGGTCGCCGGATCTGGTGATTACCGACCTGGCGATGCCGAATATGGACGGACTGGAGTTGTGCCGTCGGCTGCGAGCGAAGACCCAAATCCCGATCATCGTGCTTTCCGTGCGCGGTGAAGAACGCACCAAGGTCCAGGCTCTCGACGCTGGCGCTGATGATTACGTGACCAAACCCTTTGGTATCGAGGAACTTCTGGCCCGCGTCCGCGCCACTCTGCGCCGCGGCGGGAAGGAAGAGTCGGAAATAACGCCCATAGAAACCGGTGATTTCAAGATCGACCCCGGATCCCGAAGCGTTCTGGTGAAGGACCGCCCGGTGCACCTCACTCCTAAAGAATTTGACTTGCTTACATATCTGGCCCGCCGCGCCGGCAAGGTCGTGACGCATCGCGCTTTGCTCGGCGCAGTCTGGGGTGGTGAAAGCACGGAGCAGGTCGAATATCTCCGTGTATTTGTAGCGCAACTCCGCAAGAAGCTTGAGCTTTCGCCAAATTCTCCGCGTTACATCGTCACCGATCCCTGGGTCGGTTATCGCTTCGAACCGGGCGATTGACGACGCGATCTTTATGACTTCCTTACGAACCGCTTAGCTGACTTTTATGGACCTCTTGTTCTAATCTACGGCAGCGAACCGTTTCTTACACTTAGGTGCTTGATGGTTCCAACCGGGGAGGCTCTGTGCAAGACGTGATTTTTGTTGTAGCAACGATAGCGTTCTTCGCCCTTTCGCTGGCCTACGTCGAATTCTGCGATCGAATTCACTGAGGAAAATTGTTATGAATGCTGAATCGATCATCATGCTGATCGTGAGCGCCGGGTTGATGGTTTACCTGCTGTATGCGCTGCTCAGACCGGAGAAATTCTGAAATGACAAGCAACGGCTGGATGCAGATCTTCGTACTTCTGGCCCTGACTCTGGCGATCACCAAGCCCCTCGGCGTGTTCATGGCGAGAGTGTTCAGCCGGGAGCGCACTTTTCTCGATCCCGTGATGCGGCCGATCGAGCGCTTGCTTTATCGCCTGACCGGCGTCGACGAAGAGCACGAGATGCGCTGGACCGAATATGCCTTCACCATGCTGCTGTTCAGCGGCGTTTCAATGCTGCTGCTCTATTTGATCGAGCGGGTGCAGCAGTTCCTGCCCTGGAATCCGCAGAAGTTCGCGTCAGTATCGCAAGCACTCGCTTTCAACACCGCGGCATCTTTCACCACGAATACCAACTGGCAGAACTATTCGGGCGAGTCAGCCATGAGCTATCTCACGCAGATGGCCGGTCTCGCCTACCACAACTTTGCCTCGGCTGCGGTAGGCATCGCCCTCGCGCTCGCATTCGTTCGCGGCATTGCGAGCAAGGAAAAACAGACCATCGGCAATTTCTGGGTCGACATGACCCGCTCCACCTTGTGGGTGCTGCTGCCAGCCTGCATCGTTTACGCCCTGGTCCTCGTCTCCCAGGGAGTCGTGCAAAACCTCCGGCCGTACGACGCCGCGAAACTGGTTGAAGCGCAACAGGTTCAGAAGGCGGGAACCGACGGCAAGCCGATGGTCGAGCAAGACGGCAAGCCGGTGATGGAAACCGTAACCGATCAGACCATCGCGCAAGGCCCGGTCGCTTCGCAGGAAGCGATCAAGATGCTGGGCACGAATGGCGGCGGATTTTACGGCGCCAATAGCGCCCATCCCTTTGAAAATCCGACGCCGTTCAGCAACTTTCTGCAGATGCTTTCGATCTTCGCGATCCCCGCCGGTCTTACGTACACGCTCGGCCGGATGACTGGGTCGCCCCGCCACGGCTGGGCAGTCTGGTCGGCAATGGCGATTCTATTCTTGTGCGGGGTTACGACCGCTTACTGGGCCGAGGCGAGAGGCAACCCTCTGCTGCACGGGGTTGATCAGCACGTCCCTGCGCTCCAACCCGGCGGCAACATGGAAGGCAAGGAGGTGCGCTTCGGCATTGCCGATTCGGCGCTCTTTGCCACCGTCACCACCGACGCCAGTTGTGGCGCCATTAATGGCCAGCATGATTCGTTCACGCCGCTCGGCGGAATGGTGCCGCTTGTCAACATCATGCTCAGCGAGACCGTGTTTGGCGGAGTAGGCGCCGGCCTGTACGGCATTCTGATCTACGTTGTGCTGTCGGTGTTCATTGCCGGACTCATGGTCGGGCGCACGCCGGAGTATCTCGGTAAAAAGATCGAAGCGTACGACGTCAAGATGGCGATGCTCGTGACCCTGGTTTTTCCGCTGATCATTCTGGTCCTGACCGGCATTTCATCGGTGGAAGGGTTTGGCACCTCGAGCATCAGTAATGCGGGGCCACACGGGCTGACGCAGATTCTTTATGCCTTCACCTCGATGGCGGGAAACAACGGTTCCGCATTTGGCGGCTTGAACGGAAACACACTTTGGTACAACAACACGGGCGCCCTCACCATGCTGGTGGGAAGGTTCTTCATGATCATCCCCATGCTCGCAATTGCCGGTAATCTGGCGAAGAAAAAAACCGTGCCCGCATCCGCCGGGACGTTCCCTGTGACCACACCCTTGTTCACCGTTCTACTGGTATCGGTGATCGTGATCGTGGGTGCGCTGACATTTTTCCCGGCTCTTAGTCTGGGACCGGTACTTGAACACCTGCTGATGATGGCAGGAAAAGCTTTCTGAGGCAGAACCTTCTGAAGAATATGGCAGAAAAGAAAAGCAGGAGTTTATGGGACGCCAAAATCATTCGGCGAGCCATGGTCGACGCCCTGGTCAAGCTCGATCCTCGCACCATGATGAAGAATCCGGTCATGTTCGTGGTCGAGGTCGGGAGCGTGGTAACTACCTTGTTGCTCTTTCGCGAAAAACAGAGTTTCGCCTTCAATCTTCAGATCACGCTCTGGCTCTGGTTTACCGTGCTCTTCGCGAATTTCGCGGAAGCCATGGCCGAGGGCCGCGGCAAGGCGCAAGCTGACACGCTGCGGAAGGCGAGGTCTGAGACCGAGGCCAAGCGCTTGCTCCCGAATGGGACGACCGAAACCATTCCCAGTTCAAAGTTGCGTTCCGGCGACGTCGTGATGGTTGCGGCAGGCGAACTTGTTCCCGGCGATGGCGAAGTCATCGAGGGCGTTGCCTCGGTGGATGAGTCTGCGATTACCGGCGAATCTGCGCCCGTGATTCGTGAAGCGGGCGGAGACCGGTCGGCAGTCACTGGCGGGACCCGCGTGCTCTCCGATCTGATCAAAGTTCGCATCACCTCGAATCCCGGAGAAACCTTCCTCGACCGAATGATTGCTTTGGTTGAGGGCGCGGAGCGGCAGAAGACTCCGAACGAGATCGCGCTCAACATTCTCCTCGCGGGCCTGACCATTATCTTTCTGCTTGCAGTGGTTACACTGCAACCATTCGCCATTTATTCAGGATCGCCGCAGACTGTCTTTGTGCTTGTCTCTTTGCTGGTCTGTCTGATTCCGACCACCATCGGCGGGCTGCTGTCTGCGATCGGCATTGCCGGCATGGATCGCCTCGTCCAGCATAACGTGCTCGCGATGTCAGGCCGCGCTGTCGAAGCCGCCGGAGACGTGAACACGCTGCTGCTCGATAAGACCGGGACGATCACTCTCGGCAACCGCCAGGCGGCGGAGTTCATCGCTGCTCCGGGCATCACCGACGCCGAGATGGCCGATGCCGCGCAGCTTTCATCGCTTGCCGATGAAACGCCGGAAGGCCGGTCGATCGTCGTGCTCGCGAAAGAAAAGTACAGCTTGCGCGGCCGTGAATTGGCGTCGCACGAAGCTGTGTTTGTTCCCTTTACTGCACAAACCCGCATGTCCGGCGTGAACCTCGATGGCCGCGAGATTCGCAAGGGTTCGGTCGATGCCATCATCAAGTATTTGCACCAGTTTGGCACGTCGCTGCCGCGCGAGATTCAGGCGAGCGTCGAACAGATCTCGCGCTCTGGAGGAACCCCTCTGGTGGTTGCGGAAAATCAGCGCGCTCTCGGGGTGATCTATTTGAAGGACATCGTCAAAGGGGGGATGCGAGAGCGCTTCAATCAACTGCGTGCCATGGGCATCAAGACCGTAATGATCACCGGCGACAATCCCTTGACGGCGGCGGCAATCGCGCGCGAGGCGGGCGTGGACGATTTTCTGGCGGAGGCGACTCCGAAGGACAAAATGGATCTCATCCGGCGTGAGCAGGGCGACGGAAAATTGGTTGCCATGACCGGCGACGGCACAAATGATGCTCCGGCGCTGGCGCAAGCCGATGTTGGCGTGGCCATGAATACAGGCACGCAAGCGGCAAAAGAGGCCGGAAACATGGTCGACCTCGATTCGAATCCTACCAAGCTCATCGAGGTCGTCGCGATCGGAAAGCAGTTGCTGATGACGCGCGGCGCGCTCACCACCTTTTCCATCGCGAACGACGTCGCCAAATATTTTGCGATCATTCCCGCAATGTTTGCCGGAACTTTTCCCGTGCTGAATGCGCTCAATATCATGCGGCTGCAGACCCCGCAGTCGGCGGTGCTCTCTGCGGTTATTTTTAACGCGCTCATCATTGTTGCTCTGATTCCACTGGCGTTGCGGGGAGTCGCTTACAAGGCAATGAGCGCTGAATCCCTGCTGCGCCAAAACTTGCTCGTCTACGGATTCGGCGGCCTGGTGGTTCCGTTTATCGGCATCAAGCTGATCGATATGTTTATCACCGGCGTCAAACTGATTTAGCGCTCGCATGAGAGATAGACAATGAAGAAGAAAAGAAAATGAAGAAAAACCTGATTACAGCCGTACTCATGACAATCGCGACAACGGTGCTGTTGGGAATTCTGTATCCTCTGCTGGTAACCGGACTGGCGCAACTCATCTTCCCGAAACAAGCCAATGGCGAGCTGATCCATGGCCCGGATGGGGTGCTGGTTGGTTCGCGGCTGATCGGGCAACCGTTTTCAGGTCCCGGCTACTTCCATTCTCGGCCGTCGGCGGCGGGTGCCGCGGGCTATGATGCCACCGCCTCCGGCGGTTCGAACCTGGGCCCGACGAACGCGCAGCTGATTGCTCGCGTCAATGGAGACGTCGCCAAGCTGCAAGCCGAAAACCCCGGGGTTCTCATTCCAGTCGATCTCGTGACAACATCCGGTTCCGGGCTCGATCCGGATATCTCACCGGCGGCAGCCGAATTCCAGATTCATCGCGTAGCAGCGGAGCGCAAGATTCCGGAAGCGGAACTGGCACGCCTGGTTCAGGAACACTCTGCGAACCGGCAATGGGGTTTTCTGGGGGAGCCGCGCGTCAACGTCCTCGAACTGAACCTGGCGCTGGACGCCCGGTACGCGAAATTGCGTTAAAGCAACCCGATTCGTTTCCTTCCGAGAGCCGGGAACGGATTGCTTCGTCAGGGCGAGTGAATCACTCGCAACGCGTCCGCCGCAACTGAAAGCTCAGCCGGCGTCTCGCACACAAATTCTCCATCAGCGTAGATCTCGACCGGCGTCTCAGTCTCTACCATCACTCGCTCCGCCTTCGAGCACTCGACTTTCGGCGAGACGAGATGACGCCCGAAATACACACTCGGAAATATAAACAGCAAGTGCAAAGGATGCAGCGCAGAAATGCGGCAGATTTCCAGCTTGCCATCGGTAAAATCGGCTTCAGGCGCGATGCGCATGCCGTCGCCGTAGAACTGTGTATTGGCGAACGCGGCGAGCAAAGTGAGCTTCTCGGATTCCGTTCTGCCGTCGCCATTGAACTGCGACAGGCGGATGGAGAACGCGGGCAATTTAAAGAGCAGCGGCAATAGCGCCAGCGCATAACCGCCATGTCCCCGCAGCCAACGAGGCATCCGATTCGCTCGCTGTGTTACAGCGGAGTCGAGGCCACAACCAGCGACCGAACAAAAATAGTGAATGCGCTCTGGAGGAGCCTTCGGCACGATGACTCCGAGGTCGATCGGCTGCGCCGGAAGTTGGCCGGATTCGAAACCACGCCATACGTGCAAAGAATCCCGCAGTGATCGCAGCCCGAGGGCACGGGCAAAATCATTCCCGCTGCCTGCCGGGACAACCAGCACCGGAAGCTGAAGGCGCACCAGGTCTGACAGGTGCCGATGAATCGTGCCGTCGCCGCCAAAGATCAGGATTGCATCGGCATCGCTCGAAGAAGCGGGCAGGCCTTCGAGCCATTCCGTTGAAGAGTCGGCTTGAAACGGCTGCAGCTTTCCTGGCGAGGATCCCAACCCGAAGATGACGGCGGCGCGCACGCGTCCTGCATTAGAACACACGTCTCGAGGAATCACCCGTGACCGCTATCTCACGCTATTTCGCGAGGCACTTACCCATGAAGTCGATCAGATCTTTTTTCATCTTGTCATGTTCGGCGCGATCGACGTAAACCATGTGTCCCGCGTTGTAGGTGGCGTACGAAATATTCTGACGGTCCTTGGCGTCAAGGTTGAGGTGATCCATGGTCCAGTTGGCCGCCGCAAAGGGCGTAGCCAGATCGTAATATCCCTCCATGACCAGAACCTTCATATACGGATTCTTGATCATCGCCGACCGCAACCCGCCAGCCGTGCTCGGAAAACCCCGCTCGGCGTTGCCCCAATCCCATTTGTCGAAACCAGGTTGATCGTAGGCAAAGACTCGATAGGGCATGTCGACCTTGTAGTTCAATTCGGTGCGGAGGTAGTTGTGGAATGCGGATGTGTAGGGCGGCAAAATGGCGGCACTCGTCGGATCGAAAAATGAACGATCTTCGTCCGGATTTGGGCTCGTGAAGCGACCGTCGAGCCGGCCGGTAACAAGTTTCTGATCGAGCAACAGTTCTTTGGTAAACGTGGGAACATCGATCCGCAGGTTGTGCGCTTCAATCACTTCCGGTCGCAGGCCGATGTAGTGAGACAGTTGCTCGACAATCCTGCGGCGCTCTTCGGGCGTGAGAGCGTCTCCCTTGCCGAGAGCGAGCGCGTAATCACCGGTCGACCAACGCACGACCTCTTCGCGTGTCTTCGCCGCGTCCTGCGCGAGATCGGAGGCCAGCTTGTGATGGTAGAGGGCGATCATGTTGAAAGTCGGCACCAACAAGAAATAGGGTTGATCGTTGGATTTGTTCCACTCGAGCGTCTGGAAATCCACGGCCATCGAGAGCAGTGTCACACCGTTGAAAGCGATGCCATGATCCGCCAAATATCCAGAGATGCCCGCCGCGCGGGTTGTGCCGTAGCTCTCGCCCAGCAGAAAGAGTGGAGAGTTCCAACGTTCATAGCGCGAGAGGTAAAGCCGGATAAATTCTCCGAAGGCTTGTATGTCGCCCTTCACACCCAGGAATTTCTTGGTGAGTTCGGCATTCGCGGCCCGCGAATAGCCCGTGGACATCGCATCCACCATGACGATGTCGCTCTGATCGAGTAAAGAGTCAGGGTTCTCTTCGAGACGATATGGGGCTGCCGGCATGAAGCCGTTCGGTTGCAGTACGACGCGTTTCGGTCCGAGGGCGCCCATGTGTAGCCACACCGAGGCCGAGCCCGGTCCTCCGTTGAATGCAAATGTCAGAGGGCGCTTGCCGCTGTCCTGTCCGTCGACGGTGTAGGCGACGAAAAACATCTCGGCTTCAATCTTGCCGTCTTCTCGCTTGATGGGCAGCCTGCCTGCGGTCGCTGTGTAACCGAGCGCTTTGCCGTTCAGCGTGGCTTGATGATGCGTGATCACCGGTGGAACCTCGGCGACGTCGTAATGCTCTTCTTTGTCCGTCGCTTCGTTTGAATCTCTGGAGAGCTCCCCGGGCCTGCTTTCCGGGGACTTGTCTGGAGTCGCAGGAGCACCCGGCATCGGCTCCTTTTTGTTCTTATCTTTTTTCGACGCCGCCTGCTTCGCGTTTTCGGTCGTTGCGTCGGGCGGTTGGTCTTGCTGCCCTGGTAAAGAGGGTATCGCCATGGCGGCGAAAAGAAGAACTGCCAGAATCCTCATGCCGGTCTCCGGAGAAAAGAGTTGGACGAGCATTATAGCGTCTGTATGCACCGGGAGCGGAAGTCGCCTGCTGCTCGGGACGTGCTAGAATTTGTTGCGCCCGAAAACGCTTCCTCCGACTTCGTGGCGCACAGATCACTCCACCCCGGTAATAGCGGACAGAAAAAGTGGCCCAGACCTCCAACGTCCAAAACGGTTCCGTCACGTATGCCGATGCCGGCGTCAGCATCGATCGCGGTAACCGGACCAAGCAACGCATCAAATATCTCGCGCACAAGACCTTTACCAAGGGTGTGTTGAGCGAGATCGGTGGATTCGGCGGCTTGTTTTCGGTGGATAAAAAATATCTGGACCCGGTTCTGGTGTCGAGTGTCGATGGGGTGGGTACGAAATTAAAAGTCGCATTTGATATGAAAATGCACCACACGGTCGGCGGAGACCTGGTGAACCACTGCGTCAACGACATCGCCGTCCAGGGTGCGGCGCCGCTGTTTTTCATGGACTACCTCGCCACTGGAAAACTCGATCCTGAGGTCATCGAAAAAATTGTTGGCGGCCTCGCCGAAGCGTGCAAGCATAACGGCTGCGCGCTGATTGGCGGCGAAACGGCGGAAATGCCGGGATTTTATCCCGAAGGCGAATACGATCTCGCCGGATTTATTGTCGGGGTGGTGGAACGCGACCACATCATCAACGGGAAAGACGTACAAGTTGGAGATTGCGTACTCGGATTGCCCTCCAATGGCCTGCACACCAATGGATACTCTCTCGCTCGCAAACTGCTTTTTGAGACGGCCGGTTACTCTCTCGAGACATTTGTCAGCGAGATGAAAAACAAGGTTGGCAACGAGCTTATGCGGCCTCATCGTAGCTACTGGTCCATTATTCGCAAAATGATTGCGGGGGAGTGCGTCGCAGCGCTGGCTCACATTACCGGAGGCGGCATCAGCGAGAACCTGCCTCGCGTGCTGCCCAAAGGCACGTCGGCGGTGATTGAGCTCGGCACATGGCCGATACTGCCGATTTTCGAACACCTGCAGAAACTCGGCAACGTCGCTGAGGAAGAAATGCTGCGCACATTCAACATGGGGCTCGGCATGCTGATCGTCGTTCCCGCCAAGAAATTCAAGAAAGCGCAAACCCTGCTCGAACGTGCCGGAGAAAAATTTTACAGCGTTGGCCGCATCGTGAAGGGCGATCGCAAGGTCGTGTTCAGTTAGTATCCTGCGAGGTCCCAGCTAGAGTTGCATGAAGAATCTCGGCATCCTGCTCTCTGGACGTGGCTCCAATTTTGTCGCCATCGCCGACAGTATTGCAGGCGGCAGAATACCCGATGCCCGAATCGCTGTGGTAATTTCAAACCGCGCCGACGCTCCCGGACTTGAAACCGCCCGGCAACGAGGGCTCAACCCGCTCGCCATTCCCTCGAAGGGCATGTCCCGCGAGCAGCATGACCGCGAAGTTGTGGCCGCGCTCGTTGACAATCAGGTTGAGCTTGTCTGCCTCGCCGGTTACATGCGCCTTTTGTCGCCATGGTTCGTTCAGCAGTTTCCGGCAAAGATTCTTAACATCCATCCGTCGCTCCTGCCATCATTCCCGGGACTCGAGGCACAACAACAGGCGTTTGCCTACGGTGTGAAAGTGGCCGGCTGCACGGTGCACTTCGTGGATGAGGAACTCGATCATGGCGCCATTATCGTCCAGAGAACTGTGCCCGTGCTGGAGGGCGACGACGAACATGCTTTGGCGGCACGAATTCTTGAACAGGAACACATCGCGTACAGCGAAGCGATCAGGATTGTGCTGGAGGGGAAATTTGAGATGAGTGGCCGGCGATTCGTGAGAACTCAGAAGTCAGAGTTGAAATTGCAGAAATAGAGTTCAAATTGCTGAAATAAGATCGGCACTACGCGGACCGCGTTCACCTCTACAATCCGAACCTCGCACTTCTTCTAACTTCTCTGCATTTCTGCAATTTCTCTACATCAGCAGCTCGTTTGTTCTCCTTGCAATCGGGTGCTGCATTACTTCAAGCTCGTTCTTCACCAAATTCAGTCCGTAGACGCATTGCTCAAAACTTTGCGAGAGTTGCGCGAACAGCGGCGCGACTTTGGCGTATTCGAAGTGCTCGAACTTCGAAACGATGTAGTAACTTTCTTTGCCAGCTTTCACCCACTCGACGAAATTTTCGACCCGCTGCCGGCGCAACCGGTAGTGGTTGATGCTCTCCGGAAACATGCCGGCGTAAAACAGTGTGTAGTCGCCAATGTGCTTCCGGACCTGACGCTCCCGGTCAAACGATGGAGCCGGGCCATAGACAGGGTCCGATTCGATCAGCATCTCACCCACATCGTTCAATGGCTTCCCGGCCGCGTTCCGTATTTTCAGCAATTGTTCGACGTCGCAAAACTCCGCCAGCAGATGTGCGACGTAGCTCACGATTTGAGGATCGCGAATTCCTATCTCCTCGGCATAGTGGCGACCGACCAACTCAAGGAACAACTGCTGTAGCGGATGCGTTTCAGGAATTTCCATAACCCTCTCCCCCAACCCCTGCGGTTTGATGGAACGAGAACCTAGTATGCATTACATAACCTGACTTTCTGCCAAACACAAGTACACGTTCGAGCTACTCGTCACTTAGAAGCACGCGTTGGGCGCGGGGTTGGCAGCATACTTGTTAGCAGCCGATGTGGAGATGTGCTAACTCCCGAGTTATAGATCGAAAATTGTGGTTCACTGTATCGAGTTATGTGATCTGCCGTATCTATCTTCTATCGATTTATGAAACACGGCGGTCGACTTGGAGCGGAATCACTGTTTCATGGAACACGATCGGAACCGGTTGACAGTTACTCTCGCGCCTGTCGCGATGCTCGATCCGGAGGGAGTTCAGCCGTTGAAGCGGGGCTTTGAAAGCGGGACTCTGAAAGCGGTTGAGTTTGCGGTGGTGTATCTGGCGGCGGGGGGAAACGAAATGGCGGAAGCCGGACACTCTCGCTTCCGCCATCAAAGGCTTTAGTGGGACCTTTATCGGCGGCGGCCCTTCTTTTTGGCGGGAGCCTTTTTCTTTGCCGTTTTCTTGGCTGCCTTTTTCTTTGCTTTTTTCGGAGCGGCCTTTTTGGTCGCTTTTTTCGCCGGCTTCTTTGCCGTCTTTTTCTTGGCTGCCGCTTTCTTGGCGGGAGCTTTCTTGGCGGGAGCTTTCTTGGCGGGAGCCTTTTTCTTGGGCGGTCCGCCTTGACCACCGCCGCCCGATGGAGTTACGGATCCTGAACCTGCCACCGGTTCGCGGGATGGAGTAATTGGAATGTCTTCGTCTTCTTCTTCGACCGAGGCAGGTTCTTCTTCCTCTTCCTCTTCTTCCTCCTCTAAATCCTCTTCCAGCGATTCGCCAAAGGCGCCGCTGTCGCTATACTCGTCCGTCTCGTCGTCCCGACCATACAAAGTCGGATCATTGAAGCGCATATTTCCTCCTGCGTATTTGCGGTCACCTGTACGCGTTCGCGCACGGGGCCGGGGAATTAGGACAACTAGCTGCGAAACCGCGTGGCTTCAGCGTAATGGCGAGTGATTGTAGCACGCCGCAGTTTCACCGGCAGTATCGTGCATTCCTTGCAGATTTGCGAGGAAAATTATTGGGAAAAGAAAAAACGGATTATCGCCGGCGAAACAAAGGCGAAACGAGCCGTAAAACCAGCTTGTTTCTACTCATATGCCAGGGCATCGATCGGATCCTTCTGTGCGGCTTTGTAGGCCGGATACAGCGCCCCCGCAATTGCCCCCGCACTTCCAATTACCGCCGAGCGGACGATCCAACCACCGTCCACCACCACCTGGAGCAGCGGAAATTTGTGGGCGAGAGCGGCCCTCGCAGCCAAACTCACGACTATGCCGAGTGCGATCCCGGCGACCGCAAGAAGTGCGGTCTCCCGCAGGACCACGTTGACGATGTAAAGCTTGGACGCACCCATTGACTTCAGGATGCCGATTTCGCGCGTTCTCTCCATCACCGTCGTGTACATGGTCTGAAAAATTGCCAAAAATCCTACGAACACCGAAATCCCGACGACGACATCGATAAAGGTGGAAAGCATAGGAATGTTACCGGTGGTCATAGCAGCAAGATAGGAAGCCATCGAGTTCACCATGAACCGCTCCATCCCTGAAACGTGCTTAACCTCATCGACGACCGTATCGGCGTTCGCCGGGTTGTCGAGTTTCAGATAGAAAATGGTGGCTTTATCCTTCGCTCCGATAAGATCTTGCAGCGTGGTAATCGGAACAAATTTGCGCGCGCCCTTGCCGCGTTCGACGATCCCGCAGATGCGGAACTTGTGGTTTAGAATCTCGATCGAATCTCCCACCTTTGCGCGCTTGGACCTGGCAAAGAGATCGTCGACCAGCACGTCATCAGGACCTTGAAATGGACCGCCCTCCAGATAATGAAATCCGTCCGAGAGGCTCTCATAGCTCGGTAAATCGATCCCCGCGATGATCTCGAGCGTACCGGCCGAACTGACCTGGGTGACGACGGGCGCCACTTTCTCTACATGGGGCAATTTTCCGAGCACGTCGCCAATTTTGATCGGCATGGGCGCGCCCGTCAGCCCTGCGATGAATGACGAACCCGGCGGCAGCACGATCACGTCCGCCCCGATGCCTGCATTGCGCGTACGTTGATCGTGCAGCATTCCGAGGGAGAGTCCCACGATCAGCAGGATGAGCGTAACCTCAAGACCCACCGCCACAATACTGATGAGCGAGCGCAGGGGACGATGCAGCAGGTTCCCGACGATCATGCGATTCATCATGATTTTTCGAAACTATTTGCTTTGATTATCCGATGCCTTCGTCATACTTGCATTGGGTTGATCGAGATGCACGACCTCGGCCCCGGGCGGTTGTTCCAACGCAAACTGATCATCGGTCAGCGTTTTATTGATCTCCAGTTTGACCATATTCAGGGTGATGTCGTAATTCTCCCGTGGCCGCTCGATGCCAATCGTACTCGGGAACGAGGTTCCGTCGAAGTCCTTGTAGTTTTGATAGTGAGCGTCAGTCACGACATTTCCCCGGAGGTCATAGATCCTCTGCCGATAGGGCAGGAGGTCGATTCGGCTGAAATCGATCTTGCGAGACAGGTAGGCGCCCTGAGGTCCTTCACGGATAACCAAGAGGCTGTAATTCGGCTGCTCAACCCTATGCCGCTTGGAGTCGAGGACAGTTTCATAGCCATTGTCGAGCACGGCGAGGTCCTGACCTATTTCGGGCAGGAGCAATGCGTCGTAAATATACTGCGGCCTCAAGTTTTCCAGCCGTTTCTCGGGCTGGTAATTCTCCTCATTGTTCGAGCCCAGGAAAAACTCATTCTTCGCCGGGATCCATACCTTAAAGTTCTGCCCGTTGCTCACCATGTCGAAGGCCGTATTCCGCACCACCGGCATCAGGCCTTTCATCCGGAGCATGGCCGGCTTACGGGCCAGCACGTATCCACGAATTTCCTTGTAATCGGTGATGCGGCCGTTCTTGACGTCGCCAGAGGAGGCGTCTATGTCGACCGTGGCCTGAATGGACTTAATCGTAACGGACTGATTATTAACGTAATCGATAAGTTGTTGCTGGGTTGCGGTCTTGAGGGGACGGTCGGAGAACTGCCGGTCCAAAGGACGGGTTCGGAAGAGACATCCAGCCAAGGGAAATGTGGCTGCTGACAGAGTTAACAACAAAAACAGGCGCGGATGGGGGCGATACATTCCTATGTCGATACCTGAAAAAACCTACCAACCATGGTGATCTGATTAGTATAAGACAGCAAAGGGTTCATTGCTTCGCGCGCTATTCCGAATCCGAGAGCAATTTTATCCCTACCGGTCGACCGGTTCTTGCCGAAGCGCGACCGCTTCGCATTGGCTCGCTCGGCTATCATCTTTCCCATGCCCGACGTCGAATGGGTCCGCAAACTCTGTCTCTCCTTTCCTGATGCAGCCGAAGATATGCCATGGGGCGATGATCTGTGTTTCAAAGTCCGCGGCAAAATCTTCACCGGCATGATTCTTTCTGACGGCCGCTTCCCGCGCATCACTGTCAAATGCGCGCCCGAAGCGTTCGAGGAGTTGCTGGAGATCGAGGGCATCTCCCCAGCCCGATACGTCGGGCGGTACAAGTGGGTGACCCTCGCTCACTCCAACGTTCTCGCAGCCGACCAATTGGAACACCTCATTCGCCAGTCGTACAAGCTGGTTGAGGCGAAGGCGCCGAAAGGCAGCAGACGGTCCACAAAGTTGAAGCCTCGATCTCTGAGGCGGCGATCCAAGGGGCGAATAAAGAGATCCGGATGAAGCTTTTCGGGTTGCCTCGCGTCGCCACGTGAGACAGTTTGACTACCCGCAAGCGCGTAAGCTAGCCTCGTACTTCGTCCGATCGATGCGCATCCAACGCCATCTTCTCCTCGCGAGCAGCGTGTGTGTCCTACTCGCGGCAACCATCTCGGCAGCGCCTCTACGCCCCACGCATGCTCCCCATGCCATCGTGACCAGCGTTCACGAACTTGCCTCTCGCGCCGGGATTGAAATGCTGCATGCCGGCGGCAATGCGGTGGATGCCGCCGTTGCCACCGGATTCGCGCTCGCGGTCGTCCATCCGCAAGCCGGAAATCTTGGCGGCGGCGGCTTCATGCTTTTTCGCAATGCGGACGGCAAAACCCGGTTCATCGACTTCCGCGAAAAGGCGCCCGCGGCAGCCACTGAGACCATGTATCTGGATGCTCAGGGCAATGTCATCCCGGGATCCAGCAAGGAGTCCAGCGTCGTTGGATACAAGGCTGTCGCCGTTCCCGGTTCCGTGGCAGGACTCGTTTATGCGGAAAAACAATACGGCAAGTTGTCGGTCGAAAAAGCAATAGCTCCAGCCATCAAGCTTGCTCGCGACGGCTTCCCGCTCGCCTACGAAGATGTGCAGGATCTCAGGAGGGACGAGCACCTCGCCGAGTTTCCCGAGACCAAGCACATTTTCCTGCGCGACGGGAACTATTACCAGCCGGGCGACCTGTTCAAGCAACCCGA
>Ga0302179_10000715_pt1 | contig 21212 bp, 26 predicted proteins | sample I_Palsa_E3_1_FD_198788 | JGI IMG/M metagenome (GOLD analysis project Ga0302179, IMG submission 198788) | Peat permafrost microbial communities from Stordalen Mire near Abisko, Sweden - I_Palsa_E3_1 | ecosystem: Environmental > Terrestrial > Soil > Palsa > Peat permafrost | place: Sweden...
ACCAAATTTTTATACCCACACATGAAAAATGTGGTAAGATGGACACATAACTGTGCCTAACCTACCACAAAGTGTGTCTAAATTGTGAATCTATGCCTGAACCCAATATACATCCAAACCTCAAGCATGTCAAGGACTTTCTCAATCTCTAAAACAGCTTCCCAAAACTGAACCCAGATTGGACCCGAATAGCCTCACTGGAACCCTGATTGGCTGCGTTCAGGTGACTCATGTGCTCATTTGTCCGAGATTAGGTATCCCAGCACCCTGAATAGCACCTAGACGCTGTGAGCTACCACATGAGCTGCTGAGTCCATCTGCTGCTTCTGGAACTCACCAACATCCACAACAACCAGTTCTTCTCTATTGCTCCCAGCAATCCACCGACTGTGAGCATCCTGGATGATGGCCATGTCTGCCTTGGTCTTCCGGAGCGGCCCCCAGCCCTGGTTCACGAATGTGATCTGGCTGGGTCCCTCGGTAGCATCAATGAAGTCTAGGCAGAAGCCGGCGAGGCTGATCTCATCTGTGGACTTGTCTTCAAACAGGATGTCGGTGATGTTTCCCATAGGAACAGTGATGCCTTGTGGGTGGATTGTGATCTCATCATGCTTCACGCATACTATGCAGGTCTTCAGCTTGCCACCCACTGTGAGCAGATGTGAACAGAAGGACACGCTCTGTGACTTATTCGCCACACCTGGAGTCCTAGGAGTTAGTGACTTGAAAATGAAGTGCAGGACCACGATCCAGACCGGTGCCCAGAGAATGTTCCAGAGAGACAGGTAGAGGGTGTAGAAGAATCCCGCTGCGCTGAGGAGCAGGATGGCTGCACCGATTACGTCTTTGCTGCTCTTGAATCCCTTCATTGATTCCCTTTCTTTCGTATGGTGCCGTAGCGCAGAAAGTGATCAAACTGCTTCCTGAGGTCCATGGTGTCATCACTCAGCATAGTTGTGCTTCCTACTCTGATGCCATAGCAGTTCTTCTGGCTTTCCGGATACTTTCTGGCGAACACCCCGAAGTAAACAGTCCTCTGCTCCTTGGTCATCTTCTTGACCTCAACAAGTGAAAGTCCGTGGAGTGCCATGGCTTTACACTACTCCCCTCTGAACCAAGATGAAAACCTTCCGATTCCTCATCTGAGCCTCTTCTATCATGTGCCTGGTCCCAGGGGAACCATTTGTGATTGCGATCAGGGCGTCTGCATACTCTGCCATCTGGGTGTTGCGTCGGAACCCAGCCTGTTTCCCAAAGGCAGCCCAGCTGGCTGGGAACAGCTTGTACGGGATACCATTCTCGATGGCCCACCTCATGCCCAGGCTGTCGACACCTCTGGCGCCACCGCAGACGACTTCTGTGATCTTGAACCCACTACGGGCGACGGCCAGAGGGACCAGGCTGTATTTCAGGATGGTTCGGGAGCCTGCGATTATGACTTTCACAGACCTTCCTCGATCTCTGCCTTCGCTGCTGGAACCAGAAATGGTCCTCCTGCCTCGACCTCCATGTTGAGCGCAAGACGGATATGGTCTTTGACCCACTTGGTGCCCGTAGCAGTCAGGTAGCCAGCATTGCTGAACCTTTGAAGCAGGATATCGGCGCGATCACACGACTCAAGAGGAACAGGCTTCAGCGCTCGGTACAGAGTCAGGAGTTTGTCGTAATCTTCTGACAACACATAATAGCCATCTGGCGAGACCCACTCTTCACCTTGGTCTGTGTCGAAGCGGTCTACCTTCTCTGGATCTAACTCGGATTCAGAAGCCATTGAAACTCCTTGCTAACGCTTTGTGAATACGCTTCCACGTAATCTTCTTTTTAGCCTTCATTCCCTTGCGGAGTGGGAACCAGGACAGATGCCATGTTCGGTACCGGCGCGCCACTACTTGGTCTCCTTCTTCAGGTACCAGTCCGCCGGCCGGATATACTCATCGAAGGTGCCAAGCTTGGGAGCAGGAGGTCCAGGCTTCAGGTTCGGGTTGATCACAACTGGGAATCCTAGAATCTTCATGCGCCCAACTTCCAGTGCTTCAGATAGGCTTCAGTGATCAACTTTGAGATCGCAACACGATCCACATATCGAGGCAGATTGGACTCAACTTCAGCGCGGAGAACCTGGAGCTCAAGCTGACAGAACAACTGCTCCACATAGGTCTGAGTGAACTCACCCTGCCTGATGCTCAGAAGTAGATCGACATCCGGACGAGGGTACGTGATGATTCCTGTCTCCAAGAACTCTAGACATTCACTCATCATCCGGATCATGTGCATGGCTGCCTTTGTGTCATATCCCTTGGAGTCATCTCGCTGCCCATGCTTGCCGGCACCCTTGAGCCCCTGCAGCCGGTGCAACTGATTCCTGCCCATACCCAAGAAGCCCTTGGCGTGGGACGAGGCGAGGAACAGATGCCGGTTTGGCAGAATGACTTCCTTCCAGACACCCTCGATGGTAGTTGGCGCGAACAGATACCCGAGAACAGTTGGGTTCCCTTTGGCAGCCAGTGTTGCCCATTTGCGTAGAGTGTAAAGCTGGTAGTCCACGTCGGCCGAAGTGTTCTTGCTGGTTTGGTCCGAAGTGCTGGTGACAAAATGCTCTTCACGGTCCAGCCCAAGTGCCATCACTGGACTCTCGATGAACACACCGTAGACATCCAGATCCATCTTGCCGGGGAGCATGGCACCGTGCAGTTGGCTCCCACCTGCGAACACATGGAGCAACTTGTCTTCATGTTTGAAGCCTCTATCAGCCAGGGCTGAGAGCAGGATGTCATTAGTTACCATTTAGTCCTCAATGAATTCTGATGTCTCAAAGTCAACATCGTCGACGTTCTCTGCACCAACCATCTCTTCAGCGAAAGCGCGCTTGCCCTCAGGTGAATTGTCGTAGCAATGTGCAAACTGGAATTCGAACTTTATAGGGTCACCAGGTTCTGTCTCCACGGCATGGCCACAGCATCCTGAATCACAGCCATAATCAGTGTGGTAGATCCTAAGCTTGCTCATCGGTTGGAAACCGGAGCAGGCCATACTACTGTGAACTGCCTTTTCGCATGGCAAATTCTGCACCGTCCAACACAGTCAGCAATTGGTCCCGAATACCTGAACCAATGATTCACAATCTTGCACAACCAGAGCAGACGGGTTCCATTTGCAATCTTGATGGTCATCACAGGCTGTTCCTCCACTGATCCCTGAAACTGCTCCCACCGAATGCGCATAATGTGCACACGCAGAACAGGAACCGTGTCACCTGAAGTGGGATGTACCAGGCCAGGTTCCAGATGATGCGAGGCAGAGGAAAGCTTCCTGTTTGCCTGTCTGATTTCCAACCCCACCACTTGAGTTTGAACTTACTCATCTTCATCTGCTTCCTTGAGGATAGTGACCTCAGAGAGTTTCAATTCGTGCCAACGCGCCCCATCAAAGTAATCCTTGAGATGCTCTTCAGCAATCTCAACGGCTTCATCGCGAGAAGCAATGTCGATTCGCCGGAAAGAGCAATTGGCGCACTTCAGTTTGAACTTCTGTACGACTTGGATTTCCATCAGACCGTCACCGCCTTCGGGTGATAACTGAACACGAAGCAAGGATAGTAATCATCATAATCCGACGTACCAATCTCCAACCAAACATGACCGTCGTCAATATCAACCAATTGGTGACCATCAATGTTGGGAGCGTTCTCGACCCGAACACGCGCGATGACAGTCTGGAAGAAGATGAGCCCCTCAGGGTCCTTGACCTCGATGCTACCCAAGCTAGAACGATAACCATCATCTTCGTCTTCCAGGGCCTCGAACACAGTGTCACCCAGCTTGAAGGAGTTGTTGTCCACTCCGTAGAAATCAAATTCTTGTCCAACCAGTTTATCTAGCATCTACTTCCCTCTCATTGAGAACAACTTATAAATCATTCCACCCAGCTTCCGTTGCCGGCCGCTCTTCGTCAGAGGAATCCCAATCTTCATTCCCAGGTTCCTCTTCATCCTAGTTATGCCTGTCAATCGCTTCAGGCTGAATCCGCCTCGGTTCATGAGTCACCATACTTTCCGCCAGCCTTCTGCATCTCTTCAACCGTCGCCCACGTGCCACCATTATTCACAGTAGTGAAAGTCTTTGGCTTCTTGGCCGGTACAGGAAGACTGTTGAACGTCCAGCACTCGGAACCATCATATTCATCGCGGTCCAGCCAGAAATCATCTCCAACTACTACAAGGTCACTTGCAATGAGTTGAGACCCATACCCTGCGTTGTAGTCAACGTCAGCGATCTTGGCAAACTCTGCCCAAGTGATGGAGAATTTACCGTCACTGGAACCGACCCAGATTACATCTTCTGAGCAGCGATCATTTGACTCCAACTGGTTCAACGTTTCCTGCAAAAGATTAGTCAATGTCTATCACCTCACTGAACCCAACACTACACACCATCAGGCAGCATGTCAAGACTTTTCTTCCTGTATAGCTCTAATGAGAAAACTTCTTTGTGAGCCAGATTGCAACCAGTGAGCCACATGTTCCGCCCAGGGTGAATCCAGCCAGACCCAAATGGCTCTTGTCACCTTCAGTTGAAATCTTCCTGATGATGAAGTAACTGTTCAGTCCGTAAGCAGTATCCGTCAGGATGATCCCAAGATAGCTGCCCTTTGATAGCACAATGATGCTGAGGCAGAAGAGAAGATACTGTGTGAACTGTACTGCGAACAGGGTGAGGAACTCGCGCCACTTAGCCATTACAGATGCACTCATCAAGGAGCTTGTCAGTGATCGTATCGTGGGACCAGAGGAGCAGTTGCTGAAATTGGTCACCAATTTCAGCAACTGTTACTGGGTGCGTGCAAATAGCCGTCATAAACCCCAATGCTGACCCATACACTTCAAGATTTGTATCGAAGAAGGTTTCCACGGGAATACCCTCCCATCCCTCTTTCAAAATGCAGTAGAGGTCATGCAGACTATGATTGCTCGGAGCCGACAGCACAATAGTAGTGATGGGTTGATAGACTAAATGACCAGTAGCTCTCGCAAGCACCATGCGCATCTTCGACACGACGTGCGCACACTGTGCAGCAATCCGTCCGCAGGGTTGAACGATCACGCCATTAGGCGTGTCAACAGTCCCGGCCACCACGACGTAGATTATTTTCTCTTCGCTCACGCTGTCTCCAATGTCATTACAAGATCATGCATCGCTGTCAACGCTTCATCCCGAGTTGAAACCTTGCCCTCAAGCTGAAGTGTCTCGATACCTTCCAGAACCTCTTTGAATCTCGGACCAGGCGTCAGACCGTAGGCAATCAAGTCCTCACCTGTTACCAACCGAGCCGGCCGCAACACAGCAGGAGGCAGATCGACCAGCATCTTTGTGCAATGCTCGTAATTCCCCAGGTTTCCTGATCCAGCAGTAGCATCCAGCCTGTGGAGTTCCAGCAGCTCACTGAAGTTGTCCTGACGCAGAAATCTCATCAGCTTGGCCTTCCGCATCAGCTTCGAGACACGGAATGTCATGTGCTGGGCAACATGGCTGACAACAACCTCGATCACCTCGTTCGGGTACTTGAGCCGGCGCAGGATGTCCTCAGCAATTGGCGCTCCTGCCTCTTCGTGCCCATGGAACGTAGGCTGCCCATCTTTGAGGGCAAACGTGGCAGGCTTCCCAATGTCATGCAGGAGAGCAGCAAGAGCCAAAGTCAGGGAGCAACCTGGTTCCAACTGTTCAAGCAACTTGAGTGTGTGGATTAGCACATTGCCTTCAGGATGGTACACAGGGTTCTGCTCACAGTGGAACAAGTTATTGAACTCAGGTAAGAAATGATGCAGCAGCCCTGAGCAGTAGAGAGCCCACAGACCATCCGCAGCCATGCCTGATGTCAGGATCTTGCTGAGCTCCATCTGAACCCGTTCTGCGCTCACCTTTGTGATCAGAGGGGAACAATCCTGAATCGCTTTGTATGTCGAATCCTCAACCCTGAACCCAAGCTGGGCAGCAAACCTGATTGCACGTAGCATCCGGAGTGGGTCCTCGATGAACCGATCACTGGGATTGCCCACAGCGCGCACGAGACCCAGCGCGAGATCCTTCTCGCCATGGAGTGGGTCCAGGATGTGACCATCTGCGTCCATGGTGATTGCATTTATCGTGAAATCTCTTCGCAATAAATCTTCCCGCAAGTTGCGCGTGAATGTTACAGTGTCTGGATGCCTAGAATCAGAATAGTTGCCGTCCGTGCGGAATGTCGCTACCTCCGCTGAGGCGCCGTCATAGTTCACTAGCACTACGCCGAATGCTGCCCCAACTTTCTTCGTGTCCGAAAACAGGTCGGCAATTTCCTGTGAATCTGCTGATGTAGCAATGTCAACATCCTTGCTCCAGCGCTGCAGCAGATGGTCACGAACGCAGCCGCCGACGAAATACGCTTTGTGTCCCGCCTGGTTCAGTTCGCGCAGAATTGATTTATGCTGTTGCATCAGTTCCCTTTCAAAAGCTACCTAACGTCTGTAGACGGGTATTCATAAAGTCGGCAGTATCATATTGTGCCCGGTAACCAAAAAACTATGCCCAAGCTTCGCGGCACCCTGGCACGAAATCTCCGAAGACTCAGGGCAGAACGTAAACTCTCGCAAGATGACTTGGCTGACCTTGCCTGTCTTCATCGCACGTACATAGGCTCAATCGAACGCGGAGAGCGCAACATTTCTATAGACAACATTGAGAAACTGGCTGTGGCATTTGGTATACCAGCCAGCATTCTTCTGGAGTAATAATTCTGCCCTTCTTCAAATATAGTAACTAGGCACCCACCTGATGTCAAGGTTTATTTTCCTGTATAGCAGTTTTGTAAATAGGATGGAAACCATCTTCTAGATCCGGGTACACACGGATCTCGACGCCGGCCAGCACATCAGTGAGCAGCGCTATGCGTGTAGGTGTGATCCTCTTGAGTTCGGCCCAGGTCTTCTCATTGCACCTGTAATAGAGGGGATAGTGTGCGCGCTGAGTTAGAGCCATCACTATCTTCTCAACATGCGCCAGCGCCTCAAACGTTATCTCAGGGTCAATCATCTCGCCGCTTCCCTTTTAGGGAACACACAATCCCATGTCGGTCCATCACACGATTGCACAGTGCGTCTGCCTTTGTGTTGTGTTCACGACGGAACCAAGTAAGTGTCGTAGGACAGACACTGCACAGCTTGTTGAATGCAGTATTAGCGGATAAGTAATAAGGGCGAAGGTCTACATCCCTCACCTGCCACCTCTGATTGATCTGCTCAACAATCAATTGGGAATCACTAAATATATTTATTTCATGTACCTTTTCTATGTCTTGCAGATGACATAGAGATATACATGCAGCTTCCAAAGCTCTATACTCAGCTTGGTTGTTTGTGCAGTGGGGCAGGAACCCAGAATGCTCATGAACACTGTCGTTTTCGTTTGTTAGCAACACAAATGCCCATGCGCCCGGACCCGGATTATCTCTGCATCCACCATCTGTCTGTACAACTATTTTTTTCACTAGGTCATCTACCTTTGTACTGTCATTGTGATTTCCACGCTTGACAAACTGAAACAATATGCTATTCTGTTGACGGAGAATAAAGGAGAAAGCCGATAGAGTAACACCCTAAGACATAACGCACACCCGAAAGAGAGGTACCAAAGATGTCCCCCGCAAATGAAAAGCCGCTCAAAAGTGCAAGCCTAGGACTTGTGCTTCAACAAAAAGTCAAGGAGATGGGGTCCAACCCGCGAAGGCTATCTGCTGAAATAGACTATGCTTATGACCATGTACGAAAGGTCTACAACGGCAGTGAGTTTCCTGGAAATACACTTCTCAAGAAACTCTGCACATACCTCAAGCTGGACTATGAGGAGATGCTTTCACTAGTGGAGGCAGACAGGGCTTTCGACAAAGGCTGGCTTGATCTGGTTCTTGAAGAAGATCCTGCTGTCACCGATCTGAAGCGCTTCTGGCCTCACCTCACCACAAATGACCGCGCTGAAATTCTTGACTTAGTAAAGACCAAAGCCGCCAGAGCTACAAGCGGTAAACGCTAGGTCCCTGTGCTACCAAATCCACCAGTGCCCCGTGCACTGTCTTCCAGGGCCATAACTTCCTCAATGCTCTCACCCGTGAACACTTCGGTTGGGAGCATTTGTGCGATACGGTCTCCTGCCTTGATCGTGAATGCTATAGCATGGCTCGTCATGATGACCTTGAGCTCACCTGTGTATCCAGCATCGATGACGCCGGCCGATACGGTGACGCCCTTAGCTGCTATTGAAGATCGATCCTTCAGCAGCAACCCAAACGTTCGTGCATCTTGATGTGACAGATGGAATGAGGCAGACACACCTGTTCTTACAAACGCGCGAACGCCTGGTTGAAGGAACACATCCTCCAAAGCGTACAGATCAAATCCAAGATCCTTTCCAGGGTGTGCAACTGTGGGCAGAATTGCCCCATCTTCAAGCCGTTTTACTTTTAGCATCTTTGTAGCTTCCTCACTTTGGTTCTCATGTACCTAACTCGTTCCTTCACCGCTGTCTCAGTGAGGCCCATTGTGCTACCGATCTGCTCATAGTCCAGTCCCTGCCGAATGTAGTTGCAAATCAGCAGGTCGTGCCCCTGAATGAAATCAGGAAGCTTTCGCATGTACTGAACAGGTTCATCCCGGTAGAGTGCAGGATTGTCGTCAATGAAGCCATCCTCTCCCTCGATCTGCAACGGAACCCGCTTTGACACTTCCTTTGTTGAACTACTTTGTGCATCAGCCCCATGTGTATAGCAAATACGATTTAACCAAGAGTAGAAAATACTACAATCCCCCTTGAATGACGGTAGCTTGCTCCACACGATTAGCACAATGTCTTGCGCAAAGTCTTCCGCTCCCTCTGCCAGGTCATCCATGTCAAACAACACCGAGGTCATCTTTCCTCTTGCGAACTCGGTGACAGCCTTAAACAGAACTCCTTCAGACCCCTCTTCCTTTGCGAGGTAGCTTGCAAATGCTTTGTCAATCTTTGCCCGATTTCTTTTATAACCAATCTCGCGCAACCTACTCACTTCTGCCACCTTTTCGAGATCATCCCATCTGACTCCATCGGAACCACCTTCACGAACTCGGCGCCTGCGCGAATGATTGCATCTTCAACTGCGTCTGATACAGCCTGACTGTGTTGCTCCGGAGACTCAACAACAAACTCGTCATAGACATAGTTGAGCAGGAGAGCCAGGTAATCCGGTTCCAACACATGCCACAGATAAGGCTTTCCGTTAGGATCAAACCCGCAGCCCATTGCGAGCATCATGAGTCGCGCACCTGTGCCCTGAATCGGCATATTTCCCGCTTCACGTTTCACAGCTGCAATCAAGTTCTGCATCATCTGTGTGATCTTGTTCTGATCACACTTGTCACCATACTTTTCATACGCAGACTTCTTCGCTTGCTCATAGGAGACCTTCCGCATGATGCGCCTGCCACCAGCTAGGTCTCGCGCCTCGCCCTTCTCATAGCCGTCGCTGCGAAGCTTCTCAAGGGTCTTCTGCGTGATCGCAAACTTTGTCTTCCAGGCATTGAGCATGACCTCAACAACGTCCTTCGACTTCCCTAGCTCGTTGGCAAAGGAGAAGGCACTCTTGTCATAAACGACGCCAAAATTGAATGCCTTGTAGTCATTGCGGACCTCTTTGTGTTTGGGGCATTCACACTTCAACTGACCCTGATAGTAATAGGCACACTGAGGGTACGTCTTGACCTTGCCATGCACCGAGAGAACTGTCTCTGCATGGAGTGCGGACTTCTGCCACAGTTCAGGACTGATCATCTCGGCCGACATTGAGTGCAGATCCTTCTTGCCGAGGAAGGCAGAGATCCAAGCGGGTTCCTTTGAATACTCTGTGAGGATGCGAAGCTCTTGGCCGGCGCAATCCTTGCACACCATGTCATGGCCCTCGCGCGACACAAACGCTTCGCGATAGCGCCCCTCTTGCGGAAGGTTGAGCATGTTTGGGTTGGTGCAGGATGGTCTGCCTGTATCTGCTCCCGACTGCTGGAACCGAGCGTGGATTCGCCCGGTATGTGGGTCAACGAATCCCTTCTTTCCCGTTCGCTCATCAACCTGGTCCAGCGTAAGAATCCACCTGTACCCATATGTGGACAGAGCCTTTTCCAAACTGCGCTTCTTGCGTATGGCCTTGATGACAGGCAAGTCCGCGTGCTTCTCCATCGCCTTGTCGTTGGACTCTTTCATGTTGACCTTGTTGAGTCCAAAGTCTCCAGCCCAGAGTGCATTAAGAAGCTGCTGGGGAGCGTTGTAGTTGATGGCAGCCTGCCCCTGCATCTTGCTGAAGTCACTCTTGGCTTTAGCATTTCCCTTTGCTCGCTCCGCTGTGTATTCCTCTTTGGCAACAGCCTTGGCTGCCTTCCGCGCTGCCTCATGTGCAGACCGTAGCTCTTTGAGTTCAGCAGTGCGAACAGGGTCCTTGCGACAAAGGCGCAGTTGGGCGCTGAGATCAATCTCCTCGGGAGACTTCTCGTCATAGGACTTCCACACTGTCTCTAGACGATCAATGGCAGCCTGGTCCCACATTTGCTTCTGCCCCACAACTGGCAGGAAGTGTTTGTCCATCTCGTCAATGGCGGCTAGCAGGTCTCGTTCGTTGTCCTCATTGATCTTCTTCCACTGCTCGGGATCAGCCAGCATCCCGTTCAGGTGCATGTCACCGAACGCGGGAATCGCATCCATGGTGATCCGAACAGACCTGTCAAGCTTCGCCTCTGCCACCTTCTTCAGTTGCGTGCTGTAGATTCCAAAGGGCAGACGAATGTCCAGCGCCATGTAGATGATTTGTTCATCAGTCAGAGGGGACGATAGATCGAATGTGGTCTGCGACTCTTTGCTAATCTGCAACTTCTGGTAACGGCGAACGAGGTCAGCGAGTCCCCAGAAGTCTTTCTGGTGGACAGGAATCAGGCCGGCCGTGAGATCTCGTTCTGCCCTGAGTGTGCACCAGAAGTTCCAGGCGCGAATGCCCAGGCACCACTTCGAGACCGTGTACTCGAACTCAAGGAAGTGGCCAATCTTCAGATGGCTATTCGATTCCAACGTGGGACGGATCACCTTGATAACAGGTTCGAGAATTGACCTGTCCTCTGCGGACATGGTATTATTTTCCCTGTATAGCCCTTGTCCCCTGATTAGCCGTTCTGGGGTTTCGGCAAATGCAAGGAGATCAATCAGGTACTGCTCATTGCGGTCCCCTATCTGCAGAGTCCGAGCTCGTCTGTTGTAGAAGGTGTCTACGCAGTTGGTTTCATAATCGAAGACGTACTTGTCAACTCGCGCATAGTATGCAGCCAGCTTGTCAAGTCCTGCCCCATCAACCACCATGATGGGATTGAGCGAAGGAACCAGAGTGTACGGGTTCAGTTTGGGAATGTCTGGATACTTGTTCTCTTCCTCTTCGGAGGCATCAAGATCAAATCCAGGATAGGAAGCAAACCGTTTCAGGTCGAGATCAAATTCGTAAACATCGAGTTTCTGCATGAGGTTCTAGTATGGAGCAAGTCCTCACGCATGTCAAGGTTTTTTATACTGCATCAAGGGAGTGTCAAATGGCAGAAGATTTCAATAACGTAAAGGTATGGATGGAAGGCAAGCTGAGGGATCGTGGGCTGAGCACCAGTCGACTGACACACCTAACTGGATACAAGATTTCCAGTGCTTCAGTCTTCCGATGGTACAACGACACATTCCGGCCGACTGAGAACAATATGCAATTGATTTGCGATACGCTCAACCGGGTACCGCTGGTGACAAACAGTGCCACTCCTAAGTTTCAGGAAGTTCCCCTAGCCGAGGGAATGGCACAATTCAGTAAGCGCCCATGGAAGAACCGTACTAAACAAACACGCTGACCGTGTATTTCTCTCCAAGTACCAACAACTGCAGCATATCGACCTGAGTGTCACCAAGTTTGAAACCCCGGTCGGCGACGGGAGGGTTACCCCAGACAGCCAGCTGGTGTGTTTCATACATTGAACAAAACTTTGACTTGAGTTGGTCTGCGAAGATTGCGTCAAGTGTCGGCGCCCCATCCAGGAGATAGGACAGATCCCCGTCAATAATCTTTAGACCACCAAACTCATCCTCCACTGTAAAGCCCAGGAAAATATGTTCATCAAAATGTGCCCGGAGGCTCTCTTTTGCAGAGGCGCATAGGGTAGTGTGAGATACGGTTGCATCACAACTACAGGAACACCGGGAGCAAAAGTGCAGACAACAGATGCGGCATTGGTTGAGATCGTCCGGAAGAAACGAGTGGCATCCAGCACAGAAAGCAGATGCTAACGTTATTGTTCTTAGAGAGTTACCTATTTGCTCTGCAATTGATGGTTTAATGGTTACACCCGAGGGAATGAATTGTGTGCAGCGAAAGTAACTAGATAGTACACTATTTAAATTCTCTGCATAGGGTTGCCCTGTGGAAAACTATTTTGCATCTATTTCACTACTACTTCACACTTGCCTCTTCAAAAAACGGTCTATGACTATAGAGGGATAAATAAGTTTGTTCCCTTCTTTGGCGACTTGAACACCAGTCGCGGATTCCTGAGACAGCCTCACAGATGCCGGAACTCTCCAGAGCGAGAAGGCGTGAGCAACCTGAAACCCAGATGATCCCAATACCCTGACGTTTACGATCAGGTCCACCAGACAAAGGTGATGAGGCAGTTTGCCGGCTTTGTACCTGCATGACGGTACCGCATCGATGAGGCTCGCTTGGAGCTCCGCAACATTCGGTCATGCGTTAAGAGGGAGTGCATTCCTACAAAGGGGAATGGCTGCGTAATGACCGGGATAGCCAAGCTTAGATGGGAATACCCATTCCGAAACCCCCTCCCTCTAATTGACAGCTAGGTCTTAACTAGGAAACAGTGTTGTTTACTTAATCTATAAACAATGATTGTAAACAACTTAGTAACATATTGTTAACTACGCGCGAGATAAAAATTTTGTAGATTTTCGCCAAGCGAGAGGCAGAAGAGGCAGAAAGTTTCTTGCATTGTCGGTGTTCCGCCCCGGCCCCGCGAACTATTTTCAAACTATTTCTTTCTAGATTCACACTTAGTTGTCAAAAAAACGGTCTATGACTATAGAGGGGTAATTAAGTTTTACCTTCCCGCGCATAGTATGCGCACCCAATAAATACAAATTTGACTTTGCGCGCTGCCATTGTGTTGGTCGGTTCACGACTCCAGGCGCGCGTTCCTATGTGAAGCCGAAATCCCCACTTCCGGGTGCAACCCTCGTTTCGTGGGTCAGTAGGGCTTTCCCGGTAGAAATCCGGCACATAGGTAAATTCCGAGAAACCCTTAGGGGATGAAGGTACAGAACGGCTTGATGGAGCTTTGAAGAGCCCTGCCGAGACAAGAAGCAACTCCCATGACACTACTCGACTGTACGAGTGGATCTCAGAGCCTTATGGTGTCTGACTAATGTGTCTTCTCGATTGACGAGACTCCCTCGGATGGGCTTCAACCCAAAGTGGAGCAAGCGGGGTTCATAGCCCTGCACCCGTTCACCTGCCATGTGTAGGAGGAATTGGACTGACGCTGCGCGCCGGTCTCAAACAGATGGGGCGTGGAAGTTTGATTACAAAGCATTGACTCCGCGCGACATGATTACTGCTCTGATGCGGATTATCCACGTAGCGCAAATCAGGAGGTTCCAATGATCAATCCATTCAAACATACAGGCAAAGTAGTATCGGATGCGTATAAGTCCGCCAATGGCAGTGACTGTTGCCCTGGTCTGTGTGTGGCAGCCACCACGGTATTTGTTCTACCTTTTGCAGTTCCCTACTCTCTGGTTAGTGCCTTCTTCAAGAAGTCTGAGTAGTGGCCCAACGCACCAAGAAGAACTGTGCAACGGCTGGCTGCCCGAATAAGAGCCTCACACGCTGGTGTGATACCTGCGCTAAGGTTCCAGCCATCGTGCGCCCCTACGACACCCTGAGGGGCAGCAGTACGGCTCGTGGATATGATTACCAGTGGAAGCGCACCAGGCTAGTGGCCCTCAGGCGGGATCATTTTCTCTGTCAGCGCTGCCTCCAGATGGAGAACCGGCCGACTCCTGCAACTGAAGTCCATCACATCATCGGTATCGACGAGGACCCAAGCCTGAGGCTGGTTGTAGAAAACCTGATGTCCGTCTGCTCACCGTGTCATAAGGTGCTAACGATTGAGGATCAGGGTGTGTTCGGAAGAGCACCAACAAATAAAGCTTAGGTGGGAACAATGGCACCAAGAACTAAAACGCTTGATGAGGCACTGCTTTCCGGTGCAGTAGCTAAGAATCCCCAGCGTTACACTGATAGACCCCCAGCCGTTCCCAAAGAACCTCTAGGTCGCGCCCCACGTCACTTGAACGCTAAGGAGCAGAAGGTTTGGCGTGAGCTCATTGCTCAGGCCCCTGCCGGATCTCTCGGAACCTGTGACACAGTGGCCATCGAGGTTGCTGTCCGGATGACGATGATGATGCGCGAAGGCAAGATGCTGAAGACCAGCGAACTTGCCAGTTACTTCAAGGTGCTTACTTCCCTTGGGATGACGCCGGCCGACCGTGGGAGAATCGCAGTAGCACCCCCACCAGAAAGTGATGACGGCCTCAGCGATCTTGACTAGGCACGAAAGGATTATCTGTGCCTCGACTTCTAAACGGCCTCACACATCCTGAGGCTGCAACTCAGTATGCGCGCGACGTTGTAGACGGCACGATAGTAGCCTGCAAATTCGTAAAGCAAGCGTGCCTACGCCACTTGAACGACCTGGTTAGATCCGAGACCACAGATTATCCGTACGTGTATGACCACAAGAAGGCGCAGAGATTCTGCACGTTCTTTGAAAAGCTTCCACATGTTGAAGGCAAGTGGGCAGCGCGTAAAGAGCTTCTGGTCATGGAGCCATGGCAGTGCTTCATTGCATGTTCCATATTTGGGTGGGTGAAGAAGTCAGATGGCTACCGCAGATTCAAGCGCGCCTACTGTTGTGTACCTCGTAAGAATGGCAAGAGCGCGTTTGCGGCTGTCATTGCTGATTTCATGTTGGTTCTCGATGGTGAGCATGGAGCGCAGGTATACTCTGGTGCCACTTCAAAGGATCAAGCATCATTCGTATTCAATCCAGCCAAGAAGATGCTGGAACAGTCCCCTGCTATCTGCAAGAAGTATGGTGTGGTAGTCAATGCAGACTCAGTAACTGTAATGAGGACAAACTCAAAGTTTGTCAGACTCATTGGCAATCCTGGTGATGGTTCCTCACCCCATGGATATATTTGTGACGAGCATCACGAGGCCGAAGACTCGCTTCAGTATGACACAATGACTTCCGGAATGGGAGCTCGTGAGCAGCCCCTTGCCTTCGTCATTACCACTGCAGGCTTTAACACGGCTGGACCTTGCTACCTACTTCAGAAAGACATGGAGAAGATACTCGAAGGTTCTATGGTTGCAGAGACTAGATTTGCAATCATCTACACCTGCGATCTTGAAGCTTATACATTCAATGGGCAGGACTTTGAGCCTGATGACTGGACTTCGGAAGCCGCGCTAATAAAGGCCAACCCCAATTGGGGAACTTCAGTCAACATTGCTGACGCCTTGGAAGAGCAGCGGGAAGCCATTATCTCCACAGAGAAGCAGAACCTCTTCAAGACTAAGAAGCTGAACATCTGGTGCTTTGCACGTAATGGTTTCTTCAATGTTGCCAAATGGATTAACTGCTTTGACAAAGAGATGAAGCGTGAAGACTTCCTGGGCAAGCCGTGCATCAAGGGTCTTGATCTAGGATCTCAGATTGATCTCACAGCCGACGTGACTGTGTTCCAGAAGATGAATGAGGCAGACAACACTCTGCACTATTACATCTTTGGTCGCTACTATGTTCCTGAAGCCACTGTTGAACTCCCCACGAATCAGCACTATCAGAAGTGGGTTCACGACGGCGCACTAATTGCTACGCCTGGTGACGAGATTGATTATCCAACTGTTCGCACGAACATTCTAGTGGATGTCGCCGAGTTTGATGTCAAGGAGTTTGCATTTGACTCGCACCAAGCAACGCTGATGAAGCAGGAGATCATTGAAGAGACTGGGATCGAAGCTGGTGTTGTTACCCAGAACGCTCAGACACTCAACATCCCCATGAAGTGGTTGCAGGCCATGATGACATCCGGCCGACTTCACCACGATGGGAACCCTGTACTCACCTGGTGTGTGTCGAACACGATCTCCAGAGAAGACCGCAACGAGAACGACTTTCCAAACAAAGAGAGACCCGAAAATAAGATTGACGGTGTGTCTGCGATGTTGTGTGCGTTCAGTCGAATTCGCGCAGTGCTTGGTGAGACTGGTGACGGAAAATTTGTTTATAACGGAATGTAGTTCCGACGAGGCTCATGCAAAACATTGTTACGGCAATAGGCGTTGCCCTGATCACTCTGGGCATCGCCTTTATTTATTGGAAGGCAGCACTTATCTTCCTCGGAATTTTCTTGGTGGTTGCAGCAGTGAAGGGTTTTGATGATCCTCCTCGGACCACACCTAACAACAGCTAGATAAGGATGGACTCCCATGCCTGAATTAATCATGAGCGGGATAGTCACGGGAGGCACTTCACATTGTCTAAATTTAGCCTAGCAAAGGTCTTCCGTAGTAACCCTTTCAATCAGGCCGGCTACCCGATGACTGAGATGAACGTAAACACGTTCCTCGCATCACTTGGCGGCACCAACCGGAGCCCGAGTGGAGAGGTAGTGAATGTAGAGACAAGTCTCCAGACATCAACAGTCTGGGCTTGCCTTAACCTCATCTCCACACAGATTGCTATCAACCCTCTGAATTTGTACCAGTACGACGCAAAGGGCAGTCGGTCACTGGCGGTTGATCACGATTATTTTGACTTGATCAACAGCAATCCGAATCCTCACCAGGACGCAATTGCATTCCGCACTGCTGTACAAGTTCATATTGATCTTACTGGCAATGGGTACATTGAGATTCAGCGAGACGGTGCTGCTCGTGTAGTTGCCCTCTGGCATCGTGCGTCGAACAGGACAAAACCTGTTCTGCAGCCAAATGGGGTTCTCTTCTACGAGACCACTGATAGTGCCGAAGGCTCTCCACGCCGCATTGAAGCCTACAACATGGTTCACATCATGGGTATGACAATGAATGGCTATATTGGCCTGGACCCCCTGTATTACTTCAAGGGTTCAATTGGTGCCAAGCTGGCTATGGATAAGTTTGCCGCACGCTTCTTTGCGAATGATGCAACTCCGTCTGGAATTCTTAGCACCGCAGCCTCAGTAAAGCCTGAAGACAAAACAAAGATGCGCGAGGACTGGCAACAGTTGCAGTCTGGGTCACAAACCCATAAGACTGCAATTCTTGATAATGGTCTTAAATATGACAAGATCAGCGCCACTCAGGATGAGTCCCAGTATCTGCAGACTAAGGTTGAAGTCTCCAAAGAGATAGCAGCCTTCTTCGGCGTGCAAGGATATGCAGTAGGTCTTCTCGATAAAGGCATCAAAGCCAACGTTGAACAGCAGGCTCAGGATCTCTACAACTATTGCTTGCGCCCGCGCATGGCTAAGTGGGAGAAGGCATTTAGCCACAAACTGTTCTCCACCAAAGGTAGAAGTGCCGGCCGATACTTCGTTGAATATGATGTGTTCAAGTTGTTGCACCCTGATGACACCAGCCTGGAGCAGACGATTACTTCTGCTACTCAGAATGGCGGTATGACCCCGAATGAGGGACGTGCGCTTCGTGGATTCAACCCAGTTGGACCTGAAGGTGATCAGCTTTACATTCAGTTGAACATGCAGACTCTTGAACAGGCTAATTCTGTGGTTCCTGTTGTTGGTCAACCTGACACTGAGCTATTGCTTGAACAAGAAGAGAACAGTTTGAGTCGCACTGGTGCAACATATCGTGGCCTGTTCAAAGATGGCGTGCAACGCGTCATGAAGGGCAATCGCGACTACAAGGCTGTCTATCGCTGCCTCTGGCCAACACTCGAATCAATCTCTAAGGCTGCCCAGATGGGTAAGAAGCTTGATGACTCCGCTGAGTGCAACAAGGCTGTTGAGAAACTGATTGAGGGCATGGAGCACCGCGCCAAGAAATGGGCAGAAGAGGACATTGAGTCTATCTGCTCCGATGAGCTACGACGGGTTGCCAAGAGCCTCATTTTCGCAGTCAACCAAGATGTAGCCAACCAAAAATCTAGGGCCGATGTGGCCCAGCTTGAAGCTGATGCAGCTGAGCAGGAGAGTGAAGATGTCGAATAAACGAGAACGTAGGTTCCTGCAAAGTGATGTAAGCGTTCAAGGTGATGGTACTCCAAAGATCACGGGTTATGCGGCCGTATTTAATCGGCGCAGTCATAATCTTGGGGATTTTGTCGAGGTCGTGGACCCGCACGCGTTCGATGCCTGCTTAGCCACCAACCCAGACATCAAGGGCCTTTATAACCATGATGAGGGCCAGGTTCTAGGGCGCACAACTTCCGGCACGATGAAAGTATCAGTGGATGCAACTGGTCTCAAGTACGAGATTGATGCTCCTGAAACCTCATATGCAAAGGATCTTCTGATCTCGATGCGCAGAGGTGACGTTGACGCTTCTAGCTTTGGTTTTTATTGCGAGAAGGACGTATGGTCTTATGACCGCGAAGCGAAAGTAAATGTTCGCACCCTGTTGCAGTGCAGTGTGTTTGACTGCAGTGTTGTGACGAATGGTGCGTATCCTGATGCTTCCAGCCAATTGCGCTCTCTTTTCCCTGATGACAAAGGCAATATACCTGAAGCCATCACAGAGAAGCTTGCTGAGCTCCGCAATGCACAGCGTAAAGAGAAGCGCGGCCGCAATGTTCTGGCTACTGTCTCTTCCACCAAATGGGCAATCCTTCCTGAGAAACTTGAAGCCATCTGTGCGTTCCTGAACGCATGGTCTGAAGGTAAGGGACCGAGCAAAGCTGAAGTTCAGGCTGGACTCATGGGCTATGACGAAGATGAGTTCGATGACCTCAACGAGGACTCACCTGTTGCTCAGATTAAGGTTTATGGCTCCATTGGTCAGAAGATGAACATGATGACTGAGTTCTCTGGTGGCTGCTCTTGCGAGAGCCTCACGAAGAGCTTCCGCGCTGCGCTGGCTGATGACTCGATCACTTCAATCGTGTTCGACATTGACTCGCCTGGTGGCACTGTCACTGGCGTCCCTGAACTCGCTGCTGAGATCCTCGCTGGACGCGGCAAGAAGCCCATCATCGCTGTTGCTAATGGAATGGCTGCTTCTGCTGCTCTCTGGATTGCTACTGCTGCTGATAAGTTCTACTGCATCCCGAGTGGTGATGTTGGATCGATTGGCGTCTATATGACGCATCAGGACGTTTCGCAAGCCATGGACAAAGCCGGTGTGAAGATGACCTTCATCAAGGCGGGCAAGTACAAGACGGATGGTAACCCCTATGAGCCAGCTTCCGCCGAGTTCCTCGCAGACGCCCAACGAGGTGTTGACGAGTTCTACGAGATGTTCGTTGCTGGTGTTGCTGCTGGTCGCAATGTATCAGCGGCTAAAGTAATGTCGGATTTCGGCCAGGGCAGAATGCTTATGGCTAAGGATGCACTTGCTGCGGGTTTGATTGATGGAATCCAGACATTGGATGAAGTTGTTGCTGGACTGAGTGCTGTAGATAGTTCGGCTAGTTCTTTTGGAGGAACGCAGATGAGCGCAGCAAAGATTTCTGAGACTGGCTGCACTTGCATGTGTCCCCAGTGTGTGGGTGGAGATCACCCCAATTGTACGGGTCCTGTTGATGGAACCTGTGACTATGACGGTGACAAGGACGCTCCGGACGACAACAACGATGGTCAGCAGGCTTCCAAGCAGGCAATCATGGATAGTGGCTGCAATTGCCCCTGTCCCGAGTGCATGGCGGGTCTTCATTCGCAGTGCACAGGTCTGGATGGCGCGTGTGATCAAGATGGTGACAGAGATGCGCCAGATGATGCCAATGACGGCCAACAGGCTTCCAAGGTAGTAAAGACCGTGATTGATACGTGTGGTTGCATGTGCCCCGAATGTATGGATGGCGACCACGATGATTGCACCGGTCAAGAAGATGGCTGCGATTGGGATGATGACGATGAAGACTTCGATGATGACGATGAGTTGGCAAAGGCTGAAGCTGAGGCCAATGCGAATACTCTAGCCAAGGTCAAAGTCATGCAGATGAGTCAGTAACCCACAACCAATAGAAACACCTAAGCCCTCCTGATCACTCGGAGGGCTTTTCAGTTTGGCAAAAAGTTAGTCCGCGAGTCGGTGCCTTTGAATAGGCAACTGCGATTTTGTCTGCGTTGAAGAAAGTCCCAGGTGGGCTTCTCTGTCCCGCGCTGCAACACCAATCTGTAACACCTAAGGAACCATATGAACATTGTTGAAATGAAGGAAAAGCGCAACCGACTCGTAGTAGAAGCCTCCAGCCTCGTCAAGGGCGACATGAACGCCGAGACGCGCGCCAAGGTTGATGCGATCTACGCTGATGCGGATGCAATCAAGGGCGACATCGAGCGCGCTGAGCGTTCTGAGGCTCTCGAAGCCGAGATGCGCAAGAGCACTCCCCCGCCTCCGACCTCGCTGGGTGATTCGGCCCAGGCTGAGTCTGCTGCGAAGGAAGTTCGCGCGGCGAAGTACAAGGAAGCTTTCTCCACCTATCTCCGCAAGGGCGAGCGTGGCGTGAATGCTGAGCAGGCAAGCATCCTCTCTGAGTACCGTACTCAGTCGGCTGCTACGCTGGGCTCTGGTGGTTACACCGTGCCAATCGATCTGGCTGACCAGATTGAAGTGGCGTTGAAATACTTCGGTGGAATGCGCGCCGTCTCCAAGAACATCAAGACCTCTGGCGGTGGAACGTTGAACTGGCCTACGAACAACGACGTGACCAACGTTGGTGCGATTCTGAGCGGTTCTGCTGCAGAGCAGGATCTGACGTTCAGCAACGTGCCGTTCGGTGCGTTCACGTACACCACGAAGCAGATCCCGGTTCAGAAAGAGCTCCTGCAGGATTCGGCGTTCAATCTGGAAGAGTTCATTCGTGAGGCGTTCGTCAACCGTATCGGCCGTATCCAGAACAC
>Ga0302179_10000716_pt1 | contig 21202 bp, 7 predicted proteins | sample I_Palsa_E3_1_FD_198788 | JGI IMG/M metagenome (GOLD analysis project Ga0302179, IMG submission 198788) | Peat permafrost microbial communities from Stordalen Mire near Abisko, Sweden - I_Palsa_E3_1 | ecosystem: Environmental > Terrestrial > Soil > Palsa > Peat permafrost | place: Sweden: Abisko...
AACACTTGCGCAAGCGCGACTACGACGAAGTGAAACGGGACGCGCAGGCCATCTACGGCGCCGAGAGCCGAACCCAGGCGCAAGCCCTTTCGCCGCTTTCGGGCGCGCTGGTTGCGGGACTACGGCCCTATGGTCCGCCGCCTGGAGCGCGATCTGCCGGAACTGCTGTCGTTCTTCGTCCTGCCCCGGGTAAGTATTCCTTGAGAACAAGTATGCAGAAATTGGCAATCTGGTGTTAGTCTGGCCGGATCGTCGGGTACATTTTCAGCTTTGGGCCGTTGGCAGTAACGGTTGCTTCTAATGTGTGATGTTCTTCCAGTTGGCGATCTCCATCCAGAAACCTGATTGTGACCGGGAAATAGAGCTTGGTTTCGTTGTTGGGGTTATCATCGCAAAACAGCCTAAGTCGTCCTGGATTTCCGTCGAGAAGTCCGAAAGTATCGTCCGGGTCGCCGCAATGAAAGGTTAGCGGTGTTCTCCTGAGCGGGGGAAGAAAAGGCTGCGGGTCAAGGCGAATATGATGAATGGCTCGTTTCGATGAGATCGGATCGAAGGTCACGTTTCGCGCCGACCGCTCTGCGCAGTCGGTGATCCAAAAAAAGTAATAATCGCTGGGATCGTAGTTGTGAATTTCCTCTCTAACCTCAAGAGCGAAGCGCGGCCTTCCGTGATCCGCTATCGCTTCTGCTCTCAGGCGGGCGTTTCGTTCATCCTTCCATGCACCATATGCAGCCCAGTCGAAGAGTAGAACGGCGGCGATTAGGTCAGCCGCGATTACCCAAGATGCGCCTTTGTTGGCGACCAACGCATAGAAGCCAATCAATGTAAGGACGGCGGAACTAATCAAGGCCCACAACTGTCGGAACATCGCCCGGACAAATGAAGGATCATCCATCGCGCACACCTCCGTCGCACGAAAATTAAGCGTTGCTTTTTCGGCATAGGTGCGCGACACTCCCATCTGGGAGCACCCCGCGCCCACTATGGCTACTCGCCCTGCATCTCCGGCCAAGAAGAATCAGGGTGAGCCGCCCGTTTTTACCGAGTCCGATTTTTTTACGCTTGTGAAGAGGGCTTGCGAAACCCCGTCTCGCTTGCCCTCTCCAGCATCGCGGCGAAAATCAAATTCCCAGAATCGCGGCGGTTATAGCGGAAAGAGTACTCGTCAAGATAGCTCTGCAAGTACTTCGCGCTGACTGAGTGGTACACGCCGCCGATTCCGCGTTTCACTAAACTCCAAAATCCCTCGATTGTGTTCGTGTGTACATCGCCCACCACATAGACCTTCTGCGAGTGATTGATGCGCTTGTGCTCGTACCCACCGCCGGAGATGCGCGGCAACTGCCGATAGGCCGAGGCGTCATCCGTGAAGATCGTGCTGTCTGGGAGCACGTATTCTTTAACCAGCGCGTTAGTGTGCGCCATCGTGATCTCGGGAGTAACCCGCGCCACGATACGCCCTTTGCGCTCCACAATCCCAGTCACTGTGACGTGCTTGCCGCGATCTGCGCCTAACATTCTGCCAGACTCACGCTTGCGCCGTCCGCCGTGGTACATCTCATCCATCTCGACTCCCGGAGTGCCAGCGCCGCCAAGCCTTAAATCTTCGGCCATTAATTTCCGAATCTGGTGAAACATGCGCCATGCCGTCTTGTAGGTGACTCCCGTCTCCCGTTGAATCTGTTTCGCGGAAATTCCGCAGCGGGTGGAACCCATTAAGTACATAGCGTAAAACCAGAGCCTCAAAGACGTGCTGGTTTTCTCGAAAATCGTCCCGGCCAGCGGAAAGATGTGGTTCCCGCACGTCTCGCAAGCATAGGCCGTCCGACCCTTCACCCGGTAGTGCTTTCGGGGTTTCTCGCACTTGTGGCAGACCGTGATTCCCCCCGGAAAACGCTGCTCTTTGATCTGCTCAAGGCAGGCATCGTTGTCAGGGAATCGGCTGTGAAAGTTTTCGACGGTGTAGCGGAGTTCTTTGGGGATTGTCTGTCGGCGGTTCATGCAAACAGTATGCCATCTGTTCGCCTTGGTGTCAAGGGATAATTACCCTGCCCCGGCACCTGTGGAAGAAGGTGCGTACCACCAACGTCATCGAACGCTGCTTCGTGGAGGTTCGCAGAAGAACCCGGCCCATGGTGTGTTTCGTCAACGTGGCCAGCGTGGACCGCATCATCTATTCCATCTTCCAGAGATTCAACCTGGAATGGAAAAACCGCACCTTCAAGCTTTTTACACAAGCCGCTTGACATCACCATATCGACCGCCGACTTGACATTCGGTGCGGAATCGACTAAAAACATCCTCACTTTTACGTCCAACTTCGACAAGGGGTTTGGTTTATGCGAAAGTAAACCATGTTGTCTGGGATCAGATACTTCCATTTCGGAAATTCAAGCCAGAACAGGTTGAAGTAAACCTAAGGCGAGCAGGAGGCCGCTGCCTTGGAGCCCACCTCTCGGTCACAGGAAAGAGGCACAGCCCAGGCATCCCAGGGGGATGATCAGCGGGGTTTTGCCTCGCCGCCCGTTCTTTGTTTACCGAAGGGCGGGGGCGCAATACAAGGAATCGGCGAAAAATTCGCCGTAAATCCCGTGACTGGCACGGGATCGATGAGGGTTCCCTTAGCCATAAGCCCAGGGCGAGCAGGTTTCGGACCGCAGCTCACACTCTCTTACGACTCGGGCAGCGGAAACGGTCCTTTTGGCTTCGGTTGGTCCCTCGGATTGCCCAGTATTACCCGCAAAACAGATAAGGGATTGCCTCAATACCGAGACACAGATGAGTCCGATGTTTTTGTTCTCTCGGGTGCCGAAGATCTCGTACCGTTGCTGGCTTTAAGCAACAGCACCTGGGACCGTTCGGCCTCGGAGCGGACTACCGCAGGTGTCAGATACAGAATCCAGAGCTATCGACCGAGAATTGAGGGCCTGTTTGCCCGGATAGAGCGCTGGGTAAATCTGCAGACGGGCAATTCGCATTGGCGGTCAATTTCACGTGACAATGTCACGACGCTCTACGGCGCTACCGCAGATAGCAAGATAGTAGATCCGGCCGATCCGGCTCGAATCTTCAGCTGGAAAATATGTCAAAGCTTCGATGATAGAGGGAATGCGGTTGTTTATAGTTACAAGCCCGAAGATTCAGCCGGAGCGGATGTTACACAAGCGCATGAGACGAATCGGACTGACTCAATTCGTGGCACTAATCGATATCTGAAACGAATCCGTTACGGCAATCGTGTTTCGCGCTTCACTCAACATGACCTCTCCCAAGCTGATTGGATGTTCGAGGTTGTCTTCGATTACGGCGAACACGATCAGAACAATCCAACGCCAGATGAGGCTAATCCGTGGCTCTGTCGCAACGATCCATTCTCATCTTATCGGGCAAGCTTTGAGGTTCGTACCTATCGGCTATGCCAACGGGTGTTGATGTTCCATCATTTTCCCGACGAGGCCGCCGTCGGACCGAGTTGCCTCGTGCGTTCCACGGACTTCATTTATCGAAACAATCGCGTCAATCCTGAGGATTCGCAAAAGGGTGATCCGCTGGCGTCTTTCATCTCATCCACCACACATAGCGGTTACAAACGCCAACCCGATGGTACCTATCTCAAGAAGTCCATGCCTTCGCTTGAGTTTCAATATACCGATGCGGTCATCAATCAAGATATCCGAGAAATCGATGCGGAAAGTCTGGAGAACCTTCCTGCGGGGTTGGACGGTGGTTTGTTTCGATGGGCTGATCTCGATGGCGAGGGGGTTTCAGGAATCTTGACCGAGCAAGGCGGTCAATGGTTCTACAAACCGAACCTCGGGGAAGGACGGTTCGGTCCAGTCGAGTGTGTGCGACAGAAACCCTCCTTTGCAGAATTGACGGCAGGATATCAGCAACTGCTGGATGTGGCGGGAGACGGCCAGCTCGATCTTGTCGAATACGGGGGATCACATCCCGGATTCTTCGAACGCACCGAAGATAAGAGCTGGGACCTATTCACCCCATTTACCGCGCTCCCGAATATCCAATGGTACGATCCGAGTCTGCGCTTCGTCGATCTCGATGGGGACGGTCATGCCGATGTTCTGATTACCGAGACCGAAGTTCTCACTTGGCACCATTCTCTCGGTCGCGAGGGTTTTGAACCAGCCGAGCGGCTCGTGAAGCCTTTCAACGAAGAGCAAGGACCAGCTGTCGTATTCGCGGACGGAACCCAATCGATCTATCTGGCGGATATGTCAGGCGACGGACTCAGTGACATAGTACGCATACGGAATGGCGAGGTATGTTACTGGCCCAGTCTAGGCTATGGACGTTTTGGCGCAAAGGTAATGATGGATAACGCGCCCTGGCTCGATCGCTCCGAACAGTTCGATCAGCGGCGGGTTCGCATAGCGGACGTCGACGGTTCCGGAACAGCAGATCTCATTTATCTGGGATTCGATGGCGCACGCATCTATTTCAATCAATCTGGCAATCAATACAGCGCACCTTCTTTGCTGGACCAGTTTCCGGTTCCGGAGAATGCTTCCACCGTTACTACGGTCGATCTTCTCGGGAACGGTACAGCGTGCCTCGTTTGGTCCTCACCGCTTCCGGGCAGCGTGCTCCGGCCGGTGCGGTACATCGACCTCATGGGTGGCCAGAAGCCTCATCTTCTTGTGTCGGTAAAGAACAATCTGGGTGCGGAAACACAAGTGACCTATGCCCCGTCAACCAAATTCTACCTTGCAGACAAAGCTGCGGGACAACCGTGGATCACGCGCCTCCCATTTCCTGTCCATGTTGTGGAACGGGCAGAGACCTACGACCGCATCAGCAGGAACCGGTTCGTTACTCGATATACATACCATCACGGCTTCTACGACGGCATCGAGAGGGAATTCCGCGGCTTCGGGCGCGTGGACCAATGGGATACAGAAGAGTTCGCCGCCCTCAATGCAAGTGGCACTTTTCCTACAGGCGACAATATTGACGCTTCGTCTCATGTTCCTCCGGTTTTGACTAAGACGTGGTTCCATACCGGTGCCTATTTTCAAGCGGGGAAGGTCACAAAGCAATACGACCTTGAGTACTACCGTGAGGGAGATCAGGAAGAAGGGAACCGGGGACTCAACGGTCAACAACTCGAAGCAATGCTGATCCCAGATACGATCTTTCCGGCCGCGGTGAAAATGCCGGATGGCGCGACAGTGCCTTGGAACCTAACTGGGGATGAGTATCGTGAGGCCTGTCGCGCTCTAAAAGGATCGATCCTGCGGCAGGAAATCTACGGCCTTGATGGATCGGAAGCAGCCGACCGTCCCTACAGCGTTTCAGAGCGAAACTATACCATCGAATGCCTCCAGCCTCTGTCCGAAAACAAGCATGCCGTGTTCTTCAGCCATCCGCGGGAAACCATCGACTTTCGCTACGAACGCAAACTCTACAAGGTAATGGACGGGACTCTCGCTGATCCTACCGTTTCTGCCACTCCGGGCGTGATTGTCGCTGCCGACCCACGCGTCAGTCACTCCCTGACCTTGGAGGTGGATAGTTTTGGGAACGTGCTGAAGTCGGCCTCGATCGGCTACGGCCGCCGCTTCGATGACTTCGATCTGGTGCTAGCCACAGAGGACAAACAGAAACAAAAACGAACACTCCTTACCTATTCTGAGAACCAGTACACAAATCCGATACTGCTGGAAGATGCCCATCGAACTCCTTCAACTGCCAGTACCACCACTTACGAACTGATCCATGTTACACCTGACGTAAATCAGCCACAGATTACAAATCTGTTTCGCTTTGAGGAACTACAAAAGAAGATTCAAGCCGCCAGCGATGGCAATCATGACCTCCCCTACGAAGATATTAATGCAGCTGGCGCTAAGACGAGCGACCCCTATCGCCGTCTTATTGAAGAGACGCGCGCCCTTTATCGCAAAGACGATCTCTCGACCGCGCTTGCTCGGGGCGGCCTAGAATCAATGGCATTGCCTTATGAGAGTTATAAGCTCACGCTAACCCCCGGACTTGTGTCAGCGGTTTACCAGCATCCACGAGCAACCCAGTCTGCGGAGAATTTACTGCCGGATGAGGCCACTGTTCTTGGCAAAGAGGGCGGCTATGTCGATCTCGATGGGGACGGGCACTGGTGGGCGCCTTCGGGTCAGGTTTTCTACTCGTCGGGAATCAATGACTCGTCGGCGCATGAGCTAGCGTATGCTCAACAGCATTTCTTCGCTTCTTGCCGATTTGTAGATCCGTTCAACCAGGTCGCAACTGTCGGCTACGATGTTTATGACTTGTTGGTGGTTGACACTCAGGATCCAGTCGGAAATCGCGTCACTGCCGGCGAGCGCGATCCCTCCGGCAACATCACGGCTCGAAGCAACGATTACCGCACCTTGAAGCCGACTGCGATGATGGATCAAAATCGTAACCGGTCAGCGCTCAGCTTCGATACCCTGGGAATGATCGTCGGAACCGCGGTGATGGGTAAACCGGAAGAGAAGGTGGGAGACACTCTCGCGGGATTTTCTCCGGACCTGGACGACGCTGTCATTGCAGCCCATCTGCAAAATCCACTGACTAATCCGCAGGACATACTTCAGAGTGCAACGACCCGGCTCGTCTATGACCTTTTTGCTTATCAGAAGAGTCCGAGCGCCGATCACCCGCAGCCTGCAGTTGTTTATACGCTTACCAGAGAAACTCACCTGACAGACCTTGCTGCTGGCCAACAGTCAAAGATTCAGCACAGATTTTCTTATTCCGATGGATTCGGTCGCGAGATTCAGAAAAAAGCGCAGGCTGAACCAGGACCACTTGCGGTAGGTGGACCAGACATAACTCCCCGTTGGATCGGCGGCGGTTGGACGGTCTTTAACAACAAAGGGAAGCCGGTCCGGCAATACGAACCATTCTTTACCGCAATGTCCAGTTTTGAATTTGCTATTAAGGTCGGCGTCAGTCCCATTTTCTGCTACGATCCCGTGGAGCGTGTCGTCGCCACCCTGCACCCGAACCACTCCTATGAGAAAGTGGTGTTCGATACTTGGCGGCAGGAAATCTGGGATGTCAACGACACTATCGCACAGAGCGATGCCAAAACGGACGCCGATATCGGCGGTTTTTTTCACCGGCTGCCAGACGGCGATTATTTGCCCAGTTGGTTCACGCAACGCAATAACGGCGGCCTGGGCGCAGCGGAACAAGCTGCCGCTGCGAAGGCTGCGGTTCACGCCAATACTCCCACGGTGGCGCATTTCGATTCGCTCGGAAGAACCGCTCTTACCGTAACCCACAACCGTTCTATTGAAAGCGGCGTCTTGGTCGAGGCGAAGTATGCGACACGATTAATTCTGGACATCAGTGGCAACCAACTTGCGCTCGCCGATGCGCTCGGACGCACCGTCATGTCGAACGACTATGACCTGGTGAAGAGCAGTCTGCACCAGAACAGCGTGGACGGTGGAAACCGCTGGATGGTGAATGATCTGTCGCAAAAGCCCATTCGCGGATGGAATGACCGGGGATTCAAGGTTCGCTACGCTTATGACGCTCTTCGCCGCCCCACACAGCTCTATGTCCAAGCGCCAAACGCGCCGGAACTGCTGGCCGAAATCAGTATTTATGGAGAGTTGCTGGCCCAGCCGGAATCGCAGAATCTCCGCGGTAAAATTTACCAACATTACGACGAAGCCGGAGCCGCCACCAACCTTGCATTCGACTTCAAAGGCAATCTCTCGGTCGCTTCTCGACAGCTTGCTATCCAGTATCAGCAGCCTGTCGACTGGTCCGCTTTATCCGCGCTGAAAGATCCTGGACAAATCGCAAGCGCGGCTGCGTCCTTACTTCAGGCTGAGATCTTCACTAGCGCCGGCACGTTCGATGCACTCAATCGCCTGGTTACGGCAACCGCACCCGATGGCAGCGTGGCGAGGCCGGTTTTCAACGAGGCAAATCTGCTCGAGCAGATGAACATTAATCTGCAGGGCGCCGCTGCCGCCACGCCCTTCGTCACCAACCTCGACTACAACGCAAGAGGTCAGCGCACTCTCATCGAGTATGGCAACGGATCGCGGACTACCTACAGTTACGACGCGGAAACGTTTCGCCTGATCGAGATTCGTACAACTCGCACTTCCGACGGAGCAGTTCTACAGGATCTGGCATATTCCTACGACCCAGTCGGAAATATTACCTCGATCGGAGATGCAGCCCAGCAGACCGTCTATTTCAGCAATCAGGCTGTCAACGCGAACGCCGACTACACCTACGACGCTATCTATCGCTTGATCAATGCGGCCGGCCGCGAGCACATGGGGCAGTTATCGCATCCGCAGGCCGATTGGGACGGCTCGCCGCGTATGAATCAGCCTCTGCCGACCGACGGACATGCGATGCGGAACTATGTCGAGAACTATTCCTACGATGCTGTAGGAAATATCTTGCAGATGGTTCATCAGGCGGCAAACGGAAACTGGACCCGAGCTTATGCGTACGACGAGCCTAATCCAAGTCCAACGAATAATCGCTTGACCAGCACTGGTGTGGGGGCACTGAAAGAACCCTACACGTACGACGCGCACGGCAACGTGACGCAGATGCCGCACCTGCCGCAGATGGCCTGGGACTTCAAGGATCAACTTGCCAGCACGCAACAGCAGGTCGTGAACAACGCTCCGGGTGAGACCACTTATTACGTTTACGACTCATCCGGCCAGCGCGTGCGCAAAGTAACTCAGTCAGGCGGCGGGGCGAGGACCAAGGAGCGCATCTATCTGGGCGGCTATGAAGTGTATCGCGAGTACGCCGGCGATGGCAGCTCCGTTACGCTGGAACGAGAAACTTTGCATGTGATGGATGGCAAGCGGCGCGTCGCCCTGGTTGATACAAACACAACGGGTGGTGGCGCCCCGATCCTGCGATATCAATTTGATAATCACCTCGGATCGGTTTCGCTAGAGCTAGATAGCAGCGCCGCAATTATTTCTTACGAGGAATATTACTCCTATGGCGCTACGTCCTACCAAGCCGTGGCGGGTGCGGTTCAGGTTAGCCTCAAGCGCTATCGTTACACTGGCAAAGAACAAGATGAGGAGAACGGACTCTACTATCATGGCGCGCGGTATTACGCCGCATGGTTGGGCAGATGGACGGCTTCAGACCCGGGCGGCCTGCAGGATGGTTTAAATCTCTATTGCTATGCGCGATGTCGTCCGATCAACCTCGTCGACCCTTCCGGGCTCGATAGCGGAGAACCGTCCCATATCTCGATAATTAAATCCGGGGACTACACCGGCAAGGAGTCGCAGGAAGAGCTTCACAAGCAGTATGCCGCGCGTGGTTACGCGTTTAAGGGCGATGCGAGATGGGATGAGGCCCACCACATTTGGTTGGTAGATCGAAAACAGCTGATTAAGCCATCGCCTCACGCCGGTTCGGGCAAAGAAAATAAGGGATCAACGAAACCAAAGCCGACGCCACCTCCGGCCCCGCCTCCTACTCTGCCTCCGACCACACCCCCGCCCACTCCGCCACCCCCAACCAATCCTCCTCCGGCGGGTGGTTCGGGTACAGGAGAGGCGGAACCAAAGGCTGCCACTGCGGGCGAAGCGGCAAAGTCATTTGCGGTAGGTGCTGCTAAAGGAGCACTGATTGGAGTTGGGCTAATCGCTCTAGGTTCGCTTGGCACGGTGATAGGCGTGGGGCTTCTCGCTTACGGAGCATACAAACTGGCGACTGGAGGCTACAAAGATGTGGGTGCCGGCATTAGCCGGATGGTTTCTGGCAATGGCACTGCGAGCGACTGGGAGGTTGTCGGCGGCATAGTTGGCGGCATGGCCTCCGGTGGCCTTGCAAGCATGGCAGAAGGCGGTGCCGGAGGCGCGGAGGGTGCTGCGGGAAGCGCAGAATCGGCTGCCGCAGAAGGCGAGGCGCCGAATCTCCTCTATCATTATACGACGGCAGATGAATCTTCCTTTGCGAAAGGTCTATGGAGAGATAGCTCTGTGACCGACAAACTGTACGACGACCCTAACATAGCAAGCCAGGAACTGGGCATACCTCCTCCCAACAAAGTAATTCCTATACAAGACGCAGGCCAGTTCGTTCCGAACAAACCGGGCATTGTACAACCATCGACTCGCTACACGGGTGGCGGTACCGACTTTGTTAATCCGAAGGCGGTGCCACCCTCGCAGTTATTACCTGCTCGACCAATTCCACCTGCCGGAAAGTGATGCTATGAACGAGGCTGACTTTGCTGCACTAAACGAACACCTGAAAGAGTTGCGTCCAGCTTTCGACGAGTTTAGCTCGCGTAATGGGTTTGTTTATATTGATCAAACATCGTTGGGACGATATCCGAGGATACGCATCGAACGGCGAGGTGTAACGAACCTCTGGTTCGACCTGTGGATGGAACTGGATGAACGCGGGCAGCGCTTCGTGCAATTCCGGCGCGATCTCCCGTTCGAGTTGAGCGCGGGCGCCTATATTGACGTAAGAGATGGAACGAAGCACGGGACCCGATTCCAGAAGTCATTTCAGTGTTTCTCTGGCAAACCGTTCGAGCAGCTTAGTCCCATTCTTGAGAGCACAATGCGAAACGCTCTAGAAGCTTTGGAAAAGTGGGACGTCCAATTTCTAAGGGATGCAGGGGAGGAAGTTCGACTTGGCCAATAAATGAAATCATTCCCAATTGGCCGATCAGCGTGAGAACTCAATGGTCGGTTGCGTGGGCAACGTTTTATTAGTTCGAATCGAGCGACTTATCCGTGCATCCAAAAAATACCCAGCCCAGCTCTGGCTCAGCGGCGGTGCCCCAAACGTCCAAAGCGCAGGCGTGAAATCAAGTAGCTCGATATTGTCTCTCCGTTGTAACGAAAATGCACCAGGAGTCACTATTAGTGAAGGCTGGCTATCTCGGCGTAAATGCACATTTCATGTCGCCGCGAGTGCCAAGGCGAAATTTGAAGTTGCATTCAGAAAACGTTTAGAGGATAATTCGCCACAATTCGCAAATGTGACCTCGGACTCAGTCGCATTACTTGTCTAGTCCATTTTACTGAGGCCGCTGGCATGTCGTTGGAGCAGTCGCGTTCCGCACCCGGAACATGACTCGACCCAGCATTCGGGAATTCCATCGCCAAAATTAGGTGGCGCGGAACGTGTCGGCCTCTGTCTACGCACAAATTCAAGTTGGGAGGATAAAGAAATGGCAAGCTCAGTAGTTGCACCAGCCACGGGAGGAATAAATTCGCAAACTCCCACGTCATCAGGTCACGCGTCGCCCAATGGAGATGGGGCGGAGCAATCGATTTTTCAAAAGGGAAGAGAGAAGGTTCCGTGGCCCAAGGAAGTTTGGGATGCAATGGACAAACACGTACACGAGGAGATCATGAGAAGCAGCGTGGGCGCACAGTTTCTGCCCCACCACAAAGTTCACCCGAAAACTACTACCGTTCCAAGCGACACTGTGACATTGCCACAGGCCCAGACTTCGGGCGCGCCCTCGTCAACTCCAAACCCACTTACCGTGGACGAAGGCGCCTTCATCCGCATCAACGAAATATGGGCGGAATTTGCGTTGACCGGACAACAGGTTCATGAGACGGCAGAGGCCAAGAATCTATCGCATACTACCGCAGTCACGTTGGCGACCCGCACGGCAAATTTTCTCTCCCGTGCGCAAGACATGGTGCTCTTTCAAGGCTTCAACGCATACTACACTCCTTTTTTCCAAACCTACATTCGCTGGCGTCCGCAACAAATGCCGGCTGACACGGGGTTACTGTGTTTGCCCGCCGGCACTCCTCCCGCCGGGACGCTGCCACCGATTTCGACTGCGCCCGTTGTCTTGCCATCTCCAGCGCAAGTCATTCAGGTTCCCAAAAGTTCAGGAGAAGGTTCCTTCGTAGTGTATGGAGAGAACACCTTTGCCGTTATTTCGCAGGCGTACTCCGCCCTTCAAAATAGCGGCGCCGACGGCCCGTATGCCTGCGTTCTTTACACGAACGCTTATGCCGACACTTATGCGCCTTTGCCCACAACCCTCATTGTGACGGCAGACCGGATCAAGCCCCTGATGGATGCGGGTTTTTATGGCTCCGGCTCTATGGCTTCCAACTTTGCCGATACTGCAACCCCCGCGAATACGGCCTCCTACAGTGGGTTAGTCGTCTCCTTAGGGGGTAATTCAATGGATCTAGTGGTCGGCCACCCTGCCTCCGTATGCTTCACCCAGGAGAATCCCGACGGTAGTTTTCTGTTTCGGATATTGCAACGGTTTGCTCTGCGATTGAAAGATACGAGTTCTGTCATCCGGCTCGAGTTCCAGTAGGACAGATAGCGGGGGCAGTCGTGTCCTCGAAGAGCGCTTTGCCAACTGACGAGCGCAGAGTTGTGTATTCGCCCAGTCGACGGCGAGTCGTCTGCTTGCAAGCGGAGATATAGCCCATGCGTTTCGAACTCGACGGCATGGTGGTGTGGTACGGGACGGCTGATGCTCCCGCCCCAACCGGCACCGTTTCGCCCGTTTCCGGCAGCAATCAGGCCACGGTCACGATTGTTGTGGCGGTACAGCCGCCGAGCGTCAGCAATAGCGTCCAAATTAGCTATCGCGTTAACGGGGGTTCGCCGGCGGTGGCGAATGCGGATCTGCAGAAGCAGGATCTGGTTCAGAAGGCGCAGTATTTCTCAGCGAAGCTGCCAGTATTTAAAGCCGGGGACAACGTCGACTACGTTGCGATTGCTCGTTCGCCTGGAAGACAAGTACCCTCAGCCAGTGATGCGGCGACCTTTCCCTCGTCTTTCCACATAGCCGGCGCTACGGGGACAGAATCGCATGCTCAATCTGGTCCCGCGACGAACGCGATTGCTTCTGCCTCTTCCGCTGCAGCCTCCTCGCCGGCCGCGCCACCCGCTACCGGGACAGTGGCAGGCAAAGGCCCTTACAAGGTAGATGGATACATCTTTTTCGAGAATGGATTACCTGCGACCGGCGTGGTCGCGCGCTTATACAACCGCGGCTTCGGCAACGCCTCCACCAAACTCGGTGAGGTGACGACAGACGTTAACGGCTATTATGCGATTGCCTTCAGCTTAAGCAAAGGTGCGGCGAATCTTGAAGTGCGCGTGCTCGACGCGCACGGCAGGGAGATCATCCTTTGTGACACTCGCCACGACGCGGAAGCGAATGAAGTGCTCAACCTGGTTGCGCCTACTGGACTTCGCCCAATCGCGCCCGAGTATCAACGGATTTCTGCCGATATTGCGAAAGAAATCGGAAGTCTGCACCTCGGTAGTGCCAAAGAGGATGAAGACCAACAGGATCTAACTTTAATCTCCTCCGCAACCGGATGGGACGCGCGCCTGGTAGCTTTGGCTGTCGTTGCCAGCCAGTTGGCATCGGAGTCGGGTCTTTCCGCGGAAACTCTTTACGGACTTTTTCGCGCGGGCCTCCCGCTGGATAAGAATCAGTTCGTTCGAACGAAGATTGAAGAAGTAGAAGAAGCGCTGCGATCGGCCATCCAATCGGGCATTATCAAACTGGACGAGCATGGAGTGAGCGCGACAAAGAGCGCCTTTGAAAAATTTTCTACGGCGACGCTTCATGCGGCCAGCGCCCACGGAATGGTGTCCACCTTTAGTGATCTGCTCGCTCATTCCGGACTGACTGCCGCCGAGCAAACTGCGTTTGAGAAGGTCTATTTCTCCCATGGAAGCGATCCCGATCAGATGTGGGAAGAAGTTGAAGCCTTGGGTATCTCCAAGCAGAAGATCGACACACTGCGGCTTCAGGGCAAGCTCTACTACCTGACGTTGAACAATGCGCCGCTGGTGAGCTACTTGCAAAAGGAAGTCGGAACTCTCGCCAAGCTTCCTACTTTGGCCGACCGAGACTTATACCTGCCGCAACACTGGAAAGAACAACTTACCAAACTATCCGGAAACAACGAAAAGACTCTTGCCGCTCTGATTCCCTCCACCTATGGAGCGGATACGGTCAAAGAGCGCCTTGAAGCGTATACAAACGACCTGGCCCGCCGTGTACGGATGAGTTATCCCACTTATGTAATCGCCCGCATGCTTGAGACTCAAGACCTGCCCCTGGGCGGCAAGCACAAAGGACCAGAGCCTAGCGTGCCCGCTTTTTTGAGGAAGGCTGCTGCATTGGGATTCGACTTGGGACGAACCCCAGTGGGAGCTTTCGTCTGCGGCAACAAAGACATCTTGTTTGCGGGTGTGAAGACTGAGGATGCTGACAGCGTTATTGAACACATCAAGCGCCTGCACCGGCTGTACCAGATTACTCCCAGCGATGAATCGCTCAAGGCCCTCCTCGAATCGGGACTCACATCGGCTCACGATGTGACGCGCGTCCCCTATGAGGCCTTTCTCTCAAGATACGGACATCGATTCCCGTCGCTGCATGAAGCCGAACTGGTGTACCGCAAGGCTCACCAAGTCAAGAGCACCGTAGTGGGACATTTCTCCATGGCAAAGAGTGCCGCGAATTCTCCCGGATTGTTTGCCACTTCCTCGCCTCCCGCTCAGCGCAAGGAGAGTAAAGACAATCTGATTGAACACTTTCCGAATATGGAAAGCCTGTTCGGATCGCTTGATTTCTGCGAGTGTTCCGATTGCCGCTCGGTTTTGAGCCCGGCTGCATACCTCGTCGACCTGCTCCAGTTTCTCGATCCTCATCCGGCGCAATGGGAGAGCTTTCTTGCGGAGTGGAAAACGAAACACAACAATGCTCCGTATCCTTTCCAGGATCAGACTCAATGGAAAAGTCAGACAGCTCAGCACTCCAAGAAGAGCGCAAAGGGTAGTGACAAGAATGACAAAACACCGTATGAAGTGTTCGTAGAGCGGCGCCCCGATATTCCGCATTTGCCCTTGACGTGCGAAAACACCAACGTGGTCATGCCCTATATCGACATCGTGAACGAGATTCTGGAATATTTTGTCGCGCACGATGCATTGGCCGCCGCTGCCGGACATGACACGGGAAAATCTACGAGCCCGGAGCTTCTGGCGGAGCCGCGAAACATTTTGCCTCTCGCTTATGACAAGATTAGAAAGGCGAATTATCCGATTACTCTGCCCTTCGATTTGTGGCTAGAAACCGTTCGCCGGTTCGTTCACCACTTCGATGTGAAACTCACGGATATCCTGGAGATTCATCGTCCTTCCGATGATCTCTTCCCGCCCGCCACCAACCCGAAACGCTATTACCGCGCGGATATCTTTGCCGAATCGCTTGGCCTCTCGCCCTCCGAGTATTCGATATTCACCGATCCGGCGATCCTTAACGACTGGTTTGCGCTCTATGGCTTTGCGAACGCCAACGACGCCACGACAGCTCTGGCCTCGGCGAAGACGATCGCCCAGAGTCTTTCGATCAGTTATAAAGAGCTAATTGCGGTTGTCGATACGTGGTTCGTGAATCCCGATCTCCACGAGCTTGTACTTCTTCACAAGATGGGTTCTGAGCTGGAGGAGGTCTTACGTTATAAGGGGGGCTCCAAGAAGGCCGCAGTCACAGGATGTTCCAACAGTGAAACAAAATCCGAGCCTGCTGAGAAGGCAGCATTTGAGGGTCATTTGGCCGATACGACGGCGTCTATGCAGGCCTTCAACTTTGACGCCAAAGCGTGGCTGGAAAAAGCCTGGCAGAATGGAGATTTCAAGCGCGCTCTTGTGCTTGCGAACTCTAGCGATGCATGCGACTTTGGACAAACCGTACTGTCTCACGTGGATGGCACGTCGGCCGACGCTGCGGTTTTTCTAAGGCTGCATCTCTTTGTCCGATTGTGGAAGAAGCTGGGCTGGAGCATCGAAGAACTGGATCGCGCGTTGCAAGTCGCGATCCCCAGGAATTACCAACCGCTTACGTTGGCGAACATCGGCGCCGCATTCAAAACAGCTCTGTTATATCTGGCTCATTTTAAGTCGCTGGACGAGCGTGTTGCGACCGGTAAAGATGGGCGGCTAAAGCTTCTTACTCTATGGGCCAACCTATTCACAACGGGCAAGAATTCTCTTTACTCGCAGTTGTTCCTCAGGGATAGCAGCCTCAAGAATGACAAGGACTATCAACGGACCTTCGATGATCCGTTGGGAAATTATCTTTCGACGCCAGGTGTTTTGATAAAGGACCATCTGGTTGCAATCCAGGCAGCGCTCAACCTCACGGCCAGCGATATTGCGGGCACTCTGGTCGATTCTGGCTTCGACTTGAACACGGCGGCGCTCTCTCTTGAAAACGTATCGTTGCTGTATCGCTATGGTTTTCTCGCCAAAGCCCTGAGAATGCCGGTTGTCGATCTCATCTCTCTCAAGGCGCTTTCAGGCTTGAATCCATTCCTTGCTCTCAAACCAGATCACGTCTCCGTTCTTGACGACGATTATCCGTTTACCCAGACACTACGCTTCGTCGAAATTGCACGGATTGTCGAAGACAGCGGCTTCCACGTGGAAGATCTGAATTATCTGCTGCGCCACCAATTCGATCCTGTCGGTAAGTATCGCCAGGATCCGAATACGCTGCTGGCACTTGTGAAGTCTCTTTCTGCCGGCTTGCGCTCGATTCAAACCGCACAAGCATTGCCGGCGGGCAGCCTTACTGACGATTTGCTACAGCAAAAGCTCGCGCTCGTTCTAACCGCCGATGCGGCGGCCAAGTTCATGAGCATGTGGAATGGCACCGCTCAGTACGATGTGTCGCAGCCCAATGTCGCGCCTGCAAATCAGCTCGATCCAAAAGGGTTTACTCAAGTCTCTAATCTTACGCTGAGCTACGACCCTGTACTCGAGGCACAGAAGCTTACTTTTCGCGGAGCTCTTACCGACGCGCAAAGCGCGCAATTGCAGTCCGTGAATGCCTCACCGGTGTTCGCAGCACTGCTGGTCAGCGTGCAGGCCCAGGAAAGGGATTTTTACGACAAGAACCTCAGCAACTTTCTAACCCCGCAGGATTATCAGAGCCTGTTCGCTCCCTTGCCGGCGGGCGCTACCGATGACCAGAAACAGAGCACCTTGGCCAGTAACCGGGCAAGCCTTGCCGCCCGCCTGTTTCCCTATGTTCGGCGGCAACTTGCTCGCCAATTTGTTGTGCAAACGTTAACCACAACCCTGAACGCCGATCCCTCTCTTGTCCAAGCTCTCCTCAGCAATCCATGGCTACTAAACGACCCAAGCACTGCGGGAACGTCGCTGCTTGATTCGTTTCTCACACTGAGCAATCCGGGCGTGGATGTTGTTTATTTCTCTGCCACTGACGGCAGCGGCGCTCAATTGAATTCCATTCCACAAAGTCTGAATGCAACGGATACGACAAATCAAAAGCCGGCTGGAGCCAACAGTGTTCAATTCCAGGGCTATTTTGAAGTCCCTACGACCGGTCCGTACCGCTTCTATGCACGCCTCGGAAAGCAGGCCGCACAAGTGCAGTTGAATCTTGATCTCTTACCCACTCCACTCATTCAGGGCTCTGCCGCGAATGATGGAGCTGAACTTAGCCAAGCGATTGACCTGAAGACCGGAACTCCTTATTTCTTCACTTTTAGCGCGACCAATCTTGGCGGCGGCGATGCCACGCTCCTGATCCAGGGAGAAACCCTGCCCAAGAATCCCATGTCGCAGCTAACCTTGTATTCCAAGTCGGCGGTAGACCGAGTGGACCGGGCGCGGTTGTTGCTTTCGAAGACCTTCCGATTCATCGATGGACTTCCATTGGATGAGCGTGAACTCCGTTATCTTCTGACGAACTCGGCGGATTTCGACAATCTAAGCTTTAGCCAACTCCCAACATCCGCTACCTCCACGCCCAACAATCCGACACTGTTTGAGCAATTTCTGCGCCTCGCCGCGTACGCTCGGCTGAAGAACGACATTGCCAGTGGCGGCGACGATTTGATCGGCATCTTTGAGAATGCGCTGCGAACCTATCCGGCTTCGACCGACCCCACTCAAGCTCAGACTCAAATGCTAGCCGATATCTGCCAGCGAATGGCTGACCTGACCCGGCGGGAACTCGCGACAGTGCAAGCGACTGCTGTGCAACTCGGAATGGCGCCTCCGCAGTCCGTAGTTTCCGGCAGTCTTCTCACCGTCCAAATGCCAGCGTTCCGGCAGGAAAAAGGACTGTCCAAACTCTGGCAGTCGCTCAACGTCACTCAGAAGCTGGGTGTGTCGGTGGATGCTCTTGCGCGGTGGGCAACGCCGTCACCCGATTCGGCAATTGCGCACGATCTGCGCCACACCGTGAAGGCTCGCTACGAGCGCGAGAGTTGGCTCGCCGTCGCTCCCTCTATTTTCGACAAATTGCGCCAACTGCAGCGGGACGCGCTGGTCGCTTACATCATGGAACGGAACGGATTCGAAGACAGGAATCAACTCTTCGAATATTTCCTGATCGATCCTGGGATGGAGCCGATCGTGCAAACGTCGCGCCTGCGCCTTGCCATCTCTGCGGTTCAAACGTTCGTCCAGCGTTGCCTGCTGAATCTCGAGCCCGAAGTTCAGCCGCTGGCGATTCCGGCGGATCAATGGGAGTGGATGAAGTACTACCGCGTGCAGGAAGCCAGCAAGGAAATTTTTCTGTTTCCCGAAAATTGGCTCGAACCCGAGTTTCGTGACGACAAGACTGATCTCTTTCAAGAACTCGAAGGCAAGCTCCTGCAGGGCGACATCTCGAACGATCTCGCGGAAGACGCCTTATTCGCCTATTTGAAGAAGCTCGAAGGGATTGCCCGGCTGGAGATCGTGAGCATCTATTGCGAACAGGATCCGGTCGAAACCGAATCAAATATTATTCACGTGATCGGGCGAACCCATACTCATCCGCATAAATATTTCTACCGCACTTGCGAGAACCAGATGTGGACGCCCTGGGAAGCCGTCAGCGCCGACATTGACGGAGACCATGTGGTCGCTGTGGTTTGGAAAAATCGTCTGAGTTTGTTCTGGCTCACATTTGTAGACAAGCCGAAGCAGGACGGCAATGGAGACTCGCAACAGATTGATGCCACCAAGCCAATCAATATGGCAACTGGAACTCCCCACAAAGATATCGATGTGCAATTGAACTGGAGCGAATATTACCAGCAACAGTGGACGACGCGCGGATCCAGCGGCTTCGGAAATCCGGTCACAGTTACTGTGGACACAGCGTTTGACCGCAAGCAGGTATTTGTTCACGGCACTGTGGCCGACGAGGGAGAAATAGAAGTCGCTTGCATCAACCTGCATTTTGACTTCGCATATCCGCAGGGAACGAAATTCCCGCGACCCCCGACTTCGAATGAGCGTGCGGGACGGCAGCGCGAGCCGAAATCTGGTCCGCTCGACATCGCTTTTCGAATCGTCAGCAAGAATGCTCCTCCGCAGGTCGCACCGGGACAAGCTCCTCTGGTTCCTCCGTTTCCGCGCGTGCGGGCCGCGATCAACAGCCACATGGCTCCGAATGCGTTTCATGTCACTTATATAGAGTCGATCAAGACCGTCGACTCCCAGCCGCCCGTGGTGACCATGGCAACGGAAACCATTCTGACCAATGCAGGGGATCGCGACGACTGCAATTCTCTAACCTTATGCCCCACGTCCGCACACTCTGACCTGCCGAATGTCGGGGTGCTGGTTACTCCATTTTTTTATCAGGACGATCATCATGTGTTCTATGTGGAACCAGCCATGACAGAAAACGTGATCGATAAATGGGAGCACTGGGCCGTTCCGTTTCCCAAAGTTGCAACGCGGAAGAGCTCGGATAAGAAACCCAGAATGGTTTCAAGTTTCCCCCGGTACAAGCCGCCGAAGACTCTTCCTGCAACGGTGCGCGCTTTCAATGGCGTGTTCGGTCCCGGAGAACGCTTTCATACAGAGATTCCCAAAGACCCGACAACCGATGCCAGGACGGAAGTGCACTACGGCGGACACGCCGTTGGTGGAAGCGGAGGGAAGGGCGCGGTCAAAGCGCCACCCGCACCAGTTCACCCGCCCTCCAAGTCCGCCGCGAAGGGAGCGCACCGATGAGCAATCGCCCGCCGACTAGCTTCCATGCTTACTTCGACACTTCGGTTCGCCCGTACCAGGTCCACGACGCCCACAAGGGTTGGATCGCGCACGCAGGTTCGAAACACACCAAGACCGAAGACCGAAAGCTGGACTATCAGTTTTACATCCATGAGCATCCCTACGTGTCCGAGTTAGTGGACAAACTGGTGCAGGGCTCGGTTGACGGTTTGGAAGCCGCCGACACCGAATACGTGCGGAAGCAGGATGGTGGCCTTGAACCTTTGAAGGATGCCGACGGGAAAGTGCAGACCTTACCGGATGGCACCCAACTGCCCCAGCCGCGGCTGTACAAAGATTTCTTCGAAGCAAGTTACGAACCAGGCCATCTGGTTGCGCAGCCTTATCCAGTCATGGATCTCGACTTCACTTCCAGCGGCGCCTATTCGGTCTACAACTGGGAACTCTTCTACCACGTTCCCATGCTGATTGCGATCCATCTCAGCCAGAACCAGCGTTACGAAGACGCGCAGAAGTGGTTTCATTATGTCTTCGATCCTACCGATGACAGCGACGGACCCACGCCGGAGCGATTCTGGAAGGTAAAGCCGCTGCAATACAGCGACGTCAAAATGATCGAGCAAGTGCTGGTAAATCTTTCCACCGGTGCGGATGCCAAACTGCATCAGGAGACGATCAACAGTATCGAGGCGTGGAAAAAAGATCCGTTCCGACCTTTCAAAGTCGCACGCTACCGGCAGCCCGCATTCATGTTCAAGGCGGTCATGGCGTACCTTGACAATCTCATCGCCTGGGGAGACAGTCTGTTTTCGCAATATACGGGCGAAACGATCAATGAAGCTTTACAACTCTACATTCTGGCTGCGAATATTGCCGGCCCACGCCCGCAGGAAGTGCCAGTCAAACAGTCGACGCGCCCGCAAACGTATGCCAGTCTGCGCTCTCACCTGGACGCATTCGGCAACGCACTTGTCGACTCCGAGACTGAAATCCCGTTCGACATCGCCCCTCATCCCCACAAGGCCGCCAAAACCGAAAAGCTAAGTTCAATCGCCGGAATGGGACAGTCCTCCTACTTTTGCACACCGCGCAATGACAAACTTCTTCAATACTGGGATACGATCGCCGACCGCCTGTTCAAGATTCACAACAGCCTGAACATCCAGGGAATTTT
>Ga0302179_10000719_pt1 | contig 21149 bp, 18 predicted proteins | sample I_Palsa_E3_1_FD_198788 | JGI IMG/M metagenome (GOLD analysis project Ga0302179, IMG submission 198788) | Peat permafrost microbial communities from Stordalen Mire near Abisko, Sweden - I_Palsa_E3_1 | ecosystem: Environmental > Terrestrial > Soil > Palsa > Peat permafrost | place: Sweden...
ATCGAGAAGTTGACGGTGATTCTGGCTTTGGTCTCGACCGGCTGTCCGTTCTGGAGATAGGGCTTGAAGCGCCACTGGCGGACTGCTTGCTGCGCCGCAGCAGTGAGTATGGCGGGACCGCTCAGCACGCGCAGGTCTTCGATTGTGCCGTCGGCGCCAACTACCGCCTGCAACACCACCGAACCCTGCACTCGAGCGTGCTGCCCCAGCAAGGGATACGAGGCGTCAACCGTTTGTTCTGGAATACTCGCGGTAGAAAGATGCTCGCGCTCGGCTGCATTCGAAGGCAGCGTCACATCTGATGCGCTGACGGTTGAGTTGCGGGTTGAGTCGCTGGCAATCTGCACTTTTGCGAAACTGCTTCCCGGATGAACAGTGCGGTGCGTGTCGCCGGCAACCACTTCGACATCCAGCGGAGGCAGGACAACCCGGCTGGTTGCGACTACCGGCGAGTCCTGGGCAGCAGCGTCCTTATGTAATGTCTCTTTATGGAACGTCTCTTGATTTAATGTCTCTTGGGCCGCCAGTTCGGTGGCCGTCTTCGAAGCGATCCGGTTCTTCGCGATCACTGCGCGCGACGCGGGAGCTTCGCCGGTCTTGGCTGGCACAGCGACCGCCGCAGCCTTCGTAAAGCTTTCCGAGCTCGCGGCTTCAGAGTCAGTCGCGTCGTCCGAGCCAAACCAGAAGTCGCGGTCTTTTACCAGAACAACGGCGAGAGCAACGAGCAGAAGGGTGAGCGCGACCAGGAGCCGACGATGTTGCTGGTTTGCCTGATTCATCGCAGGTCCGGCCAGCGCCGCTCTTGAATTCATTTCCAGCATTTTGATTCTCTTGATCCGCTCTCGTTTGTCCGCCGGAAATAGCATTCAATCTAGAGTGCCATTTCCCAAGCACGAGTATCCTCAGGCCGGAGTCGCGCCGTGGCAATGGCACGATCCGGGAATGAGTGGCCCAAGGGTGCTATTCGCTGCCATTCGCCAATCGTCCGAAGCTATCCGAGATCGCCATGGGCTGGCCCGATTGTTGCGTCATCAGGGTGGAGATTGACCAGTCTCCAACGACGGCGTCCAGGGCGCGGTTCATATTGCCGCCAACCCATTGATTGCGGCCCACGCCTCAGAACTCGAACCGCACGCCAAACTGGAAGAAGCGGGGCGTTTCCCCAATAGCGTCGCCGGAAATCGTCCCGAAAAACGGATTCGTCTGAGTCGAACTTCCCGCAGGCCCACTCCCCACGGCCGAATTCGGCTGCCCAAAGCGCGGGTGATTGGTGAAGTTGAAAACCTCCGCTCGCACTTCCAGCCGCATGCCTTCTTTGGGCACAAACGACTTGTAAAGGTTCAGATCCGCGTTGTGGATGCCGTCAACGCGTAAGCCGGAAAAATAGCGTCGCGCGTTGCCCGGAATCTGGTCGCCCGGGTCCGCAAAGCAATTCGCATTGAAATACGAGGTTGGGCTCGCCGCCGATCCCACATTCTCCCAGTCCAAGGCCACGTCGTGCATGCTGGTCCCGCTCTTGAGCTGGGAGCAGACGACATCGGGACGCTGGCTGCCGTTGGCCAGAAGCGGGTTGTTCAGGCCGATGGCCATGGGTTGCCCCGATTGTTGGGTGATCATCGTGGCGACCGACCAGCCTCCGATGACTGCATCCACCGCTCGGTTCATAGCGCCGCCAATCCATTGTTTGCGGCCGACGGGCAGGTCTACAACCACGGCGGCCGCGAGCCGCTGTGGCGCGTCGCTGGCACCGATGCTGTGTTCCGCAGACAGGTTATCCAGTTGCTGCGGAAGGCCCAGACCGAGCGCTCCCACCCAATTGTTCCGACCTGCCGAAGAATAATCGGTCTCCTTCGAGATCGTGTAGCTACCTTCGAAGCTAACGTGGTGCGTCGTGCGCTTCTGAAAGCGAAACTGCATCGCGTTGTACCACGAATTCGCGCTCTCCAGCATCAGGCCCTCGAAGTCGCCGGCGAATTGCGGGTACTTATTTAACAGATTCGACAAGGGCAGCGTCGATTGGCCGTAGTTGGAATTAACTTCATTGAAGCAAGGATTGGAAGGGGTTGATGTGCAAGGGGTATTGAACATGGAATAAAATGGGTTGCCGACCAGGGTCTGAAGAAAGTTGGTTACGCAACTGTTGGCATCGCAGTTCCCGATGCCGTTACCTTGAGTGACGTCGCTGTCGTAATGCACAGCCTGTGAAATCTGCCCCAGCAAAGACGATGGGATGAAAGCCCGGTTGTTTGTGCCAGACCAGGGTAGATGGGTGCTGCGGTTGGCAACGTAGTCGACGCCAACCACGATCTCGCTGGGCAGCTCTCGCTGCATTCCCAGATTCCACTGGTAGATGTCGGCGTCCCGCGCCGCGGTCGTGCCCAGATCGTTCGGGTTTTGATAGCCCCAGTTCGCAAACTGGCCATACTGCGTACCCTGCGGACCGGTAAAGCCGTTGGGGAACGGGTTTTCCAGAGTCGCCGATTGCGTGGCAAAATCGTCATTGGTAAAAAACAGGTTGGCCGTTTTGCGGAACGCGGAGCCGGGATACTGGAAATTTGTGGCCGGGCTCATTCCAAAATAAACGCCGACTCCGCCGCGCACCACCGTCTTCGAATCGAACGCATAGGCAAAGCCCAGCCTCGGTCCAATGTCCTTGCGGTACGTCGGAACCGTCCTCATGCTGGACGTGGCGAACTGCGTCGTGCCATACAACTCCTGCGTCGTCGGAAGATTCAGCCCGGGGATACTCTGCATAGTCGCCTGCGCGCTCAGAGTGCCCCCAGGCGCAGTACTGGGGAGGCTCGCAAGATTGATGCCTACGCCAGAATCCGCCGTGAAATTGCTGAATTCGAGCTGGTTATTGCGCGAGGTGTAGGGCGAACTCCACTCGTAGCGCAGACCCAGATTCACCGTCAGCTTCGAGCTTACCTTCCAGTCATCCTGGATATAAAACCCTGTCTCCAACGACCGGTTGGCCACCGAGGGAGTCACGATCAGCTGACTCGAGGCGTTGATGTTGTCGCCGTATCCAAAAGCCAGGCTGGCCAGTGGGTTGCCCGTGGTGACAAGTCCAGTTGCATCATAGTCGCTGTTCGGAGTCGGAGATGTGACTTCATCCGTAAAAGTCAAGAGCCCGGTCGGGTTGTTCGGCTGCCAGAAATTGTTGTAGAAAATTCTCTGTTCCCCGCCCACCTTGATCAGGTGCGATCCCCGGGAAATCACCAGCTGCGACGAGTAGCTCACCAGGGTGTGGCCGAATTTAGTGTAGATGCAGCACTGATCGTAAAGGTCATTCCACGGCAGATTCCCCTGCATCGTGAACGTCGGCATCTCATCGATCCCGTTGGCCTGTTGGAACACCGGCGGCAATCCTTGAGTTCCCGCGGGCAGTGAGGCGTTGAAACCGGAAATCGTGGGGATACCGGGTAGCGACAATTCGTGCACTCGGTCGACCGCCGCGTGGCTGGTCCAGATAATCCGCGGGTTCACCGTCCAGGAATATTCGAACGAGCCGTTTTGCGCCACGGTCACACCGCTCGCTATTCCGTCATTATCGAAGCTATCGCCTAAGGTGAGCGGAGTTGTGTAGTTGCTCCAGCTTCGGCTGTAGCGGCCGTTGATGCGATTCTTGTCGTTGATCTGGTGGTCTAGTTTGATATCGAACTGGTAATCCGGAGCCTGCGTCAGCGTTGTGTAGTTATAGTTATCGAATTCGTTCGAGTTGCTGGGCTGCGGGTAGAGATTGAGCACAGCTAGTCCGATGGGGTTAATTTCAGCTGCTGGAATTTGATTGAGAGGTCCGATCTGCTGGCCGCTACAGTTAAGGCCAACCTGCGGCCGGATGACATTCGTCGCCGTCCCGCAATTTACATTCGGGTCGTAAATGTTATTCTCAAGTCCTGAGAAGTCGCCTTGCCGTTCCGCCATGGTGGGTACGGTCACGAGCCCGCTGACCGCGCTTGAGCTTCTCACCTTCTCGAAGTCAACAAAAAAAAATGTTCTGTTCTTCTTGATCGGGCCGCCCAGCGAAAAGCCACCCTGGTCGCGCCGGCTGTCTGGTTTGGGACTGGGCGCTGGATTGAAGAAATCGCGAGCGTCTATTCCCGGGCGCTGCAGGAAATACCAGCCGGTGCCATGAAAGGCGTTGGTCCCGCTCTTCAAAACCATGTTTACGACCGTGCCACCGTTGTTGCCGAACTCCGCCGAGAAGCTATTGTTCTGCACTTTAAATTCCTGCACGGAGTCAAGCAACGGCTCGTAGTAGACGTTGGAGTTTCCGCCCTCACCCTGTTCCGGAGCGCTGATCAAGGCGCCGTCCAACCGTATCTCGGCGGTCGCGTTGCGCTGCCCGTTGGAAGTGAAGTTTGTTCCCGACGGATAGTTATCCGTTGTGCCTGACCCTGCCACCTCGGTGACGCCGGCCGCCAGGAAAGTTAGCCCGAAGTAATCCCGGTTGAGCAACGGGATGTCGTTCACATACTCGTGGGTGATGTCTGTACCCAGCGTCGCGTTGTCCGTGTCCAGCAGCGGCGCGGTCGTGGTGACTACAACACTCTCACTTACGCTGGCGGGAGTCAGAGTGAAATTGAGCGAGGCTTCCTGGTCGACGGCCAGCACCACACCCGTACGCTCTGTGGTCCGAAAACTCTTCAGCTCAGCCTTTACCGTATAGGTGGATGGCCGCAAACCAGTGAAGTAGTATTCGCCCTTGTCGTCGGTGCGAGCGGTGCTGGAGATATTGGTTCCTACGTCCGTGATGGTTACGGTCGCATCGTGAATAACCGCTCCCGTTGCGTCGGACACCACACCGCGAAGCTGTGCCCGGTAGCTGCCCTGTGCCAGCGCAAAGTTTCCAAGAAAGCACGCCATCAGGATGCAAGAGAAAAGCCGTTCAATCGGTCCCATGAAAATCCTCCCTTTGCTTTGGGCGTACGTGGTGTTTTCCGCAGTGAGCGCGCCACGCCGGCGGTTGAAGGAAGACGCCGGAATCGAAAATCTCAGGTCTTGCGGTTTTAGTCATAAACATGTCCATGGCGCCATCCTGCGATTCCTGCCAACTTTCAGACTTCGCCAGTGAACGAGGAGAAATCCAGCTTCGTAGTCGGCCTAATCGTGCAAAGGAAAAGCGCCCTTGCCCATAGCGGCCCATTGCCGCCGCATAAAGCTAAACAGGTCCGCGCGGTCTCGAAATGCTTCCGTGCCGCCCGCTTTCGTAACCGAGTACGCGGCTGCGATGTTCGCAAAAGCCAGGCAATCGTCGAGCTTTGCCCCGCGCAGGTACAGATGAACGAAAGCAGAATCGAACGTATCGCCTGCACCGACATCGTCGACAACTTCGGCAAACGGCGGCGCACAGCTCCACTCCTGATTCCCCGAGCGGCAGAGGGAGGGGCTTGAGCCGCGCTTGATTACGACTACTTTGGCAAGCCCAGCCAACTGATTGAGCGCCTGCGAAGGATCCTCCGTCCGTGCAATTTTTTTTGCCTCGCGCTCGTTGGGAAGAAAAACATCGACATACTTCAAAACTTCGTTCAGGTCGAGCCCCCATAAATCTTCGGGATCATCGTTCGTATCCAGAGACGTGGTGAGACCCGCTTCCTTCGCCTGCCGGAACAAGTCAGGAATGCGCGGCCGCAAGGCGCGGTGCAAAAAGAAGGAGGAAAGGTGCAGATGCCGAGCGCCGAGGACGTAGTCCATGTCGATATCTGAATACTGCATCTCAAACATCGTGCCCGGATACGTCAACATGTAACGATCATGGGCATGCGGCAGCACTACAGTGAGACCGGTGGATGTCTTGCTGGTTCCTTGCTTTACGCAGCTGGTATCGACACCCACAACGGACAGACGATCCAGCGCCATTTTTCCCAGAGGGTCGCCGCCGATCTTGGATATAAAACCAACTTGCGTGCCCAACACATGCAGGTTATGAGCGAAGATCGCCGACGAACTTCCCAGCGTGAACGCCAGGCCGCTGGCCAGCACTTCTCTGTCGGGCGGAAGATCTTTGGGCAAACCGTAAAGAATCAGATCCAAGTTGATCTCTCCGACAACGCAAACCTCGCTCACTGAGTACTCCTTTCGCGTTCTGGAGTGCGACGGCACACTTGGTTCCTAGTGAATATTGATATGCTGCACCACTCGGCTGATGGCTCCATTCGGGCTTGGGCAATCGGGCCGTAGGCTCCATCGCAGTGAAAAGAACAACCCCAGCAATTGCCCGAAGATGACGTCCAACGCGGGCCGGTAGTCATCGCCTATAGCGCTCGAAAGATTGCCCGTCAGATAGTACTCGGCGAAAGAGTCGCTGCTGGAGATTTCGCTCCCGGCCACAACAACCCTGGACCGAACCAACGCCTTCTTTCCGATTTCATTGAGCAAATCTCGCTCGTACTGCTGAACCCGCCGATTTCCCGAAAGAAAACAAACGAATAGCGTTTCTTCATCCATCGCAGCCATGGGGCCATGGCGGAGTCCTAATACCGATTCCGACATGGTCAAGGTTTTTCCTGCAGTCAGCTCCAGCAGCTTGAGAGCAGACTCCTTCGCAACCGCCCTCAGGGGGCCTGAACCGACAAAGCAAGCCTTGGTGTACGCGCCCTTCGCCAGCGTGGACGCGCAGTCTGCTGCAACCGGCAGAAAATTCCTACCCGCCTCAACCAGTTGCGACAGGACTTCCTCATATCGAACAAGGCTGTTCGCGTGCGCCAGGCACTGACCGAAGATCACCATGTTGGAGAAAGAGCTGGTCATGGCCAATCCTCGATCGTTAACGGCATCATCCAGGCAAACACCCAATACTCGCGGCGAGTCTGAACTTTCGCAGATCATGCGGCCTGCGGCATTGCAAGAGATCACGAGGTGATGAATATCCGGGCGGCTCTTGCGAGCGCTTTCGAGCACCGCAACTCCTTCCGGACTGTCCCCTGAGCGCGAAAAAGAGAGCCAGAGATACTCTTTCTCCGGGAGCAACAACTCATCCCTGTGTGTCAGCAGGTCGGTGCTGGGGACGGCAATCACGTCGCACTGCCACTGCTTGCGCAGAAGATAGGCCAGGGATTGCCCGATATAATCGGAAGTCCCGGCGCCGATGAGGAAAACCGTTGGTCTCAACTCTGGACTTGCGTCTAGTCCCGCTAGCGATAAGAATTCCGCGATCTCGGCCTGTTTTCTTCGAAAGAATTCGAACGTAGATAGCCATGCGTCGGGCTGCTGCGCGATTTCCGCAGGGGTGTGAGTCAACCCACGAGCATTTTTGTCACTGTCCGGAAGACTCAACAACTCAGCAAGGGCATTCACCCTCAAAACCTCCTTGATGCGACAAGTCCTTCGCGGCATCGCTCGGCCCGGCATTCAGCCGTCACCGCTCAAACCAAAATACCCCGCCTTTTTCAATCGCCGGAAGACTGTAACTGATATTTGCGCCTTCCGCAGTGCCATTCAGTGGCCGTACATCTCCGAGAAACGGAAGAAAGAATCCACGTCCTTTGGTTGCACCCGTCACCGTGACTTGAACGTCAGTCTGCGGCGTCTGAATCGGGTTCGCCCCACCCTTCAGCCCGGCGAAGTTCGCGAAAAACACGTGAGGCGTTCCGTCGACCTGGGCGATTGACGTAGCGATCATGGAGGAGGCGGACACGCGAACCGGCGTCTCGGATTTCAAACTCTGCAGAAAGTCGCGCTCTCGATCTGGGCTCGCTTCCTCGACGCTGGTCTGCAGCGCCGCATAGTAATCCTTTCCGGGGCACTTACTGAACCGGAGTACGTTCGCGGCAGAACCTAACTGCGTAGCATCTTCTCCCGTGATCACCAGCGTCTTGCTGCTATCCATATACTTGCGCAACCACTCTCTTTCGCCCTCGCTGATCACCCGCACGTCAGGCAGAACCAAAGTATTTCCGTGGAATTCCGAGAGGGTGCGCGGGGTGACGACCTGGAACTCCAGGTGCTTCTGCATGAGAAGGATAAGAGTTCCGCGATAGGACGGGATAAATTCTTCTGCGTAATAATTCCGCGTAGCGGGAGAAAAGTAGACGCCAATGGGAGCGATTGCAGTCCGGGGCCGGTAGAAAGTCTCTTGATGCGCTTTGATCCAGGAGAATATCCGCTTCCGGGTTGCAAGGTCGTTCGATCCCGCCATCGAATGTCCGGGCGCGTCCCAGAAATTTGATCCCGTCATCAACTGCGAGACTGCCAGATTCATCATGGCCTCACGCCGATCCACTTTGGGATCGCCGTCCCAGGAGTAGTTCAATATCCAAGTCGCCTTACCTTGCGCGAAAGTGCGAAACGACTGCATCCCCACCTGATAATTGAACCAATCCAGCGCGCTTCTGGATGAGGCCATGTGGTCGCCACTTCCGAACTCATATTCATGGGCAACGGCGTCGACGACCGCATACAAACTGTAAACATCAGCCCCGACGCGCACGGCCTCTTCCTCAATACCGGGGTAAATTTCAGGAATCGTCTTGATGGAAGGATTCACCGCCTTCGCGTTCTGGTCAGTCTCTTGCATGAAATCGGTGAACGTCTGAATTCGGAAATCGATCCATTTTCTGAAACTGGGGTCCGAAAAGTCTCCCAGCTTCAGGTCTTTCTTCGCATCAAGCCCCGTCTCCTTTTTGAACGCAGCCACCGTGTAATCGTCGAAGCTGGCCCAACTGTCTTCCCAGCCATCGAAGTGGGTCATCCAGTAGGGAATGTCCACGTAAATTCCGTCGATTCCCGTGGCCGCAATCTGCCGTACCCGCTCCATGTAAGTTTTTCGCCAGGCTGGCGCGTACGGGCTAACCCACACATCCTCGTCACCCTTCGCTATCCAGAAAGCAGAGCCGCCTCCAAAGACCGCAGGGTCTCCACTGATCTTCCTTTGGAGCCAGTCGGGATGATCCTTGGCGAGGGTATGGGGAGTTTTGTCGGCGTTGGCCGTGATGCACTCGGTTCCGGCGATGTAAACGAACGCCCGGTTGCCTGCTGCGTGTGCCTTTTCCGCGACATCGCGGATTGCCTTCAGCTTTTCGTCAGGGTTGAGAAAACTCTCATAGCGGCCGGGTATGTCGTTGTCGACCTCGATGCCGAATACGCCGTCTTCCTGCGCGCTCCGGACAATCCGGTTCGCATTGTCGCTGCCTAGCCCATAGGCGCCGATGCGCACGTAATGGGTCCAATCTTGCTCCACCGAATCGGAGGTCGCTGGCAGGAGCGGAACCAGAAGCAATAGCGCGATGGTCGAAATAGCTTTGTTTCGTATCATTACGTTTAATAACTTTTACTTTCGCTACACGAAGCTGTCAAGCGTAAAATTTTGCTGGCATGGACAAACGGAGCCGATCACGGTAAAAAAGAAAGGCTGAAGATACGGCCATGCATATCCATCCGAAAGCCAGCCTTGCCGAGTAGACCTGTGCTGAACGAAGAACGGCGCCGACACATCCTGGACATCCTGAATCGCGACGGCCGCGTGCTGGTCGTCGACCTGGCAAAGCAATTCCGCACCTCCCAGGTCACCATCCGAAAGGATCTGGACGCTCTCGAGGCCCACGGCCGCATTCACCGCAGCCACGGCGGGGCTCTGCCCGCCCGCGAGAGCGCACTTGAAGATCCGACTCTGCGCGAAAAAGAGAAACTGCATCGCAAGGAAAAGCTGCAGATTGCGGCTGCCGCCGCCCGCATGGTACAGGAGGGTCAGGTAGTGATTCTCGATTCCGGGACCACGACGACGGCGATCGCACGCGCGCTGCGTAGGTTTGAAAACCTCACCATAATCACCAACGCGGTAAATATCGCCGCCGAACTCTCTGGTTCTACGTTAGAGGTGATTCTGACCGGCGGGACCTTGCGGAAGAACTCGTTCTCACTGGTTGGGCCAATCGCGGAAGAAACTTTGCGCCGGCTCAATGGAGACATCCTTTTTCTCGGAGTGGACGGTTTCGACGTGCAACATGGTCTGACCACGCCGAATCTGCTGGAGGCCAAAGTCAATCGGGCGATGATGGATGTGGCCAGGGCTGTAGTGGCGGTGTGTGACTCCAGCAAGTTCGGCCGTCGCACCTTATCTTCGATCGCGCCACCTTCAGGAGTAAACCATCTAATTACGGACCGGGGTATTCCCAAGCCGGATCTCGCCGCCCTAAAGAAAGCTGGAGTCCAGGTAACTCTGGTCTAGTTCCGCTGCGTCGTTTCCTTCCCGCGCGCCAGAGCTTCTCCGCGGAATTGCCCAAAAATCCTTTCTGCGTTCTTGTGATAGATCTTCTCCAAAACCGAGTCCGGAAGCTCCATGCCATATATCTCCCAGCGGCCCTGCCCGGGATATCCCCAATAGTCGAAGTATTCGTCTCCGGTCTCCAGCCAGCGGAAATGATTGCGGTACATCTCTTCATCCATGCCGTTATCGGTGCCGAACATGATCCGGTCTTGATACTTGATGAAGAATTCGCGAGCGCGACTGGGCTGGCGGCCGAGCTCAGCTTCCCGCGCACCGAACTCGACCATCACATTGGGAAGCGTGTCCAGCAAATGAGAAACATAATCGAGATTCTCCGGCCAGTTCGCCATGTGCAGCGCGACAAAGGTCGTGTGCGGATGCTTGGCAAACATGCGGTCGCGTGCCGCCAGAATCGATTCCTTCGTAGGGAACTGCGGCCCGTAGAAACTCCAGTCCGGGTGTTCCGTCAGTTCTTCATACCGTTCATTCGTGTTATCCACGGGATGAAAGAACGCTTCAGGATCGGTAGAGTGGATAGAGACAGGAATGCCCAGTCTTCCGCATTCCTCCCAGATGGGATCGAGGCGCGGGTCATCGATCGCTATCAATTTCCCCGACTTGTCGCGCACTCCCAGGCCGAGGTCTTTTAACTGCTTCAGACCGCGTGCCCCTCGCGCCACGGCGTCGTCGAGCTGCGCCACCATCTCCTGGCTAAAGTTCGGGTCGTCGATCTTGCTCCAGTCAATCTGGCTGAAGACGATGAAGCGTCCCGGATAGGGTTTGACCATCTCATCAATCACCGCCTGCAGCTTTTCGCCCCACATACCGGTGAGGATCACCACCGTCTTGACGTTGGTGTTGTTCATGATCTCTACCACGCGCTCTGGCGGCATGTGATCGTCGATTCGCATAGCGTCGTTCACGTGATTATGAACGTCGATCACGTAATACTTGGCCCGGTCCACGTTGTGGGCCGGCGCATGCAGCATTGGGACGGGGTGGAAGTCTTTCAGCAGCAGGGTTTTCTTCGCGTCCGCCCCGGCGGCGGACTTGTAACCGATCTGCCCCTGCGACTGGTCTTGTTGAGGGGGTGCACTCTGAGCCGCGGACCACGTGAAAGCCGCCAGAAATACAAAGCATGACAGAATCGGTCTAACGGACATGGCGACTGATCTCCTTAGTTGGCTGCAAATTCTCTTGACAATCTCAACGAAACGAAAGTAAATGTAATCGTTCGCAATATACGTCACAGTTCCGGCTTTCGGCAAGCGGCCCTGGATGAAGATGAAAGCGAGCCGAGGGAAGAGCATGAAACTCCGATCGAAATGCATCGATGGTATCCTCCGGTCATGACGCGCTTGCGGGCACTCGCGTTAGCCGGCCTTGCTCTGCTTGGATGGGCGACCCCCTGGAAATCTCAGCAAAGTGGCGCGGGTGCTCAGTCCTCTCCGGCTTCCAGCGCTTCCTCCGCCAATCTGCCGATCCAAAGCCCGATACAGAGCAACGTTCTCCAGAGTCCAGTCCTGCGCATCGAATTCGACCGGGAGCTGCACAGCCGAGTTGTTCCACTCTTTGGCGCAACCTCGAAGATGCTGGCCCTAGTCCCTTTCTCCGCCTCAGAAACGCTGGTTGGTGCTGGTCACATCTTCAAGGACTTTGCTTTGAACTCGAGCCAACGGGAGCAAGTGTCGGACGTTTTTGGCGCCGGCCAGCGCCTGTGGCTGACCGGCCATTCCACAACTCTACGCAAGAAGGTATCGGTCACCGTCTACGACGACTTTCCTTCGATGGCGATTTTCGATGTGGAGTACACAAACGAAGGCAGCGCGCCGCTCACCGTCCACGGATGGGCCAACAATCGATATCTGCTGCGATCTTTGCCTGCGAAAGGCGGCAACGCAAAAACCGGTCCTGCATTCTGGTCTTACCAGAGTGGCTCGTACGAGAAGCGGCCCAACTGGGTGGTGCCATTGCGCCCCGGATTTCATCAGCGGAACTATCTCGGCATGAATGCCAGCGACTACGGTGGCGGCACTCCCATAGTCGATGTCTGGAGGAAGGATGTTGGACTCGCGGTCGGGCACGTCGAGCCGGTACCGCGGCTTGTCTCGCTTCCCGTTTCCATGTCTGACGCCGGCCTTGCTCGCGTGGCGGTGCAGTCGAATCGGGAGCAAACGCTGGAACCGGGAGAAAGTTTTCATACTCTGCGGACATTCGTCTCCGTGCATCAAGGAGACTACTTCCGCACCCTTACCGAATACCGTCGCCTGATGATGCGCCAGGGATTTCAAATGGCATCCGCGCCCGACAGCGCTTTCGGGCCGATCTGGTGCGCCTGGGGCTATGGCCGGTCCGTCCAACTCAAACAGGTCTACGACACGCTGCCCACGGCCAAGAAGCTGGGTTTTTCCTGGGTAACGCTGGACGACGGCTGGCAGAATAACTACGGCGATTGGGAGCTCGATCCGAAGAAGTTTCCTCACGGCGATGCCGACATGAAAGCCCTCGTCCAGAAAATTCATGACGAAGGCTTTCGCGCCCAACTTTGGTGGTCGCCTCTCAGTGCTGTCCCCGATTCCAAGCTGCTCAAGGATCATCCTGATTTCGCACTGCTCAATCGCGACGGCTCCCGGCGAAAAATTTCCTGGTGGAACTCCGACTATCTTTGCCCCGCTGACCGGGAAGTCATCGAGTACCACAAAGCGTTGGTGCGAAAGATCCTCGGCGATTGGGGATTCGACGGTCTCAAACTGGACGGCCAGCACATGAACGCAGTTCCCCCTTGCTACAATCCCGCGCATCATCACAAGCACCCCGAGGATTCTGTCGAAGCGCTGCCCGATTTCTTTCGTGAGCTGTACGAAACCGCCCGCAGCGTGAAACCCGACGCATTGGTTGAGTTTTGCCCTTGCGGTACCGCGTATTCGTTCTTCACCATGCCGCACTTCAACATGTCGGTGGCATCCGATCCTGAGAGTTCCTTCCAGGTTCGTTCCAAAGGCAAGACATTGAAAGCGCTGATGGGCGACAACATACCCTACTTTGGCGACCACGTTGAATTAAGCGACGGGGCAGACGATTTCGCCTCCACCGTAGGCGTCGGGGGAGTTGTGGGCACGCAATTCGTGCTTCCGAAGTTGGTGTCGAAACGCAGCAAATTTGACCTCACTCCGGAACGCGAGAAATACTTTGCCAAATGGGTAAGCATCTATAAAGAGAAAATGCTTTCGCGCGGAGAGTATCTCGGAGATCTTTACGACATCGGCTTCGATCTTCCGGAGGCGCACGCGATCCGCAAAGGTGGAGAGATGTACTATGCCTTCTTCGCCCGCCATTGGACCGGCTCCGTTGAACTGCGCGGTCTCCAGGACCGCAACTATCACGTTGTGGATTATGTGAACGGCAAAGATTTCGGCATCGTTCACGGCCCCATTGCTACCGTTCCTGCGCGATTCGACAAACATCTTCTGCTCGAAGCGCAACCTCAGTGATTAGGTTACGTAGAACGAACACACAGCATCTGCAAAATCAAAGGTGCTGCAGCGACAGTCACTCCATAAGTCCAGATCCCTTCACGCCGAAATCCTGCTGGAATACAAAGCCATGCCGACAACGGCGTCCATTCCGAGTGCGTCCAGGCAGTCGATTTCTTGTTGTGTCGTAATACCGCCAGCGACCACCAGCCGCCGCGAAGTGGCTTGCCGGATCGCGCATACGGTCTCCATCGGGATTCCGCCCATTAACCCCTCCGTCTCGATATGCGTATAGAGAAAAGTGCCACAGAATGGTTCGAGGGAACGAATCATTTCGAACGCAGTGACGTCAGTGTTTTTGCGCCACCCATCGACCGCAACCCGCCCGCCTCGCGAATCGAGGGCGAACACCAGCACTGCCGTACCCAGCGTACTTGCTAACTTCGCGGCGAACTGCGTGTTGATCTTGCCACTTTCCAACAACGCAGACCCGAGAATGATTCGGCGCGCACCCAAATTCAGGACTCTCTGTGCCGCTTCGAGAGTGCGAATGCCGCCGCCTACCTGGCAGTTCAGCCTCTGAACAATCTGATTCACGATTGCCAGATTGCTGCCGGTACCTCGAGCCGCGTCCAAGTCGATCACCTGCACGAGCGGATACTTCGAGAAGCGCTCAATCCAGTACTCGAAGTTGTCGAACTCCAGCGCTTTCTTCTCACCTTGCACCAACTGCACGATCTTGCCGCCCATCAGGTCGATCGACGGAATCAGCATGGCCACCTCACCGGTACGCCGGCATCGCGCAGCTCGTGTTTCAGTTCCGCGATATTCTCGATGCCGAAATGAAAGATGGATGCGGCCAGAGCCGCGTCTGCGCGACCTTCGTGAAAGACTTCGATGAAGTCGCGCGCTGATCCAGCGCCGCCTGAAGCAATCACAGGAATCGAGACAGCCTCATCCACCGCGCGCACTAATCCGCAGTCAAATCCGGATTGAGTTCCGTCCCTGTCCATCGAGGTCAGGAGGATCTCCCCCGCTCCGCTCGCGGCTGCTTCCCGTGCCCATTGAATCGCGTCGCGACCCGTGGGCACGCGTCCCCCAGCAACGAACACTTCAAAACATCCGTCTTCTTTTTTTCTTGCATCAATGGCCACGACAACTGCCTGCGAACCAAAGCGCCCCGCAATCTTTCCGATCAAAGCGGGGTCGCGCACGGCAGCTGAGTTGATGGCGATCTTGTCCGCGCCCGCATCGAAAACCGCCGCTGCATCGTCGAGCTGTCGAATTCCTCCGCCTACCGTAAACGGAACAAACAGCGACCGTGCCGTCCCGCGAACCGCTTCGAGCAGGGTGTGCCGATTGCCACTCGTCGCGGTAATGTCAAGGAGCACGATTTCATCTGCGCCGCTGCGGGCGTGGGCGGCTGCACACTCCGCCGGATCGCCGGCGTCGCGGAGATTCTTGAACCGCACGCCCTTCACTACGCGGCCGCCGTCCATATCCAGGCAGGCGATGATGCGCTTGGTCAACACCTCAGACCTCACAGAAATTCTTCAGGATCGCGAGACCGACGTCACCTGATTTCTCCGGATGAAACTGCACTCCGAAAATGTTGCCTCGCTCCACGGCGCCGGCAAACGGCAGCCCGTATTCGCTGGTGGCAGCCGTGGCTTCAACAACAGGCGCATAAAAGCTGTGCGTGTAGTAGACAAACGATTCCTGCGCGACGCCTCGCAGCAGCCGTGAGCCCGGCTGAATGGCCAGCGAATTCCAGCCGACATGCGGCGACTTCATAGCTGCTGGAAATTGCCGGCATCGGCCGGTGAAGATACCCGCTCCCGTGATGTCGTTGCACTCCGCGCTCCCTTCGAAGAGCCATTGCATTCCCAGGCAGATTCCGAGAAATGGTTTGCCGGCGAAAGCGGCTTGCAGCAGGGCGTCCCACAAACCCGTGCGGCTCAGAGTTTGCAGAGACGAGAAATGTCCCACCCCAGGCAGGACGATTTTGTCCGCGTTCTCCACGATCTCGCGCCGGTCCGTCACCACAACGTCAGCCCCGAGAAAATCAAACGCCTTCTTGACCGAGTTCAGATTGCCCGCGCCGTAATCCACGATCGCGATCATAGAAGTCCCTTGGTGCTCGGCAGCATCAAGCCCAGGCGGCGATCGCGCGAGCACGCCGCGCGCAAAGCCCGTGCGAAAGCTTTGAAGATAGCTTCAATCTTGTGATGGCTGGAGCGCCCATAAAGCACGCGCACATGAACATTGGCGCGTGCGCCGCGCGCAAAGCCTTCGAAAAAATCGCTCACCAATTCCACTTGCAGATCTCCTACGCGCGCCGCACGAACTTTGGCGTCGACGACCGCGGCCGACCGTCCGCCGAAATCGACCGCCGCCAAACCGAGAGTTTCATCCATCGGCATGACAAAATAACCCGCGCGCAAAATTCCTCGGCGATCTCCCAAGGCGCGGTCAAAGACTTCACCGAGAGCAATCCCTACGTCTTCCACGGTATGGTGCTGATCCACGTCCAAATCGCCCACTGCTGCCAGTTTCAGATCGAATCCGCCGTGCCGGGTGAAAAGTTCCAGCATGTGATCCAGAAAACGAATTCCGGTTGATACCTCGTACTTTCCTCGGCCCTCAATCGTGAGCGCAATCCGAATCTCGGTTTCCGCGGTCTTGCGGTGCAGCTTCGCCTTCCTCACGCTCCCACCTCGCGATAGTCCCTGAGTTCCCTGACCACATCGCGCAGCGCGTTAATCAGAGTTCTCGTATGTTCGTTTGAACCCACGGTCAGGCGCACGCAGCCTTCGCATCCCGGATCGGAATTCCGGTCGCGCACCAGGATTCCCCGCGCCCGCAGGGCCTGCATGAATTCCGCGTGGGCTGGACCAACGCGCACGAGCACAAAGTTGGCTCGGCTCGGCCAGTAATGGAGGCCAAGAGTCTTGAACTCCTGCTCCAACACTCCGCGGCCGTTCTCCACTTCGGCAACATAATGTTCGACGTATTTCTGATCGCGAAGCGCCTCCGGCAACACCGCCAACGCAACCGCATTCACGTTGTACGGCGAAGCGACGCGGCGCACCATCGCCATCTGTTCCGCATCTCCAACGAGAACGCCGATACGAAGACCAGCCAATCCGTACGCCTTGGAGAATGTGCGTGCTACGAAGAGATTTGGCGGTCGCGCGGAACGGTTGAGCATAGTCTCACCGTGAAATTCAAAATAGGCTTCGTCCACCAACACCGCCGCTTGCGGCGCCGCATGAGCGACTTGGAGCAGAATTTCGCAGTTAACCGCCGCGCCCGTAGGATTGTTAGGATTCGCCACCGCGATCAGCCGCGTACGTGCGCTGATTCGCGAGAGCAGTTCTTCCAAGGGAAAGGAAAAATTATCGCGTGAATGAACCGGGATCAAGCGAGCCCCTTCCGCCTGCGCGAAGATGGCATACATCGCAAACGTCGGTACTACGATAATCGCTTCGTCTCCGGGATCGATATAAGTCGCGCACAGCAGGTGAATGGCCTCATCCACTCCGTTCGTGAGCAGAACCTGCGCCGCATCGAGTCCGAAAAAATCGGCGACCTCGGCCTCCACCGGCTCACGCTCGGGATAACGTGCCAGCAGTTCGGCATCGAGGGAGCGCAGCCGCGCTAACACGCGCGGCGAGCAACCGATCGTGCTCTCGTTGAAATCAAGACGCAGTCCTTGCCGTCCAGCCAGCGGCGGCCGATAGGCATGCAAACTCTTCACTGCCGAGCGGGCTTCAAGCATTCGAGCACCTCACCCGCAGTGACTCCGTGTGTCCACGGAGGCCCTCGGCTTCGGCGAGCGCGATGGCCGGTGGAGCGATGCGGCGAATCCCTTCGCGAGAGATTTTTTGGCAGGAAATAACGCGAACGAAATCCAACACGCTCAGGCCGCCCCGCACGCGTGCCATCGCTCCCGTCGGCAATACGTGATTCGGACCCGAGATGTAGTCCCCCGCAGACTGCGGGGTGAACTCGTTCAGAAAAATCGAACCCGCATTTCGAACTTTCTGCGCCAGGGCCGCGGGCAAAGTAAGATGCTCGGCCGCGATGCGGTTCGCAATCTCGATCGCCGCCTCGAGAGATTCAACCAAAAGAATAGCTCCGCGACGGGCGAGCGATTCAGCGGCAATTGAATTAACCTGCGCTCGCCACTGCGCCTCTGCCTGCACACCTTTAGCTAGTTGGCGCGAATTCGTAATCATGAGGCAGAGCGCGTCGGGATCGTGTTCCGCCTGCGCGATTAAATCGCAGGCAATCAGAACTGGATCGCCGGTCTCGCTGATGAACACCGCCTCCGTGGGACCCGCAAGGAATTCGATGCCACAATCGAATGCAACCAGCTTTTTGGCTGCGGTCACGTACCGGTTGCCGGGACCGACGATCTTGTTCACGCGCGGAACGCTCTTCGTTCCATAAGCATATGCTGCGATTGCTTGTGCCCCACCCACGCGGTAGAACTCGCGCACGCCGAGAAATGCGGCAGCCGCCAGAGTCGCTTGAGCCGGGTGCGGCGACGCTACTCGAATCTGCGGAACGCCCGCAACCTGCGCTGGTATCACCGTCATCAGCAAGGTAGAGGGCAGTGGGTAGCGGCCACCGGGCACGTAACAGCCCACCGATTCCAGCGGACGCACCAACTGTCCTACGCAAACTCCGGGTTGAATCTCGCGCCGCCATTCTTCCGGCTTCTGCCACTCGCAGTAGCGGCGAATGTTCGCTGCGGATTGCGCGATGGCGTCCCGCAGTTCCGGAGCGGTTTGCTTCCAGGCCTCCTGTAACTCCGCCTCGGGCACGCGCGCAGGTTCGGTTTTTCCCAACCCATCCCAGCGCTCTGCATAACGACGCAACGCCCGATCCCCGTCGCGCCGGACGTTGTTTACAATGCGTCGCACCGCCGGTTCGATTTCGGCGAGATCGTTCGCGCCGCGCTGCTCCAGCGCCCGTACGAACCGGTCTCTCTTAGGTCCGTCCAGAATGCGAATCCGCATCACATCACCACCTTGTTCAGCGGATACTCGACGATCCCTTGCGCGTTCGCTTGCTTGAGCTTTGGAATCAGCGACCAGGCGGTGTGCTCTTCGATGACCGTATTGACCGCGACCCACTCTCCATCGGCCAAGGGCGCAACCGTGGGATTCTTCAACGCAGGCAGCAGGCCCAGAACAGCGGCCAAATCTGGTTTCCGCACGTTGAGCATCAGTCCGACGCGGCCCAGAGCAGCCATGGCTCCGCACAACATCACCGCCAGGTTTTCGATCTTCTGCCGCCGCTCAGGATCGGCCCAGGCCGCCTTGTTCGCGACCAGTTGCGTATTCGACTCCAGCACGGTTTCGATAATTCTCAAATGATTGGCACGCAGCGAACTCCCAGTCTCAGTTATCTCTACGATGGCATCCGCCAGCAGCGGCGGCTTAACTTCAGTCGCGCCCCAGGAGAACTCGACCCGCACCGGCACGTTGCGGCTGGCAAAGTAATTCCGCGTAAAGCTCACCAGCTCAGTGGCAACGATCCGTCCCTCCAGGTCTTCGGGCTTCTGGAATTCCGAATCCTCCGGCACGGCCAGCACCCACTTCACCTTACCCATACTTTGTTTCGCATAAATCAGGTCGGTGACGCTGACCACATCGAGACCGCTTTCCAGCACCCAGTCGAGGCCGGTTAAACCCGCGTCGAGCGCACCGTGTTCGACGTAGCGCGCCATTTCCTGCGCGCGAATGAGCAGACATTCGATCTCAGGATCGTCGGTGGCCGCGAAGTATGAGCGCGCGCTCGTGTAGACGCGCAGCCCCGCGCGCGTGAATAGGTTGAGCGTCGCCTCCTGCAAACTTCCCTTAGGAATACCCAGACGCAGTTTCATCGCCGCATCTCCTCTTCCACAGTCCGTGACGCTGCGGCCAACGGCAGTTCCTGCGTGAAACACGATCTCGACCCCGTGTGGCAAACTTTGCCGGGGCCGAGCACACGAACCCGCAACAACACTGTGTCGCGGTCGCAGTCCGTGAGCGCTGCCACAACTTCCAGACGATTGCCGGAGGTTTCTCCTTTCGTCCATAGCTTCTGTCGAGTGCGACTGTAGAATGTGACGAAACCCTTATGCAACGTGCTCTCCAGCGCCTCGCGGTTCATGAAACCCACCATCAGCAATTCTCCGCTACCCCAGTCCTGAATCACCGCAGGCACCAGGCCTTGCATCTTGTCGAAGTCGATCTCCATTCCAAACCTCCTTCTCTTCGTCCATCTCCTGAGCGTCGAGCGCTCGCGGCAAAAACAAAAAGCCCGCTGTTGCGAGGTTCGCATCAGCGGGCTTGGATTTCCTATTAGTGCTGTTAGGCCGTCATCCGAAGTGCTCCACCGACACGCTTATCGCATGATGGTGATGATGGTGGCCGTGATGGTTCAGCAAAGTCACAACGCTTAAAGTTTAGGACGTTCTGCGTCTCTCCGTCAATGATGTTCTGCAGCGTCGGCGCTGCAAAGCTGAAGAACCCGCCACGATGGTTCGCGAGCGATCCGGAGCTCATCTCGACCTACGGCGAGCAACCAATACCAGAAAAATGACTTAGCCGCTTCCCTCAGATTTGTCGGTGGGGACATGGAATCAACAATTTGAATTCGAGCGATCACTTCTTTAGCGGTACAGATAATCCGTCGAATTGCCGTGATCGTGAGCGTTCGGTCAATCGACGCGGTGGCGGAACACCGCCCAGCGGGATGACGTCTGTATTCGCATAATAGTGAGCAAGGATTTCGCGGTAAGTCGCGCCTTCTTCGGCCATTGCTTTGGCCCCAGCCTGGCAGAGGCCCATACCGTGTCCCCGGCCGACTCCCCGCAGGATGGTTTGCTCGCCCTCTCTTCGGACAACGAAGGTATTGCTTGGGACGGCGCTCCATCCTAATCGACGGTCGAGGCTTAGCCGCGAAGACTCGTTCGAACCCCGCAGGGCCACAGCATCCTCAGAAGAGAGCCGGCTCTGCCATTGCGATGGGTGCTCGCGGCAATACTTGCAATCGACAGAGTAGTAAGGATAAGCGGCGGGAGGCAGGCTTAGTTCATCAGGAGTGAGCGTACGCCCGCTGCAGCTGCGCGTATACATCGCAGCGAAAGGTTGGGATTGGTAAGCGATCACCAATCCCCGAGTGGCATCGACCGCCTGCGCGGCGGAGGAGTTGTTTGCCGGCGGCGCTCTTAGAAACTGGCAGTGAGTGGTATCGCAGAAATCAAAATCGTGGTGGCGGCCTTTTCCGGCAGCGAAATAAGATCGTGCCGCCACGGCCAGAGCTTTCACCGCTTCGGCTGGCGTGTCGCTCGCGCTTTCGGCAGCCACAACCGAGGCCACGGCGGTTTCCAGATCCATGGTTACAACGGCCGTAAGCGCTCGGGCATAAGGTTTCACTTCGAGCGTGCCGCGATAGTGCCGCGTGATCCTACC
>Ga0302179_10000722_pt1 | contig 21012 bp, 14 predicted proteins | sample I_Palsa_E3_1_FD_198788 | JGI IMG/M metagenome (GOLD analysis project Ga0302179, IMG submission 198788) | Peat permafrost microbial communities from Stordalen Mire near Abisko, Sweden - I_Palsa_E3_1 | ecosystem: Environmental > Terrestrial > Soil > Palsa > Peat permafrost | place: Sweden...
CTTCACCTGATTATCTTTTCACAAGCGATTCTCTACCTTTTCATAGTCCTACTGACAGCACTGTGGGTGTACGCTTTGTAAACTTATCGACGAGCTCAAGCCCTATTAGTATAAACTTAGAGGGCAGCCCCAATGGCTCAGAAGTTACAAGCCTTTCTTATAAAAGTATAACCGGTTTTAGGGATTATATTTCTAATTCCTCCATCACAAATAGCGGCTATCTATTCGTTTTCCGAGATGTGGCCACGGGGGATTCATTGGCATCGTTTGACTTGGCGGGTTTTAACAATAACAATGGAGTGGGCCTTTCTGATCAAAACAATGGCAATCCTCTTGTATTCAAAAATGTTACTATAGCCTTCATTGGGCAGCCTGGTATAAATGCTGTCGTGCCGCAAAGTACGATGCTGATAGACGATTACTGATGTTGTGGGTATTTCTAAGTACTAAGGGATATCGCCCAAGTTAATTGGGCAATATCCCTGACTTTCGGATAATCAATAGTCGTTGAGACTAGATTCCTTATGGTTTAATGTACAATTGATGACCCGCGGACGATCCTTTAACTAAGTTTTCTGCGCCGACAACTACAAAATTATGAGCAGAAGTCACGATCGCCACTGCGGCAGGCAAATAGCCAGCTAAGGGAACGGTTGTCATTAGGAGGGCGCCCGAAAAACCCTTAACGTATCCATCGCCATCTTGAAGAAAACCCGTCGTAATACCAGGAGTAAATCTCTTGTTTGCTTTTGTTGCAAAAATGGCTGAAATTACAAGCGCTAGTGCGCCAGTTGCCATAAAGATTCTTGACTTTTTCATAAAAAGTGTTTTAAAATTCAAAAATTACTGCCTACTATATTTTAAGGTATTCGGCTTCTCCTTTTCCAGATTAAAATTAAACGGATCTGGATTTCCGGATTACTACTTTAGTTAACGTTAGTAGTACTATTGCGCAACGATGTCAATTGAGTAGCCTATGCCCAATACTATGGGAGTCGAGGCATCGAACTAGAAAATGGAGAATTCCACCATTTCCAGTTAGAAAATCTGCAGTGGGGGGATTGTTTTGTTCCATTACCCAATGTCCAGAGCCATCTCTTTTTCTAAAAATTGTATGCATGAATACATTTGCGATCCAATCAGCACGTTGCTTCCACTCTTCATTTTTGAATGCTTGCCAGGCTTCCAGGTATAGTTCTCCCACTCCGGCTAAACCGTTTTGCTGGCTGAAATTGCTGTGAGTGATTTCAGGGGGGTATTTGGACAATGCTATTTCCGCTAGTTTTCTATATCTATATTCTTGAAAAACCTCATAAGCTTTGATAAACAAAAGTATTAAGCCCTTACCACCATCCCCCATCTCATAACTTTCTTTTGATGCAACCAAGGTGTCAAAACATTTGAGAAATCGTTTGTTACTTGACATTTGGTCTAAGGCATAGGTTACTGCATTTTGAACTTCACGATCGGGATATATGGAAATATATTTCAATAAAAACCATATAACCCCTGTACCATCATATCCAATATCCAAAAATTTGGTTTCATTTATTTTGGAAGTAAAGCCTTCCAGCCAGGAACCGTTTGCGTTCTGCTGCGCTATCAAGTTCCGGACAATTCCAGCTAACTGAAGCCTTGAATCTTCTTCCTTTAAAATGTCTTTACATAGGAGGTGGCAAAGCCCTTGTCCAGCAATGCCATTGGCCAAATCAAGCTTTTCACATGGTAAACGTAAGCACATTTGGATTCTCTCTCTATTTGAAGCAGCATCGTCTATTAGACCGCTCCGAATTCCTTCTGCTAAAGCCAGGGCGAGCCCTGCTGCGCCTTTATAAAGCCCCGGCGATTTTTCGGACAGTCGATTGAAATAATTGTCTTCAAGATATTTCCATCCTTTGTCAAATGCCTTTTTGCATGGGTCAATGATAATGCCTGTTTTATGAATTCTTGCTAACACATATAGGACACCGGCGAGCCCTTCCGAAATGCCGGGACTTACAGTATATTCGCAGTTTTTGTTTGAAGTGAAATTCTCAATTGTTAAATGCTTTGAACACCACAAATCATTAGAAATAATTATAGGAGGGTTAACTAAGCCTTTCAGGGCCGATTTTATTGTTTCGGTTAATTTATAGCTATCGACGGTTTGACCATGATTAGGCTTTTGAGAGTTAAGAACTGTTTTCAAATCCGTTTGGTATTTCATAAGCCCTTCCAGGATCATACGAATGTTTGGTCTCAAGTTTAGGTCATGATGAAGGCTGAGAGCTACGATTTTTGAGATTTCTTTATTGCCAATAAGAAAATATAAGTTCTTTAATAAATCTTCAGTATCTGCGGTATTAAACTTAATTGGAACTATTCCTGTTAATGTGTACAACAATGTTGCGCCTAGACCGTAAGTGTCCTCTTTCTCTGTTGGATTTTTGAGTGCCATTTGCTCGGGGGACATGAAGCCGACGGTGCCCATTGAGAATGGTGGGTTTGGCTTATTGTGGCTCAATGAATATGCTAGCTCGACATCGATTAGTGTTATCCTGTCTTGCCGATCTATTAGGAAATTTACAGGAACTATATCGCGGTGAACGTATCCTTTTTTGTGTATTTGATCGATAATTTTTGTAATTTCTATTGCGTATTGTAAAAAGCGAAGTGAGTCACGCAAAGGGAGAGTTTGCCAGCTTTTGGAAAGGGGGTTGTCTTGTGCCAGTTGGTCAAGCAGTGAACGACCTTTAACAAACTCCATGACCAACACTGTTGAACCTTCTTCCTGGAAAAGATCATAGATCACAGGCATACGAGCGATATCTGATAATTCTTTAGAAAGTTCATTTTGCCAAATTAACCTGTCTTGTATATCTCGGCCTGCCAAATCTGAATTCATGTTGCTTATGCCTTGCTTAATTACACAATGTTTGACCTGAAAAAAGCTTTTCACGTATAACCCCTTGAAGACATTCCCCCTGGGATCCGCCTTCAAAATGTGAAGCGGTTTGTATACACGATTCAGAAGTTTGGGACGGTTTGGCAAGACGGGATCCGATATATCCTTAAAGGGCCATTGAATATTGTTGGGTAGTCGAAATGGTATAGAATAGGAATCCTTAATTAGCTGATTTTGTTCATTATATATATATTTTTGCTCGGTGCCATTTTCATTTGTTTTAATTATTGGATTAAAACTGCCGTACCTTGTAAAGACGACTCCTCCCAGACAAGCATCTGTAGGAATAAAAGGTCCCTTATACGAACTGGTTAAATGGACTAATTCTTTCGCAAGACGAATTGCAATTGTGTCAGTTTCAGGATAGATACTAATGATTTTCCCTATTTGCGATAGTCCAAAATGACCAGTCAGGAGTTCTCCAGCGGTTGGAAAATCTTTGACTATTTTAAATGCCACTTTTTCTTGAAGGAGAATTGGGATAATCTTCTCAAGTAGATTCTGTATTTGAGATAATATGACTGAAAGATGTATAATCCAGCCCTGTGTTTTTGTTATTTCCCCCACCTGCAAACAATAGCCGGCGATTTTATATTCTAAGTTGAAGTTTTGTAGGATTATAGAGTATTCAGCTGTTGAAGTTGAGGATCGGTTGTTTTCGATTTGCGTAATACATTCTACATCTGTTAGCATAGGAAAAATCTTTTATAACGCTTAATTGGTAGTAGGAAAGATTATGATCAAGGTTTGGTTTGTTGTATAGAGGCAAGTTACCATTCAAAATCCGACCGATCGGCATAAAAACACGATCAAAGTGTGAAATGGGGAATTAGTTATGGAAGTGGTTCAATTTGAGGAGAATGCTGACCAGAAAATACCTTCCGGTCATTAGGGACTTGGTTTGAGTGAAGCCGGTAAGAGATGAAGATTGGCCGCCTCCAGCTGACTGATTTAGCAGGTTGTAACCGGTGAGAGTAAGGACGCCTTTTTTATGGGGCAAAAGTTGACGTTGTAACGAGGCAGTCAGCGAAGCAGGAAGCGGCTGTAACTTGTCGCCGTTACTGGTATAAGATTGCGAAAATTGGCAGGTCAGCATCCATAGTTTGCAGAAGTAGGCCCTGCTATTTAGTGCGATGGTAGCCGATTTAATGGCATTAGGAATATTACCGGAAAGGGGAAAGACAGAGTGAGTGAGGGAGTAATTGCCTCCCAGATCTGCTTCTATAAGATTGGGTATTAGAAGTTGCAGGTGTAGACCTTGATTCCAGGTCCAGGTTTGGATTGAGTACTCCAGGCTGTCCGTCATGGATATCGTTTGATTTCGCCCAAGACGACCGTTGACGGTAATTCGGAGACGTTTATTAAATAATGCCGGCAAATTGAGATGATAGTCTGCATGTAGATTGCTCGTTGCTCCCGCATTTAGGTAAGCGGTTTCCTGGATAATCTGGCTGCTATCCTTTGGTTGCGTTAGTTTTTCTATGATCGTATTTTGAGTTGCTGAATACCCGATCCCCAGGCCAAAGCCAAAAAATCTGGTAGGATAGAGGGGGGATTGCTCGTAACGTAAGTAAACGTTATTGGTATAGGCCGGTTTTAAGTCGGGATTGCCTGTTATCGGGTATTGAGGATTTGTCAGATTGGTGAGTGGGGAGAGTTGTTGTAGGTTTGGAAGATTGGGAACCCCGTTATAACTTATGTTCAAGGTTCGGGCTTTGTTGAATTTCCAATTCAGTTGAATGTTGGGTAGTAAGGAGAAATAGGACAAGGAAGTGATGTCACCTTTTGCATCTACAATACCTCGAAGTTGACCCGGCTGAGCGTCAAGAGCCGCCGAGAGATCTAATCGGTAAAGTTTGCCGGTATAACCTGTGTGAAAATTCTGAGAGAAACTATGTAAGGTCATATCCTGGCTTAAGGAATCAATGATGATCGGAATACTGTTTATGGAGTCAGGTTGCTTAGTGATATTCTTGTTGTTAGAAATATTGGATTGCTCCCTGTAACCTATTTCCAGGAAGGAAGTGAGCCCTAATGGCACAAAATAAGTGCTATTCAGATTAAAGCTATAATTCTGCGCATTATTGTTGACCAAATAATGGAGGAGAGAATTGCTGGAAATGCTGTCGGTCATAATCGCAGCAGTCGATAAACTGTTGCTGTTTTGGGTAGTGTTGCTGGTGCTGAAATTGACTTGTACGCTGAGCCGTCGCCGGGAATGTCGGGATGATTGCTCATAATAAAGACCTGCGCTAAGATTCTGACCGCTGGATTGACTGCTATTTTGGGATTGCCCAACACTCGATTTGGTAAAACCACTATCTTTCTGTAAGCTGGTGAAAGTGCCAGTCGTCTGGTTGTTCGATTGGATTAGATCACCGGAAGCCATAAGACGTAGCGAGGAATGATTGTCCGGTTTATAGGTAAAACGCATATTCATGCTGCTATTGTTGCTATGGGAACTGTTCTGGTTGTTCTGGATCTGCTGGAGTTGCTCGCCCGAATAAAAGGTTTCCTGTAGGCTGCTACTGGCTGAACGAGGCGACTCGCCACCGGTATTCCCAGTAATAGAACCATCTGAATAGTTATTCCATTTGTTGGCATAGTTGATCCTGTCGGTATAAGCGGGATCATTCCCAGCAAGGTTATTATTATTGAAACTGACATTGGCGGAAATCTGTCGGTCGCCTTTAAAAGCATTGACAAAAGCATTATCTACATATTTACCTTGTTCGCCACCAGCTGCTTCCATTCGGCCAAATTCTCCGTTACGCTTATCTGGTTTGAGGACTATGTTCAGCACCTTAGCCGGGTCGCCACTTTTGATTCCGGTAAGCCGGGCCTGGTCGCCATAATCGTCGATTACTTGGAGCTTGTCCACTACATTTGCGGGCAGGTTGCGGATCGCCAGGAGCACGTTGCTACCAAAGAATTCCTTTCCGTCTACTAAGATTTTGGTTATTGGTTTCCCTTGGACGATGACATTGCCGTCCATGTCTACTTCCACTCCCGGCAACCTTTTTAAGATATCTTCAACCTCGGAGCCGTCGGGGGTGGGGAAAGCCGCGACGTGGTAACTGACGGTGTCATCAGCAATCGTTATGGGCCGGATCCGTGTAACGATCGCAGGATCAAGGGCGCCAAAGTCTTCGTGGAGAACCAGGGGCTTCAGTTTGACCGAGCGCTGATCGGGCGGCACAGTAAAAATCCGGTCTACCGATTGGTAACCTTTCATAGTTATCAACACTTGAAATTTCCGGTTGTGTAGGGTTCTGAAGCTAAAAACACCGTCTTCATGTGTCAAGGTATTCAGGGTGTCCAGGCTTGCGATGAGCCGAACAGTAGACAGGTATAATGGAGTTCCTAATGAGTCGGTGACCTTTCCGGAAAGGCTATAGGTATCCTGTGCTTGCAATCGCTGAAAGCTGAAGCCGATCAATAATATGATACAGGCTTTCCACATTCATTTAGTTCAATTCATCTTCATCCAGCATTAGGACCATACCCTTGCGCCATTCCCGGGGAGATTCCTGATACCTTCGCCGGAAGCAGCGGGCGAACCCATCCCGGCTATCGAAGCCAGTTTTATAGGCGATTTCACTGATGGTGAGATCGGTTTCGCTCAAGAGCTTTTTTGCAATATCCAGACGAAGGTCAAGCCGATACTGATGGATGGTCATTTTAAAGAGCTGCTTGAAACCGACCCGTAATTTGAAAGTATTGATACCTACTTCCAGCGCCAGGGCCGTGATTGTCAATTGCCGCCCCGGATCGGCTACCAGGATCTTTTGCGCTTCTATAATGTACGGAAAGTCATAGCTTTTAATCGTGTCTCTGTTCATAGTCTTCAGTTAATGAATAAAATAGGCGAAATCTCTTCCTGACGATTACGATACTGCGTGGGAGCTATCCGGAAGGCCTTTTTGAAAGCGGTACTAAAGCCGTTGTAGGTATCAAAACCAACTTTCGCAGCTATCTGGTCAATTGTATCATCGGTTTCTTCGAGGAGCTGTTGAGCCTTTTGTAGACATAAATATCGCCTGTATTGATATGGGCTGGTCTGGAACAATTCCCGGAAACCTAATTTCAATTTGAATTCATTGATTCCTGCCTTACCGGCCAGAATGGGAATGTGAAGGTGAGTAACAGGATCTTTGTCGATGAGCGATTTGGCTAATTCGATGGCGGGAACGTCATATAATTTTGTCCGTTCGATGGGATGGAAGTAGCCCTCGATTTTCTTTTTGCGCATATTGATAAGGTTTAATAAGAAAATGGAATCGCTACTATTCAGGCACAACCGGTAAGCAATTTACTACATCCGATATGTGGCTCGCAAATTTATGAAGGTTACAAAAGGCAAGAAATGGTTAACTAAAAGCCGGGACTGCAGTATTACGACTTAATCCTATTTGAGAATGACTTTATCCTATTTGAAAATAGGATCGGGGCTAATTTGCTTTCTCCCACAAATTTTTTCCAATATGTCGAAGAAAGCAATTATCATCGGCGCCGGGCCTGCAGGATTGACGGCAGCTTACGAACTCCTTAAAAGAACGGATATTATTCCCATCGTTCTCGAAAAATCAGGTGAGATCGGCGGTATATCGAGGACGACCAACTACAAGGGCAATCGCATGGATATGGGCCCGCATCGGTTCTTTTCGAAATCGGACCGGGTGATGGATTGGTGGTTGAAGATGATGCCGCTGGCGGATAATGGGGATAAGGATGTTAAGATTTCCTACCAGAATAAGTCGAGAGATATCACTGCGGAAAAGACAGCACCGAAAGAGGGAGATACAGTCATGCTGGTCATACAGCGGCTAACCCGGATCTATTTTCTGCGGAAATTCTTCGCTTATCCCATCCAATTGTCCATTGATACCTTGAAGACGCTTGGCCTAACCCGGACGATCAAGATCATGTTCTCTTTTCTATGGATCCGGCTCTTTCCCCGTAAACCCGAGAAAAGCCTGGAGGATTTTATTATCAATAAATTCGGCAAACAGCTTTACCTACTTTTTTTCAAAGACTACACGGAAAAGGTTTGGGGAATTGCACCCAGCGAGATCTCGGCCGAGTGGGGGGCGCAGCGTATCAAGGGCGTTTCGCTGAGCAAGGCTATCGCTGGCGCTATCAAAAGCCTGCGCAACCGCAAAAAAGGTGATATCAGCCAGAAAGAAACGGAGACTAGTCTGATCGAGCAATTCCTTTATCCCAAATATGGGCCTGGTTCGCTATGGGAGGAAGTGGCCCGGCAGGTGCAGGAAATGGGTGGGAAGATCTATAAGCATCAGGATGTGCAGCGGATTTATACGTATGAGGGCCAGATCCATTCTGTTAATACGATCAATTCCCAGACTGGCCAAACAGGCGCCTGGGAAGGAGATTATTTTTTCTCTACGATGCCGGTTCAGGATCTGATCGCCGGCATGGGAGATGAGGTGCCGGTGGAAGTGCAAGAGGTAGCAGCTGGATTGCAGTATCGGGATTTTATCAATGTCGGTGTGCTATTGAAGCAATTGTCTACTAAGGAAGGGCAACACCTGGAATTAAAAGACAACTGGATCTATATTCAAGAGCGGGATGTGAAGGTTGGCCGGCTGATGATCTACAACAACTGGGGGGGCGGGATGATCAAGGACCCCAACACGACCTGGATCGGCATGGAGTACTTCTGTAATAAGACCGATGCACTTTGGGCGCAGTCGGATGAAGCCATTCAGCAATTGGCGATTGCTGAACTGATCAATATGGATCTGGCGCGGGCGGAAGATGTGCTGGATAGTACTGTCCGCCGGATGGAGAAGACTTACCCGGCGTATTTTGGGACCTATGATCGATTTGATGTTATCAAATCCTATACCGAGCGCTTTGAAAATCTTTTTCTTATCGGCCGGAACGGGATGCACAAATATAACAATGCCGATCATTCTATGCTGTGTGCGATGGTGTCGGTGGATAATATCGTCGCCGGGGTGACGAGAAAAGCTAATCTTTGGTCGATCAACACTGAACAGGAATATCACGAAGAAAAGCAGGCAGAAACAGCAACCGTCACTAAAAAACCTGCTCCAGTGGAGAAATTTCCCTTTCTGGCGGGGTACCTGTGGATTAATAGTGCGAACCGTGCATGGTGGATGATAGGAATTGCTGTTTTTTTGCTAGAGTTCATTTTCTTTAAGATTCGCTATCCATTTGCGAATTATATGCCGGATTCGTATTCCTACCTGGAGGCAGCTTATACCAATGCAGATGTTAATATGTGGCCGGTAGCCTACTCCAAATTCCTCCGGCTTGTCAGCGTCTTTACTCATTCGGATTTACTGACCGTGGCACTGCAATATTTCTTCCTTCAGGGTTGTACGCTATTCTTCCTGTTTACGCTATTCTTCTGGCAGCGGATCAGCAGGAGTATCCGAACCGGTCTACTGCTATTTGTCTTGCTGAACCCAGTACCCCTATATATCGCCAATTATATTTCGGCAGATGCACTCTTCATCGGGCTAAGCCTGCTCTGGCTAAGCAGCCTTATCTGGATCATCTTCCAGCCCAAATGGTGGTTGATTGCTGCGCATGGAGTTTTATTGCTGGGCTGTTTTACGCTTCGGTACAACGCCATTTACTATCCCTTTGTATCTTTATTGACTTTCCTGCTGTGCCAGCGTTCCTGGGGCTTTAAACTCAGCGGCATTGCTATGGCCTATGCCCTGGTGGCAACGTCCATCCTATTTACCAGCAATAAGATGAAGACAGTAACCGGTAAGGAGCAATTCTCCGCCTTTGGGGGCTGGCAGCTGGCTAATAATGCTCTCTATATGTATGAAAATATCCCGGCCAAAGAACGGATGCCGGTACCCGTCCGATTTGCCAAACTGGAAGCAATGGTGAGGGAGCATATGGATACTTTGAAGAAAGTCAAGTTCAGCCATGAGGATTCCGTAAACAGCTATTTCTACCTATGGAGTGGCCGCGGACCTTTGATCCAATACCTGAGCCGGGAATATAAGAAGGACAGCACGACCCCTTATTTCAAACGCTGGGCGTCTGAGGCACCACTGTATGCCGATTATGCCCTTTACCTGATTCGGAAATACCCCCTGGCTTTTGCGGAAACATGGATGTTGCCTAATGCGGTGAAGTTTGCTGTACCGCCGGCCGAATTTCTCGGGACCTATAATATGGGTGAGGATAGTGTTGGCAAGCTGGCGAAGGATTGGTTCAATTACAAAACACTAAAAGTCAAAGACCATAATAAAAAGGGAGCCACGATCACGGCTACGGAATGGGCGCCCGTCTTTTCCACGCTGGTGAACCTGGTGTTTATTATGGGAATATTGGGAGTAGTATTTCTTGGCGGAATGAAGTGGAAAGAATACGGGCTGCCTCAGCTTCTGGGAGTTGTCGCTGTCTTTTGGCTGCTCAACGGGGCGTTCAGCATCTTTGCCTCGCCGATCGTCCTTCGGTACCAGACCTTCCCTTTTTTGGTCTGCCTGCCATTGGGTGCGCTACTGATTGAAAAGATTTGGAAAATGGCCTGACCTTTCGGACACCAAACTCTGTTTTTAGTAGACCTGATAAATTTGGAAAGCGGCTTTTGAAAATGGTAACTTACTGCGGCAGGTCCCCTCCGCCGGTCATCCCTACATCTAAACCGGTTAACGCTCACCCCCTCACCGGACGATTAGCAGCAAAATATACTATTTTCTAACCGGCCATACCATGGCCATTAAACCTTATTGCTATGAAGTCATTACTTCACCGCCTTATTAGGCTGGACCACCTTATTACGCATAAAAGTACTGGGAAACCAGCTGATTGTGCGCAGAAGGTCGGTATTTCAGAACGAAGCCTTTACGATTATCTTCGTATTTTAAAAGACATGGGAGCGCCGGTCCGGTTCTCCCGGGGTCGCTGCACTTACTATTATGCAGAGGGGGGCCATTTCCACATCTCTTTCCTGTCGAAAGAGAAGGAAGCGCAATTTGCCGGTCGTGAAGAGGGTGCCCTTTTGGGTGCTTAAGTTTTTTGTTTGGACCTTGTTCATGAATCCCTGCCTGTACTGGCGGGGATTTATTTTTAAATAAGCGTTTACCTTTAACCGATTCTTTTTTAATGGGATATTCGTTAAGTTTCCGGCAATATTGTTGGTAAGGAATTACCAGACTCGACACTATGACACATTTGCTGAATGAGCCCGTTAAGAGAATGTTAGCCTATCTCAACTCTATTTTTCCGGTGAGTGCAGGACTATCTGAGGACTTAGTAGAAGCTGTTACGTACGGTTCTCTAAAAAGGGAGACTACCTGCTTAAGGCTGGCGAGATCTGTAAACATGTATACTTTGTCGATCATGGCTTGCTTCGTGTTTTTAACCTATATGAAGACTCCGACACGAAGGAGGAGATAGATTGGTCGAGGGGGTTTTTCCGGGAGAACGAGGTTTGTCTTATGTTACAGGACTTTTGCAATCCATCTCCGAGCGAGGATGGTATACAAGCCCTGGAGTCGACTGAGTTGATCTGTATCAGTGATGACGATGTTAAAAGGATTGTTGAAAGGCACAAGGAACTGATGCTTTTCGGCCGATTGATCCCGGAGAAATATTTGGTTGCGCAGGCAGATAAAATGAAACTGGTTCGACTGCTAGAACCGGCTGAGAGAAGTGAAGCGCTGCGGGAAATGGATCCGGACCTTGTCAAGCGCGTGCCGGGAAAATACTTATTCACTTATCTGCATATATGGATTTAGACCGCTAAGCTCTGGCGTATTTCTGTCCAAATATAGCCTGTTGGAATTAGAGATTTTTCTCTAACCCTCCATGGGCGACTTTCGGGGGCGCTTACAAGATAGGAAACAAGTGGAATATCGCATACACCTTCATAGGATCAAGTCGTTTAACGAAAAGCTGGCGCGGTAAAGGAGCTATGGGGTGTTTGTTAAGGAAGAAAGGCTATAGTTGATATAATTCATCCATTCTTCCTTTCGGTCGATCGGTATTTGGTAATATTTGCGCGAGGTTTGATCGTAGAAAAAGCCCCCGTAGGCGCTGATCTGAATTTTTCGGGTTTGGCCCTTATACTCATACGTAACAACCCAGCCGCCCATCCAAACTGGGCTTATTGAATCCGGCAAAATGGCGGTTATACCTAAATAGCTTATTACAGAATCTTGATTTAGCGAATGGTTTTTTAGACGGCGTAACGAATCAATGCTAACTTGGAAAATTATTTGATCTGGGGTTTTGTAAATTTTCCAATTTAGAGTTTCGTTCCATTTTACTTGGGCTATGCTTTTAAGTTCTCCAAAAAACAGGATGATGAAAAGTATATTTTTCATTTTGATTTGGCGGTGTTTAAATTGACTGAGTTAAAGATAATTGTGTCTGAGAGCATTGCAACGATCCGTTTGGCAAGCAGCAGGCGGGTTTTCCGCAGGAAGAACGGAAGTTGTTTTCGGGGTTTTCCCTTCATCTGCAAGGAAAGTATCGACTTGAGGGTCGGGAGCGGATCAGCTGGATCAACCTGATCAATCCGCGGCGGGGTATTCTTGTGATGGGCTCGCCGGGGTCTGGCAAGTCCTGGTTTATCATCGAGCCGTTGATCCGGCAATTGATCGAAAAGGGCTATGCGCTTTTTATTTATGATTTTAAATACGACAGGCTGAGTAAACTGGCTTATCAGCTGTTTGAGAAGTATGCGGGGCGGTACCCGGGGGGGACTGCCTTTTATTGCATCAATTTTAGCGATCTGACCCGAAGCCATCGGTGTAATGTGCTGGAGCCATCCACGCTGCGAAACGTTTCGGACGCCATCGGCGCCAGCCGGACGATCCTGATGAGCATCAACCGGACCTGGGCGCACCAGGAAGGAAAGTTTTTTGTCGAATCGCCGATCAATCTGTTGGCGGCGGTGATCTGGTATCTCCGGGAATATGAAGGAGGCCGATACTGTACGCTGCCACATGCCATCGAGATGCTGCAGGTTCCATATAATCAGCTGCTGACGGTGTTGCGGACAAATCCGGAGGTGGCGACGCTGATCCAGACTTTTATCGATGCGTATAAGAACAAAAGTATGGAAATGCTGGACGGGCAGATCGCCTCTGCGAGGATTCCGCTGGGCAGGCTGGCTTCGCCTGAGCTATACTATGTGTTGACCGGAAATGATCTTACCCTTGACATCAATAATCCGGCTGCACCAAAGATCCTTTGTCTTGGGGGTGATCCGCCGAGGCGGGAGGCGTTGGCGCCCATCCTGTCTTTGTATATCGATCAAATCAGCAAATTGAGCAATGCGCCGGACCGGCACCCCTGTGCGCTGGTTTGCGATGAGTTTGCCACGGTGCGGGCGGCGAATGTGCTGAACACCTTTGCTACCGCCCGCTCCAATAATATCATCCCAATTCTGGCCGTGCAGGATCTTAATCAGCTTCGGATTCAGTATACGAAGGAAGAGGCAGATCTGGTCCTCAATATCAGCGGTAATTTCTTTTGCGGGCAGACGGGCGGCGAAACAGCGAAATGGGTGAGTGAGCGGTTCCCCAAGGTGCTGAAAGACCGGCAATCCGTTTCGACCAATAGCGGGGATACGGCCGTGACGATCACCCCGCACTGGGAGGAGGTGGTAACGCCTGCGACGATAGCAACCCTGTCATCCGGGGAGTTTGTCGGGGTCACGGCCGATGATCCGGATCAGGAGATATTCTTGAAAGGATTTCATGCGAAGATTGTGCGGCAGGAGGTAAAGGAGGGCAAGGAAGGGTTGCCGTTGATCCAACGCGTCGGGACGGCCGAGGTGAAGAAGCATTTTGAGCAGATCCGGCAGGAGGCGGTGGGTTTGGTGGGTGATGAGTTGAAGAAATTAACGGGTGATGAGGCTATGGTGGGGTTGTTAATTAAGTAAGATGGGTATTTCTGACTGGGAGGGGTTATTTCGGTTCAGCATTCGTAAGAGGGAGAGGAGGTTTATATTCGCAGGATGAAACAGGTATTCATATTTCTATTGGCTATTGGGGAATGGCATGCGATCCTGGCGCAACAGACGGCTGGGATCGTCCATTTGGAGACCGAACATTTACAGAATCCCGTCGGCATCGACGCGGCCAATCCAAGGTTGTCCTGGCGGCTGGAGGGGGCCAATGAACAGGAAGCCTATGCGCTGATGTTTGGCGCCGATTCGACTAGCCTCACACTCGCGCTTAATGCCCGTCTGACGGCGGGGAAAAACCCGGGTAATGCACAGTTAGTGACCTATCAGGGACCGGCTTTACGGCCCTTTACCCGCTATTACTGGGCTGTGACAGTATGGGATCGGAAAGGCAGGTCTTTTTTGTCGCCGGTAGCCTGGTTTGAGACGGGGATGATGGAGCAAAAGAACTGGATGGGTAGCTGGATTACGGATACCAGGGATATCCGGGTCAAGCCTGCCGGGTATTTCAGGCATTCATTTACTGTGGATCAAAAGGTCGTTTCGGCGCGGGTGTATGTGGCGGCGGCAGGACTTTATGAGTTGTCGATCAATGGAACACGGGTGGGTGACCATGTGCTGGATCCGATGTATACCCGGTTTGACCGGCGGAATTTATATGTTACATATGACGTCACGAATTTGGTGAAGGAAGGGGATAATGCGATCGGTATGCTGCTTGGTAATGGCTGGTATAATTTGCAATCGACAGCCGTCTGGTATTTTGATAAGGCGCCCTGGCGGGGCCGCCCGTCGTTTTGTCTGGATTTACGTATTGTCCATTCCGATGGCACGACTGAGACCATATCCAGCGGTAAGAATTGGAAAACAGCCCTTAGTCCCGTCGTCTTTAACAGCATCTATACGGGGGAACATGTCGATGCCCGCGTGACTGTCGCTGACAGCAACTGGAAGCCGGTTATTTTTGCGGCTGCGCCATCGCAGCATATTGTGGCACAAACGATGGTGCCGATCCGGATCACGGATACTATTGCTGCGGTAGGATTGCAGCGTTTTAGTGATACGGATTATGTATTTGATCTTGGGCGGAATATCGCAGGTGTCAGTCGGATCGTATTGCAGGGACCAGCAGGGACAGTGGTGAGACTGAAGCATGGGGAACGCCTGTACGCCAATGGTCATGTCGATCAGTCGAATATCGATGTGCATTATCGGCCGACGGATGACTCGGATCCGTTCCAGACGGATATTTATATCTTGAAGGGGGAGGGTGAAGAGAGTTTTCAGCCTCGATTTAATTATAAAGGATTTCAATATGTAGAGGTGACAAGCAGTCAACCGGTAAGTCTGGCGAAAAACAGCCTGGTTGGATATTTCATGCACAGCGATGTACAGCCCGTCGGAACGATCCAATCCAGCAATCCAACAATCAATAAGATCTGGACGGCGACCAATAATTCCTATCTCTCCAACTTGTTTGGCTATCCCACCGACTGCCCGCAGCGGGAAAAGAATGGTTGGACGGGGGACGCACAGATCGCTGTAGAAACGGGGCTGTATAATTTTGATGCGATTACGGTTTATGAGAAATGGCTGGCGGACTTGCGGGACGAACAACAGCCAAATGGAATATTGCCATCGATCGTGCCCACCGGCGGGTGGGGGTATGAATGGGGGAATGGACCGGACTGGACCAGCGCCATTGCGATCATCCCCTGGAACGTTTACTTATTTTATGGAGACCCGAAACTACTAGGCGATTGCTATGATAATATCAAACGATATGTCGATCATATCAATTCCCTCTATCCGTCCGGGCTGACGACCTGGGGGCTGGGCGATTGGATACCGGTTAAGTCAAAGACTCCGGTGGAGTTTACCAGCACAGCTTATTATTATACGGATGTGGTCATTTTGGCACAAGCGGCGAAACTGTTTCATCATGATGAGGATTTTGAATTCTACAACCGACTGGCAGAAAAGATAAAAAATGCCTTTAACAAAAAATGGCTGGACAAGGCGACCGGCAATTATGATAGCGGTTTTCAAACGGAGCTAAGTGCGGCGCTCTATTGGAAACTGGTCCCGGCGGATCTGGTGCCCAAAACTTCCGCGTTGCTGGCCAATCGGGTAAGGGCGGATAGCACCAAACTAGATGTGGGTTTACTCGGTACTAAGACTATACTGAATGCCCTGAGTGAAAACGGTTATGCCGACTTGGCATATGAATTGGCTGCAAAGGAAACCGAGCCTTCCTGGGGCTGGTGGATCGTCAACGGCGCGAAGACCTTATACGAGGGTTGGGCAGCCAATGGTAAAATAGATTTTTCCTTAAACCATATCATGTTCGGAGAGATCGGTGCCTGGTTTTATAAGGGGTTAGGCGGTATTTATCCTGATTCGACCAAGCCTGGTTTTCAGCATATTTTACTCCGACCGAATATGGTGGCGGGATTGGACAGTTTTACGGCGACTCATCGGGGTCCGTTTGGAGAGATTAGTTCTGGCTGGTCCCACGTGGGGAGCACCCTGACTTATTCGGCGATCATCCCGTCCGGTTCTTCCGCCACCCTAACCCTTGCCGGACCGGGCGAACTCCAGCCACAGGTATATGAGCTTACTGCCGGCAATCATCACTTTAGTTTCGATACGGCAAGTAAGCGATTCCGGAGAAACTGAATGGATACTGCGGGGCATCCCCCTATATTGCCCGCAAAACCTTATCGACATGCGGGATATCCTATACTCTCTTCTCCGGCAAAATAGGGTGTATATCTGGTGCGCCTTTGCCCTTACAGCTATTCTATTAACGGTGTTCAAACTGCTCTATCCCTACCCCAATATGGTGCTGGACTCGTATTATTATGTGCTGGCGGCTATTTCGCGTGCGGATGTAAGCCCCTGGGCTATAGGATATTCCTGGTTTCTGCGATGCTTTGGTTTCTTTTCACATTCCCCGCTGCTGCTGATCATTTTTCAATATCTGTTTTTAACGACAAGTCTTTTGATCTTCTTTTTGACGTTGGCAGAGATCTTGAAACTCTCAAAAATATCAAAATGGATACTGCTGGTCTTCTTTTTTGCCAACCCGTTGCTGCTGTATTGCGCCAATTTTGTGATGGCCGACGCTGTATTTATTTCGTTAAGTGTTTTTTGGATTAGCCTTCTATTGTGGATGATCTACCGGCCAAACATCTATTTGTTATGGGCGCATACAATTTTAATTCTGCTGGTATTCTGCGTTCGGTACAATGCTTTGTATTATCCAATCGTCGCCACCCTGGCTTTTATAGTTAGCCGGTATAGTCTGCGCCAAAAGATTCTGGGGATCGCCATGCAAGTGCTGGTGATAGGTGCGTTTATCGGATACACCAGCATGCGGGTGGGGCAGATCTCGGGGAAGACGCAGTTTTCACCCTTTGGTAATTGGAAGACGGCCAATGATGCTTTGTATATGTATGGGCATATCTACCAGGAAGACACGGATTCAGTCCCGGAGAAATTTGCGGCCTTACATCAGACCGTAAGGCAATATTTCCAGGCAGTGGGCAGGGTGGACGATCTGCTGAATTTTAGATCACAGTTCTATGGCAGTGCCTATATGTTTACGGATGGGACACCCCTTGTAAAATACAAGGTATTACAGTATGGCGAGGATACCGAGTTTGTGAATTTTAAAAAAATGGCAGCGGTTGGGCCCTTGTATGGGGAATATGGCGCTTACCTGATAAAAAAGTTTCCCGGCGCCTTCCTGGAGTATTTTGTGGAGCCCAATGCGATCCGGTATATGTTTCCACCGATGGAAGCCTTTGCCAGCCTCCCGCCTTTCTTTCTGCGGCCCGATTATCTGGGACAGGCGGCGAGGACCTGGTTTGGGGTGACTACACTTACGCCGAACCTGTCCTATATTAATTTGAGAGGCCATATTTTGAAACCCTACCAAACCATGGTGTTCTTTATCCATATTTTTTTTGTGCTTAGTCTGGCTGGATTGCTGATGGTCAAAGGGTTTCGATCGCTTTCTCAGGTGGAACTTTATTCGCTTGTCGTGTTAGCATCGCTTTGGCTATGTGATCTCGGATTCAATCTGACTGCAGCAGCCACGGTGATGCGGTATGAGATTTTTATTTTGATGGCGGAGGTTGGAATGATACTATGGCTGATAGAAAGGACTTTTGGCCGAATTAATAACGAAGCCATATGATTACCCGGGACAATCGAATATATTTGTGGGTGGCCATGGCGATAAGTATATGGCTATTTTTCGTTTTTAAGCAGTTCTATCCGTACCCCAACATGGTCATGGATTCTTATATTTATGTGAAAGGTGCTGTTCTTAATTTAGGCGCAAATTCCTTTCCGATTGGTTATTCGAAGTTTCTTCAATTCTTTGGTCTTTTTTCCCGATCAGCCATGCTGTTAGTCTGGTTGCAGTATTTGTTGCTGGAAGCGGCTTGTTTGGGGCTTTTTTTTACGCTACTATACTTCTTCAAGCCTTCCCGATTGGTCACTGTTCTATTACTTATTTTTCTGTTTTGTAATCCGCTGTTTGCATATATAAGCAATTTCGTCTTGTCAGATACAATATTTACCGCGCTGAGTATCTTTTGGATTGTTCAGCTGATCTGGATTATCTGTCGCCCCCAGCCTTATATGATCTGGATACACGCGGGACTGCTATTGCTTGCGTTTACTATTCGGTATAATGCTTTGTATTATCCCATATTTGCCTCTGGCGTCATTCTAGTAAGCCGGCTTGCACTTCGTCACAAGGTAACCGGCATTGTCATACAGTTTCTTCTGATCGGGATCTTCATATTCTATACGCGAAACGAAATGCAAAAACTGACAGGGATAAAGCAATTTTCGCCGTTTGGAGGCTGGCAGATTGCCAATAACGCCCTGTACATGTATGGACATATTTATGGCAGTGAGAAGAAAGATGTTCCTGGTGAATTCCATCCCTTGGATAGCACTGTTAGACAGTACTTTGGTCATACTCATCGGACTGAAAGCCTTCTGAAATACAACGCTGAAGGTCCCGGCTTTTATTATATGGTCAGCGACAATTCTCCCTTAATGCAGTATATGCACCGAGAGTACGGAGTGGATACCGTATTTCAAAGCTTTAAAAAGTGGGGGGCCATGGGGATCCTCTGTTCGGACTATGGTTCTTATCTCATCAAAGAACATCCGATCGATTTTATCCAATTTTGGGTTTGGCCTAATTCAATCAGATATCTTTACCCACCAACGGAGATATTTTCGATGAATTCGCCCTACTTTCTGCGATCTGACGATCTGGGCAAAATGGCCGGAGAATTGTTAGATGTCAAGACACTCAGTGCGGCTTGGCCGCTGATCAATTTTAGGACTTCTTTACTTTCATTCTATCCCTTATTTTTTACTTTGGAGAACGTATTTTTTCTTTTGGCTATTACAGGATTTTTCTTGTTTGGCGGCCTTAAAAAGATGAATAAACGCCAGTTATTTGTTATATTATCTGTTGGGACGCTTTGGTTCTTTAACCTGGCCTTTAGTGTCACGGCATCTTGCATTGTGCTTAGGTACCAGATATTTATCATGATCGTTGAGTTTGGGTTCGGTCTATTACTAACCGAATTTATTTGGCAAAATAGTGATTCCAAGAGTAGTTAAAAAGAAGAAACGCACGTTTTCTTCAGCAAGTGATGGCTTATATTGCCACGCCCAAAATCTAATGATATTGAATAGGTTATTTTTATTTATGACCTTGCTCGGGCTGTCATACGTTGCAAAAGGTCAAGAAGCGGTTCTCAATGTAGGCCAACCGGCAGGGGAAACGATTAGCCGGAATATCTATGGCCAATTCGCTGAACATCTGGGCCGTTGCGTTTATGATGGGTTTTACAGGAATGGTAAGATCAGGATGGATATCGTCAGTGCGCTAAAAAAGATCCAGGTTCCTCAGCTGAGATGGCCAGGAGGATGTTTTGCCGACCAGTATCATTGGCGGGATGGTATCGGTGATAAGGAGCAGCGACCGTCCACAGTTAATACCCAATGGGGAATGGTGATCGAAGACAACAGTTTCGGTACACACGAATTTCTTCAGCTTTGTAAGATGATCGGTTGCGAACCCTATATCGGCGCCAATGTGGGTACGGGCAGCCCCCAGGAAATGGAAAGTTGGGTTGAATATCTGAATTTCGACGGGCCGAGTGAAATGGGAAAGCTCCGCGCTGCCAATGGGCATCCGGCCCCTTATAATGTTACTTTCTGGGGAGTGGGCAACGAATCCTGGGGGTGCGGGGGAAGAATGACTGCTGAAGATTATGCCAATAAGTACCGGGAATTCGCCGGATATTGCAAGAGCTATCCGGGTTCACGGCTGAAAAGGATTGCGAGCGGCGCCAACAGCGTCGACTATCACTGGACAGAGACCTTGATGCATAATGTACCTTTATGGCTTATGCAGGGCCTTTCCCTACATTATTACACCCTCGTGGATGGCGAAGGCGGTAAGGGTTGGGCGACCGGGTTTACAGAAAGCCAGTACTTCAAAGGACTAAAACATGCACTGTTCATGGATAGTCTTATTAAAAACCACAGTGCCATCATGGACAAATACGACCCCGGAAAAAAAGTCTGGCTAGTCGTAGATGAGTGGGGGATATCTTTAAATGAAGAACCGGGAACCAATCCTGATTTTCATTACCAGCAGAATTCGATGCGGGATGCGTTAATTGCAGCCTCTACGCTGAATATCTTTAACAATCATTGCGACCGGGTAAAAATGGCGAATCTGGCACAGACGGTCAATGTTTTACAGGCACTTGTCCTGACAAAGGATGACAGCATGCTACTGACACCTACGTATTATGTCTTCGATCTCTACAAGGTTCACCAGGATGCGAGGTTGCTGCCGCTACAACTGAAGTCGGTCCCTTATTATTTGAATGGCGCTGACAGTATTCCAGCAATCAATGCGTCCGCGTCTGAAGATAGCAATAAGGTGATTCACTTATCGTTGGTGAACCTTGATCCTAATCGGCGTATTCCAGTTAGCATTGATATGGATAACTCGGGGTTTTTAAGCGTAAGCGGTCGAATGTTGACCAGCGATCAGTACACGGACGTCAATACATTTTCTAAACCC
>Ga0302179_10000735_pt1 | contig 20845 bp, 22 predicted proteins | sample I_Palsa_E3_1_FD_198788 | JGI IMG/M metagenome (GOLD analysis project Ga0302179, IMG submission 198788) | Peat permafrost microbial communities from Stordalen Mire near Abisko, Sweden - I_Palsa_E3_1 | ecosystem: Environmental > Terrestrial > Soil > Palsa > Peat permafrost | place: Sweden...
TCGACCTTGGCCGCGATTTCGAAGCGGCCCTTGCAGCCGCTGCCGCGTGGCGCCGGCGCTATCCGTCCGTTTGCATTATTGCTTGCGCACCCTTCAAACAACCTGATCCCACCTTGCTGCTGCAAGCCATGCGCAGCGGCGTTCAGGAGTTCCTTTCCGCACCGGTGGAAATTGCGGCTCTGCGCGAAGCTCTCACGCGTTTCGCCCAAGAGCGCCAGTCCACGCACCTCCGCCAGCAGGACAAGTTAATCGTAGTCATGGGCACGAAGGGCGGCGTCGGCACCACCACAGTAACCGCCAATCTGGGCTCTCAATTGGCCAAGGCCACTGGGAAGCACATCGAGATGTTCGATCTCGCGCGCCCACTCGGAAATCTGTGCTTGTTGATGGATCTTCATCCTCGATTTACCGTCCGGGACGCGGTTGATAATCTCGAGCACCTGGATAGTCATTTTCTTACTGGCCTGATCGCGCAGCACCCGAGTGGTGTCGGCGTCCTCGCCGGGACGTCTCGTCCCGAGCAGTGGGAAAGCGTGTCGGCCGAGGCGGTCGAGCGAGTGGTTAACGTCGCGCAAGGCAGCTGCGACTATCTGATCGTTGACGGCGGTGTCACCAACCTCCTCGAAGGCGGTTCAGCCTTCAAATCAGCCCGGGCCATTGTCATCGTAACGGTTATGAGCGTTCCGGCGCTGTGGGGTCTCGAACGCCGTTTGAAGTCTCTTATCGAACAAGGCACCGATCCTTCGCGGATTCGCGTGATCGTCAATCGTTGGCGCAGGGAAGATGACGAGGCTCTGCAAAACATCGAAAAGCGAATCAAGCATCCGATTTTCGCTCGTTTGCCGAATGACTACCGCCAAGTGAGCGAGGCCGAGAGCGTCGGGAAGCTTCTCTCGCGAAATCACAACGATCCTCTGGTTACAAAGTTTCGCAATATGGCGTGTCAGCTGGCAGGTGTCAGCTCGGAAAGTGCTGAAGACAAGCGCGGCGCCGGATTCTTCGCATTTCCTCCTAAGAAATGAGGTAGCAGCGTGCAACCAGTTGCTTCAACTAGATCAGATTTCACAGCGCTGAAGGCTACGATTCACCGGAAGCTGCTCCAGGCCGTCAATTTGGAGCGCGTCACACAGGGTGATCGTCAGACGGTTCGTGCCGAATTGGCGCAAGTGATCGAAGGGTTGGTCGCCGGCGAAACCACGCCGATGACCTTTCAGGAACGCCAGCGCCTTACTCAGGAAGTCATCGACGAGGTTTTTGGTCTCGGTCCGCTAGAGCCCCTGCTGAAGGATCCGACGATCTCCGATATTCTCGTCAACACTTACAAATCGGTTTTCGTGGAGCGCGCCGGCAAGCTCGAAAAAACTGCGGTTCAGTTTCGCGACGATGCTCACCTGATGTTGATCATCGATCGCATCGTCTCTGCGATCGGCCGTCGAATTGACGAATCTTCGCCGATGGTGGACGCCCGTTTGGCCGATGGTTCGCGCGTTAACGCAATCATCCCGCCGCTTGCCATTGACGGTCCCTGTCTTTCGATCCGGCGTTTCGGCCGTGATCGCCTGACCGCTGAAGAATTGCTTCGTAATAAAACCATCAGCCCCGCTGGCGTTGAGATGCTCCAGGGTTGCGTGGGCGCGCGCATGAACGTGCTCGTCAGTGGCGGCACCGGCGCCGGCAAGACCACGCTATTGAATGTCCTTTCCTCCTTCATTTCCAATCGCGAGCGAATCGTTACGATTGAAGACGCGGCCGAACTGCAGATGCGCCAGGAACACGTCGTCAGGCTCGAAACTCGCACGGCCAACGTCGAAGGCAAAGGTGTCATCAAGCAGCGTCAACTCGTTATCAACGCTTTGCGTATGCGTCCCGACCGCATCATCGTCGGCGAGGTCCGCGGTGAGGAAGCGCTCGACATGTTGCAGGCCATGAACACGGGCCACGATGGCTCGCTGACCACCGTCCACGCGAACTCGCCCCGCGATGCTCTGAGCCGCTTGGAAACCATGGTTGCCATGGCCAACTTGAACATTCCCGACAAGGCGATTCGCCGCCAGATTGCTTCGGCCATTGACCTCGTCGTACAGATCAGCCGGCTTAGCGATGGAACGCGCCGGGTCATGACCATCGCGGAAATCACCGGCATGGAATCGGATGTCGTGACCATGCAGGAAATCTTCGTGTTCCAACGGCGCGGCATCGGTGAAAAAGGCGAGGTCCTCGGCGAGTTCCAGCCGACAGGAATTCGCCCGAAACTCGCTGAGCGCTTGGAGATGGCCGGAGTTCATTTGCCCTTCGAAATGTTTGAAAAGGCGCCGGTGCGGCGCTAGAGGATTCGCGATGGCATTGTTTGCAGCAATCATCGTTTTCATACTGATCCTGGCGATCGCCGGAGCCGTGCTTTTTGCCACGCGCGGTGATTCGGAGTCGGAAGCCGTTCAGCGCCGCCTGCAAGACGTCAGCGTCGGCGCGGTCGGTGTCCAGCAGGTCAACAAGTCGATGCTCCGCGACTCGACGGTGAGCGATCTTCCGGCCCTCAACAAGCTTCTGCTGTCCTGGTCGGGTCTCGCGAGGCTCAACGCCTACATCGCTCAGGCGGGTTTAAAGATTAAGCCTGGTGTTCTGGCGCTTCTCAGCGCCATTTCAGGCGTCGCGATCTACTTCATTTGCTATGTCGAAGAATGGGGCATTATCACCGCTGTCTTGTTCGGCCTGCTCGGTTTCGCGCTTCCGGCGATGTTTGTTGCCATTCGCCGGACTCAGCGTCTGCGTAAGTTCGAGAAGAACTTCCCGGAAGCAATCGACCTTCTTTCGCGCGCCATTCGCGCCGGACACGCCGTCACCGCGGGCCTCGAAATGATGTCCAAAGAGACGGCTCAGCCCGTTGCCGGCGAATTCCGCATGGTCTTTGAAGAAAACAATTTCGGCTTGCCGCTTCGCGATGCGCTACACAATCTCACCGAGCGTGTCCCGCTCGTTGACGTCCGCTTCTTTGTGACCGGTCTCGTGGTTCAAAAAGAAACCGGCGGAAATCTCGTCGAACTTCTCGAGAATCTCGCCTCCGTGATCCGCGAGCGCTTCAAAATTCGCGGCGAGGTTCGAACCAAGACCGCCCAGGGCCGGTTCACCGCGGCAATCCTGATTGCTCTGCCGCCCACTTTTCTTCTGATCACTCGCGCCATCAATCCGGAATACACCAGTGTTTTGTTTACTGATCCCCTGGGCCGGACGCTGTTGGGAGTCGGCGCGTTTCTTCAGATTCTCGGTTCGTTGATCATTTGGAAGATCGTAAATATTGAGGTTTAAGCAGCAGCGCCGGACCTAAACCATGACTCTTGTAATCGCTCTCGCGATATTCTTCGATGTTGTTCTCGTCGGTGTATTTCTCGTTCTTTTATTTTCGACCGACAGTTCCACTCTCGTTGACCGCCTCACTCAGCTCGGAACAGGCGGCGCGGGCCCGGGCGGGCAGGCTGTTGTCCGCGAAAAGCGCGAGCCCAGCCGCAAAAAAGTTGAGCGCGTCCTCACCGACGTCAGCAAGCTCTTGCCTCCCTCCGCGCGCGAGGTTACCCAGTTCCACCGCCTGATGATTCGAGCCGGATATCGCCGGCCCGAACTCGTCGCTGTATTGCGCGGCACCAAGGTGCTTGTGCCTCTCCTTTTCTTGGGCATCGTTTATTTCACCGGCTGGTATGTATACAGCCCGATTCCAATCCTTCTCTGCGCCGCCGTCTTCGGCTTTCTGCTTCCAGACATGTGGCTCAGTTGGCGCGTGCGCCATCGCCAATTCAGGATGGTGCTGGCTCTGCCCGACGCTCTCGATCTGCTCGTCATCTGCGTGGAAGGCGGCTTGGGTCTCGACCAGTCCATCGCCCGCGTCGCCGAAGAGCTCGAATACACGCACCCGGAGCTCAGCGACGAATTTCATCTCATTAATCTCGAAATGCGAGTAGGCCGAAGCCGCCTCGAAGCGCTTCAAGAATTGGCCGATCGCACCGGCGTCGACGACGTCAAAGCCCTCGTCGGCATGCTCGTCCAGACCGATCGTTTCGGAACCGACTTGGCGCAGGCGCTTCGCGTTCACGCCGATTCGCTCCGCACCAAGCGCCGCCAGCGCGCCGAAGAAATGGCAGCCAAGACCAGCGTGAAAATGGTTCCGCCGCTGGTATTTTTCGTATTTCCGGCTCTCTTTGTCGTGCTACTTGGGCCTGCGGTCGTCATCGTGCTCCATCAGATGCTTCCGCAGCTCAGCAAATAGAGCTTGTAAAGCTTTACGGTAGAAAAGATCTGGAGCAGCTCTGCAATTCACCGCAGCGCTGAGAACGACGTAAGCCCAGTTCGTCGCCGTTCATAGGAGGAAATATGGGTGGTATGGATGTAAGCACAATTCGGATTATCGCAGGCGTGCTCGCTGTGGCTGTCTTGGGGATCATTATTTGGCGGCGCAGTCGTAAGACTGGTGAGTAAGTCCCGCCTTTCAATGAACCAGTAAAAATTGATTTGGGCATTCCAAAATTGAGGCATTGGTGTCTTGAATCACAATTCAGAAGTTTACGTCTACAACAAAACGCGCGATTGCTTCGTGGCCACGGAAGTGAGCGCCGCGGATACCTACGTGCGCCGTCTCGTCGGCTTGCTCGGCAAGACGGGCACGTGGAATCGCCCCGGCCGCGGCCTGTGGATCATTCCCTGCCACGGCGTGCACACGCTCGGCATGATGTTCCCGATCGATCTCGTGTTTCTCGACCGCGAAAAGCGCGTGGTGCACGTCGAGGAGCACGTTCGCCCGTTCCGCATCTCAAAAGTTTGCCTCAACGCACGCAGCGTCCTCGAGCTTCCCACTCACACCGTCGGCCGCACCGGCACATGCATCGGCGATCAACTCGAAATCATCCGCCACGATCGCTCGCAACCGCTTCCCACCTCTGCGCAACGCCCGGCCTCAGTCGCGCGATAGCCGCTATTTTACGATTTGCCCGCGAGATATTGTTTTCCCTCGAAGACAAACCCCGCCGCTTCTCCCGCTCGCACGAATTCCGCCATCTCGGAATTTGTCTTGAACGCCAGGCGCGCCCCTATTTTCGGTCTGGGCCCCAGTCCTCTTTGCGTGGCTCGCTCGCTGAGATAATTCACCACCAGGCCATCCGGTTCGATCCTATAGTCGGCCATCAAATAATCCTTTCCAAAAATCCAACTAAAATTCAGGGCGCGGTGTCAGACCTTCGCTCCGGCCGCCGCACGAAACCAAATTTGAAAAATCTGTGATTGCAGTCTTCGCATCTGTAGGGCAGGAATCCGAAAATTGTATACAGCGGGTCGAGAAGGAGCCGGCGTTTCGACCGGCGAGTATTCAGGCTGCCGCAGGATGGGCAGCGCAGCGGATCCCGTTCTTTCGTCGCCATGAGTCCAAGTTCCGGCCATGCCGTCTCCGCGAACTCCCAAGATTGCGGCAGTCACATCATGGCTCCGATGGAATAGCCGTATTCTATCATCCACGCGCGAGCACGAAACCTCCGGAATTTCGATTGGTGTCGTGAGCATTCGCGGCGTGCTGGTGCGAAGGCGGCTGGCGAAGGCGGGAAAAGAAGCGGGAAAATGCAGCCAAAAAGAGAGGGCTCCGAAGGGGTGGCACGGAGCCTCACTGGGTATTCGACCGCGAGTCATTTTATACACCCGAAGCCTCCCGAAGGCAACACCTGGCGCCTCCCGGGTGCTTGGTTTTTTCGGCCTCCGGTCGCCAGCAGAGGGGCGTCTATTTTCATACGATTAGAAACGGCCTCGGTCGTTTGTTTTGTTAGGCTTACGGCGATTTTTAATCGTTTTGGACTGTCGATTAGAATTGGCTGCTTGCTGCGTCGTTCCGGCTCCCTTTGAGGCTCGATTCGGGACTCCCTTCTAGGCTCCCTTCGACGCTCTGGCTAAGCAGGGTAAACGGCGCGAACGGGGTAAATAGAGGCAGCAGCCATAGTAAACGCAGGCGGGACAAGCAGCGTCCCCGCCGATCCTCCTCCATTCTCACGCATGTTGACGATTTCGATAGCTGATGTTGCTGTGACTAGCCTAGCAGACGGGAATCAATCGCGCAAATGACCGGGTATGTAAGATTTTGGAATCGAGCCTCATTCGCTCGAACAACGTCTCCGCCTAACGAGGCTCCCAAGAATAAAAAGTGCCGCGACGCTGGCGGCCATCGGCACGATCAGAGGCCAGTGGAATACCCGCCATCCGAACGCCGACAGAAGTCCGAACCCAAGTCCGGAAGCGCCGTAGGCCAAAACGTCCAGCGGCTTGACGTGCTTCTCGCTTGTACTTAGCGGTGCAAGAAATAGCAAACAGCCGTCCCGAAAAACGGCGGCGCATACCACCAATATCCATTCTTTGCCGGTTCCCATTCTGCCCTTGCGTACTCTACGCAGAAAAAAGGCTCCGAATGGGATTCGGAGCCTGTTTCGGCCGATTCTAAGCCGGATCTTTGGGGGTTCGGCCGAGCCCCATGTATACACCCGGTAGCGCCAGGCTGTAACTATCTATTTTCGGCAAGAGTATCAGGGAAGCCGAGCTGCTCCATCAAGTCGGTGAGTCTCTGCAGGTCTTCTCCGGTCTTCTGAATGTCATCCACGAGAGCGCCCAGCCCCATATAGTTTTTTAATGCTGCGTCGTCGCGTTCAAACGCAATCGTTTCGGGCCGGTCTCGCACGATCCTAGCCATCGCCTCGAGCCCTTTGGCCACCGCGTCGGCCTTATGCCTCAGCAACACATACTTATGCCGCGCTTCAATAAATTCAAGCGGCGCGCGCGCCTTCTTTTCTTCCTCTTCAACGCTCATTACAGCCCCCCGGCAGCGCCTAGTATGTTCTAGGCACGTAATCATAGTATAACGATACCAAATTGCGGCGCAGTGATGAACAGGAATCGTCGCTTGCCCTGAACGCTTGATGTGCAAGGTTGCCCTTCCCCCGATCCTTATAGGCGCGATCCCTTATAGGAATGTTACGAATTCCTTATGCTTTCCTAAGGCAGGCGGGACTACTGTTCGCCTGCCCTGAGTTTTCGAAGGGCCCACGCACCGCCGGCGTCCCGCTCTTCGGTCTTGGGCGCTGAGGGACCAACCGGGGAGAATTCCAGAATGGCGGAAGTTGTTTTCGCCGTGATTTGCTTTTTGGCGCGCGTTCTCGACCCGCGCTCTCGTTCGATTCTATCGGCAGACGGCGCGCCCAAAGGCGGCCCGGAGAGGCGCGCCTGACGCAGAACGTCCTGGAAGTTGATCGTGTGGGGAGTTGAACATGCTGAAACGACATGACTGCAGTCCTGCCGCAAGATTGGTTGTCACCCCGAACAAAGTGAGGGATCTGCGGTTCGTATGGAAAGGCGTAGCGGTCCTCGCCGTCTTGGCGGTGGTCTGGGCCATGTTGGGGACTGCGGTGGCACAAAAGGCATCCGTTCCGAAGCCGCAGGATAACGTGGCCCTCGGAGCGAACGAGGCCAGGCAGTTGCTGCTGCTGATTGATACCGGCAAAACCGGCAAAATCTCCAAGCATGAGTGGATGAGCTTCATGGAAGCGGAGTTCGACAGGCTCGATGTGAAAAAGGATGGCGAGCTCGACGTCAAAGAACTCACGCAATCGCAACTGCGCGTAAGCCACTTCGGAAGTGTGGGCAAGTAGATCTTCTTGAATTCTTGCAGGGACTCGCCGGGTCTGGATTTTCGCCCGCGCCCTCTACGCCTCTCCAATATTTTAGATGAATTTGCTCTGGCTGTGACATATACTGCGGCTACAGTACATACTCTTCCGGACATAGAAATATATGTATCTTCGAGACGTCGGCGTCTTGTCTCTTCGATTGGTTGGGCTGCTGATCGTCTACAGCGCCTTCTTTCTTTACGAAGATCAAGAAGGTGAGCTTCAAAATCGTATCGAACGATGGTGGATCAAGGTAGACGATTTCCGCAAGTCAGCCATCTCTAAAAGCACGGCATTCCTCAAAGTCGCGGCCAATGTCACCGACCAGGGTTTCACCAACGTCTTTGGCAAGCGGCTGCTTTCGGCTCGCGCAATAGGAATTTCGGTTTGTTATTCCATGGCCTCGTTCTCGCTCTTTAAACTCTTGGTAGCGGTGGTTTGGATTCAGCAAGGGGTGGTGAATTCAAGCGACTTACCGCCGTCCTTTCTTGAGGGCTACGTGATATTTTCCGTGGTTTTCGCGAGCCTCGGTATAGCCCGACCTTCGATTGAGAATCGCAACTGGCTAATCGTCTGGACGTCCGGGCTGGTCGTGTGCATTCTAGGGACTATCTATTACATTCATTTCCTCGCGCCTCAGTCCAGAAATATAGAGCTCATGCATCTTCTGGCGACCGCTCTTTCAATAGCTCTTAGCTTCGCGCTAGACATTCTATTCATAGTCTTGACCCGCTGGCTGCTAAGGCGTGCCGCTAATCTCACGAGTTCTTTACGAATTGGCGGCTTGCTGCTTCTGAACACGATGCTTGGAATTATTCCATTTCTGGCGACGCCGTTAGTATTTTTCCGTCCGGATTGGCTGCTTGCTCTTGTTGACGTGGCGAGCTCTAATATTCTGCGCAGGTTCATAGTTTCTGTATTTATCTCCGTAGGTACTATGGGCCTTATTGACCTCGTGGTGTGCTCTATGGTTTCAGCTGTCATGCTCTTAATGCTTCTGCACCGAGCTGCGTGGCGGCTCATCGATCGCCCACTTTACGCGCTCGCCCGTTTTGGAATCTTCAATCAAAAAAAAGTTTTGTGGACGGTCGGAATCGCGCTCATTGTTGGCCCGCCGCATCTTATTAACATCAGTCACTGGTTGCTCGATAAAATCTCTGGTGCGAGCGGGTAGCATGCGTGGTTCCCAGCAACACGCGCGCGATCGATTCCGGTTTCACCAGACCCAAACCGGTCCTGAGGCTTCGAAAATTTGGACGACGGTCAGAATTGTTATAATCTTACGACTCCTCGCAAATGACGCACCGTGCCCAAAACGGCATCGCGGGCAAGGATGACCTGCAATGACTATCGCAATTTCGGTCAAAATAAACGACGGTGTGGTGTTGGCGACTGATAGCGCGTCAACAGTCATGGGAATAAATCCAGAACAGGCGGGAGTGACTGCCGTCTCGAATATCTATAATAATGCAAACAAAGCGTTTAACTTGCGAAAAGGCCTTCCGATCGGGGCGATTACATGGGGTGCTGGCGGCATCGGCAACGCATCGATCTCGTCGCTCGTGAAAGACCTACGCAAGAGATTTTCGGGGGATGACCCGAAACACCCAGACTGGAAATTGGAAAGTCAAAGATACACCCTTGAACAGGTCGCAAGCCAGTTAAGAAAGTTCATTTTCGAAGAAAACTATTTAGACGCACTCGAAAAGTGGCCAGCCATACCAGACCTCGGTTTCATTGTGGCGGGATATTCGGCAGGGGCGGGACTTGCGGACGAATATCTCGTTGAAATTTCCAAAGGGAATTGCCCGCCGCCTAAGCTGTTGCATAAGAACGACGACTCAGGTATTTCGTGGGCGGGCGCGGGCGAGCCTCTCAATAGACTGGTCCTTGGATTCGGCACGATGTTGGGCAACGTGATGCAGCAGAATCTCGGCGTTGCGACAAACCAGATTCAGCCTGCGATTGAAATTGTAAAGCAATCACTTCAAGTTCCGCTGGCCTTGCCTGCGATGCCGTTGCAGGATGCAATTGATTTGGCAGAGTTCCTTGCTGATCTGACGATTAATTTCTGGCGGTTTGCGCCCGGCGCACCTGTGGTTGGTGGGCCGATCGAAATCGCAGCTATCAGCAAGCACGAAGGATTTCGTTGGATAAAGAGAAAATTCTTCTTTGATCGAGCGTTGAATCCGCCGGAGGAAGCGAATGGATAAGGAGCAAAGCACGACCCACGTCGAAGATAATAATAGTTCAGAGGCGAATCCTCTCCCTTTCGCAATCCAGTCAGGAAATATTATTAATTCGACTACGTTTGAGACTGCGCGTCCGCCACAAGGCGTACTAATGCATCTGCATTTGGCAAATGTCCAACCCGAAGAAAGCCACGCAGCACCGCCATCTGCTGAGTCGCAGTTGTTTGGTACGCATCTACGCGAAGCGGTGGCGATCATCAAGGACTGGAAGAAAAGGCCGTAACTAATGGCCGATGAGCAGTTCACAGTTCGAGAACGATGGAAGTTTGTAATTCAAGCTGTCGTTTCCGTGGGCGTCCTCACCGCATGCCTCTATGTAGTCTTATCAAACGGATACCCTGATGCGACGAAAGAATGGGCTTTCGGCCTCATAGGTGTCGTCATTGGCTATTGGCTTAGGTGATCCGCGTTAAGAGCGATCCTCTTCGTTCAAAGCCGCCTAGCGGTTGCTGACTGCTGCATGGAGTAGCCCTGCTTCGGCTTCCTTCGGCAAGACTACTTGCATCGCGGTGTATACTCCCGCATCTATTTGCAGCTGCATTATTTTTGTTCCGGGGGCCGTTTTGGGGCGAGGACTATCGGCGGGGGCTAAGGCGAAGGGCGGAGCTGCGGCGCCTGCGAAGCGATACATTCTTGACCGGCAGGCGGGATTCATTCTTCGGCAAGTGGTGCAGCGGCATATCGCGATTTTTACCAAGCGCATGCTCTACGAGCTTACGCCGACGCAATTTGCGGCGCTGGCGAAGCTCTACGAAGTGGGGCCGTGCTCGCAAAACCGGTTGGGGCGATTGACGGCGATGGATGCGGCGACGATCAAGGGCGTGATTGACCGGTTGACCAAGCGCGGATTCACGGAGGTGCGCGCGGATTTGCAGGACGCGCGGCTGTTGATGGTTCATTTGACGGGGCGTGGGCGCAAAATTACGGAATCGGCGATGCGCGAGGCCGCGAGAATTACGGAGGAGACGCTCGAGCCGCTGTCGAAGGCCGAGCAGGGGACGTTGTTGAGGTTGTTGAAGCGAATGTGCTGAGCCTCAGGGGTTGAAACCCGTTCGGCGGTTGGGTTCGGCGATGGCACGCTTGAAAGCGTGCCCTGACGGTGAGGGACGATTCGGAGAAAGGCCGGGCGGGTCTGCCCTTCGGTTGAGGGCCTCAGGGTAAAAGACCCGCCCCTACGCTGACGGCACGGTTCACGTTACTGGAAAGATGCCTGCCCCTTCACAAATGCCGTTTGTTGGTATACAAATGATCTCGTGGCGCACGTCCCCGGCATAAATACATAAGGTAGCCCTGAACCACCTAGTTATGACATATATCCAGCCCGCCAATTTGGAAGAAGCCGTGAAGGCGCTTGCGGAGACGCGCGGCGTGGTGCTTTCGGGTGGCACGGACTTTTTTCCTGCGCGCGTGGATCGTCCCATCACGGAAACTGTGATTGATATCTCCCGTGTGCGCGAACTCAAGGGAATTTCTTTCGAGGCGGATCGCATTCTTATCGGCGGCAGGACGACCTGGAGCGAAATTGCGAGCGTGGCGCTGCCGCGAGGCTTCGACGGGCTGAAGAGCGCCGCGCGGGAAATCGGCGGGATTCAAATTCAAAATTTCGGCACGGTGGCGGGGAATCTTTGTAACGCGTCGCCGGCCGCCGATAGCGTGCCGCCGCTTTTGACGCTCGATGCGGAGGTGCGGCTTGCTTCCGCGTCGGGGACGCGGACGCTGCCGCTGGGGGATTTTATTTTGGGCAATCGCAAGACGGCGCGGCGCGCGGACGAGATTTTGACGAGCGTGGCTGTGCCGCGGCGGCTCGGGGATGCCGCTTCGTCGTTCTTGAAACTTGGCGCGCGGCGATATTTGGTGATTTCGATTGTGATGGTCGCGGTGACGATTCTCAATGACAAGTGGAATGGCGATGTAAATGACGAGCGAAATGGCCAGGGAAGTTGCGTCGCTGAGGCGCGCGTTGCTGTGGGGTCGTGCTCGGCGCAAGCGCGGCGGCTGACGCGATTGGAGGCGTCGCTTGTTGGCGCTGCGGCGCGGCCGGGACTCGGAAAATTAGCTACTGCGGATTATCTCGACGCGCTTTCTCCGATTGACGATGTTCGCGGGACTGCGGCATATCGCCGCGACGCTTCGATCACTTTGGTGCAGCGCGCGATCGATGCATGCGTGGGAGCCGCATAAACATGGGCGATTGTGCGGCGCCGGTTGCGTTCTCGAGTGTCTCGCCGATCGTGTTCAAGCTGAATGGCAAGCGGACTGTGGTGCGCGTGCCGGCGATTACGCGGCTCTCGAAAGTGCTGCGCGATGAGCTGGGGCTGACGGGAACGAAGGTCGGATGCGATGCGGGCGATTGCGGCGCGTGCACGGTGCTGATTGACGGCAAAGCGGCGTGTTCGTGCTTGATTGCCGTCGGACAGCTTAATGGTAGCCGGCTTGACGGCGCCGCGACGGAAGTTACGACGGTGGAAGGGCTCGGGAGCTACTCCGCGAATTTTGAGAAGCTGAGCGCTGCATTTTTGCAGCACGGCGCGGCGCAGTGCGGGATTTGCACGCCGGGGATGCTGGTGTCGGCGACGGCGCTGCTTGAATCGAATTCCGCGCCTGATGAGACGCAGGTGCTTGATGCGCTCGGCGGCGTGCTTTGCCGCTGCACCGGTTACCGCAAAATTATTTCCGCCGTGCTCGCGGCGGCTTCCGGCTCGATTGCGTCGCGGGAAGAGTGTTTGTCCGGGGCGGTCGGGCAGCGGGTGGCGCGTGTGGACGGCGCGCGCAAAATTAACGGCACGGAAATTTACGGCGCGGATGAAGCGCCGGCCGGCGCGCTGACGCTTCGCGTCATTCGCAGCCCTCACAATCACGCGCGCTTTCGTTTCGGCGATCTCGACGCTTTCGTCGCGAGTCATCCTGGAATTCACGCGGTGTTTACCGCGAAAGATGTTCCCGGCACAAATTGCTACGGAGTGATTCCGAATTGCGCCGATCAGCCGGTGTTCGCGGAAAGCGAAGCGCGATATCGCGGTGAAGCTGTGGCGGCGATTGTTGGCGAGGCGGATGCGATTGCTGCGTTCGAGGCGGCGAGCTTTCCCGTCGAATGGGAAGAATTGCCGGCGCTGACTACGATTGAAGCGGCACTCGACGCTGATGCGCCGCTCGTGCACGCGCATCGCGCCGGCAATGTGCTGGTGCGCGGCCGCGTAGTGCGCGGCGACGTCGACGCCGCGCTGCGCGATGCGGATGTAGTGGTGAGCAACGAAGTTGAGACAGGATTTGTCGAGCACGCCTGCATCGAGCCCGAAGCCGGATTTGCGCGGCGCGTTGGCGACCGGATCGAAGTGCAATCTTGCACGCAGGCGCCGTATATGGCGCGCAAAGATATCGCTGCGATTCTCGGATTGCCTGAGAGCTCGGTGCGGATTTTGCCGACGGCGGTTGGCGGCGGCTTCGGAACGAAGCTCGATCTTTCCGTGCAGCCGTTTCTCGCGGTGGCGGCTTGGCACCTGCGGCGGCCGGTGCGAATGATTTATTCGCGGCCGGAATCCATCATGGCGACGACGAAGCGGCATCCGGCGCGGATTCGCGCGCGAGCGGGAGCGAAGCGCGATGGAACTCTGGTCGCGATGGATTTTCAGGCGGATTTCAATACGGGCGCGTACGCTTCGTGGGGGCCGACGGTGGCTTATCGCGTGCCGATTCACGCGTCGGGGCCGTACAAAGTTCCGAATTACCGCGCGCTCACTCGCGCGATTCATACGCATCTTGTTCCGGCGGGCGCATTTCGCGGATTTGGAGTGCCGCAGGGAACTGTCGCGCAGGAACAACTTTACGACGAGCTTGCGGAAAAGCTTGGGATGGACCCGCTGGAATTCCGGATTTTGAATGCGCTCGACGACGAAAGTCCTACCGTTACTGGGCAAATTTTTGGAAGCGGCGTGGGAATTCGCAAATGTTTTGAGGCGCTGCGTTCGAAATGGATCGCGGCGCGCGCGTGTGCGGAAGCTGCGAACGCTGCGGCGAAAGGATCGGTTCGTCGCGGCGTCGGCGTCGCTGGGATGTGGTATGGATGCGGCAATACTTCGCTGCCGAATCCGTCGACGATGCGCGTTGGGCTCAAGCGCGACGGGCGAATTGTGCTGCATCAAGGTGCTGTGGACATTGGACAAGGCTCGGCGACGGTCGTGACGCAGATTTGCGCTGAAGCGATTGGCGCGCCGCTAGAAAAATTCGATTTGCTCCCGGCGGATACGGACGTGACGCCGGACTGCGGAAAAACTTCAGCTTCGCGACAGACATTTGTTTCGGGAACAGCGGCGAGTCTGGCGGGAACGGAATTGCGAAAAGCAATTTTGCGTTTTGCGAATGCATGTGATTGCGCGCGGATTGAATTCGAGAATGGCGCGATCACGATTGACGAGCGCGGCGAGCGCCGCACAGTTTCCCTGCGCGAATTGCCCCTCGATGCGCGGGGTTACGTCGCTTCGGCGGAAGCGACGTTCGATCCTCCCACGAGCCCGCTCAATTCTGACGGCCAGGGAAATCCTTACGCAGTGTACGGGTTTGGCGCGCACATGGCGGAAGTCAGCGTGGATATGGAGCTCGGCACAGTTAGCGTGTCGAAAATAACGGCGGCTCACGATGTTGGGCGCGCGATTAATCCGACGCTTGTTGAAGGACAGATCGAAGGCGGCGCGGCGCAAGGACTTGGCTTTGCGCTCATGGAAGAATTTTTTCCGGGCAAAGGCGAAAATCTGCATGACTACCTCATACCATCCGTGGGCGACGTTCCTCCGGTCGAATCAATCCTCATCGAAAATGCTTCGCCGATCGGGCCATTCGGCGCGAAGGGCGTGGGCGAGCAAGCGCTGATTCCCACGGCGCCTGCAATTCTGAACGCGATTCACCACGCAACGGGCGTGCGCATTCGCCGAATTCCCGCGACGCCCGATCGCATGCGCGCGGAAATACTTGCCGCGGCTGCTGCGGGAGTCCGCAATGGCTGAAGAGACGATTCGCTGCGATGCGTGCCCGGTGCTGTGCTACATCAAGCGCGGCATGGCCGGCGCGTGCGACCGGTACGCGAATCACGACGGGCAGCTCGTGCGCGTAGATCCGCAGGTGGTTCTCGATCGCGCGAAATCGCACGGCACGCCGCTGGTGCGATTTCTCGGACCGGATCGCGATTGGGACGGAACGCTTGTAAAAGGGGCGGGGACATTCCTGACGGCAATCGGCGCGGGGACGACGTATCCCGATTACAAACCTGCGCCGTTTATCGTTTCCTCCGAAGTGGAAGGCGTGGACATGGTCACGGTGGTGACCGAAGGAATTTTCAGTTACTGCGGCGTGAAAGTAAAAATTGATACGGACCGGCATCTCGGCGCGGAGCGGAATCTTGTGCGCGCGGAAGGCGAGCCGGTCGGGCACGTGACCACCGGCGAATATGGCTCTCAAATGCTTTCGCTTGGCGGCGTTCATCATTTGACGGGCGGAACGAAAAAGGAAGGGCGCGTCACGTGCGAGACGCTGCTCGATCTCTGCAATCGCAAGCCGGTGGAATTGACGATTGATGATGGCGCGCGCGTGATTGTCGAAGCCGGGAAGCCGCCGGTGGTGAATGGCGTGCTTGAAGCGCGGATGCGCGTCGGCTGCGGCTCGGCGACGATTGGAATGTTCGCGAGGCAGTGGTTCGGCGCGGTGGATGAAGTGGTTGTGGTGGACGATCACATCACCGGCGTTCTCTCCGAGCATCAAGCCGGAAAGCTTCTGGGAGTTCGAGCGACTGGAATTCGCATCAAGGGGCGACGGTCAACGCCGGGGCGTTATTTCCAAGTTGCGGAGCCTGGGACGGGTTGGGGCGGGACATCCATCAGCGATCCGCTTTCGATCATTGATACTTTCAAGCCGAAGATTGCGTGGCCGCATCTTCGAATGCTCATGGTGAGCACAACCGGAGAGCAGCACGCCTACTACGAACTCGATGAGGATTTGCGGCCTGTGGCGCGGGATTTGCCTGAGTCGCTTGTTGAATCCGTCGAGCGGATCAGGGAAAACTGCGAGCCAGCGCTTTCGACGGTGCTATTTATGGGAGGCGCGGGAGGATCTTTGCGCGCGGGAGTTACGGATAACCCCGTGAAACTTACGCGGTCGGTGAAACACAATTTCACGCGAGTGACGTGCGGCGGAGCGCCGGTTTATGTTTGGCCCGGCGGCGGAATCACGTTCATGGTTGACGTTACGCGAATGCCGGAGAACGGCTTCGGCTACGTGCCGACGCCGGCGCTGGTCGCGCCGATTGAATTCACACTGAAGCTTGAGGATTATGCGGCGCTCGGCGGGCACATGGATCACGTTCGTCCGCTCAGTTCGCTGGGCGGGAACAATCGCGAGCAGCCGGAATCACTATCGCGGAGTCCAGCGCCAGTCGAATCTGTGCGGGTCGAGTCAGGGCGGCTCGGGGCTGATTCTCCGCGGAGCGCGAAGCGATGAGAGAGCCGCCGGTCGTTCGCTTCTTACCAGACAATCGCCGGTTGCATTTGCACGATGGTCCGATTGATTTGATTGTGGAAGCATTCGGCGAAAGCGCGGAAATCGAAGCGGCGTATCGCGCGGCGGCGCGGCGATTCGTCACTGTTCTCGAGGAGTTGTGCGGCGAGTTGCCGCTCTTGCGATCGGCCGCGCGAGTGGATGGTCTGCAACTTTCAGGCCCCGTGGCGCGAAGGATGGCTGAGGCTGTTGTGCCGTTTGCAGCACAAACTTTTATCACGCCGATGGCGGCAGTCGCGGGCGCCGTGGCGGAGGAAATTCTGCAGGTGATGACGGAAGCTGCTTCGCTTTCGCGAGCGTACGTGAATGACGGCGGCGACATCGCGATTCATCTTTCTGCGGGCGAGAATTTTCGAATTGGAATGATCGAGCGGCCGGACCGGCCTTCGTTATTTGGCACCGTACGGCTTGAAGCGAACGATCGCGTGCGCGGAATTGCCACAAGCGGATGGCGCGGGCGAAGTTTTTCGCTGGGCATCGCGGATGCGGTGACGGTTCTGGCAGATCGCGCCGCGATGGCTGACGCAGCGGCCACCATTATTGCGAACGCGGTGGATTTGCCTGGGAATCCGGCGATCACTCGCGTGGCGGCTTGCGAGATCGCTCCGGATAACGATCTTGGCGAGCGGCTGGTGACCCGTGATGTTGGTGAGCTGGCCGCTTACGAAATTGATATCGCTCTCGCATCGGGCTTGGCCGCGGCAAAGGAATGCATCGCTCGAGGACTCGTAGTTGCGGCGGCGATTTGTCTTCAGGGAGAGACTCGCGTCGCTTACTCGCAGGGTGAGAGCGGTAGATTTTTGACCGCGGCATCGGATGAAAATCTGAGGAGGATGGTCGTTGCCGGAAGTTAGAGTTCGAAAATTCGTGACTGTCGTCGAGGAGATCTTTCACGAGGGCGGGCCTTCGGCGAAAGTTCCGCCTCGCCGGGCGGCGGCACTGGCCATTATCGCGAATCCATTAGCAGGTTCGTATGTCGCTGATATTGCTGGCTTTATGGACGATCTGAAGCCGCTGGGACTTGAGATGGCGAAGGCACTCGTCGCGGCCCTCGGCGGCAATTCTCACGTCGTTGAAGGTTACGGCAAAGGCGCGATTGTCGGCGCGGCGGGCGAGCTGGAGCATGGGGCGCTGTGGCATGTTCCCGGCGGATACGCGATGCGAGAAATTCTAGGTGGCGCAAAGGCGATTGTGGCCTCGTCGAAAAAAGTCGGCGGCCCGGGCGCGCGTCTCGATATTCCGATCACGCATATCAACGCATCGTACGTGCGCAGCCATTTCGATTCGATGGAGGTCGGCTTGGCCGAGGCGCCGCGAGCGGACGAAATTCTGCTCGCGCTAGTGATGACGACCGGGCCGCGGGTTCACGCACGGGTCGGCGGCCTCAAAGCTTCGGAGATCAAGGGAGAGGACGGCCTGCGATGACGGCGACGGGGAAGGCGAAAATCCGGAAGCTGGTTACATTCGTTGAAGAGACGCGAAACGAAATGGGGCGCGCGATCGATCCGCCGACGCGGCGCGCTGCCGCTGTCGCCGTGATTGAAAATCCTTGCGCGGGGAAATTTGTCGAGGATTTGAGTGAGTTGATCGACATTGGGGAAGAATTGGGTGGGTTGCTGACGGAACGCGCGGTGGTGGCGCTTGGAATTCCGGGGACGTCCGTTGAAAGCTACGGCAAGGCTGCGGCCGTTGGAGAGAACGGCGAACTTGAACATGCCGCAGCGATTCTGCATCCGAAACTTGGCGCACCCGTGAGAAAAACTCTCGGCAAGGGAGCGGCGCTCATTCCATCTTCGAAGAAACGCGGAGGGCTCGGCGTCGCACTCGATATTCCTCTTGGGCACAAAGATGCTGCGTTTGTGCGGAGTCATTTTGATGGAATGGAAGTGAGGATTAACGATGCGCCGCGTGCGAATGAAATTATGGTTGCCGTCGCGGTGACGGATAGCGGACGGCCGCTGGCGCGCGTGGGGGGATTGAAGAAAGAGGAGATCAAGGGCGAAGACGGATTGCGGTGATTTTTCTTCTTCGCATGAAAAGAAGTCAAAGGCTGCCTGGCTTAAGCCGGGCGCTACAAGTGCTGCTGCGCGCTTGCCAGGATGCAAATAGATAGAGCTCCACACGAACCGCAGATCCCTCACTTCGTTCGGGATGACAACATTTGTACTTTTTCCGCAATCTGTGCAGCTGGGCGCTACAAGTGCCGGTGCGACGTTCGTGCCAGTTCGACATCGTGCGCGTTATCAGGATTCGAGGTTGTTCGTTTTAGAGGAGCTTCGGGAGTTTGGTTGCGGGCGGGGTGTTGCGGCTGCGCTCGGAACGGATTACGCCGTCAATTACCGTCATTCCGATTCCGGGCAGGTCGCCGAGGCGCACGCTTTCTAGAAGAGTTTTTCCTGCCGAGTGCTGCGCGCAATCGAGAAAAACAAAATCTGCGGCGCGTCCCGTCTCAATAATTCCGCAATCGAGCTTGCGGAGTTTCGCCGTGTTTCCTGTGGCGAAGCAGAATGCGATTTCTGCTGGAACATCGCCGAGCGATGAAAGCATTGCGATCAGGCGGATGATTCCGAGCGGCTGGACGCCGGAGCCTGCGGGCGCGTCGGTTCCGAGGATTACGCGATCGAGATTTTTTAGTTCTTTTGCGAGGCGCAGCGTGAGGAGCGCGGCGCGCTCGTTGCCGTTGTGAACGATCTCGAGGCCGCGCGGGGATTGCTCGCATAGTGCGGTGATTTGATCGTCGGGCAGCGCGGTGTGGCCGCCGTTGATGTGGCCGATGACGTCGGCGTCGGCCGCGAGAACGATGTCTTTGTCGATGAGGCTCGAGCCGGGAATTGACGGGCCGCCCGTGTGAATCGTGCTCTGAATGCCGTATTTGCGGGCCCAAGCGACCATTTGGCGCGCGGTTTCTCCGTCCTTCACGCTTCCCAGGCCGACTTCGCCGAGCAGGGTTACGCCAGCTTCCGCGAGAGATTTGAAATCTTCTTCGACCATTCCGTGCTCGATCACCGGCGCACCGGCGTGTACTTTGACGCCGCTTGGCCGCAACGCCGAGAACGAACGCTGAGCCGTGATTGCCATGGCCTTGAGGCCGACGACATCGCGAGGCCTTCCGGGCGTGTGCACTTCGCCGGCTGAAATCATTGTGGTGACTCCGCCGTGCAGGCAGCTATCGATCCAGCCGATTTGGTTTTGGCGGGGTGTCCAGTCGCCGGCTACGGGATGGACGTGGCTATCAATGAGGCCGGGAGCGAGAGTGGAGCCATTGGCGTCGACGGTCGTTGTTGCGTTTGTGGTGTCGAGATCTTTCTCTTTTCCCACTGACGTGATTTTTCCGTTGACGGCGATAACTGTGTTGGCGTCGAGAATCGGGTGAGCCAGATCGCCGCTGAGGATAAGACCGATGTTGCGGATTAGAAGTTTTGTGGTCGGCGTGGATTTCGTTGGTTCTTCATGAGCCATTGGAGATCTCCGGTCGCGCTCCCGTTTGTATACAAACAGGCGAGCGAGAGCAACCGAATTGTCCGGAAGAGAGCTAACAAAAACGGACGGTGACGTGCGGTGCGGGCGCAAAACTGCCGATCGCCGGGGAGGGGCCCGGCGGTGCGCTATTTGCAAGAACTATGTGGGTCGGGTTTGAGTTACGGGCGATTTTCCGCGGCTTCGAACGATTCGCTGAACGCGTGAATCGAGAGCGTATCGGTGCGGCGCTTGTCCCAATCGCGGACGGCGAGACCTTGCGATGCGAACAAGCTGCGGATGCGCGTCGAATCCCAGCGGAGAACGTCTTCGAGCACGGGAACGAGGACGCTCATGGCGTTGTCGCTGAGCACGGTACGCTTGGCGACGCGCGTGATGAATTCGTTCTCGGAAACGGCGATGGTTAGGCCGTCGCTTTGATTGACGTGCATCATCACGGGCAGATCGGAGCTGCCGTCGCCGACGTAGATGACGCAATCGGGGCTGAGATGGAGTTTCGAGCGCTGTTCTTCGAGGACGGCGACCTTGCCCCATCCGGCCGATGCGCGAACGATGGATTGGACCTCGCCGGTTGAGTCGTCGTATACAAATTTAGTGCCAAAAATGCGTTCGGGCGGAACAATTCCTTCAAGAGCCGACTGAACGATTTCCTGCGGCGCGGCCGAGATAACGCAAAAGTGAAACTTGTAGCCGTCGCCGAGGTTGTCGAGCAGGCGGGCGAATAGGCCTACATTTTGCTTCAGACGGACGAGCTTGCCCGCGGCAATCAGATCGTCGCGGCGAACCTTGCGAAAATCAGGGTCGTGAAGGATCAGATAGGCGAGTTCCGCGCCTTGCTGAACCAGGTGGATTTGAGAGAGGCCGGCAACCTTTTTGTCGAAACCCGACGCGCCTATA
>Ga0302179_10000736_pt1 | contig 20836 bp, 16 predicted proteins | sample I_Palsa_E3_1_FD_198788 | JGI IMG/M metagenome (GOLD analysis project Ga0302179, IMG submission 198788) | Peat permafrost microbial communities from Stordalen Mire near Abisko, Sweden - I_Palsa_E3_1 | ecosystem: Environmental > Terrestrial > Soil > Palsa > Peat permafrost | place: Sweden...
GGAGGCGATGAAGATCCAGGCGATGAAGCCGACGAGGCCAGCCCAAGCCCGGCGCTGCGATTCTTTTGCGACAGCTGGACTCCATCCTCGGCGTGCACTGTCTTCAGTATCTGCTCTCCCACGAAGTTGAGCGTCACCTTGCCCGCGACGCCATGGGCAGGCTGCGCTCCCAGAGAATCGAGTTGGACATTGCCCGTTAGGATGGCCGCGGTGAGCAGATTACGGGTGCCGGTGAGGAAAAGCTCGGCGCGATCGGACCGCTCATGCGTTTCCGAAGCAGGCGTTGTCAAGTTGGTCGCCAAATCGGGCGTCGAGCCGGACGCCTTCGGGTTAGAGGGCTTCGAGTTCGAGGATGACTGGCCGTGAATCACGCTCTCCACATCGCCCTCGGCAAGGATACGTTCGACCGTGTTATCCGGACGCAGAAAGAAAGTCGCCTGCTCAGACTGCATCTCCTGCCGGGCCCGGGTCATGTGCACTTTGGTGAGAAATACCTGATGGGGCTGCTTGGTAATCACCCCATGATTCGCATTCAGGTGAACCGGCTGCGGCCGGTTGACCGTCATATCGACTGCTGACAGCAAATCCATCGTCCCGGTCTTCGCGACATAGTTAATGCCTACCGCTGAACCGAAGGCCTGCGAAGTCCGAAACACCACTTTTCCGCTGGCAGACGCGTCTCCCGTATTTTTATTGAAGATGAGGCCGTTGGTTTCAAGATGAATCGGCTCTTTCATCTCCGCCGGAGGCGACTGGTCCGCATGCTTAATGCCTTCGGGATTCGATTCCAGATCGATCAGCACCTTGCCCTTCGCGTTCACGTTGCCTGACCCGGGATCGAGTTCGAAATCGTCGCCCGTGATCTGGTCGAAGCGGCTGGCGTCCCTGCCATAAATGACAATCTTGACGTTGTGCAAGTCCGCGCGCGCGCCTTCTTTGAACTGAACCGCTTTCGAGGCGCTGACCTTGAACAAAGTGCGGCCATCGACCGACTTTGAAATCGAAAAGCCCTCCGCCGTTTGCTGGATGTCCAGGCCAAGTTTCGCCGGAATTGCATGAACCGCCTTGCGCAAGCTCCATTGCGCGTAGAAATACATTCCCCCGACGGTAGCAACCATCACTATGGCGCCCAAAGCGAACCAGCGGCGCAAGCGTGTAATCTGAGGGGCCATCTTCAGTAAGTGTAACGCCTAGGCCGCGGCGGACAGCCTGCTGCAACCAAGTTTTCCTATGAGAGCATCGCTTTAGATACCGCGGATGGGGGGAAGAGCAGGCGGAGTGTACCAAAAAGTCGACCATGGTTGCGATACACTTTTCCGAGGCATTTCTCCGTGCTATGAGCGCTCTTTCGCCACGCACCATCTTTCACGTTGATATGGACGCGTTTTTCGTGTCGGTCGAGGAGTTGTACGACCCATCGCTGAAAGGCAAAGCAGTGGTCGTCGGCGGACAGCGCGATGAACGCGGCGTGGTCTCCGCCGCCTCTTACGCAGCAAGAAAGTTCGGCGTGCATTCAGCCATGCCGCTGCGCACAGCAGCAAAGCTTTGTCCGCAAGCGATTTTTGTGAATGGCCATCCCGAGCGCTATCGCGAGTATTCGCACAAGGTGCACGAAGTCCTCGGACATTTTTCGCCGCTGGTCGAGATGGCTTCGGTGGACGAGGCCTATCTCGACATGACCGGAACCGAGCGTCTGCACGGGCGACCGCTGCGTTCGGCTCACCAGCTTCACGCCGCAATGAAATCCGCCACTCAACTGAACTGTTCGATTGGGATCGGAACGTCGCGGCTGGTGGCCAAGGTTTCCTCCGCCAAAGCCAAGCCGAACGGCGTGCTCTGGGTTTTGCCGGGAGAAGAGGCAAAATTTCTGGCTCCGCTGGCGGTCGGTGACATCCCCGGCGTCGGCAAGGTGATGGAGCAGAAGCTGCACACGATCGGCATCCAGAAGGTGGGCGACCTCGCATCCTTGGACGATCAAGATCTTGAAGACCGCTTCGGAAAATGGGGGCTGGCCCTCGCCGGTAAATCGCGGGGCGAAGATGCAGGCGGATGGTTCGACAACGCCGTTGGCGAGAGCGTCGATCCGAAGTCGATCAGTCACGAACACACCTTCGATCAGGACACGGCCGACGTCGAGCACTTGCAATCCACGCTGATGCGGTTAAGCGAGATGGTCGGACGGCGCCTGCGCGAGGGCGGATATTTCGCCCGCACCCTGCAGCTGAAACTGCGTTACAAGGATTTCACGACCATCACGCGGGCGCACTCGCTCGAGCAACCAACGCAGATGGATAACCAGATCTTCGGGCAGATTCGGCATTTATTTTTCGATAATTGGAGGCCGGGTGCGCCGGTTCGTTTGCTCGGAGTGCAGGCTTCAAATTTCGATTCGAGTTCCGGGCAGCTTGATCTGCTCGAGCCTTCGCAGCAGGCGCGCTGGCAAAAGGCATTGGCGGCTGCAGATCATCTGCGCGACAAGTTTGGTGAATCGGCGATTGGCCTAGCCCGAGGAATGAAGGGCGGATTCCGCGAGCGCACCCACGAAAATCCCGTAGGACTGCCCGGCAAGGGTGGTCATGCGGAGCAAAAAGAAGAGAAGCGGTGAAAGCGAAGCTACGAAATATATTCGCGAATGTAGTCGTCGCGGGAAGTGGCGAGCTGATGTGCATCGCCATCGAAAATGACATGCGCGTCACGCAGAATCAAAAAGCTCATCGGCACTTCGCAATACTGCCCCTTGGGTAGGGGGAGCATCTTGTTGGCTGTTTTATCGAAATAATGCGTTGCCATCGTGAACGCATCCTGGAGCCGGTGAGTGACCATGAGCGCGCTCGTTTTATACACGTCTCGCTGTTTCACGATCAGTTCGACGATGGTGTTCGAAGTCACAGGATCCAATCCTCCAGTGGGCGAGTCATAGAGCAGGACTTCGGGCTTCGTAATAATCGCGCGAGCGATCGCGACCCGACGCCTCATGCCTCCCGATAGTTCGGATGGATACATATCGTAGGTTCGCTCCAGCTCGACGAAACGCAAGGCCTCGCGCACCCGTCTTTCGATCTCCTCAGTGGAAATGTGCTCCTCCATCAACCGAAAAGCGACGTTCTCATCAACCTTGAGAGAATCAAAGAGCGCGCTTTCCTGGAACACGATGCCAACGCGGCGCCGCAGTTCGTACAGTTGCTGTTCCGACATGCTGGTAATTTCGTCTCCCAGCACGAAGATGCGGCCGCTATCAGGCCGAATCAGGCCGATGGCGAGCTTCAGCAGCGTGCTTTTTCCCGATCCCGCAACTCCGAAGAGCGCCTTCGTTTCCCCGTGAGGAAGTTGAAATGAAATGCGGTCGAGTACAACTTTTTCATCGAACGCAATCGAAACATTGTCGAACTCAATGGCATAATCCGGGGGTTTAGCCAATGCGACTGCGGTGTTTTCGCTGGGTAGAGTCGGAACTGGCATCACTCACCTGTAACCAAAGATCGCGAAGATCAGTTTGGTGACGAAGAAGTCGACGATCAGAATCAATACCGATGCCGCAACCACGGCCTGGGTCGTCGAGCGGCCGACTCCTTGAGTCCCGCCGCGGGTTGATATTCCGTAGTAGCAGCCGATGGTCGAGATGATAAACCCGAACAGAACGGGTTTAATCAGGCCGGTGAAGACGTCGCGGAATACGAGAATCTGCCAGACCGAGGTCCAATACTGCTGCGTGTCGAGGCCGAAGATAAGATGCGCGACGCCGTAACCGCCGATCAGCCCAAGCAGGTCGGCGATGATGGTTAAAAAAAACAGCATGAATGCCGTCGCGCCGACGCGTGGCGTAATCAGCTTCTTGGTGGGATCGGTGCCGAGGGCTCGCATGGCATCGATCTGTTCGGTCACGATCATCGAGCCAAGTTCGCTTGCCATGCCCGAGGCGTTTCGCCCCGCGACCATAAGTCCGGTAATGAGCGGCCCGAGTTCGGTCACCATGCCGAGCGACACGAGTTGTCCGATGAGGGTAATTCCGCCGAAGCGTTGCAGCGTGCTGGCGGCGTTAAGCGCCAATAGCGCGCCAACGGAGAGCCCCGTCAGAACAACAATGGGCAGCGAACCGAACCCGATCAGGTCTGCCTGTTGCAGCATGTCGCCCATGTACAGGGGACGACGAAAGAAATTCGCGAGCGATTGCACCGCCAGCAGCGTGTATTCCTGAACCGCAAGCGCGAAATCCTTGGCAATCTCTATAGGCGAGATAAGTTCGAGTTCTAACGCCATGTCTGGTCGCGGAAGGTCTGTCCAAGGAACTATAGCAGAGCCGAAAAGAGCGGCAAAACGATTCCATCTGCGGCGACATCAACCGGCGAATCCCGGATCCCGCGGATTCAGTTACCCAGTTCTTCCAGCATGGCTGTCATCTCGGACTGGGCGTGTGCGTTGCCCGTGCGGCTTGCGGAGACGATACCATCTGCCAGCCATCGTTTGGCTTCGTCGACACGGCTCGCGTTTGCCAGCGCCTGCGCAGCCATAAAATAGGCGGCAGTATAATCCGGATTTTTGTCAATCAGCGTCTTGAATTCCTGCAGCGCCTGTTCGATTTGTCCGGTCTTCGAGTACTCCATTGCGAGCCCATAGCGCGCAAAGGCGTCCTCCGGATTCCCGCTAAGAATTTCGCTTAACATCGCAATGCGATCCATCGTTTAGATCTCCGGAGTCAGGTCTCAGATCCCCAGTCGAGCACTGAAACAAAGATTGATATCTTTCCATTCATATTACGGCATTCCTGTCACGCCCCGCGTTACAATGGCTGTTCTCGAAGGAGCCAAGTTGGCTTGTCCATTCTTTGTCCCGCGTAAAATCGTGAACGACGGTTCATGGCCGCATCCCTCGCGCCTCCCGCTCGGAGCGGGATGGACGGGCGACTGTCGCGCCACAGGGAATGAAGTAGCGGCCTCCGATCACGACCTGCGGGAGTTCTGCAATTTTGGGTATGCAACCGACTGTCCGCATCTGCCCCGACACCGCGATTGGGATGCGATTCGGTTTTCGATTGCCCGTTCCCGCCACGACCAGGTCACAATCTGTTTTGTCTGCGAGTTCGGCCACGCTCCCGTCGACCATGGACACTTGACCTTCGACCTGAGGAGCGAGGCATGGGTCAATCCCTCTCCTGACCAGCGTGTGCTCACTCTTGCTACTAGTTATCTCGAGGTTTACCGCGCTCGGCAAAGCGCTATTGTTATCGATCAGGTGTGAAGCGGTGGCCTATGGACGAGCGGCCGAAGACCCAGGATGATAAAGCAACACGCCCGCGGCCGGTGCGCGAATCGATCTCCGAGATGACCGAGATCGTTTTGCCGAACGATGCCAATCCGTTGAACGCGCTTCTGGGCGGACGCCTCATGCACTGGATCGATCTGGCCGGCGCCATGGCAGCCCATCGCCACTCGCGCAGCTACGTGGTGACGGCCTCCATTGATCACATGGACTTTCTCGTGCCGGTTCGGGTCGGCGATTTTGTGATCCTGCGCTCGTCGGTCAATCGTGTCTTCCATACTTCGATGGAAGTTGGGGTGAAGGCTTGGGTGGAGAATTATCGCGCCGAAGAAAGCCGGCACGTCAGTTCCGCATATCTGACCTTTGTTGCCGTTGATGCTGCGGGAAACCGCATACCTGTTCCGCCCATCGTCCCCGAGACAGAAGACGAGAAGCGCCGTTATGAAGGCGCGGCCCGCCGGCGTGCGATGCGCCGTGCGGAATCGGCGCGCAGAAGCAAGGTTCGGACTTAGATGCATCGATAACTAAGCCAACGCGAAATCGGGGTCCCTGTATCTCGATGTGGTGCTAAACTGACGGGTCTCCAAGATGAGACGCGTCGATCAATCCGAGCTCTGCTTATGGACGCACTCCTAGTTCATCGCCTTCATTTTGGCTTTACCGTGACCTTTCACTATCTCTTTCCGCAGCTCACGATGGGCCTCGCATTGCTGATTGTCGTGCTCAAGACGATCGCACTTCGACGAAACGACCCTCTATACAGCGAGTCAGCCCGCTTCTGGGGAAGGATTTTCGGCATTAATTTCGTATTAGGTGTTGTAACTGGCATCCCGATGGAATTTCAGTTCGGCACTAACTGGTCGGCGTTTTCACGTTTCGCGGGGGGCGTCATCGGACAAACTCTTGCCATGGAGGGCATGTTTGCTTTCTTTCTTGAATCAGCGTTCATCGGATTATTTCTGTTCGGAGAGAAGCGCCTTAGCCCGAAAGCGCACTGGTGGTCGGCGGTAGGAGTTTTTGTGGGCTCCTGGTTGTCGGGTTATTTCATCATTGTCACTGATGCTTTTATGCAAAATCCCGTCGGATACTACCAGGCGGATGACGGCAGTCTGCAGCTAGGGAGCTTCTGGAGGTTTGTCCTGAATCCCTGGGCGGGTTGGCAATACGCGCACAACATGTGCGGAGCGGCAATCACTGGCGCGTTCGTCATGGCAGCCGTGGGCGCGTTCTATTTGCTCTCCGACAAGTGGACTGCGCATGCACGGGTTTTCGTCAAAACTGGAGTGATTGCCGGTTGCACATTCAGCGTGCTGCAGCTTTTCCCCACCGGCGACGGGCAAGGCAAAATGGTCACCGACCGGCAACCCGTGACTCTGGCGGCAATGGAGGGATTGTTTCACAGCCGGCCAGATGCGCCGCTCGTGATCATTGGTCAACCTGACGAGCAGGCAAGCAAGATTGATAACCCCATCGTCGTTCCAGGAATGTTGAGCATGCTGACTTATCGACGCTGGACTGCTCACGTCCGAGGACTGGACTCGTTTCCCAAAGAAGACTGGCCAGACAATATTGGGTTGCTGTATTACTCCTACCACATCATGGTTGGCCTGGGGACGCTCTTCATAGCGATCATGGCTGTTTCCGTACTTTTGCTGTGGCGTGGCAAACTCTTTGATGCCCGCTGGATGCTGTGGATATTGATGCTCGGAATGCCATTTCCTTACATCGCTAATACCGCCGGATGGATGACCGCTGAACTTGGCCGCCAGCCCTGGGTGGTCTATGGACTGATGCGCACCGCGGATGGTTATTCCAAATTTGTTTCCGCTGGGAATGGCATATTTACCCTCTTGGGATTCATGGGCCTTTACATGGTGCTCGGCATTCTCGGACTGTTCCTGATCTGGCGGGAAATCGATCGTGGTCCCGTGGTCGAGCCTCTCTCGAATCTGCAGGCCGCTCGGGAGGTAGGGTAATATGGCGAGCCTTTGGTTCTGGATTGTTGCCATCATAGTCGCGACTTATGTCGTGCTCGATGGTTTCGATCTTGGCGCGGGCGCGATTTATCTGATTGCGGCGAGGACCGATGAGGAACGCCGCCGCGTGCTGCGTGCCATCGGTCCGGTATGGGACGGCAACGAAGTGTGGCTGCTGGCGGCTGGCGGTACGCTCTACTTCGCTTTTCCTCGGCTCTATGCTTCGAGCTTCAGCGGGTTCTATCTTCCCCTTATGACAGTTCTGTGGCTCCTTATTCTGCGGGCCATTGGAATCGACTTCCGTATTCACCTCGAAAATCGGGTTTGGCAGGCTTTCTTCGACGTGGTCTTCAGTGGCTCGAGCATCTTGCTGGCTGTATTTTTCGGAGCCGCGCTCGGCAACGTGGTGCGCGGAGTTCCATTGGATGCAAGCGGGTATTTCTTTGAGCCCCTCTGGACCAACTTCAAACTCGGTCCACGAACTGGAATCCTGGATTGGTACACCATACTTATCGGCGGGATGGCGCTCGTGACTTTGACGGCGCACGGTTCATACTATGTTGCTCTGAAGACGGACGAAGACCTGGGGCGTCGTGCCCGCGGCATCGCCTTACTGTGCTGGCCGCTGCAATTTTTTCTGACCTTTAGCGCCCTGGTTGCGACTTATTTCATTCGCCCTGAAATTATGGCGAACTATGGAAAGCACGCAGTCGGACTCCTGGTTCCGGTCGTCGTTGCTGCCAGCCTCGGTGTGATGCTTTGGGCCAATCCCAAGGGCAAAGAGAAGCTTGCCTTCATTGCCTCCAGTTTGTACATCACCTTCCTGCTGATGGGCGCGGCATTCGCGCTTTATCCCGTCGTGCTGCCGGCCCGCGACCACCAATACGACCTCACCATTTTTAATACCGCTGCCGCTTATCATGGTTTGACCGTCGGGTTGGTTTGGTGGACGTTTAGTGCCGTGCTGGCGGTCGGATATCTTGTTTTCGTCTACCGCATGTTTCGGGGCAAGGTGCAGATGGATGAAGGACACTACTAGCAATTGGAGATTTCAGAGGTCAGGTCACACAAGTGTAAGGTTTTTGGGTTTATCGGCGCTGCGCTCGAGAGGCTTACCCCTGCAATCTGATCTCCGCAATCCCGATCTCTGACCTCCTGCAATTCCGACCTCACGCGAGATCACCGGCTCCGCTTCCTCCCGTATAATCAATAGATGGGCGCTCACTCGCATCCCGGTCAGCAACCGCCGACACCGCAACCTCTACCTGGCGTCAACGCCATCATCGCTGTCGGATCGGGCAAGGGCGGCGTCGGCAAGACGACGCTGTCGGTCAATCTGGCTATCGCCTTGAGCAAGATGGGCTATAAAGTCGGATTGCTTGATGGCGACGTTTACGGGCCGAACGTTCCACTCATGCTTGGGACCAACGAGCAACCCAAAGTGATGGGCGAAAACCACATCGCGCCTGTCAAATCGCACGGGCTCAAAGTCATCTCTGTCGGCTTCCTTAATCCTGGAGACAAACCGCTCATTTGGCGCGGTCCAATGTTGCATTCGATCATCAAGCAATTTCTCGGCTCCGTGGAGTGGGGAGAGCTCGACTATCTGATCATTGATCTTCCTCCAGGAACTGGCGACGTTGCGCTTTCGCTGATTCAGACGGTGCCGTTGACCGGCGCTATCGTGGTTTCTACTCCTTCGGATGTTTCGCTGCAGGATGCTCGCAAGGCGATCGAGATGTTTCGCCAGATGAAGGTCGATATCGTCGGCATGGTCGAGAATATGAGTTACTTCGTCTGTCCACACTGCCAGCACGAGATCGACATCTTTTCGCGCGGCGGGGCGGAAAAGACCGCGAAACAATTCGGCATCGCATTTCTCGGAAATGTCGAACTTGATCCGGAGATTCGTAAATCGGGCGATGGCGGCTCGCCAACTGTGTTACAGGGCGAGAATTCATCGCATGCAAAGTCGCTATTCGCATTTGCACACAATGTTGTGTCGCGGGTTGACGAAATCAAGGCCGGCAGCTCGGAAAGCGTCATCCAGATTCAATAGAAGGCCGATGATAGATCGGCTGTCTAGCGTTTGAATCGTGCCAGCCGGTACAGCGGGTCTGCGGTTTCGTCTCCGAGCACGAGTTTGGATACCATCTCTCCGAGAGCCGGACCATGTTTGAATCCATGGCCTGAGCCGCCTCCAACAATCCACACATTTGCGTTGGCAGGATGGCGATCGATAATGAAATTGTTATCGGTAGTATTTTCGTATTGGCAGACGCGCGTTTCAAGAACGGGCGCATCTTTCATTCCCGGGAAACGGTGAGCGAGATAATGACGAACCTGAGCCAGACTTTCCCCACTCACCAGGCGCTCGCCTGAAGTTGGATCGAACTTGGGGCCGCGCGTGTCGTCTGCCAGTTTGAAGCCTCGAGCCTGATTGCCCGGGATTCCGTACATGAAGTGGCCGCTGTGGTCGCCCCAAACCGGGAGGTTGCCTTCGTTGTAACTGGGATTGCCCGCAGGAGTGCCGAAGAAAAATACTTCCTGCTTCGTCGAAATAAAATGTGGACCGACCGATTGCGGGAACAATTTCCCGAGCCACGGCCCACAGGCAAACACGTATTGATCGGCGGTTACGGTTGATCCGTCGGATAACTGCAATAATTTCCAATCGTTTCTGTCGAGATCATTGCTTTCCAGATTTCTTTCCGCTACCCCGGCTTGGCGATATTCTCCGCCTTCGGCCACGAAATGATCGACTACTGCCTGGGCCGAGGCGCGGGCCAGAAGATATCCACTTCGTGATTCGAAGATCCCCCACTTCACATTTTCGAAATTGATTTGCGGCCAGCGGATTGATAGCTGGTTTACTGTCAGCTGCTCGAATTTGATTCCAGCGTCCTTCAGGCAGGGTAGCGATGCTCGCTCGTAGGCGTCGTCCGCTTCCGCCATCCAGAGCACCCCGATAGGAAAGAAGAATTTTTGCTTCCATTCGGCTTCGTGTTGCTTCCAGAGATCGAATGCTCGGGCGGCTAATTTCGTATAGGACTTTCCAGGTCCGTAGGCTCCGCGGATGATTCGCGTTTCCCCTCCTGAGGATGACCGTGAATTTCCCGGGCCCCAGGCATCGAGGAGTGTGACTCGCGCTCCGGCGCGAAGAAAATAGAGAGCGGTCCATCCCCCGAAGGCGCCTGCTCCGATAACAGCGACGTGAGGCTTGCTCATGCTCGCGCAGTATATCTCTATGTCCTTTGGTTTTGACTCCGGTCTATTACTGGATGGTTAAGTGGGCGCGATTTACGAGTTCGAAGTACTAAACATGATCGCGGTTGTGATCGGAGAGATGGAGGGGGCCGATCTCAGTGCGACTTCTCTTTCTTCAGTTTCCACCCGTTTTCGAGCGGTGGCGCCCGCCGGCGTAAGGACTCGGAGCTCAGCCTGATCTTTTCCGGTCAGTTTCATCTTTAAATCTGTCGTAGGGGGTGTAGCCGAATTTTTCCCGAAGTGTCCTACCCTGTACTACCCCGTATTCCTTGACACCCTCTCCCCTACTCCCTAGAATTCCATCAGAGCGTGGTGGAATCTTAATCTAAGCCACTGCATCTAAAGTATTTAATGGGGCGGTCCTCTGCCCTCCTTCGGGGAAATATGCCAGCAGGGCCAGCGGGTGGACGGGAACGCGAAATCTTAACCGCCATCGTTGAGACGTTTATAGCCAGCGGGGAGCCGGTGGGATCGCGGACGCTCGCTCGATCGAGCCGCGAGGGGTTGAGTGCGGCTACGATTCGGAATGTGATGGCTGATCTGGCGGATGCGGGATTTCTGGAGCAGCCTCACGCTTCGGCGGGACGCGTTCCGACGGCTGAGGCTTACCGTTATTACGTCGAGCAGCTTAGTGGAGAGGCTCATCTCTCGCGTGAGAACCAGAGCATTATTTCTGACAGCTTGACGGGCGTTACCGATGTGCAGGAGTTCATGGAACGAACTTCGCATGTGCTCTCGCTGATCTCGCACAGCGTTGGCGTCACTGTGGCTACTACTGGTCCGCAGAATGCCTTGGAGCATGTTTACTTTTCCCGGCTCAGCGATCAGAAGGTGCTGGCCGTGGTGGTGACGCGGTCAGGAGTGGTGCGCGATCGCGTTTTGCGACTGGATATCCAGCAGGCTGATCTGGATCTCGCGGCGCGTTATATCAATGAGAATTTTCGCGGCTGGACCATGGGGGATATGCGGGCCGAGCTGGCTCGGCGGCTGGAACAGGAGCGGAGCGAGTACGACCGGCTGATGAAATCTATTGAGCAGCTTTATCAGCAAGGGGCGCTGGCTTCGAGCGAAGATACGCAGGCAGTGTTTGTTGAAGGCGCGGCCAACCTGGTTACGCATCATGCGGGGCAGGTGGATCGCAATCGGCTGCAGGATATGCTGCGGACGCTCGAGGAAAAAGAAAAGGTGGTGAAGCTGCTTGGGGCTTATCTCGACACCCGGCAGGAAGCGGTACGCGTCGTGATTGGACTGGATGAGGCTTTACCGGCATCCAATCTGCAGAATTTTGTGCTGATTGGGGCGCCGGCCCGGTTTGGCGGGGAAGTAATGGGATCGCTCGCGGTGATTGGGCCTACGCGACTGGACTATCAGCACACCATGTCGGCGGTCTCGTACATCGCGCGGCTGTTTGACAAACTTTTGAATGAATCGGAGTAATGAAGTCGTATGCGTAAAGGAAATGGAAAGACGAATCTTGATCTGGATCACGAGTTGCCTCCCGCAGAGGGTGCCGAGGGGAATGCTGCTGTGTCCGCGCCGGGCGGGACGGTCGAGGCCGGCACGATCTCGGAAACTGACAAACTAAAGGCGGAGCGCGACGCGCTGCTCGATCGGCTGGCTCGTCTGCAGGCGGAGTTTGATAATGCGCGAAAGCGCGCGGTGCGCGAACAGCAGGATTTCCGCGAATTTGCGGCGGCCGATGTTATCAAGACTTTCTTGCCGATCCTTGACAGTTTTGAGCTTGCTTTGAAGGCTTATGCGGATTCCAGCGATTTTCGCAGCGGCATCGAGTTGATCTATCGGCAATTTCAGGATGCGCTGCAGAAAATCGGAGTTGTGCCGATTGCTGCCCTGGGGCAGCCGTTTGATCCGCGGATTCATGAGGCGATCGAGATGGTGGACACGTCCGAGGTCCCGGATCACCAGGTCCTCGACGAGCTGCAGCGCGGGTATAAATATAAAGACCGCTTGCTGCGTCCCGCCATGGTGCGGGTCGCTCGCAACAGCCGCGCATAATAAAATCAAATTTAATTAGTTTGAAGTGGGGGAGTTCTGGCCGCCAATACAAAACGCGATTTTTATGAGGTGCTGGGTGTCACTCGCACTGCCACGGAAGTCGAAATAAAGAGCGCCTATCGCAAGCTTGCGATGACGTACCATCCTGACCGAAATCCCAATAATCCTGAGGCGGAAGATAAGTTCAAGGAGATCACCGAGGCTTACGCGATTCTGGCCGACGGTGAGAAGCGATCTTTGTATGACCGCTTTGGACACGCCGGGCTTGGCGGTGCGAGCGGTGGCGCGGCGGGATTCGATCCCGCAATCTTCCAGGATTTCGGCGATATCTTTGGCGACATTTTTGGATTTGGCGACATGTTCGGGCAGGGCGGGCGACGGCGCAGTCGAGCCCAGCGCGGAGCCGATCTGCGCGAAGACCTGCATCTGGAATTTGAGGAGGCGGTTTTTGGCACAGAGAAACACGTGAGTGTTCGGCGGCACGAGACCTGCGATGCCTGTCGTGGCACGGGAGCTGCACCGGGAAAGGCTCCGGTGGGCTGCCGATCTTGCAATGGACGCGGACAGGTGCGGTATCAGCAGGGATTTTTCAGCATTGCTCGGACCTGCCCTACTTGTCAGGGTTCGGGGACGGTGATTACCGATCCGTGCGGCAAGTGCAAGGGTGAAGGGCGGTCGCTGCGCGAGCGGGTGGTGGAAGCCAAGGTGCCTGCGGGGGTCGAGGATGGCACGCGAATTCGGTTCAGCGGGCTGGGTGAGTCGGGAGCGTTCGGGGGGCCGGGCGGCGATTTGTATATTGTGCTGCACGTCAAGGAGCACGCATTTTTCGAGCGCGAGGGGAATGATCTGCATTGCGTGGTTCCGATATCGTTTGCGCAGGCTGCACTCGGCACGGAGATTACGGTTCCTACGCTTGACGGTGAACACCGCTTGAGAGTTCCTGAAGGGACGCAGTCCGGAACGCCGTTTCGCATCCGTAACAAAGGTGTGCCGGTGCTGAATGGACATGGCAAGGGTGATCTTTATGTTGAGGTTCGAATCCAGACACCCTCGAAGTTGAATAAGCGTCAACGCGACCTATTGGCGGAACTCGGGGAGTTGTCTCCCGTGGAAAACAAACCGCAGAATCGGACATTGTTCGGGCGGGTTAAGGACATGTTCGTTTAGGCGGCCTTAGGAAAGTTCCGAGCTCCGGAAATCTTGGTTTGCCCCCCACACTCCTTGTCGCAGTAATTCAATCGAGCGAGCCTTTTACTGAGAACGGGGAACTGTTGCATGACGCGACGCCGCTGGCTTGCCGACGAGGTGAACGGAAATACGGCGGCTTTGGTTGGCGATCACGCGGCGCACCTGGCTCGCGTACTTCGTGCTGATATCGGCCAGGAATTCGATGTTGCTACCGGGACTGGCGTAAGGCGTGGGACCGTTACTTCGATCTCCGATGATCGCGTCGAGTTCGCGCTTGGAGAAACGCGCGCAATAAAACCAGCTCCGCTGGTCATTCTGGCCCTCGCCATCTTCAAGTTTGACCGCATGGAATGGGCGCTCGAGAAATGCACGGAGATTGGTGTCGCGCGTATCGTTCCTGTCATCGCCCGCCGAACCGATGCCCACCTCGCAGCGGCCGCTCTCAAGCGGCACGAGCGCTGGCAACGGATTGTCCGTCAGGCGGCCGAACAGTCTCGGCGATCGGCTGCTCCCGAGCTTACCCTTCCCGTCAGGCTGAAAGATCTTGCTGACATGCTGTCCTCCAACGGGCTGACTCGCGTCGTTCTCGCTGAGTCGGAGGAAGACACTCGGCTGGGAGATATTCTGCAATCGCCGTCGAACGAGGTCGCGCTTGCCGTGGGGCCCGAGGGCGGATGGGCCAGCGAGGAACTGGCTTGGTTTCGCGAATCGGGATGGGTCGCTGCCTCGCTCGGCGACCGCATTCTTCGAGCCGAGACTGCGGCGATTGTCGCTGCTGCCCTTGCCTTTGAGGCGCTCGGCTGATCCGAGCCTCATCTTTTTTGCACGGGCACTTCGATCAGGATGACAGTGCTGATCAAGCGTGAGCTTCTGGGCCGAGTCTTCCACAAGCGCCTCTGATATTCTCCGTCTAGTGACCTTCAGTGACTTCGAACTTGAATAGTGCCGTCTTGCCTGGGACTAAGATCCTTCCCGACGAACATCAGCAGCGAGCTATCGAACACGTTGCGGGGCCGATGCTGGTGATCGCCGGCGCCGGCACGGGCAAGACGACTGTTCTTACGCAGCGGGTGGCTAATCTGATTCGCGAAGGTCATGCGCGTCCCGATGAAATTCTGGCGCTTACTTATACGGATAATTCTGCGGCTGAGATGATGGCGCGGGTCCGCAAAGAACTTAAGGGGACCGCTCTCGAGGGGCTGCAGGCTTGCACATTTCACGCCTGGTGCAACGGGCTTCTGCAGCGGCGCGGCGCGGGTTTCGGCGTGCTTGACGACAAAGATCTCTGGGTATTTTTGCGACGACGAATTCGCGATCTGCGGCTTCGGCACTTTGTCCGGGCGGCTAATGTTGGACAGTTCCTCGATAGCCTGCTTGATTTCATGCGCCGTTGCCAGGACGAACTGATCGGGCCTTCGGAATATGCGCTCTATGTGGAGCGTATTGAACGGGGCGAAGTGCCGTTGCCGCGCGTCGCTCGCTCCAAAAAGCAGAACGAATTGGAGGCGACGGAAATTCTGGAGCGCTGCCGGGAAATTGCCCGCGTTTTCGCCACGGTTGAAGACACACTTCGAGCCAAGAATCTCGGGACCTTCGGGCACATGATCGTCAGAGCCTATCCGTTGCTGAAGCAGGATTCCGCTTTGCTCGACGAGGAACGGAAACGCACTCGCTTCTTGTTGGTGGATGAATTCCAGGATGCGAATTACGCCCAGGTCGAGATACTTTCTTTGCTCGCGGGTCCGACGGCGAATGTTTTTGCGGTTGGGGATCCGGATCAGGCGATCTACCAGTTTCGCGGCGCTTCGAGCGAGGCGTTCAGCCTGTTTCTGAAGAATTTTCCCTCTGCCAAGTTGATCGCTCTGGAAAAAAATCGGCGTTCGCTCTCGCCGATCTTGCGTTGCGCGTTCGGGCTTGTGAATGACAATCCGCCGGTCTTCGGAAAAACTCCTGGACAATCGGCCACAAGAATGTGCAACCAGGAAGCGAATTCGATTTCTTACAAGCGCGCTTGTCTCGAATCCGAGCGCGAGGAGGAGGATAGGCGTAAGGGAGAAGCTGCGGTCGCGTCGCTGGTGGAAATCGTCACCTGGCGGGATAAAGAAGTTGAGGCTGCCGATCTGGCGCGGCGGATTCTGAGGATCCGGAAGGACAAAAACAATAACAACAACAAAGAGCGCTGCCGGTGGAGCGATTTTGCCGTGCTCTATCGTCAGCACGGCCATCGCGATGAGCTGGTCCATGAATTTGCCGAGCGCGGCATTCCGTTTTCGATCGAAGGTCTGGACGTGCTCGATACGCCGGAAGTTCGCGACGTGGTGGCTTGTCTGACGGCCGCTGTTTCCCCCAACGATGCCGCGAGTCTGTTTCGCGTCGCGGCGATGCCGCAATTCAGCGTCGATCCGATCGAGTTGCGCGCAGCTATGAGGGCGGTGCGGCGGCAGGAGTTCGATCTTGGGACGGTGCTCGGAAGGCTCGCGCGCGGGTCTGCGGTGCTTGAAAGCGTAAAGAAGGTTCATTGCGAGATCGAGAAGGATGGCGTTCGCGCCTTTGATGCGGTCGATATCGTCATTCGTCATTTTGAGTTGCAGCGATCGGCGCTGGTGGTGGCGTTCTCGAAGTTTGTCGAAGCTTGGCAGACCAGACCGATTGCCGAAACTGGCAGCGCGGCTGAGTTTCTCGAGTATCTTGATTATTTTGTGCAGGCACGCGGCGCGATTCCGCTTCCGCGCAACGCTGACGATGCCGTGCAGCTACTGACGGCGCATGCCGCCAAGGGACTTGAGTTCCGGCATGTGGCGATTGTTCGTGGCTCCTCGGTGTCGTTCCCGACGGTCTATCGGGAGCCCTTGGTGGCATTTCCGCCGGAGCTGCGGCGATCTGACACGTCGTCCATTGGCGACAAAACGTTGCATGAAGAGGAAGAGCGGCGTCTTTTTTACGTCGCTATGACTCGCGCCAAAGACACGCTTGCGATTTATGCCAACCAGGGAAAGGGCAACAAGGATCCGAGGCCGACGAAGTTTCTGCGGGAGTTCATGGTCAATCCGGTTTACACGAAGTTCTGGTCCACGCGCCCGGCGGCGGCGGTGCAGGATGCATTGTTTGCCGACGAGGAAGAAAAAATTGCTTTGCAGCAATCGAATGTGGCCGCGTGGTTGCTTATGCCCCCGTCGACAAGTTTTGTTACCGGGTTGAGCGCTTCGGCGATTGAAATTTATGAGGAGTGTCCACTGCGTTTCAAACTTGAAAGGGAGTGGAATTTGCCGCGCGAGGTTTCCGCATCGCTGCACTACGGAGCTGCGATGCATGGCGTGCTCAGAACCTTTTACGATGCACGGCGCTTTCAACGGGAGATCAGCGACGACGAGTTGCTGGAGCAGTTCCGGTCTGCGCTGGCTGGGGCGGGCATCGCGGATCGATACCAGTATGAACTTTATCTGCGGCAGGGAATTGAGCAGTTGCGGCAGTTCTTTGAGTGTGCTCGTAACGCTCCCGCCGAGGTGGTCGATACCGAGTGCAGATTTGAGTTGCAAGTCGCCTCGGCGAAGGTGGCTGGGCGCGTGGATCGCGTCGATCGTACCGGTATTGGGACGGTGGCCATCGTGGACTACAAGACCGGGAAGCCGCGGTCTCAGGAAGATGCGGATGAGAGCCTGCAACTCTCGTTGTACGCGCTTGCGGCTCGTGAGGTTTGGGGGAAGCAGGCGGACCGGCTGATCTTCTATAACCTCGAAAACAATACTCCCATCCTTACGACGCGCAACGATGCTGAACTGGAAGAAGCAAAACTCCGCGTACAGAAGGCGGCTGATGGAATTGCGCTGGGGAAGTTTGCGGCCAAGCCCGGATATCAGTGTGCTTTTTGTCCCTACCGCAATCTTTGTCCGGCGACGGAGAAGGTGGTCGTGGCGCCGCTGAAAAAAACGGCGTCTCGGGTCAACTGATTTCGAGGGGAATCTGAAAGTGCCATAAAAAACTTTGGGGACGCTGATTCGCGTCCCCTTTGTTGTTGCCTGTTGCAGGTTCTTAGTGCTTTTTGCTGCTTTTCTTCTTTGCTTTCTTTTTGGTTGCCATGGATCTATTCTCCCTTTCCATTCTTCATGGAATTTCGCAACGATGTTTTGTTGCAACTAGTTGAATGTATAGAGTCAACGCAGAACGAAGTCAAGAGAAAAATGATCGAAACGGATGCATGCAATGGTGTACCAAAGTCACCTGGTGATTCGTGCGCGGAAAAAAATTGCATGCTGCTCGAAGAGTCGCCGGTCGTCAGTTGTTCGCCGCTCGGAAATCGCGAGCGACCATCGACCAAGAACCAACGACCATCTCTTTGCTCGGGCGGTCACGCGATTCCGTCCCGTCCTGGCGGGCAAAGCCCTGCTACCGCGCGAACCTCTTCCATGAGTGCCGCCATCTATAATGAAGACGATTTTGTTGAACGAATATTGGCAGAGGGAGCGTTCTTATGGCCGGTTCGAATGATGTTGTGATTATTGCGGGATGCCGAACGCCAATCGGAAAATTTCAGGGAAGCTTGAGTGACATGAGCGCGACGCAAATTGGAGCGGTCGTTGTGCGAGAGGCGGCGCAGCGCGGGAATCTGCGACCGGAGCAGGTGGATGAATGCATCATGGGCAATGTTGTCTCTGCTGGACTGGGGCAGAATCCGGCGCGACAGGCGGCGCTGTTTGGCGGGCTCGCACCTGAAGTGGGTGCCATGACGATCAATAAGGTGTGCGGCTCGGGATTGAAGGCGGTCGCGCTGGCGGCGCAAGCCATCGAAACCGGCAACAGTTCGATCGTTGTAGCAGGAGGCATGGAGTCGATGACCAACGCTCCTTATCTTTTGCCGAACGCCCGCAAAGGATATCGCCTGGGCAACGGACAGCTGATCGACTCCATGGTCCACGATGGGCTTTGGGATATTTATAACGACTATCACATGGGACTGACGGGCGAGAACGTCGCCGAGAAATATGGCATCACGCGCGAGGAGCAGGATGCGTTCGCAGTCGAGTCTCATCGCAGGGCGGTTAGCGCGCAGAAGGAATGCCGCTTCAAGGCGCAGATTGTTCCGGTTGAAATTCCTGCCACTAAGAAAGGGCAGAAAGGCGCGCCTCCGGTGATCTTCGATAAAGATGAAGGGCCGCGCGAAGATACTACCATCGAAGTATTGCGCGCACTCAAGCCGGCATTCAAGAAAGACGGGACGGTTACGGCGGGGAATGCTCCGGGAGTAAATGATGGAGCGGCGGCGCTGGTCGTGACCAGTGCTGCTCGGGCAAAAGAGCTGGGCGCAACTGCAATGGTCCGCGTTGTGGCGCAGGCGACAAGCGGCGTCGAGCCAAAGTGGGTCATGATGGCTCCGGTGGGTGCGGTGCAGAAGATCTGGCAGAAGACGGGATGGAAGAAAGATGATGTCGATCTTTACGAGCTGAATGAGGCGTTCTCCGTGCAGGCGCTCGGGGTGATCCGCGAACTGGGGCTTGATATGGATCGCGTCAACGTGAATGGCGGCGCGGTGGCGCTGGGGCATCCGATCGGAGCGAGCGGGGCGCGCGTGCTGGTTACTTTGATCTACGAGATGATCCGTCGCGATGTGCACCGCGGGATCGCGGCACTGTGTTTGGGCGGAGGGAATGCGGTGGCTATGGCGGTCGAACGGTAGACCTAATCCCCCGCTCTGACATCACTGACTTTCCCTCCGTGCTTTTCCTCCGCGCTTTCCCTCCGCCCCCCCGGCACTAACAGGAATAAAGTCGAAGGCCGGGGAATCCCGGCACCCACTTTTCGGTTTCGGAGGTAAGCGTCTCCTTAGTAGCACGGATCAGTAGCACGGACCGATCATGCGTTCAGTGACACTCTGGAAGAGGAGCGCTTTGTCGCATTCGGAACACTTTGGCGAAGGTTCTTGTCCGGACAGCACGGCTCACCCTAGTTCGCCGCGGCTCCCATCTCTGCTGCTACCGGTAGCGTAATCGTGAACACCGCCCCGCCCCCCGGCCCCGACGCGGCTTCGATGTTGCCTCCGTGTTCGCGCAGCACAGTTTTGCAGATGCTCAGGCCAAGGCCGGTGCCGCGGCCGGGGCGCTTCGTCGTGAAGAAGGGGTCGAAGATGTGGGCCAGGTTTTCCGAAGCGATGCCGGGGCCGTCGTCCTGAAAGACGATCCACACGTTATCGCGAGCATTGTCGCGGGCAGCGTCGTTGGTGCGTCCGATGCGCACCCGGATCGTGCCTTTTTCGCGGTTCTCGCGGATTGCCTGTTCTGCGTTCAATAGCAAGTTCAGAAAAACCTGCATCAGCTGATTGGGATCGGCGACGATGGCGGGGATCGCAGGCTCGGGCAGAAAGTCTACCGTGATGTTGCTTTTGCGCAGCGGATAGGCCTGCATCTGCACGGTGCGCTGCACCAGTTCGTTGAGGTTAACCTGACTGCGTCCGAGAGCCGGGGGCCGAGCGAAGTATTGCAGGTTCTGTACGATTTCGGCGGCTCGCCGCGCCTGTTGATGCAACACAGCGATTTGTTTGCGCGTGCCTTCGCTGGCATCTCCTTCTTGCAGCAGTTCCGAGAGACCCAGAATGCTGGTCAGCGGATTATTCAGCTCGTGAGCGAAGCCGCCGATCATCTGCCCCATGGCGGCCAGCCGTTCGCTCTGAATGATTTGTTGCTCCAGCTTTTTTTCCATCGTCACATCGCGGACGGAAATGATGACGCCCGCTGGCTTGCCTTCAGCATCAAGCAGGGGGCTTGCCATGCCCAACATCGTGCGCCAGGTACCGTCGCGATGACGGGATCCGTATTCGCACGAAGTCAGCTTGCTTTCGCCGGTCGCAACAGTGTGGAAGAGTTTGGCCAGTTCAGGAGAAGTGCTTTCAGCATCTCCAACGCTTTTACCCATGAGATCTTCGGGGCCATAGCCGAGCAACTCGGCGATTCGAGCACTCACGAATGTGTACTGGCCCTTCAGGTCGAGCACGAGAATCAGATCGGGGAAGCTCTCCAGCAAATGGCGGCGAAACTCTTCCTGCCCACGCAGTTGCTGTTCCAGCGTGCGCTGTTCGGTGACGTCCACGAGCGTGCCCTGGTAACGGACAATCTTGTCGCCTTCGAGAACGCCGGTTGACATAT
>Ga0302179_10000739_pt1 | contig 20812 bp, 16 predicted proteins | sample I_Palsa_E3_1_FD_198788 | JGI IMG/M metagenome (GOLD analysis project Ga0302179, IMG submission 198788) | Peat permafrost microbial communities from Stordalen Mire near Abisko, Sweden - I_Palsa_E3_1 | ecosystem: Environmental > Terrestrial > Soil > Palsa > Peat permafrost | place: Sweden...
TTACAGTCCCGGAGCTTCTGCGCGCCGCACAGCGACACCCTGCGCCTGGTGATGGGCCGGCCGGTGAACACCAGACCATCGTTCTGCCCCGCGTGGCGCGGTGGCGGAGGAGGCCATCGCATCACGCGGCTATGGTCAGCCGGCCGGATGGCTGCCGGTCACGCGGGGGCAGGATATTCGTCGAAGCAGTCGGGGTGCCTGGCGGTGGCGGGGTCGAGGGCGTTGAGCACCAGCTGGAAGACCACGGGGTCGTAGGTGAGGTCGCCGTGGTCGACGAGGTCAAAGGGGCAGTACCGCTGGACGTACTCGTTAGTGACGCCGGGCTCGTGGATGAACGAGGAACCGAGGGGGGTGACGACGGTTTCGTTGAGGGTCTCGATGATCGTGTAGTTGACGCCTGCCTGGGCGATGGGGCCGTAGTCGAGCTGCCGGATGACAGCGGAACCGGTTTCCTGGTCGGCGCAGGCCTGGCAGGCGTCGCCGATCAGGCTGCTGGCGCCGGGGAACAGGTCTGCCAGGAGCGTGAGGCCGTCCAGCGTGGTGCCGTGGGTGGTCGGTGACAGGCCGACGAGGTCGTGAACGTAGCGGGCTCCGTCGAGGATCTTCGCGTAGTACTCGGCGAGAATGCCGCCCTGAGAGTGCCCGATCAGGTTGACCTGGCTTGCGCCGGTCTCGGCCAGAACATGTTGCACGTAGCTGGCGAGGGTCTGTGCAGACGCTGGTACCGGGCCGATGGACTGGATCAGCTGGCTGGAGGGTGCCCCGTAGTCGAAGGTGAAGACGCAGTATCCGGCGTTGGCCAGCGTGGGCGCGAGGCCGCCGAAGTCGTCCACGGCGTTGCCGAAGGTGCCGTTGACCAGGACGACGGGGATCGGATGAGCCGTGCCGTGGCAGCCGGGGACGTTGGCTCCGGCCGGGGCCGCCGCAGGGTCGGGGATCGCGTCAGCGATGCCAGTCGCGAGGCTCGGCGTGACCGGGTAGGCGGGCGAGGCGTCTGCCGTTGCCGCCGGCAGCGCGGCGATGAGAGCGATTGCCAGCACGCCACCGGCTACGGCGAGAGGACGGGGCTTCGCCACGAGTTCGACCTCCTATGGCTGTGACCAGCGTCACAGCCGCCGTGCCGTTGCGCACAGTATGGACGGCATTTGAGAGGCCGGCAATATGCCGTTTCCGCCAGAACGCCTTTGTGTCCCGTGCCGGGCAGACACCAGATCCGCGCCGATGCCCGGCCCGGCGCCGGGGACCATCGGCTGCGTGAGCGTGGCGCTGCCCCGGCACGGACGCGGGACCGGCACGGCCCGGTTACCCGGGCCTCGCAGATCCTCATCCAGGCGGGGCACCCAGCCCGCCGCACCGGCTGGACCGCGAGACCTTCTACCGCCGCGCGGCTACCAGCCCTGGCGGCGATACGCCATGTTCCACCCCGCCTAGCGACCCGCAACCGCTGATAATCGCATATGGCGCTCAGGTGCGGCACGATATGCCCGCCGGGCGATGGTGCCGCGGCAAGGGCAAGTATCTCGGCCAGCAACGACGGCGACCGCCAGCTCGTTCTGCCGAGCCGATCGCAAGCCGGTCTTGAGCCAGTCCGGCTCTCACTCAGCGTGACAGCGCCCGGCCCGAGGGAACGGTCGACTCCGCGCGCATCGCCGCCGTTACGAGCGGCGTCCGGGAGTGGCGGTATGAGCTGCGACCGGTCGCAGATGAGAAGATCTGTTCACAGCCTTGTGAGCCCTTTCGAGGCTGTCACCCACTGCGCAACGGAATCGGCAGGACTCGGTCAAGACCGGATTCGCAGCCGCATCACCCACCGCCACTTCGCTATCTTCCGGTCCCGCTCGAAGCCGAACTCCTCGAACAGGTCGGCCGGGCCGGTATGGAAATAGCCACCGCGCTGCGGGGCGCGCCCCTCAACTTGCTCGGGGTAGGCCTCGACGAGCTCACCTCCAGCATCGTGGATGGCGGCCAGCGCGGCGCCGAGAGCCGCCCGCGCAACCCCACTGCGCCGGTGCCCGCTTCCAGTGAAGATGCAACCGATCCGCCAGTCGGGCATCTCGCCCAGGCCCTTGGCATAGGCTTTCGGGTTGTTGATGTTCGGTAGCTCGGCCGGCGGCCCGTACTGGCACCAGCCGACGCATTCATCGCCGTCGTAAACGAGAATCTGGTGCACCGTTCCGTTGCGAACGTGGGCTTGCTTTGCCAGACGGTTCCCAGAAACGGTATGGCCCTTGCCGACGCCCTCTGGGTGGAAACCCATGCACCAGCAGCCGCCCCAGACCCCGTTGTTAGCCTCCACCAGACGGGCAAAGTCGTCCCAGGTGTCAGGACTGAGCGGCCGCGTCACATAGGAGCTGACCGGTGCCATCCATCCATTATGTCCAGCAGCAGCCTCGCAATGGCGACCGGCTCCGTTGTGCGGGCGCACATGCGACCGTGGCTGGCGTCGGAGTAAAGCCGCTATATCACCTGATCTGCATCGCTGTCCCCCCGCCGAGAAGGTGACGCCCAGCGCAGCCGACTCGGCAGGTGCGAGCCCAGCGTGGACGGCGCTCGCACGCCGCCGAACAGCACGTCCATTACCCCCGTGCCGCAGCAGGTCCATGTCATCGATGCTGTCCGCGCCGCCGATCATCCCCGCGACCAGGCAGGGAACCTTCAGCTGGGCGTTGACCCCGCACGGGCCGCCGGGCCGGACCTGCTCTGCGACCAGCTCGGTGAGCCCGGCCCGCTGCGCCAGTGCCATGACCGGGACCAGGCCGGCACGCGACACGAGATTCGGGTCATCAAACGATTCGTGCGTCCTGGCCAGGCTATGCAACAATCGCATTTGACGGGTGTCCTCTCGAACCGGGCAACGGAAGCTTTAGACACTCCCATCGTCCCCAGTTCAGAGGGCACCTTTCGCGTTGACGCGCCTGGAAACGCCCCTATTTACGCGGTGGATCGAAGCCAAGGCTGGACACGGAACATTGACATCGCTGACGACGTCTCCAGGGAACTCAGCGTCCGCGGAAGCGGCATTATCCGTCCCGCCGCCGCCTGCCTGAAGCCATTGCCTGAACGGTCTGCCAGTACACAGGAGTGTCGTCTCCGCTCCACGTCCTGGGCGGGACGGCAGGCAGGCCATGAGCCGGGGGCTCTCTGCGCATATTCGTTACATGCCGACGCTCGAGTGGTTGGCTCTCATACTGGCTAAGCGAGGCTGTCGGGGCGGCCAGCGCCTCATATCGTGGCGGATCATGATTAATGAGCATGCCCAGAAAGTACGAGTCAAGCACGGTAATTACACGTATTTCCGCCTCGTCGGCGTGTCGGCTCGATCCCGCGGGAGTCGACATTCTCGTGTTACGAACTTCTATGAGCCTACCCGTTGGAGTCTGCGGCTCCAGGCGCCAGACGTTAACAACGGCCCGCCGACACGATGCGATCCCAGGTCGTGACAAACCCCGCGGCGGAGATATATCGATCGGGCTGATCCAGGCGTCCCGCACACCCTCATGATCCGGCGTTCGTATATGAGCTCCCCCGCGATCCGCGCCGTACTTTGGCTGCGGGTCGGTTACACGGCGGACTGTGCCGCTTCGAACATGCTGCCCGGCTGCTCCGCCCACGCTCTATCAGGGACCGCTTCCCCGGGACCTGCGAAGGCATCTTCGGGAGCCGTCGGCATGTGTGCACGTCCCGGCGGCCGGGCCGTTGTCCAGCGTTCCGTGCACGACATGGCGTCCTTGCAGTACCAGCGGATGTCGGCGCACGTCTGACCGCCATCAGGGACCAACAGGCCTAGCGGAAGCGCGATGCCGCACATGGAGCACTCAGCTATCTCCAACGGCCGGGGACGGTTGCGCTGCATGGCCGTCAATGGTTTCGCCGGCGCCTGACTAGGAGTGATCGCAAGCTGTTCGAGTCCCGTCTCCAGGCACGTCGTCATAACTGCGGCCGGCATCACGGCTGCCTCCCCAGGCGCCTCAGCGCGGGCATCGGCCTGAGCGAGGATTTCAGGCCAGGGATCATCGGTGCCGTCTGGTTCGGCGTGGCCATCGCCGGGCGGCTTGGCATGGTTATTGTCGCGGAGCTCGCCGAGCCAGTCGCCCGTCTGGGACCAGCCATCTTCCTCAGGCACGCTGGCGTCGTGCTGCCGGATCTTGATCTTCATGTAAGGCCTCCCGTTGAGCCATGGATTAGCGCCGCGCAGCTGCGGGTAACCTGTCCAGGGACGGGCAAAGCAACGGGATGACGCACTGGGCGGCCGCTGCACGTCCCAGGCGGCCTGGGTTCCGATCGCGGCGACGCGGCCGACTGTGAGCTGGCCGGGCCGCTGTGATCGGCCGGTACCGGACAGGCCAACCTGCCGTCAGCGAGCGCCTAGTGTGTCCCGGAGGCGTTTGCCGCCGTTGCGCTCGCGCTCCCTTCAAAAGCGCCCGGGCTCACCATCTCTGGGTTCAGTGTTTTCACGATCCCCACGCCGAATTACAACGGGATAAATTTCCGATAAACGTTCGGGTCATTTATTACCTATTACGGCGTGGCATGTGGATAATTCTAGCTTTCTCTGCATGCACAGGATGCGACTCCCGCTCTCCCAGGTAAAGGCCCTGTCATGGTTCTGGCCACGCAGCGGAATCCCCAGCATTTCCACTGCGTATGCACAGGCTCGGTGCCGTTGCGCACAAGTCATCCACATGTTTGTGCACAGACAGCAGGGAAGCAGTCCTGTTGCCGGGGCTGGCAGGCAGCAGCGGCTCGGCGCGCCGGTGCTTGCGTGCCCGGCCAGTCGGCCGGATGCGAGGATCTGGCCCGGGCCTGGATGAGATCGCCCGAGGAAGGCAGCCACCGGACGATCGCCGCCGCCCAGAGGATTCCTGCCAGACAGAATCAGGCAGGGCCCCTCCATGTATGAGATGGAGGGGATTCAGGACCCGTCATTGTTCCTCCAGGTCGGGCTCGATGTGCAGCACCGGAGTTGATAGCCGCTCTGGAGCCGATCGATGCGTCCTGGCCCACACGAGGCCCGGACCTCGATGAAATCGGCATCCAGGTGTATCGTCGGCCCCCGGCACCAGACCCGGCCCACCGGCCGACGAACCCAGCCTATGACCTGGGATTTATCATTGTGTCCGGCTCTACCGGCGTCCGGACCAGAAAGGGCCCCCTTCTGCTGGCTGAGTCCATCGGCGGAGCAGGTGGTCCACAGGCCTGCAGGACGCTAAGGTTGGCCAATGTCCCGATTGGCGGCGATAGTAAGGGCGTCGTCCAGCGCACCGTCTACATGATCGCCGAGGCCACCACCGAAGAAGCCCCCCTCGCTCCGCTATTTGCCGCGATGGCCGCCGAGATCCACGGCACCGCCGCGCGGATCGGCCAGGCGTCGGCGTCGGGTCGCCTGGATCCACCGCTTTTGATGGGCCTGGTTATCTCCAGCCTTCGCCGGGCTGTCTTTAACGTCTAGCACGGCCTGTTTCCGGTGCGCGGATGGCGTGCCGGGCGTGGTTATCTCCTGCTTTGTCCATGACGTGGATCAAGGAGGAGACGATGCTCGTGCAGCCGGTGGTGGTCCCTGGTTCGGGGACGCTGTCGTGGACCGTGCTCGGGGACGACGACGTGCCGGTCGTTCAGGTGGAGCGGTTCCTGGCCTATCTGACCGATATCGGCAGGTCGCCGAACACGGTGAAGGCGTACGCCCATGACTTGAAGGATTTCTGGGGCTTTATCGGCTTCGGTGGCCTGGACTGGCGGGAGGTGCGGCTGGAGGACGTCGGCGAGTTCGTCGCGTGGCTGCAGCTCCCGCCGGCGGGGCGTTCGGGGGCGGTCGCGGTGCTGCCGTCGGCGGCGGCGCGGGTCGGGGCGGCGACTGTCAACCGCAAGCTGGCCGCGGTGAGCGCGTTCTACGCCCATCAGGCGCGCAACGGCGCTGAGGTCGGCGATCTGCTGGCAGTGTGGAAGACGGGCGGGCGGGGCGGCTGGAAGCCGTTCTTGCATCATGTCAGCAAGGGCAAGCCGTATCGCGGCCGTGTCATCTCGCTGAAGGCGCCGGTGAAGCTGCCGCGGAGCGGGAGATTAGCATCGTGTCCCGGGAGAACGCGAACGGCGCCCGCGCCAAGTCGGGCGGCCGGACGGTCCCGGCCGGCGGTGAGCTGATCCGGCTGTATGCCGACTACCTGCACTTTGAGTACGGCGATGTCGACAGCGACTACGTGTTCATCAACATCTGGGCGGAGCCGCGGGGGCAGGCGTGGTCGTATCCGGCGGCCTATGACCTGGTCACGCGGCTGCGGGCGAAGACGGGGCTGGATTTCGACCCGCACTGGTTCCGGCATTCGGCGGCCACCCGGTGGCTGCGCGATGGCGTTCCTGTTGAGGTCGTCGCCAAGCTGCTGGGGCACTCGTCGGTGGCCGTGACGTCGGCTGTTTACGGGCACTTGACGGCGGCGGACGCGCGGGCGGCGCTGGAGAAGGCGGGCTGGTTCACCGGGCGGGAGGTGACCTGGTGACCGGCGCGCTGGAGATCATCCAGGCTGACTTGGCCCGGTGGCAGCGGCAGGCCGCCGCCGAGCTGGCGCGATCCTGGATGCGCACCCGGGGCTTGCGGCCATCGCCTGGACGGTCGGCCCGGCCGGGTGCGTGCTGGCCGGCCGGGTGAACGGCCTGGCCCCGGCCGGGCAGGTCCGGGACGTGTTCGATGCCTGGCGGGCGGCGCTGGCGCTGGCGGAATATCGCGAGCACCGGCTCGGCGGCGGGGTGACCGGGCTGCATGCGGCGGCCCGCCGCGATCTGGTGAGGGTCCGGCTGACCGCGACCGTCCCCGCCGGCGTGCAGGAGGACCAGTGAGCCGCCCCGCCGGTCCGGCCGTCAGCCCGCTGACCATCTGCCCGCAGGACTGCCGGGTCTCCCGCCGGGGAAAGCACCCGGCCACTCGTCCCAGCAGATCGGCCAGCAGCGCGGACCGGGCATCATCCGCTACCGTGACAGCAGCGACTGCCGCATCTTGATCGTGTCTCACAACCCATCATGATCGCGGCAGCCGCACTTTGCCGGGTGAGCCCGGCGTGGTGGCGTGACATGGTGCTGGCCGCCTCAGGCCCAGTTGGTGAACCTGTGGCCCAGTTGGAGGGGTTTCCGTGCTCAGCGGTAACGTTCCCGGAACGCTTCCGGCGTACAGTGCGCGGTATGAGGGACCCGAACGTGGCGGCGGACCGGTTCCGGCTGGCCTCGCCGGCCGCCGTGGTGGTCCTCGCCTGCCTCGTGCTGGCCCTGGTTGCCGCGGGATGGCCGCTGGCGGGCCTGGCACACCTCAGCGTGAACGCCAGCACCGGCGGCTTGCCGTGGTGGGAGTTCTCCCCGTTCGGGGTGGTGGGCTTCGTCGTAACCTGGCGCAGGCCGCGCAACCCGCTCGGCTGGTGTTTCGTAGGCCTGGCGGTAGCCGGGGCACTCAGCCAAGACGGCAGTTTCTACGCGATAGCCGACTACCGGCTGCGCCGTGGCACGCTGCCGCTGGGGTGGATGGCGATGCTCGCCCAGCCCGGCTGGGCGATCGCGATCGTCCTGGTCGGGCTGGCCGTCCTGATCTTCCCCGACGGCGCGCTGCCGTCGCCGCGGCTGCGGTGGGTCCTGTGGCTGTACCTCGCCATGGGCCTGCTGTGGATGGTCAGCGCCTACGTCATCACGGTCGACGCCATCATCCGCCACTCCATCCGCGTCGATTCCGGGGGCAACCTGCTGGCCCTGGACAACTCCGCGGCCTCGCCGGGCTGGTGGAACGTGCTGCAGGACGTGCTCTTCGTTGCGCTGGGGCTGAGCATGCTGCTCTCGCTGGCCGGGCAGGTGGTCAGCTACCGGCGCTCGTACGGCGAGCGACGGCAACAGCTCAAGTGGCTGCTGGGCGGCTTCGCCGCGGCCCTGGCCTGTGCGGTCCTCGCGATCGGGATGGGGAACGCGCCCGGCTCCTGGAAAGTGCTCGGTCACGTCGCCGTCATCCTGGCCTTCTTCGCCCTGCCGGTGAGCATGGGCGTGGCGATCCTGAAGTACCGGCTGTACGACATCGACCGGATCATCAGCCGGACGCTGGCCTACGCGATCGTGACCGGGCTGCTGGTCGGGGTGTACGCGGGGCTGGTCCTGCTGGCCACCCAGGTGCTGAAGTTCCACAGCACGGTGGCGGTGGTCGCGGCGACGCTGGTCGCGGCGGCGCTGTTCAGCCCGGTGCGGCGGCGGGTGCAGCGGGCGGTGGACCGGCGGTTCAACCGGGCCAGGTACGACGCTGAGCGCACGGTGGCGGCGTTCGCGGCCCGGCTGAAGGACGCGGTGGACCTGGACGCGGTCCGCGATGACCTGGCCAGTGTCGTGCACCAGGCCCTGGAACCCGCCCACGTATCGCTGTGGATCAGCCAACGCGACTGAGCCTGGCTTCCGCCGGCTCTGCCGCCGTCAAGCCCGGCCCTTCCAACGAAGTCCGGCTGCCGTACTACGCGATCATCCGCCGTGACCTGCACCAACAACCCCACGATCACGAACTACAGCTGCCGTAACTGTTCACACCAACGCCGAGATCGCCGCGAAGCTGTTCATCGCCGCCAAGACTGTCGATCCTTATGTCTCCGCAGAGCTGGCGAAACTGGATGCCTCGACTCGTGATGTCGCCGCGTCGCCTGCCACCTGGCTCGGGCTGGCCGGCGCGCGGAAATATAGGGCATAGCGCAGGCAATCTGGGTAATCCCTCCCGATCCGGGACGCGAGCCAGCTGCCGTACGGTCGCCTTGACCTCATCCTGAGTCAAGGAGATCATCATGGTCCCCATTCAGCACATCCGCGGTATCGGCGCCGTCCTAGCCGGCCTGGCCCGATGCCTTGGTGCTCTTCGGCGCCACGCCCGCGTTCGGCCACAAACGCCTGGGGGCCGACGTACCTGGAAGCGCATCCGCGGCGCTGGCCTTGGTCGATACCATCGTCGCCGCGGTGCGCTTGGCTGGCAGATCAGTCTGATTGCCGTCGGGACGGCGGTGCGCGTTCTCCGGACAGGAACGCCAGTCCACGTGTTGCCGTATCTCGGCAGATGGGACGTATTAAGTCAAGCACCTAACGTGGTTCAGCCGCACTGGTAACTATGCCACGTGCGGGTCAATCAGAGAGGACCGTACAATGTCGCGGTACAACTGGGGCGAGACCCACTCACGTATCGATTGGCTGACCAAGGAAATTGAGCCCATCAGGGTCAAGGTCGTTACTCATCCGATGTACAAGCAGCTGAGCACGATTACGGCGATCAACACGTTCATGGAGCATCACGTGTTCGCCGTCTGGGATTTTATGTCGCTGCTCAAGTCCCTACAGCGGGAACTCACTTGCGTGAACGTTCCGTGGATACCCACGGTCGCTACCGGTAGCCGCCGCCTCATAAACGATATCGTGCTCGTGGAAGAAAGCGATGAGCTCAACGGCGGTTTCATCAGTCACTTTGAGCTCTACCTGTGCGGTATGGCCGAATCGGGCGCGAGTACCGCGGCCATCGACGCATTCATTGCCCTTCTGAGAGACGGTAAGCCTGTCCTGTCGTCACTCGAAGCGGTCGCGGCACCCGAGCCATCGGCCGGGTTCGTCGCAGCGACTTGCGACTTTATCGAGAACGCGCCGGTGCACTGCAAGGCGGCGGCATTCGCCTTCGGCCGCGAGGATCTCATCCCGGATATGTTCGATCAGGTCGTGGCGGTTCGTGCGGATGAGAAGAGTCTCGATACCTTCTGCGATTACCTGGCCCGCCATATTCAGGTGGACAGCGAGGAGCACACTCCCATGGCGATGCAGATGCTGGCAGATCTGTGCGGCGATGATGACAGCCGCTGGGAGGAATGCAGCATCACTATCAATAGCGCGCTTGAAGCGAGGATTCTCCTCTGGGACGGTATTCTCGCGGCCATCGAGAAGCAACGGGGTCCGCTTCCCGAGCAGTCACGGGTGAAAGCTCACTAGGGACGGCTGCAACCCGCGGACGGAGGCCTCACATGAATCACTTGCCAGTTGGCGCACTGGTGTCAGGAGATCCAACACGCGGCGGGCCCATACCACCGCTCGTGGTGCGGTCTGAAGGATTCGGCCGGAACCTGCCGCCAGGTCCTTCGTACCTGGCCGGCCGCGATCCGCAGTGCGACATCGTGATGACCGATGCCCGCGTGTCTTGGCACCATGCGGTGCTCGGGCTTGAGGACGGCCGTTGGGTGCTGGCGGACAATGGCAGCACCAATGGCACCTACATCGGCGGGCGGCGAGTGGACCGGATCGAGGTCGATGGGGAGTGCCTGCTCCGCCTCGGCGATCCTGCTGACGGGCCGGTCCTGAGCTGCGCAATCAGTGGAGTCGCCGGGTCAGGGCCGTCTAGCCTACGCATCGGCCGGGCGCCGGATAACGATATCGTGATCGCCGATCTCAGCGTTTCCAGCTACCACGCCGAACTGCGCAGTGTGGCCGGCGGATACCGGATCGTAGACCGGGACAGCCTTAACGGCACCTTCGTCAATCAGCAACAGGTCACCGCCGCGTTGCTGTCGGAAGGGGATATCGTCGCTCTCGGCGACGCCACGTTCCGGCTGGCCGGCCGGGAACTGCAGAAGTTCATTGACGTCGGCGTACACGCTGAGGAGACACCGCCGCTTGCCGCTGCCTCGCCTGTTGACGGTGACGGCATGCTCGAGATCCCGTACGCGATTCGCTGGCTGGTGCCGAAGGGCGAGCGGTTCGCGAACTTTGACATCCTGAATGATAACGACACGCAGCTCGACTACTACCGCCGCTTCGGGCACGTCTACGCTGTCGGGATCCCGACGAAGAAGTGGCGGCTAGTCGTCGTCTCGGACCCCGAGTTGCTCGACGAGGTGGCGGCGGACGAGGAGCAGTTCGGCAAGCGCGTCGAGGAGATCAACTTCTTTTCCCAGCTCAGCAACTCCCGCGGCGGCGGCATCTCGGTAATCGGCGATGGCGAGCACTACGACCAGGTCCGCCGCGTGATGCTGCCGTGGTACGCGCCGTCGCATCAGCGGACGCAACTTGAGCGGATGAAAGATCAGGCGCGCAAGCTAGTCGCTGCTTGGTCCGCGATTCCTGACGACGAGCCGCTCGACGCGCGTGCCTGGATGGAGCGTTACACGCTGGAGGTCTCTGGGCGCGGCGCGTGCGCCTACGACTTCGGCCTGCTCGACGGTACTGGCGACCCGCACCCATTCGCAGCGGCTGTTCCGGCGAGTACGAAGGAGAGCATCCTGCGCGTCGCCGAGCCCCGCCCGGACTTCACGGTCTTCGCCGGACACAAGCGACGCGCGCGCAGGAAGCTCTACCGCCGTCATAACCAGGAGCTGTTCAGGACGGCCGACACGCTCGTTCGGGCCCGCATGCACTCGTGCCCGCTCGGGCAGCAGACGGATCTCCTCAGCCGTCTGGTGAGCACACCGGATCCCGAGACTGGCGAGTTCCTCGACGCCGAGACCGTCCGCGACCAGATCCTGATGCACCTCTCGAACGGCTTCAACGGACCGTCGATCACGGCCGCCTGGCTGGCCTATGTCCTGGCTACATACCCGGATGTCGAGGCGAAGCTGATCGCCGAGATCGACGGGATCACCGGCGGCGACCCAGACTACGACCTGCAGTACGACGACCTGATGTCACTGACGTACACGACGCAGGTGATCAAGGAGACAATGCGGATCTACCCGCCGATGCCGGTCACGATCCGCCGCAGCCTCAAGGACGGGATGCTCGGCCGCTATCGCATCCGCAAGGGCGACATCATCCTGGTTGGGGCGCTCGCCGCGCAGCGTGACCCACGCTACTGGGGCCCGGATCCCGACCGGTTCGATCCGGACCAGTTCGCGATGGACAGGGTCGTCAGCCGGCCGCGCCACGCCTTCATCCCGTTCTCGATCGGGAAGCGCCAGTGCATGGCGCAAGAGGTCACATTCATGATGCTCCGGGTCGTCTTGTTCGAGATCTACCGGCGCTACCAACTGCGGCTCGCGCCCGGCGCGACGGTGACGAAGAACACGGTCGTGACGACGAAGCCGGCCTCGGTTCCCGTCACCCGTCTTCCGCGCGACCTGGTCGGCTACCGGCGGGAGCCGACCGCGTTGCACGACCGCCCGGAGGCTCATGCTCCCGCCGTCGCGCACGACTGGGGGAAACCGACCGAAATCCCGGCAACGGGGGCTTACCAGCATCTGGTGATCGCTTATGGCAGCAACTTCGGCGCTAACAAGGAGCTCGCTGAGCGCTTCGCCGAACGGAGCGACTTCCACGGCTACAAGAGCGAGGTGATGACACTGAACGAGCTCGCGGCGTCGCCGCCGCGCGCTGAGCCCTGGCTGCTTGTCGTCATGACCTCCACCTATACGTCGAACCCTCCATCCAACGCGACCGCGTTCAAGTTGTGGCTCGAACGCGCCGAACCCGAGACTCAGACGTGGCGGAACTGTCGGTACCTCGTCTGGGGTCTCGGCAACAGCCAGTGGAATGCGTTCCTTGCATTTCCCCGCTACGTGCACAAGAAACTGTCCGAGCTCGGCGCTACACCGCTCGCCGAGCTCGCGTACGGCGACGTGGGCTTGCCGGTGTGGGAAAAGTTTCACCTGGACTGGAACAGCCGCGTCTGGCCCATCCTCCTCGAGCTGTCCGGGGCGCGGCCCACGGAGACCGCAACGGCGCGCATCGCCGCCAAGGTGGCGGCCACGGGGGCGCTGACAGGCACTGACTCGAACACAGCGATGCAGAGGTCTCTTTACGGTGATGACCTCGCGACGCAGCCAGTCGACCGCTCGATGAGCTTTCCTTCGATCACGCGCTCCATGTCGCCAGGGCAACGGACCTGGGCCACGTCGATGGGAGGGTCGCCGGGATCGGCCGATCGAAGTGCTACCCAGTCGCGGGTGCTGCTGGTTCCGACGATCCTAACGAACGCCGTCGGGAAGGAAACGGTCGAGGCGCGCGTCCTCGTGGGCCAGGAGCTCAAGGCGGCCGAGTCGCCGAAGCGGGCGCGGCATCTGGAGGTCAGCCTGCCGCCCGACGTTGTTTACCGAGCCGGCGACCACCTCGGCGTCTGCCCGAAGAATGAAGAGGAGCGGGTAGAGCGGCTCGCGCGGCGCCTCGGCGCTGCGCTCGACGGTCTCTTTATGGCGCCGAAGACAATGAACGTTCGGGCCGTGCCGAAGGGCGTCGTGCTCCAGGTTCGCAACGTGCTCACCGACCTCATCGACATCACGGGCAGGCCGACGGTGCCACTTCTCGACCTCATGCTTGAGAAGGTGGCTGACCCCGCCGAGCGGTCGAGGCTGGTGGAGATCAGGGACGTCCTGCAGGCGCCAGACGGTCCCGACTCACCGCTGCACACGGCGATCAACGCTGGTGACTACGACGTGCTCCGCCTGCTGAATGAGTCTCCGTCCTGCTCGCTTAATATCTTCGAGTTCATGCGGGTAGCGCAACCGCTCCGGCCACGCTACTACTCGACGAGTTCGAGTCCGCGGATCCACGGCGACGGTGTGGCCCATCTGACCGTCGGCCTCGAGGCCACACCCGTACTGCTCACACCCGACCATGAGTTCCGCGGCATGAGCTCGCACTACATGCACACGCTTCGGGAGGGCGACCGCCTGAACGTCTTCCTGGACAGCGCCGACGGATTCCACCTGCAGGAGGACGTAATCAAGCCGATGATCTTCGTCTCCGTCGGCACCGGCTTCGCCCCGATGCGGGCGTTCCTCTGGGAACGGCTGGCGCTCAAGCGCGCGGGCGTCTCGCTCGCAGAAGCGGCACTGTTCAACGGTATCCGCTCGAGCAGCCTCGACTATATCTACCGGGACGAAATCGGGCGGTTCGCGGCCGAAGGGGTGCTCAATCACGTTCACGTGGCTACGTCCCGCGACCGGCCTGGTCGGCGCGAGTATGTCCAGGACCGGATCCGCGAGCAGGGCGCGCTCGTCTGGCGCCTGCTCGCGGCTGACGGTTACGTCTACGTCTGCGGCTCGCAACCGATGCGCAACGCCGTCCGTGCCGCGTTCGCCGACGTCCTCACCGAACATGCGTCGATGCCGCCCGAGTGCGCAGAGGCCTACCTCAACAAACTGGAGACCACCGCACGCTACCGCCCAGACCTCTGGGGCTGACCATCAGGAGCTCACATGGACGTCCTCGCCCTCATTTTGACCGTCGCCGCGATGATTATGTTTGTGTTCACCGCTAGCGGCCGTGAGCTGCGCCGCTTTAACGAAATCGCCCTTGGGCTCGTCTTTCTCGCCGCGGCGCTGATATGCCAGTTCACTTCGATCACAAACACGCACATCGGCCGGTGAGCGTGAACGGCTCGGCACGAGATCCGCTCGCCGGTCACGGCGATTCAGAACTGCAGGCTCTGTCATAATGTTTAAAGGCCCGCGGCCGCCGAAGGAACTGCAGGCCGGGGTCGGCGGCCAGCTGTTCCTCGGCCCAGGCCAGGATCTGGCCGGTGAGCTTGTGGCCGGCGCGCGGCCCGGGCCGGGCGGGCACCAGCCCTTCCAGCCCGGACTGCTCCAGCGCCGCGGCCGCGGCGTAGTACGCCGGCCGGGAGTAGCCGAACGCCGCCGCGGCCTCGGTGACCGGGGCGCCGCCGGCCTGGACCTTGCGCACCATCTCGTACTTGACCTGCACCGCATCCCGGGCATCGAAGAACTCGCTGGACAGGAACTCCGGATCGGTCACCTGCTCCGGGTGCGGATTCAGGCAGCGCGCCTCCGCCAGCGCGGCCTCTTTCGGATCCGGTCCGCCCTGCCGCATGGCCATGCCGCCTCCTCATCCCGGTGACTGTAAGGATGATTCTGCCGGATCGTGAGACCGGATCTTTGCATACAGGACGGCGTGTCACGACATTTACCAGCCAGAAAAGCATGAATAGGCCTACGACAGCCGCCATTATCACGCGGGAAGCAGACAGCGACGGCATAATCCCGCTTACATTCATGGCGTAATTGTCTTTACAGCCCGGTCGCCGTCGCGCCGCGCCCGGAACCGGTCGATCAGATCCGCGACAGCCAGCAGGCCATCGGTAGTGAACGGGCACCGGCCCGCCGCGACCACCACGAACGGGTCCGCCGCCACCGCGTCGGTCCATGCTGCAGGCAGCGAGAACAACTGCCCGTTCTCGTCATGCAGGTGGACCCGGTCCTCACCCCAGTTCTGGCGGTAGGCGACGAACTCGAAGTCCCGGCCGCAAAGAGGGTGGAAGGGGTGCGTCACCCGGACAAGCCGGTACCGATCGTGCGGATCGGGTGTAGTCGACGATGCGGGGCAATGCTTACGCGGAAAGGTTCGTGCTCACCGCCCGAACCGAGATTACCGACCGGATGCTGATCTTCGGCCAGCGGCATCTGCGGACGATCCAGGCTCAGTATGAGGCCCACTACAACGGGCGCCGCCCTCATCGCAGCCGCCAGCTCCGCCCGCCCCGGCCAGACCACCCTCCCGTTGACCTCTCCCAGAAGCGGATCCAGCGCCGGCCCGTCCTCGGCGGCCTCATCAGCGAATACGAGCGAGCCGCCTAAAAGCCCAGGTCAGGACTTGTGGCCGAGGTCTGGAACCCCACACGCCGGGTGAGCCTCGTCGGGGCGTCATCGTGCAGCGCGGACCGGTGCACGGGTGCGGTCGCCGCCTCCGGGCAGCCGAGGAACGCCGTTCCGAGAACGGCGGCCCGCGCACCCAGGCACCGCACCGCGGCGATCGCCCTGCCCGTCGCGATGCCGCCGGCAGCCACCACGGGCGTGGCCAGGCGCGCGGTGATGAGCTGCAGCAACGCGATGAGCCCGGTCCCCTCGCCAGGGGCGTCGCTCGTCCCGCCCCGGTGCCCGCCCGCCTCATACCCCTGGACGAGGAGCAGGTCCGCGCCTGCCGCAGCCGCGCGGCGTGCCTCGTCCGGGCTGGTGACCGTCACCCAGACTTCGGTTCCCCTGGCGCGCAGCCCGGCAATGACATCCTGGTCCGGGATCCCGGACGTGAACGACACTACATCCGCCCGGGGCACCCATCAGGTAACCGATCTTGGCGTCCCAGTCGTCATCGTCGTGCCGCGGCTCGCCCAGCCGCGCGCCGGCGCCGGACACGCCGGACTCGATTTCCGCCGCGAACTGGCGCACCCGGGCCACGTCCCCGGCCGGTCCGGGAACGAACAGGTTCACGCCGGACGGCCGGCCGGTCAGCTCGTCCAGCCGACGGCGCCGGTCCGCCAGCTCCGCGGCGGACAGGTAGCCGGAGGCGAGGAAGCCCAGCCCGCCCGCGTTGCTCACCGCAGCGGCCAGCTCTGGCGTGGACGGCCCGCCCGCCAGCGGGGCCAGCACTACCGGGATGTCACAGCTATCGAGGATCATGCACCCATCCTTCACCCGCAGGACAGGCGCGCATCGTGGCGTTGATCGCGACGGCTAAGCCGTCAGCATCCAGCCAGGCCCGTGCTCCCGGCCTCAGAATCCACCGCCACGGTACCGGCGTAAACCCGCCGCCGGCAGGCTCCAGACGGGTAAGCGCGGAGATGGCTCCCTGAGCGGTAACCCGCACATGCCCGGCCCGCATTGCCGGGGATCCCGCAAGCGGCTGGAGTGCCCCCCTCCAGAACACCCCGTCATGCCCTCCCGGACTCAACAACTATGGAATTGCCGATCCCATACAGATCAGGCGGGTACATGCGCGCTGCTAACGGGTGGTTGACCACGCTGTGTGATCTGGGTCCGGGCTAAGCCTTTCGCGTCGCCAGCCGTCCGCCGGCGAGGGCAGCGGTGTCGACGTCATCGAGTGTGGTGACCACCAGATCCGCGCCGGCCGCGGCCAGCAGGTCGGCGTCGCCGGCGCGGGCGATGCCGATCGCGGCCATGTCGCCGGCCTTGGCGGCTTGGACCCCGGCGGACGCATCCTCGATCACCATCGCGTGGCGCGGCTCGACGCCGAGCTCGTGCGCGGCGGTCAGGAAGATCTCGGGGTCGGGTTTGCCGTGGGCGAAATCGCGTCCGGACACGTCGGCGTCGAAGTAGTCCAGCAGCGTCAGGCCGGGCCGAAGCGTCGGCGAGGAGATCCCGTGCTCCTGCGCGAAAGTGTCGAGCCGGATCTGGCGCAGGAACAATCCCGCGTTCTTCGACGACGACGCGTCCGCGATGAGCATCCCAGCGTCCTTGGTGGCGATGACGAACCGCAGCGCGTCGGGATAGGCGGTGAAGTCACCGGCCTGGATGAGGCGCACGACCATCTCCTGCTTGAGCCGTGCGTACTCGGCGACGCGGTTTTCGGCGTCGGGTACGTGGAAGTAGTCGAGGGCGGCGCGGGCGCCGCTCATGCGCGGCTTGCCGGAAACGTACTGCTGGTAGACGTGGGAGGTGAAGGCGTCCGGCGACCACGTCGTGCGGTCGCGGATGCCGCGCCAGCTGGACTGCATCAGCCCGCGCAGCGATTCGCGCCACGCCTTCTCGTGCGGAGAGTCGACCAGCACCCCGTCGACGTCGAATATCGATCCTTGGAACTTCGGCATGCGGCCTCCTTTTCAGTCTCGGGGGGAGGGCCCAGTGGTCGCCGGGTTCCGGCTGAGCTCAAACACGGTCTGGTCGCCCGGGCACAGCCCACGGACATCGTCGCGGACTGCGACCCTGACGGGTCGGCTCGCCCCCTCGGGGTGGACGGCCAGCGTCAGGTGATCGCCGGTGAGTGTCACCTGGATCGGGGTCTCCCGGAACTGCATAGAGAACGACAGGCTGTCGAGCCTGCTCGGGAGCTGGGGATTGAAGTGCAGGACATCGTCGTAGACATGGGCGCCGGCGTAATTCCGCTGCATGAGGTCGAGCGTCCCGGACATGACGCCCATGTGGATACCTTCTTTCGTGGTCCCGCCCTGGATGTCATCGGCGTCGCTGTGCAGCGCGACCAGGAACCGGTCCCACGAGCTCTCGGGGTCGATGGTGGCGAGTACTCCGGCATGAGTGACAAAGCTCAACGTCGAGCCGTGAGAAGTCCGCCGGTCGTAGTATTCGACGTTCCGCGTCAACGTGTCGGCATGGTAGTCATACCCGAGCCGTCCGAAGATCTCGCGTAGCTCGTCCTGCCTGAACAGGAAGAACAGCATCACCGTGTCGGCCTGTTTGGTGACCTTATAGCGGTTGGGGTCCTTGCCCTCCGCACGCAGGATCCGGTCGAGCCGCTGGATGTTGCCGTGCTTCGCCCGGTATGCGCCCCAATCCAGCTCCTCGAGGTCCTCGTATCCCTCGAACTGGCTGATGATCCCGTCGCTGAGGAACGGGATGAACATCCGTCGGCTCATGTCCTGCCACACCGCCAGCTCGTCGTCGCCGATGCCCAGCCGCATGCGCAGTGCCTCCGCGCGGCTGGCGGGGAGCAGTGGCAGCAGCTGGCCGGCGATGCCGCACAGCCACGCCACCAGGACGTTGGTGTAGGCGTTGTTGCGCAACCCGTCCTGCAGCGCATCCGGGTACTTGTCGTGGAACTCGTCCGGGCCCATCACGCCGTGGATCTCGTAGCGCTCGCGCTCGGGATTGAAGTGGGCGATGGACGCCCAGAAACGCGTGATCTCCAGCATCATCTCCGCGCCGTAATCGCGCAGGAACGCCTGGTCATGGGTGGTCTGGAAGTAGTGCCAGATGTTGTAGAAGATCGCCGCGTTCACGTGCCGCTGGTTGCGGCTGAGGTCGGGCTCCCAACGGCCCGAGACCGGGTTGAGGTGGACCAGCTGGGTCTCCTCGATTCCCTCGCTGCCGCTCTGCCACGGGAACATCGCACCCCGGAACCCTGCCTCATGGGCCGCCGCCCGGGCCTCGCCCATCCGGCGGTAGCGGTACATCAGCAGCCCGCGCGTGACCTCGGGTAGCCGGATGTTGAAGAACGGAAACGCATAGATCTCATCCCAGAACACGTGCCCGCGATAGGCCTCGCCGTTGAGTCCGCGGGCGGGCATCCCGGCGTCGAGGTCGGCGGTGTGACGGGAGCAGACCTGGAGGACGTGCGCGATGTGCAGCCGCAGCAGCTGTTGCACGCTCTTGTCTCCTGTCACCCGCATATCGCATACCTGCCACAGTTCGTCCCATGCCGCGGTGTGGCGCTTGAATGCGGCGGCGAAGTCGGCGTGGCGGATCGCCGACCTGGCCGCCCTCACCAGGGTGTCGCTGACCGCCGGGTCCCGCGACGTGTAGAACGCCACCATCTTCTCGACCCGCGTCGCCGTGCCCTGTTGCACGTCGAAGGCGAGGACCTGCTGGATATAGTCCTCCACCTGGTAAAGCCTCCGCTCGACCTGGAGTGACTGATCACCGGCGAACACGCGCGTACGCGCCGCGTGGCTGATATACAGATTCGACTGCCGGGTCTCGGCCTTCAGCGCGACGACCTCAGGCCCGAACGTCCGCGGGGAAACGGGATTCAGGTGGCGGCCCTCCAGCTGCCGGTAGCGGGCGACACCGCCGTTGCTCACCCGGCCGTCGATCGCCGTGACCACCTCGACGTGCCCCGACCAGTTCTCCGGAACAAGCGTCCACTCGATCCCCGCGTGGTGCGAGTCGCCCATGCTGACGAACCGGCGGCTGTGCAGCGTCGTCTCCCGGCCGCTGAGATCACGGAAACGAAGGTGGCGGACCACGGTCGCGTACCGGATGTCCAGTTCGTGGCGGTAACCGATAAGATCCACCTCGGCGAGCCTGATCGCCTCCCCGCCCTCGATGCGCAGCTGGAGGACCAGCCAGTTCGGCATGTTGACCAGATCCTCGTTGAGCACGGGCACGCTGCTCAGGATCGTCGTCTCGCGGTTGTAGCCGCCGTGTACGTAGGTGCCGGGATAATGCACACCGTCGGCTTCTTCCCACTCCGCCGCGCCGCGCGTGCACAGGTAGCCGTTGCCCGTCGAGGTCAGCGCTTCGCGAAGCCCCTCAGACTCAGGCTCAAAGCCGTCATATGTGAGCAAGAAACCGTCCACGGCCCTCCTTGCCGCCTCGGCACGCCGCAGCCTCACGCCCGGCACAGCACCGGACTTCCCCAGCACAATGCGGCAGACCCGGAGAACACCTCCATCCGGTACCCGCCGGCCAGCTGCCGGGCCTCCTCACCAACGCTGGCGTCTCCCGGGCACGGGCCGGAGGCCGCCCACGTCGAAGGTGTACCCAGTCCACCCCGTCCGCACCGCCGCGCGAGGTGAATAATCCGTCGAGGTCAAAGGCAATGGCCGCGCCATTGCGTCGAGGACGGGAGCTGAGCAGGGCCAGCGCGCTGTCATCGGTGATCCGCTCGGCCAGCCAGTGCCGCTGTACCGGTCCCGGTCCCCGGAGAAGAAGGACAAGCCCGAGCTGCCATCGGACACAGGACCCGACCGACATTCGCGAGCCCGCTGACGACTGGCCTGGCCAGTACCTATAGCAGGCCGATCTGTGGAACTAAGAGGTAACCAGCAGCCAGGACAGCGGTGGGAATGGCCGACGTCATTGGGCTTCCCGTTAGCGGCAGAGGACTGGCTCTCGTCACTTTCGGACGGTCCCGCTATCAAGTCTTCGTACCGCGGAATCGAAACCAACAACCTGCCGGTTAACCGGAGCTCTGTCATCCCGAGAGCACTCATCTGGAAAAGACGCCAACAGCCCAGCTCACGCGCATTGACGCTGCTGACGGGCTATTTTCAGTATCTTTGACACGCACAACAAGTGTACCGGAGTGTGCCGTTTCGTCCGTGGGATTCCTGTGGGGACCGGCCACCGTGTCGCCAAGTTGCGGGGTTTCTGCGGGGCTCGCCAAAGCCCCTGACTGTAACCAGTCAGGGGTGCTTGGTTAATTG
>Ga0302179_10000743_pt1 | contig 20736 bp, 20 predicted proteins | sample I_Palsa_E3_1_FD_198788 | JGI IMG/M metagenome (GOLD analysis project Ga0302179, IMG submission 198788) | Peat permafrost microbial communities from Stordalen Mire near Abisko, Sweden - I_Palsa_E3_1 | ecosystem: Environmental > Terrestrial > Soil > Palsa > Peat permafrost | place: Sweden...
GTTTCGGCAGAGGCCCGGCGGACGCCGGTGCTCGTGGAGGGCAACCTGTGAACGGGCCCGACCAAGAATCTGTCGAACTCTTCCTGCAGGAGGCTTCCGAAAACCTGCAGTATCTGCGGGAGTATTCCGGAATGTTGCAGGAACCGCAGACCAAGCCGGCAGACCTGGAGAAGCTGTACATCGCATCGCACATGCTGGCGGGCACTTCGGCGAGCTACGGCTTTCCGCAATTTTCAGAAGTGGCCGCGAAAATGGCGCACATCTTCCACTATGCCATGAACGCGACGCTGACCGCGGACATGCACGGCCCGCTGACGGAATTCATTTCCGACGCCATCTCCGTGCTTGAATTCGACCTGCTGCAAATCAGCACCAACGGAGTCGAGACGGTCAGCGATATCGCCGCGTTCAAGCAGCGCTACGCTTTTGCGTTTCCCGTTGCGCCCACGGCCGACTCGGAAGCCGAGCCCAACGCCGAATATGGCGGCGAAAGCGCAAGCGCGGGAGAACCGGTTCCGGATGCGCCTCCGGTGAATTCGTATGCGGACCGCCTGCCGGAGGACGCGGAAGTTCCCGACGAGGTCCTGGAATTTTTTATCCCGGAGGCCGAAGAGCACTTGCAGGCCGTGACGGAATGTTTGTTGGCGCTTGAGGCGCATCCGAATCCGGAGGAGATCAACCGGCTCTTCCGCTCCATGCACACGGTGAAAGGTTCGGCGGCGCAAGTCGGCCTGCACAAAGTGGCGGCGGTAGCCCATCGCGTGGAAGACTTGATCGGGCGACTGCGCGACGGCGTGTTGCAAGCAAACGCGGAGATTATCGATATCTGCCTGGACTCGGTGGACGTGCTGAAGAAATTCCTGCACCGGCAATGGTCGAGCGACGCGGAGATGCGCTCGGCGGTGGACGCGCTGCTGGGACGAATTGCGGACCTGGCGCCCGAAGAATCCGCCGAAGAGACGGTGGAAGCCGGGTTTTCTGCGGGCGCGGGAGAGAAAGCGACGCCAAGGGCGGCCGCTCCGGCGCCAGGCGCTGCGCGACCCGCTGCGGCGCAAGTTTTGCCGCAAGTAAAGTCCGTGCGCATTTCGCTCGAACGGCTCGATCGCATGATGAACGCAGTCGGAGAACTCGTCATCAACCGGACGCGCATGCTGGGCCGCTTGTCCGAGCTCGGCAAGCTCGTGGAAGTTCTGAATTTCTCGAAGGGCCGCCTTTCGGGAAAGATCGCAGACTTCCAGGAGAAGCACGAATTCAATCGCATCAGCGGAACGCTCATGCCCGGCAGCCAACCGCCGCAGAAGGACACTTTCCGCGGTCATTTCTCCATGGCGCCTCTGGTCACCTCCGACGATCTGCTGGAATTCAGCGATCTCGAGATGGACCGCTACGACGACTTCAATATTTTGTCGCGCTCGCTCACTGAAATTTCCGCGGACGTGACCGAAGTGCTGACGCAGCTCGAAGGCTTCATGGGCCGCGTGGATTCCGACATCGACGAATTCACCAAGCTCGCGCACCACTTGCAGGACGAAATCACCGCGGCGCGCATGGTGCCCATCGGCAACCTCTACACGAGGCTCTCGCGCACCGTTCGCGACGCGGCCAAGGCCACCGGCAAGCCGGTTGAATTGTTGCTCGAAGGCGCCGACACCGAGCTCGACAACAACATCATCCAGCACATCTCCGATCCGCTGATTCATCTGGTGCGCAACGCGGTGGCGCACGGCATTGAAGACGCTGCGGGACGCCGGGAGGCCGGGAAATCGGAGAAGGGCCGCGTCGAAGTGCGCGCTTACCATCGCGGCAACCACATATTCATCGAAGTGGAAGACGATGGCCGCGGAATCGATTACGAAGGAGTGCGCCGGCGGGTGGTCGAATCGGGCGCGGTCTCCAGCGTGGCCGCAGCCGAACTCTCGGAGCGCGAACTTCGCGAATTCTTGTTCCGGCCCGGCTTCACCACCGCCACTTCGATGACGGAACTGGCCGGGCGCGGTGTGGGTCTGGACGTGGTGCGCGCGAATGTCCACGCGCTGAACGGGGAAATCGAGGTGCGTTCGGAGCCGGGGCGCAACGCTTGCTTCACGGTGAAAGTCCCGCTGACGCTGATCATTTCGCAAGCGCTGTTCGTGCGCTGCGGCACGTCGGTGTTTGCATTCCCCCTGGCTGTGGTGGAGGAGATTCGGCGCTTGCGGCCCGAGGAAATCGAAGACGTGGGAGGAAAGCTGCTCACGCGCGTGCGCGATGTGGTCACGGAAGTTGTGCGGCTCGATCTGCAGCTCGCGCTTCCTGCGCTGGAACCGCTCAACGGCTATTTTCACATGGTCATCGTGAAGGTGGCCGGGCGGCACGTGGGCGTAGTCGTCGAGGAAGTTCTGGGCAAGGACGAAATCGTGATCAAGAATCTGGGCGATTATCTGCGCCGCGTAAAACTTTTCCCCGGCACCACCATTGCGCCGGACGGCAGCCTGATCCTGCTGATCGATTTGAACCGGCTGGTTTCGAACGATACCGCCGAGCGCCACGCGCTGCCGGCTTCTTCTCCTGCGGCTCGGGTGTTCGCACCGGGCGCGGAAGCGGTGGCGGCCGGAAGCATTCCGGCGGAGGCGGTTGACCCGATCGAGAATGATCGCGTGGTGGTCGTCGCGGACGACTCTATCAGCGTGAGGAAATTCGTTGGCCGCATGCTCGAAAAGGCGGGGTATCGCGTGAAACTCGCGGCGGATGGACTGGAGGCCTCTGAAATTGTGGCGCAGTTCGGCTGCCATCTGGTGATTACCGACCTCGAGATGCCGCGCATGAACGGTTACGAATTGATCGCGCACTTACGGCAGGATCCCATCGCCAGGCGCATTCCGGTGCTGGTGGTGACTTCACGCGCCGGCGCTAAACACCGGGACCGCGCGATGAAAGAAGGCGCGTCCGGATTCCTGACCAAGCCGGTGCAGGAAGATCAATTGCTTGCCACGGTCGCGGGGCTGATGGAAGCCGGAACACAGCAGGAGCAGCCTGGATCGCGAGTGCCGGTACGGCAGAATTGAGATGAGTAAAGGACCAGAAAAAAAGATTCGCGTGCTCGTGGTGGATGACTCCGCGTTTATGTGCAAGGTGCTTCAGGAGATCATCAACTCCGATCCGCAGTTGGAAGTCGCCGGGCAGGCGCGCGACGGCCGCGAAGCCGTGGCGCTGGCGGAATCACTGCGCCCGGACGTGATTACCATGGACATCAACATGCCGCACGTGGACGGCTTGCAAGCCACGGACCAGATCATGTCGTCGCATCCACGGCCCATCGTGATCGTGAGTTCTGAAACGCGCGAAGGGACTTCCAGCGCGCTGCGCGCTCTGGAGCTGGGCGCGATCGATTTCGTGCCCAAGCCCTCGAATGGGATCGATCTGGACATGCGGAGCGTTCGCGACGAACTCACGCGCAAACTGAAAATGGCGGCGAAGGTTCGCGTGGTGCGCACGGCCACGCGCGCGAAGGCTCCCGCTCGCGCACCTGTTCCGGTTTCTGCCAGCACAACTTCTGCGGCGAGTACGCCGGCGGTTTCGCAGAGCGGCGGAAAGTTTCCCATCGTGGTGATCGCAGCTTCCACCGGCGGACCTGCCGCAGTCATGCGCGTGGTCGCGGGGCTGCCCAAGGATCTTCCGGCGGCGGTGCTGCTCGTGCTGCACATGCCTGCGACCTTTACAAAACAATTCACCATGCAGCTCGCCGAAATATCGCAGTTACAAGTTAAGGAAGCGGAATCGGGTGAATCCCTGCAGGCCGGGATGGTTTACTTGTGCCCCGGCTCGCATCACATGCGGGTTTCCGTCACCGGGAAAATCATGCTCGATCCCGGTATGAGAATCGAAGGCTATCTTCCCTGCGCGAACGCAGCGCTCGAGACGGTCGCGGCCTACGCGCGCTCACTGGCCGTCGCCGTGGTCTTGACCGGCATGGGCAACGACGCGGCGAAGGGCGTGAAAGTGGTAAAAGCCGGCGGCGGCTACGTGATCGCGCAGGACGAGGCATCTTCCGTGATTTTCGGCATGCCCGCGGAAGCGATCAAGACCGGCGCGGTGGATGAAGTGCTGGACCTCGACGAGATCAGCGCCGCCATCGAGAGGCGAGTGGTGAAGTCGTCCCGACTGGTCTCCGTGGGGGCGCAATGAAAATCGCGAGCCAGGACGCATCCAAATCGCGGCGCGCGCACCGCTCCGAAGCGGTGATCCTGTTCACCGTGGCCGGCAAACTGTTCGCCATCACCGCCGATGACGTGCAGGAAATTCGCAGCACGGACAGCCTGGCGGGCGCGGCCAACGAGATCGCGCAACCGGAGATTCCGAAGGTGCGCCACACACTCGAGCGCGGGCAAAGAACCTCGTATGTCGTAAATGCCTGCGTGCATTTGGGATTGCGCGTCACGCGACCGACTTTGGTCCTGATTTTGAGGCAAATGCGCGTGGCGGTGCTGGTGGACCGCATCGAGCGCATGGCCGAGATTGCCGCGATACATCAACTGCCGCATGCTTTTAGCGGCGCGGAACGCAGCTGGTACCGGGGACTCGCTTATGTGGACGATCAGGTGATCCCCGTGATGAACCCCAAGGGATTTTTGACCGCGGAAGAATTTCGGCAGTTGGATCGCACGGCGGGAGCGGCTGCGGCGCGGCACGAGATGGAGGGAGCCGTTCAGGGATGAGCGCAACCGAACAAACCGGCGGAGAATCCTACGTCCTTCTCCAAATCGGCGACCGCCGATTTGCCGTGCCCGCGAAGTACGTCTCGGAACTCGCGCCCCCGGTCCGCTTGCACGAATTTCCGCATACCGCGCCGCTGGTGGCCGGCGTGATCGTGCGGCGCGGACGAATCGTGCCGGTCTATGACGTGGCTCCGGTATTGACCGGAAAGCGTTCCCCGGCGCACCGGTTCTATCTAATCGCGCGCCGTGAATTTGGAGGAGTGAGCGAGCCGAGCGCGATTCCGGTGAGCGGGGAATGCGAGCTGGCTACCACCAAAATACAACCGCCGTTGGCCGACGATCCGGAATATTTTTCCGGCAGCCTCATGATCGGCGGCGAAAAAATCGATGTACTGGACATGGAAACGCTGGTGACATCCCGGCCTGTGGATGCCAATGAGGCGGCGCGAAGGGAGCTTCAGTGACCGACGCACTGGCCAACCTGCCGCGCATTCTGCTGATTGACAGCAACGTGTATTTCGCCAAGCGATTGGGCGACGCACTGCGCCAGCAGGGATTCGAAGTGGTGCCCTGCACGCAAGCAGCCTACGCGCTGACCATGCTCGAATGGAACGCGCCTACCGCGATCCTGTGTGCGACCAACCTTCGGGAAATGGGCGCGCTCGAAATGGCGCCAATCCTTCGCGCGGATGCCTCCACGGCGGCGATTCCGCTCATCGCGATCGGAGGAGGTGGAAATCAAGCTCTACTCGCGGCCTACAGTGCCGGCTGCGATGACTTCGTGGACCGGCGCCGCTCCCCGGCGGATATCGCGGCGCACATTCGAAGTTTTCTGCTCAGCCGCCAGGAAGGCTTTCAGCCCACGCAGATGCTCTCCAAGGCGGAGACGGACTTAAGCGGCAGCCTTTCGCATCTGGATCTTCCTGGAGTAATCCAGATGCTGGGACAAGCGCGCCAAACCGGCGCATTGCACATCAACGCCGGCGATATCGACGGCATCATTTTCTTCGAGGGGGGCGAAATCTTTCACGCGGAGTGCGGCACGCTTTTCGGCGACGAAGCGGTGACGCAAACGGTGAAGGCCTGCCAGAGCGCACCCGAAGGCGTTTACAAATTTGTGTACGGGGCCACCGCCGCTCAGCGCACGGTCCTGCGCTCCGCCACCGATCTCTTGCTCGACGCCATGCGGGAATTCGACGAAGGCGAACGCGACAAAGTGGAAAAGGAATTGCCATGAGCGAAACGCACAATCCAATTACCGCGCGGATTCCGACGGTATATTTCATTGATGACAGCGCCACCATGCGCGAAGTGATCAAGATCGCTTTTCGCAAGGAAAACATCCGCATCATTGCCTGCGCGGACGCGGCTTCGGCGCTGGCCCAATTCAACCAGGTTACTCCCGACGTCGTGATCACGGACGTAATCATGCCCGACAAGGACGGCTACGAGGTCTGCGAGTTCGTGAAGCAGCATTACCGGTTCAGCAAGACTCCCGTAATCCTGATGTCCGGGGTCGTGAATCGGACGGTCGCCGAGCGCGCCACGGCGGTGAAAGCCGATGAATTGATACGGAAACCTTTCCAGCCGCAGGATTTGATTGTTCGCGTCAAAAATCTGCTGAATCCGAAGAGCGCCGGTGCGCCGCCGGAGGAAGAGCTTGGCGATGTGGTCGAGGGTCCATCGCCCGCTGCGTCACGCGTCTTGACCGGCCTGTTTTCGCCGGCCCCGCCGCCGGCCGCGGCGAGCGGCGCGATCCACGCTGCTCCGCGCGCCGAAGCTCCGGTTGCAGTGGCTCCGCGGGCGCCTTTGCCCGCCGCCCCGGCTGCTCCCGCGCCACGCCCCGCGGCACCCTCCGCGGAAATTCAAAAAATGCGCAATGAGATTCGCCGGCTGGAACTGCTGGTGAAAAAACTTCAGGCCGAGCTCGAAGCGGAACACCAATATTGCGCGGCGCTCGAGGCACACTTCAAAGGTCTGCAGGAGTCGGAGTAGAGCGGCCGTCCCTGCAGTAGCCTTTCAGCACACCTTCGCGTTCGCCGCGGATACCCATTACCACTTTCAGCACTTACTCAACGCTGATTCTTGACCCGCCATAGCTCACATCCTAAGATAGATGGACCCTCTCACAGTCAGGCGTTTTTTGTGTTTCGCTAGGCGAATGTTCTGGAGAGGTGTGATTGATGGGGCGCCGAAGCGAGCCACGAATCGCCACGAGTCTTCCCGTTTTAGCTCGCGGGATCGATCCCGAAGGGTATCCGTTTCTTCGTACCGCCCACACTCGCGACGTCAGCAGCTCAGGCGCCTGTTTGCGCGGCCTCAACGACATCACCGCCCCAGGCAAGAAGATTGAACTCGAATACCGCGCAAAACGAGCTCATTTTCGCGTTCAGTGGGCCGTCCCGAACGGCTCGGCCCATGGCGGGCAGACCGGTCTTCGATGTCTGGAACCCGGCAAATTCATTTGGGACGTGCCGATCAAGGAATGGTCGCACGACACATTCATGCTACTAGGAGCCAAGGGGCAAGAATACCTGGAGGGCCACGCTTCCGCTGCCAAACGTGAATCCCCGCCTGATTCTGTCCACACCCTCGAGGGGAAACCTCCGGGGGCCTCCGAGCTGAGTGCGTCTCGTCCGCACGCCGGAGGCGAACGCCGCGTTTATCCGCGCCGCGATTGCCGCATCGAGGCACATCTGAAAACCTGCGGAGATTCGGACCCCAGCCCGGTGAAGATAACGGACATTTCGCTTGGTGGCTGCTACCTCGAAATGCTTTCCCCGTTTCCGGTCGGCACTCCCATCGAAATCGATTTCCCGCTGTATGAATCGAACACGCACGCTTTCGCGACCGTGCGTTCTTCTCAATCCGGAATGGGGATGGCGGTGCAGTTCACCCAGATGACCCGCGACAACTTTGAGAAGTTGCGCAGGTTCGCTCCGCCCTCGCCGGGTGTGGCCGAGCCTTCCTTTGTGAAGTCTGCGTCGCCCGCCCCGGCGCAGCCGCTCTATGGAAATCGTGGCGCCGGTTTGGCGGTGCAGCCCGCGCACGAACCCCCCAGCCCGCCAACGGGACGAAATGGTTCAGCGGCCCTTAATTCCACGCAACTGCCGCCGCCCACGGTGGCGGAAGCGCTCGAAGCTGTGGTGCGAGTTCTCTTTCGGAAGAATCTGATCACGCGAGCGGAAATATCCGAGGAACTTGCCAATCTGAAAACTGCGAAGAAGTGATCGGCCGTTTCCGCCAGGGCGATCCGCTTCCGTGGCGTTCATTCCAATCCTTTGGAATGCAGGAATTCGCGCGCGACCTCGGTGATGTCGCGGTGCTCTCCATCCACGGCGTAATTCATCTTCTGCATTTCCGCGCTGGAGATTTTCCCGCCCAGTTCATCGAGCGCGGCGCGCATTTCGGGATGGCGCCCGAGCGTGCCGGCCCGAACGATAGGCACCGCTTCGTAGGGCGGAAAGTAGCCTTTGTCATCCTCCAGCATGGCCAGGTCGCGCGCGGCGAGCAATCCATCCGTGGAGTTTCCGGCCACCAGGTCTACCTGCTTATCGAGCAGCGCGCGGTAAAGCAGCCCGAGATCCAGAATGCGCGGCGGCTCCGCGAACTTAAGGCCATAGACTCGCGCCAGTCCGGCGTAGCCGTCGGGACGTTCCGAGAATTCGTAGCCGAACCCTGCACGCCACTGCGGCGCGTAGCGCGCGGCATCGCTGATGGTCTTCACATTCAGGCGGCGCGCGTCTTCTCCGCGAACCACGATGGCGAATGTATTGTTGAAACCAAGCGAAGGCAGCACTTCCAGTCCAAAGCGCTGCCGATACTCGCTCTGCACGCGGCCGAAAACAGCGGAAGCATCGCTCTCAATCGGGTCGTGCAAAATCGCGGTCAAGGCCGTGCCGGTGTATTCAACATAGGTGTCGATTCGCCCGGAAAGCAAGGCCTGCTGGCAGATGTAAGACCCCGCCAGATAAAAGCGGCGCACCACCGGATGGTGCAGCCGCGCTTCCAAGTGCTGCGAGACGATTTCCCCGAGCAGCGCCTGCTCCGAAAAATTCTTGGACCCCACGACGATCGCATCCCGCTGCCCGCTGCCGCAGCACGCCAGAAGGATCATCACGCAAGAGAGCAGGGAGCCGCGCAGGTTTTTCATGTTCTGCACTATCGCGCGGGACGCAAGCGGCGCTCAAACACGCTCAGAATGAAATCGGCGCCAAGGGCCAAAATCGCTGCCGGGATCGCGCCCGCCAGAATCAGCTGGTCGTTCACCATGGCCAGCCCGCGAAAGATGAATTCTCCCAGGCCGCCGGCGCCCACGGCGGCGGCAATCGTGGCGATACCGATAGTGAGCACGGTGGCCACGCGCACACCCGCGAGCACGGTCGAAAGCGAAAGCGGCAGCTCCACCTGAAACAGGATTTGCCGCTGGGTCATTCCCATGCCGCGAGCCGCTTCGCGAACCGCCGGGTCCACGCCGGCAATGCCCGCGGCCGTGTTGCGAATGATGGGGAGCAGGGCGTAAAGCGTGAGCGCGGTGATGGCCAGGCGGTCGGCGCGGTCGCCGAGCCAGGGAACCGGAAGGAGGAAGCCGAACAGCGCCAGGCTGGGAATCGTCTCGGCGATGTTCGCACTGCCGAGAATGGGCTTCGAAAGCCACGGCTTGCGCGTGACGATAACGCCGAGCGGCACGCCGATGGCAATTGCCAGCAGCATCGCCGCGCCGACTAGCCAAATGTGCTCGAGCGTAGCTTCCGCAATTTCTCCCTGATGGCGGAGAAAAAAATTGATCAGGCTCATTCGTCCTCCCTACTTTTTTCGTGCATTCGAATGTGCGCGACGTACGCGGCTGCCACAGGATCGGTGGCAGCCCGGAATTCCTTCGGCGAATATGACGCCGCCAATCTGCCCGCGTCCATCAACCCGATGCGCGTGGCCAGCAGCAAGGCTTCGTCCACGTGATGCGTGACGATCACGATTGTCTTCCCTAGCCGTTTTTGCAGCGCCTGGAATTCGCCCTGCACTTCGTCGCGCGTCAGGGGATCGAGCTCGCCGAAGGGCTCGTCCATCAGCAGAATGGGCGGGTCGGCGGCGAGAGCCCTCGCTACACCGACGCGCTGGCGTTGCCCTCCGGAAAGCTGATGCGGATATCGCTTCAGAAATTCCGCGTGATCGAGCCCCACGAGCGCGAGAAGTTCCTGCACTCGCGCGCGCGTGCGCTCCTCCGGCCAGCGTTCGAGCCGCGGGACGAGAGAGATATTCTGCTCCACGGTGAAATGCGGAAAGAGGCCGGTCTCCTGGATGACGTAGCCGACGTGGCGGCGCAGCGCGATGGGATCCCAAGCGAGCGTCGAGCGGCCTTCGACGCGAACCTCGCCTGCGCTCGGATCGAGCAGCCGATTGATAAGCTTGAGTGCCGTCGTTTTCCCCGCGCCGCTGCGGCCCAGCAGCACCAGGGTCTCGCCGCGGCCCACGGTGAGATTGACGTCGCGCAGAAGTTCCCGGCCATCAGGCAGCCGATAGCTCGCGTGGCGAAATTCGATGGCGGGTTCGCGGGCGGGGTCAGGCTGAGTTTCAGCTTTCATGCGTGTGAATAGTTGTGGCCCATGAGCGCGGCGGACGATCTCGCGTTCCGCGAGGCTAGCAAGCGCCAAGGCGGGCTGTCAAACGCGCGGCACTCAATTCACTTCAACCGCCGCCGAAGTACCGGCTAACGGCGACCAGCACGCGCGTCATCATCGCTGGCGTGAGCTTCCCCGTAAACGTATTTTGCTGGCTGGGGTGGTAGGAAGCGAAGAGGCGAGGCAAATCGCCGGGAAGCGGGTAGCTCGCGCCGTGGCGAAATGGAAATGCTGCGAGCGTCTCGATCTTTCCTTCGTCTCTCAATAGGCTCAGATACGCGCGCATGGCGATGCTTCCCAGCGCCAGAATCGCGCGGGGCCGGATGAGCGCGAGCTCGCGTTCAAAATACGGCCGGCAGTTGGCCAGCTCGGAAGGAAGCGGCTTATTCGCGGGCGGCGCGCACCGCAACGTGGCGCTTATATAGGCGTTCTTCAGTATTAGGCCGTCGCCTCGGCGCTCCGACGTGGGCTGATTGGCGAAGCCCGCGCGAAAAAGCGCTGCGTACAGAAAATCCCCCGAGCGGTCTCCGGTGAACATGCGGCCCGTTCGGTTCGCTCCATGCGCCGCCGGCGCGAGCCCCAAAATTAAAAGCTGTGCGCACGGGTCGCCGAATCCCGGAACCGGCTTGCCCCAATACTCCCACGCGCGGAAGGCGCGGCGCTTTTCGTGGGCCACCTGCTCGCGATAACGCACCAGTCGCGGGCACTTGCGACACACGACAATTTCTTCGTTCAATTGCTCGAGTTGATTCAGCTCAGTCGGCATCGGGGTCAAGTATGAGTCCATTCGGGCGTTGCCAGCGTCTATTGTAAGGGAAGAACCGGGACACTGCCGCCACGCTACTTTGCGCTTTTCCGGTTTTCATCTACGATAGGAGCCACACGAGCGATTTTAGTTGCCGCCCTTCCCGACCCATGGATAACGCACGCGAAAAAATTGTAATCGTCGAAAGCGATGCAGCCGCGCGGGAGAATCTGCGTGCGGCGCTGGAGACCGCCGGGCACGATGTGGCCGCTTTCGCCGGCGCTCGTGAAGGACTCGATGCCATTCATCAGACGGGCGCCGATCTGCTCTTGATGGAGGCCGGGCTGGCCGGTGCCGGCGCGTCCCATCAGGATACAGCTTCCGCTCGCGACACGCTTGCCACTATTCGGGGTTCCGCGGCCACCTCCGTCATTCGCGTGATTCTGCTGGTCGGCTCGGCGGCGGAAGAGCGCGCGGCAGCCCTGGATTTTGGCGCCGATGACGCCATCTCGCGTCCCTGGGATCCCGCAGAATTGCAGGCTCGCGTGCGCGCGCAGCTGCGAATGTTCCGCGCCGAAAAAGAATGGCGCGACAAAGCACAGATCGCAGTGGAAGGGCAGCAACTCGCGCACACCGCATTCGAGGCCCTGGCTGTCACGGAGAAGATGACCAAGGACGCGTTTTCGCTCAACCGCGGGCTCAAGGTTGGACTCGCTGCCGTCTTCGTCGTCGCGGCCGCAATGGCCGGAATGTATTTTGTTTTTGCCCACACCGCCCGCAAAGACACGCGGCAAGCCAATGCCGTCATCGCCAAGCTGGAGGCCGGTTCCCTGCGCCAGCAGAATCTGATCGCCGAAGCGCGCAAGCTTCGCATGCAGCAGGGAACCGCGGATGTGCCGCCAGCCGCAAAGGACGAACTTCAGAAGCAAGCAGCCGACCTGAAGGCCCGCATGGCCAAGTCAACTGCCGAGGATGTTGCCACGCTGCAGAAACAGTTGGAGGACACCAATGCGCGGCTGGCGCTCGTGGAAAAGGACGGCCACGCGGCCCAAACGCTCATTCCCGCGGATGTGCAAAGCGTTTGTCTCCTGCACGTGGCCGTTGCTTTTCGCGATCAAAAGAGCGGACGCCGGCTGCGCTACGCGGGTCTCAATTCGCAGGGCGACCCGCTGGAGGATGGCGATGGCAAGCCGATTCTGACGCTCGAGGGCCGCGGACCCGAAGTGAAGCTCGATGTTTTCGGCACCGGATTTCTCGCCGGACCCCATGGACGCCTCATCACCAACCGCCATGTCGCCGAACCCTGGTGGAAAGATGAAGAGCTGAAAACCGTAACGGATCAGGGATTTCAAGCGGAGATCTCGACCATCCGCGTTTATTTTCCCGGCGATCCGCGCGCGTTTCACGCCGAAATCGAACAAATTTCCCAGGAAACCGACCTGGCCACCATGCGCGTGGACATGCAGGATCTGAAGCGCTCGATTCTTTCGATCGATTCGGGCAAAGGCTCAGCCGTGTCCGGTCAGCCCATCGTGTTGATGGGCTACGCCACCGGCCTTGCCGCCATCCTCGCGCGCACCGATGAAGCCACCGCGCAGCAGATTCTCACCCAGAACAGCGCCGACGTCTCGCAGGTCCTTGAAGAGCTCGCGCGGCGCAATTTGATTCGGCCTCTCATCACCCAAGGCCACATCGGCGACATTCTTCCCGATAAAATTGTTTTTGACGCGCAAACCACTTCCGGCGGATCGGGTGGGCCGCTCTTCAACCGGCAGGGCAAGGTCATCGGCGTCACCTACGCCGTGTTGCGGGATTTCGGCGGCTCCAATTTCGGCATCCCGATACGTTTCTCGCAACCCCTGCTCGGTCCATAGGGGCCGGCCATAAGAGCTGACATGTCGAACTTCTTTCCTTTCATCTTCGCGGTCTTTCTGATTCTTCCGAATCAGGGCGGGAATGCTGAGCCTCACCGACCGTCATCAGCCAGCGCGGGCACCAAATCGGGTAAATCTGAAGTCGCCTGTACTGACAACTCAAAACCGGCGAGCGCGTTACCTCGGCCCGGACCACAGTGCGAGAAAGACGAATTTGCGAAGCGCGGGCGGCCATTCATGTTCCCCGCGAATGGTGGTCTTGCGTTCGGTGTGTCCTCTGTTCCGGGCAAACCGTCCACACTTTATCTCTGGGCTGACAATCAAACCGAGAAAGCCGAGAGCTTGTATGTTTGCTGCATCTCGACTCTCTTTGAGCACATCGAGGTGTACGATGCCGGAGGGCACCGCGTCTTGAGCAAGATGGACCTAGCGGAGCAGCAGGCCAGCTCTGATGGAAAAGTGACATTGCGGGGGTGTTCGTGCAGCGGCTGGGTCTTGGTGCCGCCGCACACGATTGAAATTTTAGAGTATGCTGACATCTCGGATGGATACCTACTTTCTCCGGGTCGCTACGTCATCACTGAACGTACGCCTGCTGCGCCGTCGAATCCAAACCCAGAGGTACAGAAAGCCGCATCTCACCCGCCGCCGGGATTAGCTATTTCCATTCCTTGAGTGATACGGCACTGCATCTTTCTCCAGCCGTTCGCGAAATTGACATACCCTGACCGCGCGGCTAGCATATTCACAGCGATTTTGCCTTCGGGACCCACCCGAAGGTGTGCCCTGCCACACCGAGTTTACGGACCTTCGCCATGGAAACAGGCGCGCGCTCGAAAAACGTTCTGGATCGAATCGTCGCTGCACGCCGCGAATCCGTGGCGCACCGCAAACGCGTGTTGCCCGAGGTCGCGCTTAAAATAGCGGTCGAAAGAAAAGCGCCGCCGCCGCGCGATTTCCCCGCGTCGCTCAGCCGCCCGGGAATTAACATCATCTCGGAATTGAAAAAAGCCTCTCCCTCGCGGGGACTGCTGCGCGCTGAGTTCGCTCCCGCGGCATTGGCCGCAGGCTTCGAACAGGCGGGTGCCGCTGCGCTTTCGGTTCTCACCGAAGAGGATTTCTTCTCTGGTTCCCTGGCGGATTTGAAAGAGGCCAGCCGCGTGACCACCATCCCGATCTTGCGCAAGGATTTCATCATCGACCCCTGGCAGGTATGGGAGACGCGCGCGGCCGGCGCCGATTCCTTTCTGCTTATCGCCGCGATCCTCGGCGACGAACTTCTTTGCGGTCTTCTTTCCCTGGGGCGTTCGCTCAAAATGGAACCGCTCGTCGAAGTCCATTCGCGGGGGGAGCTCGAGCGCGTGCTCGCAGCGGGTGCGCGCATCATCGGCGTCAACAACCGCGATTTGCGGGATTTGAGCGTGCATCTCGAAACCTCGCTCGAACTCATCGAGGCGATCCCCGATGATTGCATTGCTGTCAGCGAGTCCGGCCTGCGCACCCAGGATGACCTCGTTCGATTGCGCCACGCCGGGTTTAACGCGTTTCTGATCGGCGACCATCTGATGCAGCAGGCCGAACCTGCCGTCGCCTTGCGGGCTCTACTCGATCCTTCCGGCGCGGGGCGTGCGACTCTATGAGCGGCGGCCCTGGATGGTAAAAGTGAAAATTTGCGGCATCACGAATCTGAAGGACGCGCGGCACGCGGTCGAGGCTGGTGCGGATTTTCTGGGCTTTAATTTTTATCCGCGCAGCCCGCGTTACATCACGCCGGCAGCGGCGGGCCACATCGTACGCCGATTGCCAAAGGGAGCCGTGTTCGTGGGGGTCTTCGTGAACGAGTCTGTGGACAATGTGCTGGCGATCGCTCAGCGCGTCGGGCTCAAATATCTTCAGTTGCACGGCGAGGAATCGCCCGCGACAGTTTCGCGGCTGAGGCGTGCGCTGCCGGTAATTAAAGCCATTCGCGTCCGCGCTTCATTTCGCGCGTCACAGCTTCGTCGATTTAGGCCTCCTCGTGCATTTTTGCTCGACGGCTTTCACCCCTCACGACGCGGAGGGACGGGCAAATCCTTCAATTGGGCGGTCGCGCGCCGCGCCAATCGCGCCGGGCACATTTTTCTGGCCGGCGGCCTTACGCCGGAGAACATCGGCGAAGCCATCCGCGTGGCACGGCCCTATGCCGTGGATGTTTGCAGCGGCGTCGAAGAAAAACCCGGCAAAAAAGATCCGGCGCTGATCGCAAGCTTCATGCAGGCGGTGCGCGTGGCACGAAGGAAAAAGCGATGAGCGCAGCCGCTCAACCTGTCCCGGACGCGCGCGGACGCTACGGCGCATTCGGCGGGCGCTACGTCCCGGAAACGCTGGTCGCGCCTCTCGAAGAGCTCGAGCGCGCCTATGCCGAAGCCCGCGCTGATCAAAGCTTCCAAGAAGAACTCGACGATCTGCTCCGCAATTTCGCCGGCCGGCCCACCCCGCTGCAATTCGCATCGCACCTGACCGAAATCCTCGCCGGCCCGCGCATCTACCTCAAGCGCGAAGACCTGCTGCACACCGGCGCGCACAAAATCAACAACGCGCTCGGCCAGGGTTTGCTCGCCGCGCGCATGGGCAAAAAGCGAATCATCGCCGAAACCGGCGCGGGCCAGCACGGCGTCGCGTCTGCAACCGTGGCCGCTCGCCTCGACCTCTCCTGCACTGTTTACATGGGCACCGAGGACATGGAACGCCAGCGCCTGAATGTTTTTCGCATGCGCTTGCTCGGGGCGGAAGTCGTCGGCGTCGATTCCGGCAGCCGCACGCTCAAGGACGCCATCAACGAAGCCATGCGCGATTGGGTGACCAACGTGCGTACCTCGCACTATCTGCTCGGCTCCGTGCTCGGCGCGCATCCTTATCCGCAAATCGTGCGCGATTTCCAGAAAATTATCGGCGAAGAAGCCCGCGCGCAGATTCTCGCCGCCGAAGGACGCTTGCCCGATCAACTCATCGCCTGCGTGGGCGGCGGCTCGAACGCCATCGGCCTCTTCCACGCTTTTCTTGGCGACGCGCGCGTGAAAATGCTCGGCGTCGAAGCGGGCGGCCGAGGGAAATCTATTGGCGAACATGCCGCGCGTCTCGCTGCTGCGGAGGGCTTCACCGGCGCGCGTCCCGGCGTTCTGCAGGGCACCTACACCTACATTTTGCAAACGCAAGACGGACAAATCGCCGCCACGCATTCCGTTTCTGCCGGCCTCGATTATCCCGCGGTCGGCCCGGAGCATGCCTGGCTCGCCGCCGAAGGCCGCGCCGAATACACGGCCGTGAGCGACGAAGAAGCCGTCCAAGCCGCGCGTACGCTCGCGCGCGTCGAGGGAATTATTCCCGCGCTCGAATCCGCGCACGCCCTGGCCGAACTCATACGCCGCGCGCCGCAAATGAAAGCAAACGAAATCGTGATCCTGAATCTGTCCGGCCGCGGCGACAAAGATATGGAAATCCTCGCTCGCTATGTCTGAAGACGCCATTTCTCAATCCGCCGCCGCATCGCGTGCCGCTTCGGCCGGGCCCGGCGCCAAACCGGCGCGAAGAATTGAACGAAAATTCCGCGCGCTGGCCGAAGCGGGCGAGCTCGGACTCGTCGCCTATATCACCGCGGGCGATCCCTCGCTCGAGGCCAGCGAGAAAATCGTTCTCGCTGCAGCCGAAGCCGGCGCGGACATCATCGAACTCGGTGTCCCCTTCAGCGATCCTGTCGCCGACGGCCCCACCATTCAGCGCGCGAGCGAACGCGCGCTACGTAGCGGAACCACTCTGGCCGGCGTGCTCGACCTCGTCGGCCGCGTTCGCGCGCATAGCGACGTTCCGCTCGTGCTTTTCAGTTATTTCAATCCCATCTTGCAAATGGGCCTCGAGCAATTCGCCCGAGCAGCCGCCGAGCGCGGCGCGGACGCCGTTCTCGCCACCGACCTCACGCCCGAAGAAGCCGGCCAATATCGCGCCGCCATGCACGCCCATGATCTCGACACGATTTTTCTTGGCGCCCCAACATCCACCGACGCGCGGCTGGCCCAAATTGCAGCCGCTTCGACCGGCTTCCTTTACCTCATCTCGCGAACCGGCGTCACCGGAGCGCGCGAATCCCTCCCGGAAGAATTGCCCGCGCTCGCGCGCCGTGCGCGCAAATTTACATCTCTGCCCATCGCCGTCGGTTTTGGAATTTCGCTGCCCACGCACGTCACCGTCCTCGGAGGCATCGCCGATGCAGCGGTAGTCGGCTCCGCACTCATGGCTGAAATTGAGCACGCCGCCTCCGCCGATGCTGCTGCCGCGGCCGTGGCGGCGCGCATCAGGCTGCTCAAAGACGCCGCCCGCACGGGCGTCAGCCGCCGCAGCAAAGACCTCGGCATTCCCCATGCCGAATGACCCCTACAAAATTCCCGCTGACTTGCAGTAAACTCCGTAGGCAACAGTTCCGATGCCTCGCCAAATGCACAAATGATTCGAGGAGACACGCATGGATAAGCGCGTAGCCAACGCCGCTACCGCCATCGCCCGCATCCAGGAGGGAGCCACAATTCTGCTCGGCGGCTTCGGCCTTTGCGGCATACCCGAAAATCTGATTGCCGCGCTGCGCGCCCAGGGCACACAAAATCTCACGCTCGTGTCGAATAATGCGGGCATCGACGATTTTGGCATCGGCATCCTGCTGCAGAACAAGCAAGTGAAGAAAATGATCGCGAGCTACGTGGGCGAGAACAAAACCTTCGAACAGCTGGCCCTGAAAAAAGAGATCGAAGTCGAGCTGAATCCCCAGGGAACGCTGGCCGAGCGCATTCGTTGCGGCGGTGCGGGCATCCCCGCGTTTTTCACGCCCACTGGTTGCGGCACGCTCGCCGCGGAAGGAAAAGAAGTGCGCGAGTTCAACGGCCGCCCGCACGTAATGGTCACCGCGCTGCGCGGCGATTTTGCTTTCATCAAGGCCTGGAAGGGCGATCGCTGGGGCAATCTCGTTTACCGCAAGACGGCCCGCAATTACAACTCGGTGATGGCCACCGCCGCCGATTACGTGATCGCTGAAGTCGAGGAAATCGTCGATCTCGGCAGCCTGGATCCCGATTGCGTGCACACGCCCGGAATCTTTGTGGATGCGATATTCCAAGGCGCGAATTACGCGAAACGCATCGAGCGCCGCACCGTGCGCAAGCGTTAAGCGCGTCGAGAAGCCATCGCTCGCTGGAGGAACGAATGCCGCCGGAAATGGAAAAGCGCGAAATCATCGCGCGCCGCGTCGCCCGCGAATTGCGCGACGGCTTCTACGTGAATCTTGGCATCGGCTTGCCCACGCTGATCCCGAATTACCTGCCGCCGGGCATCGAAGTCGTTTTGCAATCCGAAAACGGCATGCTCGGCATCGGCCCTTATCCCTACGCCGGCGAAGAAGACCCCGACCTGATCAACGCGGGCAAGGAAACCATCACGGAAATTCCGGGCAGCTCTTATTTTTCGAGCGCGGATTCCTTCGGCATGATTCGCAGCGGTCGCGTCAACGTCACCGTTCTCGGCGCGCTGCAAGTGGACGAGAAGGGCAATCTCGCCAATTGGGCCATCCCCGGCAAAATGCTGAAAGGCATGGGCGGCGCGATGGACCTGGTGGCCGGCGCCAAGCGTGTGATTATCGCCATGGAGCACACCACCAAAGAAGGCGAGCCGAAAATCGTGAAAGAGTGCAGCCTGCCACTCACCGGCGTTTGCGTCGTGGACCTCATCGTCACCGAACTCGGCGTTATCGAAGTTACGCCCCAGGGGCTCGTTTTGCGCGAAGTCGCTCCCGGCGTCGCGCCGGAAGCTGTGCAGGAGGCTACCGAACCGAAGCTGCGCATCGCGCCGGACCTGAAACCGATGTCCAGCTGACGCTCGCTTTCCCGAGCGAAAGATAACTCTTGCGCGCAACGCGGAGTGCGCTTCGGCAGCAAGCTGCGATAACATTACTGGAACGGCGTTTCCCAGGAGAGGCAATGGAGCCGCATTCGATCGTCGTAATCAGCCTGCAGGCGCCCAAGGAAAAGCTTTGGGGTGAATTGGTCGATATCTCGCACTCGGGAGTCACTCTGCGCGGCATCGACCTCAGCTCATTCGACGATTTCGTCAGGCAGGTGATCCATCCAGACGGCGATCGCATGGGTTTGCCGACGCTCTTTTTCCCCATGCTGCGCATCGAGCGTATCGCTCTCGACGAGGCGCGTGGTTCCATTCCATCACTCGCGGAAGTGTTCGAGCGGAAAACGGGGCGCTCGCTGGGAGATTATCTGGCGCAATTTGCCTGAGCTGATATCGCGTCTCGCTAATCGAATCCATTCATGAACAGCCGAGTCCTCACCGTCCCCAACCAGCTCACCTTCCTCCGGCTCGCGTTCCTTCCGGTCTTCATCATCACCATTCATTACGAGCGCTACGAATGGGCCCTGGGGATTCTGATTCTGGCGGGCTTGACCGACGGGCTCGATGGCCTGCTCGCGCGTGGGCTAAATCAGAAAACGCCGCTCGGCGCCTATCTCGATCCCATCGCCGACAAGCTTCTCGTTTCCTCTTCCTATCTGGTTTTGGCGCTGCACGGAAAGATCGCCTGGTGGCTTGCGATTCTTGTTTTAGGGCGTGACGTATCGCTTCTGGTCGCCAGCGCCGTGATTCTCGTCACCGTCGGCTACATTTCCCTGCCGCCGAGCATTTACGGCAAGGCCACGACATTTTTTGAACTCTCGCTGATTTTTCTGGTTCTCCTGCTCGCGATTTACGATAACCACGTTCTTTTGGTACTCAGAACGGTTTGCGCATACTGCGTGGCGGTGTTCGTGTGTATTTCAGGACTGCATTACAGCATCGTGGTGTCGCGCAGGCTTCACGCCGGTGGAGGATAAATCGGAGGCCCGCCCTGAGTGCTTTCTCTATCCCGGGTGAAATAAGTTAAACGCCATCGTTCCCAGGCTCGCCGCTACCACGATCGCCGTCGTCCACCCCAGCAAATCCGCTCGCGTTCGCTCCTGCGGAGACATCGGCGGGCGATCCAGCATCAGCTTTCCCAGCCCGAATCCGCTCAGAAATCCGCCGAGGTGCGCCAAATTATCTATTCCCGAAAATATGAATCCCATGATGCCGATGTAGATGAGCCATTTGATGAGCTGGCTGCGCAGCATTTGCATGGACGCGCTCCTTCGCCCCATGGTGAGCGCCAGAAGCACACCAATCAGCCCGAGTAAAGCTCCGGAACCCCCGACGCTAAAATGTCCAAAGAAGCTGCTGAGCACGTAGCCGCAGATCCCGGTCGTCACATAAATAAAAAGATATCGCGCGGAGCCATATAGCTCTTCGATCTGCGGCCCGATGTCCATCAGCACCCACATGTTGAATCCGATGTGCATCAAGCTGCCGTGCAGAAAAACAGCCATCACAAATCGCCAGGGTTCACGAAGATTGACAAAGAGCGGAAGCGAAGCGCCGAATCTTTGCAGCACCCTGCCGTCGATTCCTCCCAGTCCGAACAGCGCGGAAAAGCCGCCACCCGCGGGCGCCTGGAAGCCGCTGCCGCGAATTGTGGCTAGCAGGCTCGCGCCGTAGAGCAGACAACTCAAGCTGAGGATTGCGTAGGTCACGGGCGAAGTGGTCGGCAGCAGCCGGCCGAGCGAACGGCTCGCCGCCGCCATTCCGAAGTTCATGCTCGCGCCGCATTGATGGCATTTCGTGGCGCTCGCGCCCACCAGCGTCCCGCACGAAGGGCAAAGCTTCGGGCGCGGCGGTTCGCGCTCGCCGCCCGCGAAAGCGCCGCTGAATTG
>Ga0302179_10000746_pt1 | contig 20706 bp, 19 predicted proteins | sample I_Palsa_E3_1_FD_198788 | JGI IMG/M metagenome (GOLD analysis project Ga0302179, IMG submission 198788) | Peat permafrost microbial communities from Stordalen Mire near Abisko, Sweden - I_Palsa_E3_1 | ecosystem: Environmental > Terrestrial > Soil > Palsa > Peat permafrost | place: Sweden...
AACGGGGACGACCCCGAGGCCGTCGTGCGGATCGCGCGAATGGCCTTCGCCTACCGGCAGGCGTTCAAGAAAGACGTGGTCATCGACATGGTGTGCTACCGCAAGCGCGGGCACAACGAGACTGACAACCCGTCGTTCACCCAGCCGCTCATGTACGACCTGGTCGAGGCCAAGCGCTCCACCAGGAAGGTGTACACCGAGTCGCTGATCGCCCGCGGCGACATCACCATGGAGGAGGCCGAGGCGGCGCTGCGCGACTACCAGCAGCATCTCGAGCGCGCCTTCACCGAGACCAGGGACGCGGCGAACCGCCCGGCCGAACCGGGCACGGTGCTCAAGCCCGAGCCGGAAGACCGCCCCGTCAACCACGAGGCGGTGCCGACCGCGGTGACCGCCGAGGTGGTCAAGCGGATCATCGACACCCAGGTCAACCTGCCTAGCGACTTCACCCCGCACCCCCGGCTGAAGCCGCTGCTCGATAAGCGTTCCACCATGCGCGAAGAGGACGCCATCGACTGGGCGACCGGCGAGTTGCTGGCGTTCGGCGCGCTGGTCCTGGACGGCCACCCGGTGCGGCTGGTCGGTCAGGACACCCGGCGCGGCACGTTCGGGCAACGGCACGCGGTGCTGGTGGACCGGCATACCGGCGAGGAGTACACGCCGCTGAAGCAGCTCGAGTCCGGCGCCGCGAAGTTCTTCGTGCACGACTCGCTGCTGTCCGAGTTCGCCGCGATGGGCTTCGAATACGGCTACTCCGTCGCCCGCCCCGACGCCCTGGTCTGCTGGGAAGCCCAGTTCGGTGACTTCCTGAACGGCGCGCAGACGATCATCGACGAGTTCATCAGCTCCGGTGAGCAGAAGTGGGGTCAGCGTTCCGGCGTCGTGCTGCTGCTGCCGCACGGGTACGACGGGCAGGGACCCGACCACTCCTCCGCACGGGTCGAGCGGTTCCTCTCGCTGTGCGCGCAGGACAACATGACCGTGGCCATGCCGACCACGCCCGGCAACTACTTCCACCTGCTGCGCTGGCAGGGCCTGTCCGGCCGGCACAAGCCGCTCATCGTGTTCACCCCGAAGTCGATGCTCCGGCTGAGGGCGGCCGCCTCGGCCGTCAGCGACTTCACCACCGGGTCGTTCCGCCCGCTGGTCGGATCGCCGGCTGGTGCTGACGCCGACGTCCGCCGGGTGCTGCTGTGCACGGGCAAGGTCTACTACGATCTGGCCGCTCGGCGTCGGGCGGTGCAGGACGAATCGGGCCGCGGCGGCGAAACGGCCATCGTCCGGGTCGAGCGCCTGTACCCGCTGCCGGTCTCGGAGCTACGCACCGAACTGGCCCGCTACCCGAACGCTGAAGCGGTCACCTGGGTGCAGGAGGAGCCGGCCAACATGGGGGCCTGGCCCACCATGGCGCTGAAGCTCCCGCGGGTACTCGGCCGCGAGGTCGGCGCGATCTCCCTGCCCGCGAGCTCGGCGCCCGCGGCGGGCTCGGCGGCCAAGCACGCCAGCACGCACCGGGAGATCATCGAGACCGCGATCCCTTCGGCCTGATGTACTTCACCGACCGCGGCATCGAGGAACTCGAGGAGCGGCGCGGCGACGAGCAGGTCGCCGTGGCCTGGCTCGCCGAGCGGCTCCGCGATTTCGTGAACCTCAACCCCGATTTCGACGTCGCCGTCGACCGCCTGGCCACCTGGCTGGCCAGGCTCGACGACGACGACGACCTTTAAGCACCCTTTTCCCAAACGGCCCTGGCCCCAGCGCCAACCCAAGTGACCCGTGATACGTGGGAGACGCGCTTCCGTCCTGCATTAGGCGCATCTCGCCTTCGCGTGCCGGTCGCTCGCTGATCGTGTGCAGTTACCCCCCGCCGGATGGGGGGTAACTGCACACGATCACCATCCCGGCCCGCTTAAAGCCCAGCATTCGGGTGATTTCCATGACTACGAAGACTTCACAGTCTGTGCAGACTGTGAAGTCTTCGTGGTAATCATGCGGGGGGCGGGGCCGGGCGGGGCCGGGCGGGGCCAGGCGGGGCCAGGCGGGGCCGGCCAGGGGTTTGCTTTGGGTACCGCGCGTGATCGCGATATGTCTTGACTTTGGGGGGATGAGATATATCGTTTAGGTGTGACGGGTGTATGGACGGGAAGGACGGGTGGGATGACGCAGTGGACCATTGAGGCTCCCACGAGCCTGGACTTCGACGATGTGAGCGGGCTCCGGGTCAGGCTCATCGCCGGGTCGGTGGCCGTGCTCGCCACGGACGGAAGGCCGTCGCTGGACGTGGCGGACGTCTGCGGCGAACCACTTAACGTGACCTACGAGGACGGCCTGCTGACCATCAGCCACGAGAACCTCACCTGGGAGGGACTGCTGAAGTGGCTGCGACCACATCGGCATTCAGCCACCGTGACCGTTACCGTACCCCGGAAATGCCAGACGCAGGTCGGCGTGGTCAGCGCGACCGCGGTGATGTCGGGCATCAGCGCAAGAGCATCGCTCAAGAGCGTCTCTGGCGGGATCACGCTGGATGGAGTGACCGGCGACGTCGACGCCAACACCGTGTCCGGGGCGCTTGAGGCGCAGGGAATCAATGGCAAGCTCAACTTCAACACCGTGTCCGGCGACCTGACACTGGCCGATGGCTGGCTGGAACGGCTGGACGCGAACGGGGTAAGCGGTGACGTGACCGCGGACATCGACCTCGACCCGCTGGGCGGCATGCAGGTCACCACGGTGTCGGGCGAAGTGACGCTCAGGCTCCCGGCCGAGGCCGACGCCCGGGTCAACCTGCACTCGCTGTCGGGCGACGTACGCAGCGAATTCACGGAGCTGAGAAGATCATCTGCAGCGGCGTCTCGTAGCGTTAGCGGTAGCCTCGGCGCCGGCTCGGGACACGTTTCCGTGACCACCATGTCAGGCCGGGTCATCCTGCTCAGACGCGGCGAGCGCGGAACGGCACCACCCGACGACCGGCCTGATAATGAGAATGAGATGAAAGGCGAAACCAGTTGAGTCCGGTATTCCGCCACGGCAGCCTCCGGCTGTACCTGCTCAGGCTGCTCGATGAGGAGCCTAGGCACGGCTACGAGGTCATCCGGCTGCTGCGCGACCGGTTCATGGGCGTGTACTCGCCCTCACCAGGCACGATCTACCCCCGGCTGGCCCGGCTCGAGGAAGAAGGCCTGGTCACTCACGACGAGGTAGACGGCCGTAAGGTCTACCGGATCACCGAGGCCGGTCGCGAGGAGCTCCGCAGCCGGAGCGACGAGCTCGACGAGCTCGAAGAAGAACTGTCCGCCTCGGTCAGTGACATCGTCCGCGAGGTCAGGGAGGACGTCCGGCAGACCGTACGCAGTCTCCGCGAGGAACTGACGTTCGCGGCCCGTGAGTCCCGCCGGGCGAGCAAGGACGCGGCCGCCGATGTCCTCGACCAGGCCAGGCAGGCACGCGAACAGGCCGGACAAGCCGGGGCAGAAGGGCACGACCAGGCCAGGCAGGCCACCCAGGACGGGCGCGAGCAGGGCAGGCGGATCCGCGACGAAGTGCGGGAGCAGGTCAGGCAGGCCCGGGACCAGGCGCGCGAGCAAGCGCGGCGGGCCCGGGAGGATGCCCGGGAGCAAGGATGGCGATCCGGCGCCCAGGAGGCGGCCTCCGACTCCGGCCAGCGGGTGCACGAGCAGGCGCGGCGGCTGCACGAGGAAGCAGCGGGCGCACGATTCGGTTCCGGCGAACAGGACTGGGACACCCCGCCAGGAGCATCGGGCTGGGCGGGCTGGGCGGACTGGCCGGGGCGCCGCAGCTGGGAAGACTGGTCGCGTACCCGGGGCCGGCACGGCTGGGGTGAAGCGATCGACTTCGGGACCTTCCGCGACCTGGAACGGCTGGCCGTCCAGTTCACCGCCGACCTGAGGAAACTGGCCATGCAGTCATCTTCCGCCGGCGAGAACGTCATCACTGACCTGAGGACGATCCTGGAAGAAGCGCTAGAGCGGATCAAGAGCGATATCTTCGGGTCACCTCACGAGGCCCACGGCCCCGACGTGCCGGACCAGCCGACGCAAGAGCACCCTGAGCAGGGCTGAGGCGCCAGCCAAGGAGTGACGGGCTAGATGGTGAAGACGATCTTGCCGAAGAGGTCGCCCGTGATCATGGCCGCGAAGCCGTCGCGGGCCTCCGCCAGCGGCAGGACCCGGTCGATCACCGGGCGCGCGCCGGTCTGTTCGCAGAACCTGGTCAGGCGGCCCAGCTGGTCACGGGAACCCATCGTGGACCCGGTCACGGACAGCTGCGTGAAGAAGACCCTCGTGAGCTCGGCCGGCGGCGCATCGCCGCTGGTCGCACCGGAAATGACGATCCGGCCGCCGGGCTTGAGCGACCGGACGGAATGCGCCCAGGTGGCCTGGCCCACGGTCTCCATCACGACGTCGACTCGCTCCGGCAGCCTGGCTCCGGCCGCGAATACCTGATCAGCACCGAGTCTGAGGGCCCGGTCACGCTTGGCCTCGGTCCGGCTGGTCGCCCAGATCCGGTAACCAGCGGCGCGACCCAGCACGATCAGCGCAGTCGCCACGCCGCCGCCCGCGCCCTGAACGAGCACCGTCGCGCCGGGCTGGACGCCAGACTTCTCGAACAGCATCTTGTACGCGGTCAAATAGGCCGTCGGCAGGCACGCCGCCTCCTCGAACGACAGCGCGGATGGCTTCGGCACCAGGTTGCGGCGCGGCACGCAGACCTGTTCGGCGAAGGCGCCGTCATGGCGTTCGGACAGCAGTGACCGACGCGGATCGAGGGTCTCGTCACCGCCGCCCGCATCAGGGTCGGCGATCACCGCATGCACGACGACTTCGTTGCCGTCCGCGTCGATCCCGGCCGCGTCACAGCCAAGGACGATCGGCAGCCGGTCCGCCGAGATACCCACCCCGCGCAGGGTCCAGACATCATGATGGTTCAGCGCGGCTGCCCGCACCGCTACCGTCGTCCACCCGTCAGGCGCCACCGGGTCCGGTCGCTCACCGAGCTCGAGACCGGCCAGCGGATCCTCCGCGTCGATACGCACCGCAGTCGCAGCAAACATGACCCACACCCTACAGAACTCCGATGCCACGTCCGGCGGGTGGAGGCGGGGGAAGGATCCGCGCACCCGGCCGGCAGAGGCCGGGAAGGATCCGCGCACCCGGCCGGCAGAGGCCGGGAAGGATCCGCGCACCCGGCCGGCAGAGGCCGGGAAGGATCCGCGCACCCGGCCGGCGGAGGCCGGCGGACGGACGGGCCGACGGTCAGCCTCAGGTGGCCGGCTGGACAGCGCGGAGCGGCGCGATGAAGACGGGTGTCCCAGTAGTCATTGGGCCACAGATCGCCGGCGCGCTGCTGGCGTCGGCCGCGCTGATGGTGTAATACTCGATACCGTTAACCGGCCATTACATAACCAACCTCCCCTGTCATCAGGGAGAGGCAGCTAGGGAACGGGAGTGGATCTCAACTCCTACGCTGAACTCGCGGTACGGCTCGTGAACACGGCGGGCGCTGGGGGCCAAGATGGCGACCGGCTAGCCAACCTGGACGGGTTGCGCAACCTGGTCGCCGACCGGCAGCACCTCAACACCGGCGTGACTCGCAACGATCTTGATGAGCTGCGGGCTCTTCGCGCTGAGTTCCGCGCTTTCTTCGCCGCGTGCGCCGTCGGCGACGGCGAGGACGCCGCCGCCCGGCTTAACGCGCTGCTCATCCAGCATCCGGTCCACCCGCAGCTGTCCGGGCACGACGATCAGCCGTGGCACGTGCACTACACCGAGAGCGGCTCGGTCGCGGACAAGTACGCCGCCGGGGCCGTGATGGGCCTCGCCGTCCGGCTCACCGACGTCGGTATCGACCGGTTCGGCGTTTGCCAGGTGGCGGGCTGCCAGGGCGTGTTCATCGACACCAGCACCACGAGCACCGAGCCTTATTGTTCGGATCGGTGCATGAATCGCGCCAATGTTTCCCCGTTTCGTGCCCGTAAACGAGGCGAAGACGACGGGGAAGCAAAAGCCCCGACCGCTAGCGTGTAGTGCGCCAGAGTTTCAGCATATGCCTACAGAGGCATCTGATTTTTGCCAGCAATCACGCGTCGCCAATTGTTACAGGAAGTTATTCCGAGGACATCTAGGCGTGATACTGGGCAGAGAGCCCAGGGAACTTCTTTTGGTTAGCAAATTTTGGTTAGCAAACTGGGCTGTGACCTGCGTTATCAAAACGAATCTGGGTTAACACTTCTCAGTTATGTCGATGATCTCTACGATGATCTCACTCGACACATGCGGGAAGCTCACTCGATAGGGGCGGGGATCTCGCACCGCGGGTAATGAGCCCTGCGGGGCACCGTCGAAAAGGATCGATCATGGCAACTGGGACTACTGGGGCCGCCGCAACGAGGCCGGTGGACGTCGGCCTCAAGCGAGAAGTAGGGCTTATCGGCGCCATCTGGGCGTCGGAGAGTTCCATCATCGGCTCCGGCTGGCTATTCGCCTCCTTGTACGCCACCCAGCTCGCGGGCGCGAGCGCGATCTACGCGTGGATCATCGGCGGCTTCGCCGTGCTCGTCCTGTCGCTGGTGCACGCCGAGCTGGGCGCCATGTTCCCGGTAGCCGGCGGAACCGCGAGGTTCCCGCACTACGCCTTCGGCGGCATCGCCGGGATCCAGTTCGGCTTCTTCTCCTGGCTGCAGGCCGTCTGCATCGCCCCGGTCGAGTGCTACGCAGTGATGCACTACGGGCACTACTGGTGGCCCGCGATCTTCAATCCGACGAAAGGTGTCCCCACCGGGCTTGGCCTGTTCCTCACCGTCGTCCTGATGGCCACCTTCACGATCATCAACTACTTCGGCATCGGCTGGCTGTCCCGGGTGAACAGCGCAGTCATGTGGTGGAAGCTCACCATCCCGCTCATCGCGATCATCGTCCTGCTGTTCAAGTGGCACTCAGGCAACTGGTCCGCGGGCACCCCCGGCCCGGTCGTCAGTGGCGTGCACGTCGACGGATCCGGCGGGTTCGCGCCGTTCGGGGCCAAGGGAGTGCTCAACGCCGTGGTCGGGGCCGGCATCGTGTTCTCCTATCTCGGCTTTGAGCAGGCGGACCAGCTGGCCGGCGAGATCAAGGACCCGCAGCGGACGCTGCCGCGCGCGATCATCGGCGCAATGCTGATCGGGACCTTCGTCTACATCATGGTCCAGGTCGTGTTCATCGCCGCAATGGACCCGCATCAGCTGACGCACGGCTTCCCCGGCATCACCAACGTGAACGTCCTGTCCGGGCCGATCGCCGGCATGGCCGGCCTGATCGGGCTCAGCCTGCTGGCGGTCCTGCTGCGGATCGACGCGTTCGTGTCCCCGTACGGCACCGGGCTGATCTACCTCACCTCGACCTCGCGGGTTACCTACGGCCTGGCCCGGAACCGGTACATCCCGCAGGTTTTCCAGTGGACAGACAAGCGGGGCGTGCCCTGGGTCAGCCTGATCTTGAGCTTCCTGGCCGGCCTGGTCTTCCTGCTGCCGTTCCCGACCTGGCAGAGCATTGTCGCGCTGACCACTGGCGCGAGCGTGCTCATGTACTGCGGAGCTCCGCTCGCCCTTACCGCGTTTCGCCGGCGGATGCCGGAGGCGTCTCGGCCGTACCGGATGCCGGCCGCCCTGATCATCTCTCCGCTCGCGTTCATCATCGCCAGCCTGCTCATCTACTGGTCGGGCTTCGAGGCGCTCTGGAAGCTGGGTATCTGCATCGTGATCGGCTACACGATCATCGGCGTCTCAATGATCTTCGACGAGCAGCGGCCGAGACTGGGCCGCAAGGAGTGGATAGCCGCCTCCTGGCTGCCGGTATACATCATCGGCATGGGCCTTATCTCCTGGAACGGTCAGTTCTCTGGCGGCGCGGTCCTTGCGCCGCTCAACACCGACCGCATCCCGTTCTGGGTGGACATCCCGGTGGTCGCAGCGTTCAGCTTGATCATCTTCATCTGGGCCTACTTCGCCAGCCTGCCCAAGGACGAGATCCTCGCGATCATCGGCGAGCAGAAAGCCCCGGAGGCCGAGGCCGCCTAGCCGAAGCCGGAACACGCACAAAACACCGGACCTGTCCCGCCCTTGTCACATGGGCGGGGCCGGTTCGTAGTCCTAAGGCCGTTCTGCGATAAAGAACGGCGGTAGCGGAACAGGCTGGTCGCCCGGCAGAGCGGAGCGGACGACCTTGCGGACACCGGGCTGCACCACTAGGCCCGGCACGCTCCTAAGGCTGGGTGGCCCGTCTCGTGACGGGGCCACTCGGGTTTTCTGGCTGGAACCTGGCCGGGGCAGGCACCACGGACCGTTCGGCCAAAAGTATTGAAACGGGCGCGGAGCGGTACCCGGAACAGATCTCAGCCGGTGCGGGGGCGCCGGTAGCGGAACAGGACGCGGCCTTCGACGACCGGCACCGGGCCGAAGCGGCGGCTGTCCACGGCGCCGGCGCCGGGGTTGTCGGACTCCAGCCACCAGCCGCCGGGCACGCGGCGGGCGGCGCGCTTGACGATGAGCATGCCGGGCTGGCCCGGGTGGCGGGCGAGCACGATCTGACCCGGGCGGATCCGGCGAGTGCGCCGGACAAACAGCCAGTCACCGGGGCGCAGGGCCGGTTCCATGGACCGTTCGGCGACCTTGACCCGAAGAAAGGGCCAGTGCATCCATCCCTCCCGGTGTCATCCCAGGCGAGCGGGGTAGTGTCGGGTCTGCAAGTTCACGAGTCGGAGAAAGGGAATCGATGAGGCTGCTCACACGCCTGCTCGAGCCGAAGGCCATCGCTCACGCGCACTGCGACCTGCCCTGCGGAGTCTATGACCCGGCGCAGGCCAGGATCGAGGCGGAATCCGTGAAGGCCATCGACGAGAAGTACGCGCAGAACACGGACCCCGAGTTCCGGGCCCGCGCCATCGTCATCAAGGAAGAGCGTTCGGATCTGGTCAAGCACCACCTGTGGGTGCTGTGGACCGACTACTTCAAGCCGCCGCACTTCGAGAAGTACCCGCAGCTCAACCAGCTGTTCAACGAGGCCACCAAGCTGGCAGGCGCCGCGGGCACCAAGGGCAGCACCGACGTCGCCAAGGCGGACGAGCTGCTGGCCAAGATCGACGAGATCAACAAGATCTTCTGGGAGACCAAGCAGGCCTAAGTCGCCGAGCATGAGCCGGCCGCCCGGCCCGCTTAGCCTGATGAAACCCGGGTTCGGTAGGGTTACCGCCCTGCCAGACCCGGGTTTTCTGGATTTTCCGGGTTTTCTGGGTCTTCCGGGTTTTCTGGGTTTTCTGGGTCTTCCGGGTTTCCGGGTTTCCGGCCGGATGAAGTCCGGGTTGCGGCTTTACTGTCGGCTTGCCAGCTTCGCGGTTTTCGATTTTTCCTACCTTGGGCGTCCGAGGCCGAGCTGAGCTGCGGTTTTACCGAGGCTGGCGGTGCGCGGACGGCGCGGCACGTTCCTCGTCATGCCCCGCGGGCGGTAGGTTGCTGCTGTGGGCGGCGACCAGTAAACCTGCCCGGAGGAGAGACGTGACCGAAGACACCGCCGCGACGACGGAATACGGGTCCTTGCCGGGCCAGCGGGATCCGGACGCGGCGCAAGCGGATCGCCAGGCGCCGGACCACGTACAGGTCTGCATGCCCGCCGAGGGTGCCTACCTCTCCGTGCTGCGGACGGCGACCGCAGGCCTGGCGGCGAGGCTCGACTTTACCCTCGACGAGATCGAGGACCTGCGCATCGCGGTCGATGAGGCATGCGCGATGCTGCTCGCCCAGGCGATACCGGGCACCAACCTGGAGTGCGCCTTCGACCTCGGCGCGGACGAGATGGCGATCACCGTGTCGGTGACCGCCGCCGAGCCCCGGATTCCCGCCAGGGACACCTTCGCCTGGACCGTGCTCTCCGCTCTGGCCGGGACGGTCGACTCGCGGCTCGGCAACAACGACGAGGTTTCCATCGTTCTGCGCAAGCGCAGGGAAACACCGAAGTCGGGGTCGCATTCCGGGTCGAGGTCCGGGTGAGCAGCGAGTTCGAGGTCCAGGTGACCGAAGAGTTCGAGGTGGCCCAGGCCACCGACCAGACGGTGCGGATCGAGCACGGCTCACCTGACCGGGCCCGGGCCCGGGAGCTGTTCGAGCGGCTCGCGGTCCTGCCGACCGACGATCCGGAGCGGGCGCGAATCAGGGGTTACCTCGTCGAACTGCACCTTCCCCTGGTGGAGTACCTGGCCCGGAGGTTTAGGAACCGCGGCGAGTGGCTCGACGACCTCACCCAGGTCGCGACGATCGGCCTGATCAAGTCCATCGACCGGTTCGACCTGGAGCGCGGGGTGGAATTCTCCACCTACGCCACGCCCACCATCGTGGGCGAGATCAAACGGCATTTCAGGGACAAGGGCTGGGCCGTCCGGGTCCCGCGCCGCCTGCAGGAGCTGAAGCTCTCCCTGACCAAGGCCATCGGGGACCTAGCGCAGCGCGAGGGACGCGCGCCGACCGTGAGCGAACTCGCCGCGCATCTGCAGATGACCGAGGAAGAGGTGCTGGAGGGGCTGGAGTCGGCCAACGCTTACTCCACTGTCTCACTCGACGCCCCGGACTCGGGCGACGAGGACGCGCCCGCGGTCTCGGACTCGCTCGGCATGGTCGACGAGGCGCTCGAAGGCGTCGAATACCGGGAATCGCTGAAGCCCCTGCTCGAGCACCTGCCGCCCCGGGAGAAGAAGATCCTGCTGCTACGGTTCTTCGGCAACATGACCCAGTCCCAGATCGCCACCGAGCTCGGCATCTCCCAGATGCACGTGTCCCGGCTGCTGGCCCGGACGCTCGCCCAGCTCAGGCAGGGGCTCACCACCGAGGACTGAGGCGGTCGACCGCTTACCTACTTAGCTGGCTGGCTCTTGGCGGGCTGCCGCTTGGCGGGCTGGCTTTTCGCGGGCCTGTTCTGGACGGGCTGGCTTTTCGCGGGCCTGTTCTGGACGGGCTGGTTCTGGACAGGCTGGCTGCCGACGGGCGGCCGGTTGAGAGCCCGCAGGCTGGCCGGGGTCAGCAACCCGGCCAGGCAGCCGACCGCGAGCAGCAGGGCGGGCACGCCCCACTCGGGCCGGCGACCGTCCAGCAGGGTGAATCCCGCGATGATCACGAACACCTGGGTCATCGCCACCGGGATCCGGCTCCAGACCCGGGCCCGGTCCAGCGCCACCGCGAAGGCGGCCAGGCCGGCGGCGGTGCCGAAGGCGATCAGGGTCAGCGCGATCCCGCTGGCCAGCTGGTATGACTTTCCGTCCGCGGTGGCCACGGCCGCGAACACCGCCGCTACGGCCATACCCACGGCCTCGGCGGCCTGCGCGGCCGCGGCCAGACGGAGCGCTACCGGACGAGCACCAGCTGCTCGCGTCGCCATATCCTCACACCCATCCATCCAAGATTCCGGGGCCGCACAGGTTCCCAGCTTAGGCGGCGGCTAGCCTAGGCGGGTGCGCGGCATACTGATCGTTAACCCGCATGCCACCTCCATGAGCGGAACCGTCTGCGAGCTGGCGGTACGCTCACTGGCCGGGCTGGTAGACGTCCGGGTCGAACGGACCAAGTACCGCGGTCACGCCCGTGAGCTGGCCGCGGCGGCCGACGACGAGCTGGTGATCGTACTCGGCGGCGACGGCTCCATCAACGAGGTCGTCAACGGGGTCATGAGCCGCGGCGAGGATGAGGGGTCGGAGCCGCCGCTGATCGCGGTCATACCTGGCGGCGGCGGCAACGTGTTCGCGCAGGCGCTCGGGCTCCCGGCCGACGCCGCCGCGGCGATAAGCAGGGTCAGGGACGTGATCGCGGCGCAGTCGTACCAGACCATAGGTCTCGGGCTGGCCGGTGACCGGTATTTCACTTTCAGCGCCGGCCTCGGCATGGACGCCGAGGTGGTACGCGAAGTGGACCGGCTGCGCGCCGCGGGGCGTCGCGAAAGCGCGTCGCTGTTCCTGCGGACAATGGTGCGCCACTATTACCACACCGACCGGCGCATCCCGTCCCTGACCGTGGAACGCGCCGGGCAGCCGCCCATCACCGATCTGTTCTTGACCATCATCACGAACCGCTCGCCCTGGACTTATTTCCGTGCCCGCCCGGTGCTTCCCGTTCCGCATCCGGATTTCAACTCGGGCCTTGACCTGCTGGCGATGCGCCAGGTCCGGCTGACCACCATCTTCTACCTGGTCAGCCAGATGATGTGGGTCAGGCACCGTCCACCGCGAGCGCGGGACGCGCTGGCCGTGCACGGAGCGGAATCGCTGACGGTCCGCTCAGCGCGCCCGATCGCGTTTCAGGTCGACGGAGAATATCTCGGTGAAATCGAAGCCATTAAATTTCAGTTCATCCCGCGTGCGCTTCGGGTCGCAGCGTGACGCGGCGCGCCTTACCTGAGGGTCAGCTGAAGGCCGCCGAGAGCCCTACTGAAGCGGCGCGAGCAAAATGTGATCGATCTGACATTGAAATTCGGTGAGCGTTTTGCCGTGGCCTCTTGCGTATGGCAACCGACGTTGAGAGGCTTGGCGTGATGCCTGGCGCGGGGGCGCCTCGCGCGTGTCGTCAGCTCAGATGACTCCTGCGTCGCCTTCGGAATCAGGTTCAGGTCGCCGAGCGGCCGTCCGGATCGTGTCTGGCATCATGACCGTCCCGGGAGACTTGAGACGGCTAAGAAAGTATGGCAACGCTAGTGAAATACTTCACAAGCTACAGATAGATGCGCATACCGTCTGCAATCGCTTGCAGCCGGTCGCCGAGAAGGAGTGGACATCATGGACTGGCGTCACGAAGCCGCCTGCCGTGAGGTGGACCCCGAGCTATTCTTCCCGATCGGGAACAGCGGTCCTGCGCTACTCCAGATCGAGGAGGCCAAACAGGTGTGCCGTCGATGCTCGGTCACGCAGGAGTGCCTGCGCTGGGCGATCGATTCTGGGCAGGACGCCGGCGTCTGGGGCGGGTTGAGCGAGGATGAGCGGCGCGCGCTCAAGCGCCGTACGATCAGGCTCCGCGCCCGCGCGCACGTGTGACCGGCAGGCTTTTCACCGGTCTGATTCATTCCTGACCGGGAGAACCAGCACCGCTTCTGTGCCGCCGCCGGGCCGCGGCGAAATCCGCAGCCGCCCGCCGAGTTCACTGACCACCAGCGTGCGGACGATCTGCAGGCCCAGGCTCGTGGTCGAGTCCAGGTCGAAGTCCGCGGGCAAGCCGACCCCGCTGTCTGCCACGGTCACCGTCAGCCGCTCCGGTTCGCGCACCGCGGCCACCTCGAGCAGCCCGTCGTCCTTGGCCGGGTAGGGGAATCCGTGCTGCATCGCGTTCTGCAGCAGCTCGGTCAAGACCATGGCCAGCGGCGTCGCCATCGAGGCCGACACCAGGCCGAATGACCCGGTGAGCTTCGGGATCACCCGGACCTCGGTGGCCGACACCTCGCTCGCCATCATCGCCACCCGGTCCGCGATGTCGTCGAAGTCAACGATCTCCTCCGGCGCGTGGGACAGCGTCTCGTGCACCACCGCGATCGACCCGACCCGGCGGACCGCCTCGTCAAGCGCAGCGCGGGCCTCAGGCGCGTGGAGCCTGCGGGCCTGGAGCCGCAGCAGCGCGGCGACGGTCTGCAGGTTGTTCTTCACCCGGTGATGGATCTCCCTGATCGTGGCGTCCTTGGTCATCAGCTCCCGCTCACGGCGGCGGAGCTCGGTGACGTCCCGCACCAGGATCAGGGCACCGGTCCTGTTCCCGCCGACGATCAGCGGGATCGACCGGAGCTGGACCACCGAGCCGTTGCCGTCGACCTCGGCCACGCTCGGCGCGCGGCCAGCCGCCACCACCATCAGGGACTCGTCCAGCGGCTCATCGGAGGCGGACAGCCCGGCCGTGATCACGCCGAGTTCCGACCCGACCAGGTCGGCGGCCAGGCCCAGGCGGCGGTACGCCGACTGCGCGTTCGGGCTCGCGTAGGTGACACGTCCCGACTTGCCGAGCCTGAGCAGCCCGTCACCTACCCGCGGCGACCTGACCAGCATCGCGTCCGCACCGGGAAACGGAAACTTCCCCTCGGCCACCATCCTGGCCAGGTCATCGGCACCCTGCACGTAGGTGAGCTCAAGCCGGCTCGGGGTGCGAGCTGAGTTCAGGTTGGTGCACCGTTCGATGACCGCGATCACCCGGCCCGCCCGGGTCACCGGAATGCCCTCGGCGCGTACCGGGACGCCGTTCGTCCAGTCCGGATCGCTTTCCCGCCAGATCCGCCGCTCGTCCCTGGCGACGTCGAGCAACCGCTGGTCCTCAGGTCCGGCGAACGTGCCGACCACGTCATCCTGCAGTGAGGTGGGCCCGGTGGTGGGACGCAGCTGGGCGATCGCCAGCCAGCCGGTACCGTCGCTGGCCGGCGCCCACAGGATCAGGTCGGCGAAGGACAGGTCGGCGAGCAGCTGCCAGTCCGACACCAGCGAGTGCAGCCACTCGATGTCGGCGTCACCGAGGCTGGTATGGCTCCTGGCCAGGTCGTTCAGCGTGGGCACAGCACCATCATCGCATCCGGAGCTGAGATCATGGCCCCATGGCTGATCGATCACACCCGCTGGAACTCCTGCGCCAGGCCGCGGACGGGCGGGTGGCCGCGGGCCTGCACCGCGTCATGGTGCCTCGCGGCCCCGGCCACGACCTGCTCGACCTCGCGTCGAACGACTACCTGGGCCTGAGCAGAGACCAACGGCTGACCGCCGGCGCGGTGGAGGCCGCCCGCAAGTGGGGCCCGGGCTCGACCGGATCTCGCCTGGTGACCGGGACGACAGAGCTGCACGCGGAGCTGGAGGCCGAGCTGGCCGAGTTCACCGGAGCCCAGGCGGCGCTGGTGTTCTCGTCGGGCTACCTGGCGAACCTGACCGTCATCACCGCGCTGGTGCACGCGCTCGGCAGCCCGGCGGGCGTGCTGGTCGTGTCCGACGCGCGCAATCATGCCTCGCTGATCGACGCGTGCCGCCTATCCCGCGCCCGGGTGGCGGTGACCCCGCACCGCGACGTGCGGGCCGTGCGGCGGGCGCTCGCCGACCGGGACGAGCCCGCGGCCGTGGTGGTCAGCGATACGGTGTTCTCCGTCGACGGTACCCTGGCGCCGGTCAGCGAGCTGCACGCGGCCGCCCGGTCACACCGCGCCCTGCTCGTGCTGGACGAGGCGCACGCCTTCGGCGTCGTCGGGCCGGGCGGACGAGGCGTCGCCGCCGCGGCCGGAATCGCCGCCGAGCCCGACCTGATCCGTACTGTCACCTTGTCCAAGTCCCTGGCCGGCCAGGGCGGCGCGGTTCTCGGCGCGGCGGAGGTGACCGGCACGCTGGTCGATACCGGACGTGGGTTCATCTTCGACACCGGGCTCGCGCCGCCCTGCGCGGGAGCGGCCCTGGCCGCCTTGCGCGTGCTCGCCGCCGAGCCTGCTCGGGGCGAGCGGGCCCAGGCCAGCGCGGCCCGGCTGGCCGCGATCGCGACCGGCCTTGGCTTGCGCACGCCGACGCCGGGCGCCGCCGTGCTCGCCGTCGTCCTAGGCGATTCCCGCCAGGCCGTGCAGGCCCAGCAGAGCTGCGCCCGGCACGGGGTGCGAGCCGGATGCTTCCGGCCGCCCTCGGTGCCTTTCGGGCAGGCGTGCCTGAGGCTCACCGGCCGGGCAAACCTGACCGAAGGTGACTTCGCGGTCGCCGCGCGGGCGCTGGACTCGGTAAGCGACCATGATGGAAGTTGACGTTTACCCTTTATTAAGGCAATGATTCCGGATGACCGCTTCTCTGCTGCCGGCTGACGACACCTCAGGCGAACCCACCGCGGCCGCCGCGCCGAGGCTGCCCAAGTACTACCAGGTAAAGCGAGAACTGCTGGAGCTCACCGCCGCCCTGGACGCCGGCAGCCCGGTTCCGCCGGAGCGGGAGCTGGCGCGTTCGTACGGGACCTCGCGGACCACGGTGCGGCAGGCGCTCGCCGAGCTCGTCATCGAGGGGCGCCTGCTGCGCATGCAGGGCAAGGGCACCTTCGTGGCCAAGCCCAAGGTGGCCCAGCCGCTGGAGCTGGCCAGCTACACCGAAGGCATGCGCGCGCACGGCCTGCATCCGCACACCAAGATCCTCGACATCGGGTACGTCACGACGGACGAACAGCTCGCGACGTTGCTCGGCATCCGCCCGGGCGGGCGGGCGCTGCGGATCCACCGGCTGCGGCTCGCCGACGGCGAGCCGATGTCGATCGACACCTCGCACCTGCCCGCCCGGCGCTTTCCCGGCCTGCGCAAGCAGCTCGAAGGCGACCGGTCGCTGTACGAGATACTGCGCGCGGGGTACGGCATCCAGCTGGCCGAGGCCGAGGAGACGATCGAGACGGTGCTCGCCGACCCGCACGACGCGCAGCTGCTCGGGGTGGACGCCGGGCTGCCGTTGCTGCTGCTGTCCCGGCACGCGTTCGACGTCACCGGCGAGCCGGTGGAATGGGCCCAATCGTGGTACCGGGGTGACCGGTACAAGTTCGTCACCAGGCTCCGCCGGTGACGGCGGAGTTTTTTCCTGCGGTGCTCGTGGTCAGCGGCACCGGTACCGACGTCGGCAAGACCGTGGTCACCGCGGCCGTCGCGGCTCTGGCCGCGTCCAGCGGGCTGCGGGTCGCGGTGGTGAAGCCCGTGCAGACCGGCGAGCCGCCCGGACCGTCCGGCGACCTCGACACCGTCCGGCGCCTTTGCGGCGTCACCGATACCTACGAACTCGCGCGGTTCGGAGATCCGCTGTCGCCGGAGGCGGCCGCGCGGGCCGCTGGCCGTCCGCCGCTCGACCTCGCCGCGGCCGCCGTCTTTGTCAAACAGCTCCACGCGGACCTGATCCTCATCGAGGGCGCCGGCGGCCTGCTCGTCCGCTACGATACCGCGGGCACCACGATCGCGGACCTGGCCGTGATGCTGAGTGCCCCGGTCCTGGTGGTCACGACCTCCGGGCTCGGCACCCTCAACCACACCGCTCTCACCCTGGAAGCGCTCGCCCGCCGCCGGCTGAGGTTGGCCGGGGTCGTCATCGGCGCCTGGCCCGCTGATCCCGACCTGGCCGACCGCGCCAACCGTATCGACCTGGCCGTTATCGCCGGAGCCCCGCTGGCGGGCGCCATCTCCGCGGGCGCGGGCCGGCTGGGCCAGGCTGATTTCCTGGTCGCGGCCCGGGCCGGCCTCAGCTCCGCGTTCGGCGGTAGTTTCAGTGATCAAACTAATTAACATCCTCATCAGGTGAGAATTTACTCCGGTCGCTTAGTGCATCTCCCCAGGTGACCAGGCGAGTGGCCGGTAATCTCTTGTGATGCCCGCAGGGGATTGCCTATTCGCGGCATCAGGCGCAACATAGACGTAACTTATGTGACATCAGTCGCTCTGGGGAAAGGCCGACCTCTGCTGAGAGGGAGACAATGAGCCAGCCGCCCGATTCCTCACTCGATAGGCCGGAGAGTTCCGGCCAGGCCGGGACCCGCTGGGCCCCGATCGCCGCCCACCCGGTCACCTCGGCGGTCATCGCGGTACTGATCATCGCCTCGATCTTCTTCTCGCTGTACGTACCGATATACGGCCGGATCACCCCGAAGATCGGCGACTTTCCCTTCTTCTACTTCTATCTGCTGGTGTACATGCCCGCGGTCTCGATCGCGCTTTTGACCGTCATCGCGCTGCAGAAGAGGCTGCGGCCACCGGCCGGTGCTGGTCCGGACGTAAGCGAGGTGACCGAGTGAGCCACGTCAACGCGACCACGTTCGCCATCGTCGTCGTGCTGTTCCTTGTGGTCACCGGGGTCGGCTTCGCCGCGGCGCGCTGGCGGCGGACCGAGGACATGCTGCACCTGAACGAGTGGGGACTCGGCGGACGCGGCTTCGGCGCGTTCGTCACCTGGTTCCTGCTCGGCGGCGACCTGTACACCGCGTACACGTTCATCGCGGTGCCCGCGCTGGTGTTCGGCTCCGGCGCCATCGGCTTTTACGCGGTCTCCTACACGATCATGGTCTTCCCGATCGTGATCATTTTCCTGCCCCGGCTGTGGTCGGTTTCCCGGGTGCACAACTACATCACGCCCGCCGATTTCATCCGCGGCCGATACGGCTCCCGTGGCCTTGCCCTGTCCGCCGCGTTCACCGGCATCCTGGCGCTGATGCCCTACATCGCCCTGCAACTCGTCGGCATCCAGGCGGTGCTCACCGTGATGGGCGTCGGCACGTCGTCATCCAACACGTTCGTCAAAGACCTGCCGCTGTTCATCGCGTTCGTGGTGCTCGCCATCTTTACCTATGTGTCCGGGCTGCGCGCGCCCGCGCTTATCGCCTTTGTCAAAGACACCCTCGTCTACCTGATGGTCATCGTCGCGGTTCTCTACATTCCGACCAGGCTGGGCGGCTGGGGACATATCTTCGGCGTCGCGCAGACGCATTTCGCGTCGATCAACCCGGCGACGAAGAAGCCATACGGAACGTTCATCCCGACCTCGAAGTCGATCGGCAGTACCCGGCTCGACTTCGCCACGCTGGCGCTGGGCTCCGCCCTGGCGCTGTTCATCTACCCGCATTCCATCACCGGGACGCTGGCGTCCAAGCGGCGCTCCGTGGTCAAGCGCAACATGGCGTTCCTCCCGCTCTACTCGGTCCTGCTAGCGCTGATCGCGCTGTTCGGCTATATGGCGGTCGCCGACAAGACCACCGTGGCCAACATCAAGAAGGCGGGCGGCAACTCCCAGCTCGCGGTGCCTTACCTGTTCCAGCACATGTTCCCCAGCTGGTTCACCGGGATCGCGTTCTCGGGCATCATCATCGGCGCCCTGGTCCCCGCCGCGATCATGTCCATCTCCGCGGCCAACCTGTTCAGCCGCAACATCTTCAGGGAGTTCTTCAAGCCCGACGCCAGCCCCGCGCTCGAGACCCGGGTGTCCAGGTGGGCATCGCTCGTGGTCAAGCTCGGCGCGCTGTACTTCGCGGTCGAACTGCCGCACACCTTCGCCATCAACCTCCAGCTGCTGGGCGGCGTCTGGATCCTGCAGGTCTTCCCGATGCTGGTCGGCGGCCTGTTTACCCGCTGGTTCGACCGCTGGGCGCTGCTGACCGGGTGGCTGGCCGGAATGGTGTTCGGCACCCTCGCCGCGTACAAGTCGGCCTCCCCCACCGCGTCGCACTGGGCTTCGTCCTCCGACATCGAGTTCGGCCACACGGTCTACATCGGCTTCACCGCGGTGCTTATCAACGTCATCATCGCGGTGATCCTGACCGTGATCCTGCGGGCCGCCAAGGTACCTCAGGGCGCGGACGAGACCTTGCCGCACCAGTACACTGCCGACCCGGCCGATGCCCCCGTCCCCGCTCGCGCCGGGGTCAGCTTCGGCGCGGCCAGCGCGGCCGGGGATTGACTCAGGCGCGGGCGGGTTCTTTGCGGCTCCTCGCCGGATGCTGCTTACTGGCTGGTAACGTCGTTTCCGTGGTGCGGGTATCTGGTCACGGCGGAGCGCTGGCGCTGGCGGCGGCACGCCGCTACGGCGTGTCGGCACTGTTCACGCTCTCCGGCGGCCACGTGTTCCCGCTCTATGACGCGGCGGTCACGACCGACCCGCCGCTGCGACTGGTAGACGTGCGGCACGAGCAGACCGCGGTCTTCGCGGCCGAGGCGACCGCGCGGCTGACCAGGACACCCGGGCTGGCCGCGGTGACAGCGGGCCCAGGCGTCACCAACTCGGTCAGCGCGGTGACAACTGCGTGGTTCAACGGGGCACCGGTCGTGGTACTCGCGGGGCGCGCGCCTGACTACCGGTGGGGTACGGGCAGCCTGCAGGAGATCGACCATCCGCCGCTGCTCGCGCCGGTCACCAAGCGGGCGTGGACCTCCCGCGAGACCGCCAAGGTCGCCGAGTCCGTCGACGAGGCCTTCCAGCTAGCGCTGAGCCCACATCGCGGGCCGGTGTTCCTGGACATCTCGCTGGAGGCGATCTACGGGCAGGCCGAGGCCGATATCCCGGACGCTCCGGTTCCCGGCGCCTTGGCTCCGGCGGGCCAGGCTCCGGATGCCGGGGATGTCGGCCAGATCGCGGCGTTGCTGCGGGAGGCCCGGCGGCCAGTGCTCATCCTCGGGTCGGACGTCTGGCTCGGCGGCGCGCAGGACGCGGCGCGGCAGGCGGCCGAGGAACTGCAGCTGCCGGTGATCGCCAACGGGCAGGCCCGCGGGGTGCTGCCCGGCGGACATGACCTGCTGGCGACGCGCGCCAGGTCGATGGCGCTGCGCACCGCTGACCTGGTCGTCGTGGTGGGCACGCCGCTTGACTTCCGGCTCGGGTACGGCTCGTTCGGCCCGCAGGACGCTCCCGCCCGGGTCGTGCACGTGGCCGATACGGCGGCCGGGATCGCGACCCATGTCGAGCTCGCGGCTCGCGCCGCGGGCGACCTGACCGCCTTCTTCACCGAACTGACGGCGCAGCTGACCGATCATCCGGCGGCCGGCGGCCGGCCGCCGGCCGGGGCGGACCCGGACTGGGGACCGCGGCTCGCCGAGGCGGTCAGGATCGCGCACGCGGCCGATGCTCCGCTGCTGGCCAGCGACGCCTCGCCGGTCCATCCCGCCCGTATCTACGGCGAGCTGCTCAAGGTCCTCGACGACGACGCGGTGATCATCGGTGACGGCGGGGATTTCGTCTCGTTCG
>Ga0302179_10000754_pt1 | contig 20641 bp, 18 predicted proteins | sample I_Palsa_E3_1_FD_198788 | JGI IMG/M metagenome (GOLD analysis project Ga0302179, IMG submission 198788) | Peat permafrost microbial communities from Stordalen Mire near Abisko, Sweden - I_Palsa_E3_1 | ecosystem: Environmental > Terrestrial > Soil > Palsa > Peat permafrost | place: Sweden...
TCTCGTCGTGTTCTCGCGCATGAATAAAATTCTCGGGATCGATATCGAAAATCGCCGCGCGGTTGTGCAGCCCGGCGTCGTAAATCTCGATCTCACGCGCGTGGTAGAACATGCGGGCTTGCACTACGCGCCCGATCCTTCGAGCCAGAAGGCGTGCACGATCGGCGGCAACGTCGCCGAAAACGCCGGAGGGCCGCACACACTGGCTTACGGCGTAACGACAAATCACGTGCTGGGACTTAAGCTTGTGCTGCCCACCGGCGAAGCCGTGCAGATTGGCAGTTCGGCGCTCGACGCAACAGGTTACGACCTGACCGGGCTTTTCGTCGGATCGGAAGGCACGCTGGCCCTTGTCAGTGAAATTACCGTGAAGCTGACGCCGCTTCCGGAAACGATAAAAACGCTGCTTGCGGTGTTTGACTCACTAGACGATGCGACTGAGACGGTGGTGGATATCACGTCTCGCGGCATCACTCCGGCTGCGTGCGAAATGATGGACGGCTGGACGCTGCGCGCAGTGGAAGCCTACGTTCACGCTGGATTTCCGCTCGACAGCGCGGCCGTGCTGCTGCTCGAAGTGGATGGCTTGCGCGAAGCTGTCGAAGAGCAAGCGGAAAGCGTTGCCGAAGTCTGCCGCTTGCATCACGCGCGCGAAATTCGCGCAGCGCGCGACGAGCAGGAACGCGATCTATTGTGGAAAGGGCGGAAGAATGCGTTCGGCGCGATCGGCAGAATTTGCCCGACATACTACGTTCAGGACGGCGTGATTCCGCGCACGAAATTACCGGCGACGCTGCGGCGCATAACGGAGATTGGCCGGAAGAACGGATTCGAAATCGGCAACATTTTTCATGCTGGCGACGGCAACCTGCACCCGATTATTTTGTTTGACGCGCGGAATGAAGCTGAATTCAAACGCGTTGTTACGACGGCGGGCGAAATTATTCGGTTTTGCATCGAGATGGGCGGAGCAATCACGGGCGAGCATGGCGTCGGAATGGAGAAGGATCACTTAATGCCGCTGCTCTTCAGCGAAGTTGAGCTCGATCTGATGCGCGGCGTGCGCGACGCGTTCAATCCCAAAGGTCTCCTCAATCCCGGAAAAATTTTCCCGACGAGCAAAGGGTGCGGCGAGATACGCGTTCGACCCTTGCCGCTTGCGGGCACGATGGCCCGATGAGCGCTTCGGCAAAAATTTCCGAGACGCGCTTTGCCGATATTGTCGGGCCCGATTACGTCGCGCTCGACCCTGAAATTCTCTCGTCGTTCGAAATTGATGGAGTTGCGCCTGCGGCTGTCACGCGGCCGGGGTCGGCGCAGGAAGTGGCGGATATTGTTCGGCTCGCCGCGGCTGAAAATCTCGCGGTGATTGCGACGGGTTCGCGCTCAAAGCTCGGCATCGGAATGCCGCCGGCGCGATACGACGTTGCGATTGATATGACGCGGCTCGACTGTATCGTCGCATACGACCCCGGAGATCTTACTTTGGGCGTCGAATCCGGAATTCCGCTGCACAAATTGGCGGACGTGCTGGCCGAGCAGCATCAATTTCTTCCACTCGGCGTTCCCTTCTTCAATCGCACGACGGTTGGTGGAGCGATTGCGACGGGCGTGGACAATCCGCTGCGGCAGCTTTTCGGCACGGCGCGCGATTACGTGCTCGGAATGGAATTCGTGACAGGCGAAGGAAATCTGACCAAGAGCGGCGGGCGCGTGGTGAAGAACGTCACCGGATACGATCTGCACAAGCTAATGATCGGCGCGCTGGGAACGCTTGGCATCATTACCAAGATTAATTTCCGAACATTTCCTTTGCCGCCGGCCAGCCGCGGATTCGTGGCGACATTTGATACCGCGGAAGCGGCGCTTGACTTCCGGCATCGGATTGCGAGGTCGGCGCTTGCTCCCTCGACGATCGAGGTTCTGAGTCCCGGAGTCGCCGAACTTTTCTACAGCGATGCTGCCGCGCGCATCGAGCCCGCTGCGCTGCGTCCAAATCTTCTTTCAAATGCGAAGTGGACGTTGACGTCAGGATGCGCGGGGAGTGACCGCGTGTTGGCGCGTTACGAAACGGATTTGCGTCGAATGGCGGAAGATGCCGGTGCGATTGATATCGTGATGCTCTCGGACGATCTCCAGGCTGCGTGGGGCCGGATGCGGGAATTTGTTCCGATTGCGCTCGCATCGTCACCGGCGACGACCATCATGAAATTGAGCGTCTTGCCCACCCGAATAGCGGAAATGCTGGAGCGTGGTGCAGCAGAAGCCGCACGTGCGGGACTTCGATGGGTCGCGCTCGCGCGCGGAGTCGGCGTCATCTATTTCGCACTGTTACCGTCGGACGCAAGCGAAAATTCGCGTACCGAAGTTTCCGGCGCGGCGGCGCGAATCGCTGCGGCCTGCTCCGAATTCGGCGGCAACTTCACAGTCCCGTGGTGCCCGGCGAAATGGAAATCATCGCTTGCGGTTTGGGGTCCGGAGCGCGCGGATTTTGCGCAAATGAAGAAATTGAAGACGGTTTTCGATCCGTGCGGCATTTTTGCGCCGGGCCGCTTTGGCGGAGGCCTGTAGGCCAATGGCCACCGACTCGGCACAAATTCACGCCGATGCAGTAGCGATCTCCGCCACGGCGCAAAGCGGATTCACTGCGATCGAGAAGCCCGCATACGCGGATTACTCGCGCTGCGTTCATTGCGGCCTTTGCTTGAATCATTGCCCGACGTACCGGCTCTGGGGCAAAGAGGCCGATTCCCCGCGAGGACGAATCCGCCAGATGGCGCTCGTGGATGAGGGCAAGCTCGAAATTGGCGAGGGATTCATCACCCACATGGATCGCTGCCTCGATTGCCGCGCCTGCGAGACCGTGTGCCCCTCGGGCGTGGAATATGGAAAGCTCATCGAATTGGCGCGCGGGCAGATCGAACAGAAACATTCGCGGACGCTTGGATCGCGCATCCTCCGCAGCCTCGTCTATCGCTCGCTATTGCCCTATCCAAAGCGCATCGCAGGCTTCGCGCGGCTCACGCGATTTTTTCAGAACTCCGGGCTCGAATCATTGACGCGCAAATTAGGAATTGCCCGCGCCTTCGGCATGGAAGATCGCCTCGCGCTGCTGCCGCGTATTGACGGCAATTTTTTCGATTCACAGCTAGGGGGGACATTCCCAGCGCATGGAACGAAACGGGCGCGAGTCGCGTTCTTTGCGGGATGCATTGCGCGGGTCACATTTACCGCGCTGAACGATGCGACGATCCGCGTACTACAGGCAAATGGATGCGAGGTGGTAGTGCCGAAGGATCAAGTATGTTGCGGAGCGCTCGCGGCGCATGCGGGGATGCGTGACGTCGCGCGCGATTTGGCCGAGCGCAATTTTCGCGCGTTTGATGTCAATAGTGTTGACGCCGTTATAACCAACGCCGCGGGGTGCGGCTCGACTCTCAAGGAATATCCGCAGCTCTTCCCAGTGGCCGGCGACGATCTCGCGCAAGCGGATCTATTTTCGCGGAAAGTCCGGGACATCACGGAATTTCTCGACGATCTCGGCATCACAGCGCCGATGCGGCCGACGCAAACAGCGGCCCTGCGCGTAACTTTGCAGGATTCCTGCCATCTCGTCCACGGGCAGAAAATTCGCGAAGCGCCGCGAAGGTTGGTGCGCGCTGTGCCCGGCGTTGAGTTGGTCGAAATGCCGCTGGCCGACCATTGCTGCGGCTCCGCGGGCGTATACAACGTGACACAAACCTCAGCTTCGATGTCGCTCCTTGAAGAAAAAATGCGACTGGCGCGCGGGACTCAAGCGGACGCACTCGTCACCGCGAATCCGGGATGCATTCTGCAGCTTCGAGCCGGCGCCGCGAAATTCAATACCGGCCAGGAAGTTCTCCACGTGGTCGAACTTCTGGACCGCGCCCTCGCGAGCAACTGACATTCGCCGCCGAAAATTCAGTTTTTGCCGACGCCAAAAATAAAACGGGCGGAGACGCCACTCTCCGCCCGTTGGGGGTTCGGGCACTGAGACGGTGCCCGGGGGGTAAATTGTTTGCTGCTATTCAGACCAACTGTTTACTGCTGCTCAGATGTCGGCGGGGGTGGTGCTGCCGGCTGTCCGAATCCGCCTCTGCCATGACCTGCTTTCACGGTGTAATCCGAAGGCACCTGGAATAGCGTCGCCGCCGGCTCCTCGCGCGAAATATTGGTGAGCTGAATGGTCCTGGTTCCCATCATCGGATCGGTGTACTTCCTCATTACGTCCGTTTGCAGATCGGCCGAGTACCACTTTTCGGTCACCATCTGGATTGGCTTGTCATTGCCGATCGCGCCCGCCGGGATCGTGCGCGTGATGCGCGTGCCGGTCGCCGCAACGCCGTTGATTGTCTGCGTGCCGAGCGACTCGGTGGTCACATTCGCTGCGCCTGCGCGCGGACCGCGTTTCTGGGCCATGGCGTTAGGGCCGCCCTCATGCCCACGGCTGTGAGCCGTCTCCGTATGAGCAATCTTCTTGTCGGGCTCGAGCATAGTGTGCGTTCCCGCGACCGGATCCTGAATAAATACGACGTGCGGCGGGGCACCAGACTCCGCGGGCTGACCCACGGGAGGAACAGTTTCTTCACTGCGCGTGCGGCCCTGGCTATCGCGAGCAAACGCACCGCTCGTCTTCCGGTCAATATGCGTACCGTCTTGCAGCACTGCGACGGTTTCGGCAGTCGTCTGCGCCGAGAACGGCACGCCCTTCACAACGGGGCCGTGCCCAAAGCCAGGCTCGAAGCCCATGATTCCTTCGCCGTGCGGCGGTCCTGGCGGCGGGCCATCCTGCGCATAGGCCACAAGCCCCGCGGTAAGAATCAGAGCGCTGAGCCCTGTTACCAACATTCCTAGATGCTTCTTCATCTGTGTTCCTCCGGGATCACTTCAACTCGTGTCTTATTACTCGTGCCTTCAACGTGCGTACAAGATCGCTACTCGACGAGGCGCACCGCTCGCGGCGTGCCATCTTCATCTACAACAAAGTCAGCCAACACATTTTCGCCCGCGTTCGTCTCGCTCACCGGCAAACCCAAATTCGCCAGCGCCGCCGGCGACAAAGACTCTCGAACGACCACTTCATCTCCCACGGGCGCGGTCTCGCCATTAAAAGGAAGAGCTACAAAAGCCGATGCATATTCGGTATCCGCGTCCGCAAAATTTGAATTGGCGTTAGCAGCAGATTCAACCGACGCATCGAGCTGCTGCGCCGGCGCAGCGGATTCAGGCGCGACTGACGCGCTCGAAGGAGTCGCGCTGGCGCCATTCCCGTGAGTTGGCGGACTCACCACGGGATGGCGCAGCACGATTACAGACAACAACACCAAGGCCGCGAGTCCTGCAACGCTTGCCAAGCCCCATCGCCACGGCCGGTTCGAATGCACGGCCGAGCCATGTTGCTCACGGAAAGCTCCGATCAGCGTTACTTCGACTCTTTCACTGGCGCCGAGCGCGCCATCCTTCGCGGCGAGAGAGCGCAGGGCGGTGGTCAACGATTGGGCTTCAGCCAGGAGTTCGTCACAGCGCGGGCAGGAATCGGCATGCGCGAGCGCATCGCGCCGCACGGGCTGATCGAGCCCAGCATCTCTGCCGAGATCGTGAACGATTTCCTGGAATTGAACGCAATTCATAAATCGGCCTTCATTGCCTCATGCCGCCGGCTGCGGATTTCGATTCGGATGATTGAAGCTCGCTCAACTTTTCCGTAAGAAGGGTGCGGGCGCGATGCAGGCGCGAGCGCACGGTGCCAACCGCGCATTCAAGAACCAGTGCGGCTTCTTCGTAACTCATCTCCTGCAAGTCACACAACACAACCACTTCGCGGTAATGACCCGGCAGGCTCAATACAGCATCTCGCACCATCGCGATTGTCTCGCCGCGGCCAAGATCCACAGGCGCGACAACGATGCTCGGATGCATACCGTTTCCGTTGTGGCCTGCGTGCCCGTTTGAGTGGCCGTCATCTGTCGAGTTCTCGATGAACGGAACGAGAAATCGATCGCGGTCGTAACGCTTGCGGACGTGATTTCTGGCGATTCCAAAGAGGTAGCCGGAGAGGCTGCCGAGCGCGGGATCGTATCGACCGCCCTCTCGAATTAGCGTCATGAAGACTTCTTGCGTGACATCCTCCGCGACTGAAGTGTTGCCGCTCATGTGAAGCGCGAAACGGTAAATCGGGGCTTGCCAACGCCGGTAGACGAGCACAAAAGCGCCTTCATCGCCGGCGAGCAGCCGCCGCACCAGATCGTCTTCGGAGTGTCCGCTGAGCCGAACCATCTATATCCAATATGACGATCTGAACGGCCTCTCGTTACGTATTCCGTCCAGCGCGTCGGGAAGTTCCAGAATTATGAAGGGTATCTGAAGCCGCTTAAAGGGTTACTTTTAGCCGATCAGGCAGTTTCAGCCCTCTTGTAATGCCGCCGTCCCGCCGGCTCTTTGCCTCTTTTCAAGCACCGCACAAGCATCCCTCCCAAATCCCATCAGAGCCAGGAGGTCCCCGCCTCCAGGAACTCTGCGATGCCAAGCTGTTTGCAGTTTCGCCGCGTGCCGCCCCCTGCCCGAGCTATCACTCTCAAAGCGGGGACTGTGAAACTCAGCCTAGACGCGTGGTTCGGGTCATTCTGTCCTGCCTCGGCTGGGAATGGAGAAAGCGTTCGTCCGTTAAGATGACGGAGCGAACACATGATGAAACGACGGAAGCACTACACACCGGAAGAGAAGGTCGCCATTCTGAGGAGGCATTTGGTGGAAGGAGTGCCGATCTCGGACCTGTGTGACGAGTCGGGACTCCAGCCGACCGTCTTCTACCGCTGGCAGAAGGAGTTCTTCGAGAACGGAGCCGCCGCTTTCCACCAGAGAGGCCGCACCGAAGGACTAGACGTCGTATAATCTCGCGCGCGCAACCGGGGAGCGGATCATATGAACGTACAAGAACAAATCGAGAAGTATATTGCCAGCCAACCGGAGCCAAAACGCAGTGACATGCGAGAGTTGCATCGGCTCACACTTCAAGTGTCACCAGAATGCAAATTATGGTTCTTCGATGGTAAAGACAGCAAAAATCATACTGTTTCCAACCCTACGATTGGATATGGATTTCACACAATAAAATATGCCAATGGAAAAAGCAGAGAGTCTTTTCAAATTGGTGTGAGCGGAAACAAAACCGGATTCTCTGTCTATATTCTTGGTCTCAAAGATAAGAAGTACTTGGCCAAAACGTATGGAAAAAAACTAGGCAAGGCCAGCGTGACCGGATATTGCATTCGGTTTAAAGCTCTAAAGGATATAAGCATCGATACGCTTGAAGCGGCAATACGATATGGGCTCGCAGCTCAGAATGAAAAAGGCAAGCTGACGAAATAATTCCACCGTCAAAGGCAAGCAGTTATCGATGTAAAGACGCTCCAGTATACCTGCGCTGAAGTCGCGACCAATCGGCCAATCGAGACTCGAAATTATCAGAAACGTCCGTAACTCAGAGAAAACAATCACTACTACCCAGTTCTAATCGAGTCAATTTTGGAGGTCATTCGAAGCCCAATCTAATAGCAACCGCCGACTGCTCGCGGTAGCCGAGTGGCGGCTTACGGGCTTGACCGTGCGGCGCGCGTCTCGTACTTTAGGGCTGCGCGCGATGAGTTTCCGACCCTGTCCGCGTGACGAATAAAGGCGAACAGCCGGCGAGACGCCCTTCGAGGCTCCCTTCGGAAACTCAGGGCAGGCCGGCGGTACGCGGCAGATGTCCCTTGGAGGAGACGGAATGCAAGAATTTGACCCACAAGTCTTGAACGAACCGCCGATTCCGCCGCCGGAGGAATTCAGCAAACGCGCGCACGTTCGATCGATGGAAGAGTACGAAGAGATGCGCGCGCACGCCGAACGTGATCCGGAAGGCTTTTGGGGCGAGCAGGCGAAGATGCTGCATTGGCTCGAGCCGCCGAAGAAAATCCTCGAATGGGACATGCCGCACGCCAAATGGTTTGTGGGCGGAAAGCTGAACGTTTCCGACAACTGTCTCGACCGGCACCTCGAAGAAAACGGAAACAAGCCGGCCTTACTTTGGGAAGCCGAGGACGGCGCGTCGCTTCAGCTCACATACGCCGAACTGCAGGAGTGCGTATGCAAATTCGCGAACGTGCTTTCAGGCCTCGGCGTGAAGGCCGGCGATTCCGTGACGATCTACATGCCGATGATTCCGGAATTGCCGATAGCGATGCTGGCGTGTGCGCGGATCGGAGCGGTGCATTCGGTCATATTCGGCGGATTCAGCGCGATCGCGATCGCGGACCGCATCGCAGATTCGAAATCGAAAATTCTCATCACTGCCGATGGCGGCTACCGCCGCGGCAAGGTGATTCCGCTGAAAGAAATGGCGGATGCCGCGCTGCAGAATTGTCCGACCGTGGAGAAGTCGATCGTGGTGCGCCGCACGAAGGGCAAAGTCGACTGGAAAGAAGGGCGCGATCTGTGGTGGCACGAACTCGTCGAGAAAGCGCCGAAGGAATGTCCGGCCATCGCATTCGATTCCGAACAGCCGCTCTTCATTCTCTACACCAGCGGAACGACAGGGAAACCAAAAGGCGTGATGCACACGTCCGCAGGCTACCTGCTTCAGTGCCAGTGGAGCACACGGCTGGTGTTCGATCTTCGCGACGACGATATTTACTGGTGCACCGCCGACATCGGCTGGGTCACGGGCCACAGTTACATGGTCTACGGGCCACTTGCGAACGGCGCGAGCATTGTGATGTACGAAGGCGCTCCCGATTTTCCACGGCGCGATAGATTCTGGGAAATCGTCGAGCGCTACGAAGTGACGATCTTCTACAGTTCCGCGACGGCCGTGCGCGCGTTCATGGCCTGGGGCAACGAATGGATTGATAAGCACGACATCAGCAGCCTGAGGCTCCTCGGGACGGTGGGCGAGCCGATCAATCCCGCGGCGTGGAAATGGTATTCGCAAGTCATCGGCAAGGGGCGCTGCCCGATCGTTGACACGTGGTGGCAGACGGAAACAGGCTCGATCTTGATTAGCCCGTTGCCGGGCGCGACGCCCACAAAGCCCGGCTGCGCCACGCGGCCATTGCCCGGCGTGGCGGCTCGCGTGGCGACGATGCAAGGCGAATCGGTGAAGCCCGGCGAGACCGGCTACCTGATCATCGAGCGGCCGTGGCCCTCGATGTTGCGCACGATATACGGCGACGATGAACGTTATCGCCGCGACTACTGGAGCCGCATTCCCGGCGTCTATTTCACGGGTGACGCGGCGCAGTGCGACAAGGACGGCTACATCTGGGTTCTCGGCCGCGTGGACGATGTGATTAAGGTGGCGGGACACCGGCTCAGTTCGATGGAAATCGAAAGCGCGCTGGTGAGTCATCCGGCGGTGGCCGAAGCGGCCGTTGTGGCGAAGCCCGACGAAATTCGCGGCGAGGCAATCGTTGCATTTGTGACGCTGCGCTCCGGCCAGAATCCTTCGCGAGAGCTGCGCGCGGCTCTCGGCGAGCATATTGCGATGACCATCGGCACGATTGCGAGGCCTTCGGAAGTGCGATTCGCGGATCTGCTGCCGAAGACGCGCAGCGGCAAAATTATGCGCCGTCTGCTTCGCGAAGTGGCGCAAAAGGGAGGCGTTTCGGGCGATACGACGACGCTTGAGGATCTTTCCGTAATCGAGAAGTTAGCTCACACCAGAGGTCACGACGAGGAGTAGCGTTGTTTCTTTATGCGTCGGCGTCGCGAGGGACGCGGCGAATGACAAGGGCGCGGAGGCGCGCGCCTTCTTCTTTCATGCGATCGAGGAGATTCCGCGCCCATCCAAATTCGGCGGCAAGAAGACCGAGGGCGAGCAAAATCGTGAGCCAGCCAGGACCCGGGGTGAATATCAGCGCGACACCCAAGCCGAGGAGCGCAAATCCCAAAACAATCTTCAGGATTCTCTTCGCGGATTCGATCGTCCTCGAAATCATTTGGGCCCCGTTGACTCTCTATCGACTGCCGTCCACACAACGTTAGTGCGCCGCTCAACACTCAGTTGGATGCGTCCATCTGAAGCGAAGTGACAGGATTCGAGTGCACGTGTCGGGCCAGACACTTCGCTGCTTGCCTCCTCGTTACCTGGTGCCGATAATGGACTTCCGCGACGTGACTTGAGAGGGCGCGATGCGGGCAAGCCGAATCAGGAAAAATCTACCTAAAGCGAGGCGTTATGGAATTGCACTGCGTGCAACTCGACATCCCGGAGGGCGCCAATCTCATTCTTGGACAGGCGCACTTTATTAAGACGGCCGAGGACATTTACGAAGTGATGGTCAATACGGTGCCGGGGGCGAAGTTCGCGGTGGCATTCTGCGAGGCTTCTGGGCCGAGCTTGATTCGCGTGGAAGCCAACGACGATGAACTCCGCCGCTCTGCGATTTCGAATGCTGAGGCCATCGGCGCCGGGCATGTGTTCGTTCTGCTGATTCGCAAGGCTTATCCGATCAACATACTGGGGCGGGTGCGGGATTGTTTCGAAGTGTGCTCGATTTTCTGCGCGACGGCCAATGCCGTCGAAGCGATCGTCGCGGAATCGGGACATGGCCGTGGAGTCCTGGGCGTGATCGACGGTAACTCGCCGAAGGGCGTCGAAACCGCGGAGCACGCGAGCGAGCGCCACGAGTTCGTCCGGAAGATTGGCTACAAGCTTTAGCGGCTTGAGCTTGACCGGAACAACGTGGCCGCATTAACTCGAACAGTCGCTACGGATTTCGAAACTCACTTTCCTAAGTAACTGATGCGCCAGATGGAGTTCGAGCCGTCGTCGGTTACCAGCAATGAGCCATCCGAAGCGACGGTGATTCCGACCGGCCGACCCCACACGTGGCCGTTATCGACGACGAAGCCGGTCATGAAGTCCTCGTATTCGCCGCTCGCATGGCCTGTCTGGTGGAGAGGCACGCGAATGACCTCGTAGCCGACGCGAACCGAGCGATTCCACGATCCGTGTTCTGAAGCAAATATATCGCCGCGATATTGCGCCGGGAATTGCGCACCGTCGTAGAACGTCATCTCAAGCGATGCATTGTGAGGATTGAGCAGGACGTCCGGTGTAATGACTTTGTCCTTCAGCTCAGGGTGCTTGCCCTGATGCCGTGGATCCTGATGACTGCCCATGTACCACCACGGCCAGCCATAAAAGCCGCCGTCTTGTATGTGCGTGATGTAATCCGGGACGAGATTGTCGCCCAAGGCGTCGCGCTCGTTCGTCGAGCACCACAATTCGTCCGTCTGTGGCCTGCGAGCCAGCCCCACACAATTGCGAATGCCGTAAGCGTAAATTCGCATTTGCGAGCCGTCGGGATTGAATTCGAGAACATCGGCGCGATTTTTCTCGGCAGGAGAAGTGTCGGGATCGTCCACGTTCGAGGCAGATCCAACCGACACAAACATCTTTTTCCCGTCGGACGAGAATTGGATATCGCGCGTCGAATGGCCTTCTCCCGAAGGTAAATCAACAATGTGTTCCGCCGGTCCGCGCGCTTTCAGATCCCCATTCTGATAAGGAAAGCGCATGACGGCATTCGTATCTCCCACGTAAATCCACGTCGGATTTGCGCCTGGCGGATAAAAATTGATTCCGAAAGGTTCTGTCAGTCCTGACGCGAAAACGCTTGTCTGTGCCGGCTTGCCGTCGGAAGTGATCCCGTGAAAGACCAGGATGTCACCCCGCTGCATCTCGGCGACGAAAGCATCGCCATTGGGCGCGGTCCGAATGAGCCGCGGATTGTGTAGCCCAGTCGCGTATAACTCGACTTTGAACCCCGGCAGAACTTGCGGCCAAGCGTCCTTGGGGCGCGCAACCACTCTCGGAGCGTTGCCCGCCGACGATGTGGCGAAGGGCGCCGGGAGATCGCTTACAGTGATCTTTCGAATTTTTCCAGGCTGCTCGTAGCGGAAATCGGTGAAAGGCGGAGTAGGAGCGGGCAGCTTTAAATCGGCTGCATTCGTGATAGCCGGGGACGGATTTTCTGGCGCCTTGGAGCTTTCCGGCGCCTTCGAACTGGCCGTCGCCTGCGAACTGCCCAGGGTTTTCACATACGCGACGATTTGCCATCTTTGCTGCTTAGGGATGGCTGCCCAGGAAGGCATGCCGTCGGCTTGATCGCCTTTGGTGATGTACCAGAAAATTTCTCCGTCCGTGGCCGATTGCGCCGGGCCGTGGGCCAATGCGGGGATATTCCCCGAACCCTCGCCGTTGTCGCCGTGGCATTTGCCGCAGCGGAATTGATACATTGATTTGGCTCTGGGTGAAGGAGCACCTTCGTAAGGATTCTTCAGGCTTTTCTCGGCAGCCGGCGCGTTGTGGAATGCGGCATTCGGGCCCTGCGGGCCGGAGAATGCAAGAACGGCCATTCCGGCGGATGCCAGGAGCGAGCACGTAAGGATTCGAGTGATCAGCTTCAAGAACGCCCTCCTCAAACTAATGATTGAGTGCCATGACGTCTGAATTAGTTAGATTATTCCGAAAGATCTTAGTTGCATAAATTCCATAAAAAGCGATCTACGATCGAATTCATTAGCCGAGTCGATCAAGATAGTGCACTTCGCTCATTTCGCGCAGGCGCGCCGCGGCGCTTTCCGCCGTGATGTCGCGCTGCGGAGCGGCAAGCAATTCGTAGCCGACCATGAATTTCTGCACGGTGGCAGAACGCAAAAGCGGCGGAAGATAGTGCGCGTGAAAATGCCACTCGGGATGCGGTTGCCCGTCGCTTGGGCGCTGATGAAATCCCATCGAATAGGGAAACGAAGTTTCAAAGAGATTGTCGTAGCGAATCGTCACGCGCCAAAGGATGTCAGCGAGATCCGCTTGCTCGACGGGCGTCAAGTCCTCGAAGGCGCCCAGATGGCGCCGGCTCAGTACGAGCGTTTCGAACGGCCAGAGCGCCCAGAATGGCACGATGGCGGCGAACGATTTGTTTTGGCAGACCACGCGCTCATTGCTTTCCATTTCGAGCGCGAAATAGCGGCATAGGAGACACTTGCCGTCGCGCGCAAGAAAATCTTCCTGCGATGCTTGCTCTTCTGCCGGTAGATTGGGAACTTCCGAATTCGCCCAGATCTGGCCGTGCGGATGTGGATTGCTGGCTCCCATCAGCGCGCCGCGGTTTTCGAAAACCTGCACATACCGAATCCATGGCACCGCGGCAAGTTCCCGCGCCTGGTCCACCCACATTCGAACGACTGCCTCAATTTCTGCTGGCTTCATGCGCGATAACGTCAAATCGTGGCGCGGTGAGAAGCATGCGACGCGGCACACGCCCGGTTCGGATTGGGCGAGAATCAGATTTTCGACATTTGTATTTGCCGCTGGCGTTTCGGGCAAGAGCGCGGGGAAATCATTGTCGAATACGAAGGTGCCGGAATATGCGGGATTTCGTTGTCCGCGAGCGCGCAGATTACCCGGGCAGAGGTAGCAATCGGGATCGTATTGCACGCTCGGCGGCTCGGCGACTTTTTCAACTTTGCCCTGCCACGGGCGCTGCGCTCGCTGCGGAGATACGAGAATCCAATCGCGCGTCAGCGGATTGAAGCGCCGGTGAGGCGAGTCCTTGAGATCCTTCCAGTTCATTCGTGCGATCCTCGCATGGACTGTCTCATTCCATCAATCGCTCGCAGGCTCAACGGCGACGGGCCCGGCCGGCCCGGCCGGGGTCCAGACGTAAATCTCCGGCGTCAGTTTGGTCGCATCTTCATAGGCGCGCGCGATGTTCTTGCGGAATTCTTCGGTGAATCGGGAATCGACGAGGTTAATCGTGCAGCCGCCAAACCCGCCGCCGGTCATTCGCGCGCCAAGTGTGCCTTTCTGTTTGTTGGCAAGCTCGACCATCAAGTCCAGCTCCGCACAGCTCACTTCGTAAAGATCCCGGAGACTGTCGTGCGATTCACGCATTAATGCGCCGCAAGCGGCGACGTCTCCACGTTTCAGGGCGTCGCCTGCTTCGATCACACGAGCATTCTCCGAAATCACGTGCAGGGCGCGGCGATAAACAATTTCTGGAAGCAACTTCTTGTGCCGCGCAAGCTGCTCGAGCGAAACATCCCGCAAAGCGCGAATTCCGGGAATCGCGCTCGCCAAAATTCGAACCGCCTCCTCGCAATCGGCGCGACGCCGATTATATTCGCCTGACGCCAAAGAGTGTTTCACCATCGTGTTGCAGATCACGAGCTCTACATCCTTGGGAATCGGCACCGGCTCAAACTCGAGTGAGCGGCAATCGAGCAGCAGTGCGTGCCCTTCCTGGCCGTTCAGACTCGCGAACTGGTCCATGATTCCGCATCGCATTCCGACGAAATCATTCTCGGCCTGCTGACAAATACGCGCGATCTTTGTGCGGCCGACGTTAGATATGCCGTCCACATCATGACCCGAAAGGCTCAACAAAGCAGATGCTGTCGCGACTTCGATCGCCGCCGAGGAACTGAGTCCCGCGCCTATCGGGATTTCGCCCTGAATGAGCAGGTTCGCGCCGCGAATTTTCAGTCCAGCGCGTTCGAGCATGACCGCAACGCCAATCGGATAATCGCTCCAAGATTTCGCCGGCCGCACAGACGGAGAGTCGAGATCTGACTCGACCGCCTCGCCGAAATTCTCCGAGCGCAGGACGAGTCTTCGATCATCTCGCGCGCTCCCGGCGATCCAGCAGTGCGCACCGATGGCCGCTGGCATAACGAAACCATCGTTGTAGTCGGTGTGCTCGCCTATCAGGTTCGTTCGTCCCGGCGCGCGAAAGATTTGCGCGTCCGTTTTGAAGTGTGAGCGGAAAAGCTCACGCAGGCTTGATGCTCTAGTCATTCTGTCTTGCTCAAACGTAATTGAGCGGCGAGGTTACCTGAGCGCGCAGGCAGGTCGCAAGCAAATCTTGGGGGTGTAGGTGCCTCGTTGCGTGCAACTTCCTCAAAAATCCCTCGAGGATTTGCGATGCTCTGGCTGAATTCGCGTCGCAAGGAAGTGTGCCATTTCGAACATCGCTTTCCGTTCGTTCGCGTCACACTTATCGCCGGTCAAGTGTTCCAAGATGGAACTCTCAGCCACGGAAATTACTACTATTGCCGTGGTCATCGATACTCAGCTCTCGTTTCCTGATACAGCCCTTGCCCAACAGCATTCGTGCGGCGGCTGAACCGCCGCTGAGTTGAACAAGATTATTTTCAGGCCGTTTGATCTCGAAACGGCCTGAAAAGAGGGCAGGCTCAAATGAATGAACATGATTTCGGCATACGCAACAGGTCACAAAAGCGCAAAGCGCCTCGCGATTGTGATGACGAAATCCAATATGTATTGAACGCGGAAGAACAGCTCCTTCAATCGATTTCGGCCCGTTCGCCGCTTCCGCAGGTGTTGAACAGGATCTCCGGCGCACTCGATTGTCAGATTGGAGGCGTCATTTCGCTAATGTCTCTGGCGACGGACGATGCACGCGATGCCGCTGCAATCGGCACGAACGCCGCGCTTTTTGGGTTGTGCACTTTCTATACCGGGTCCGTTGTCGCCGGGAATGACGAAGTGCTTGGATGCCTCGACATGTACAGCAGCGTTCCACGAAAGCCTTCTGCCAAAGAACTTCAATTAATCGAGCGGGCACGGTGTCTGGCAGCAATCGCAATCAAGCTCGACAAAGAAGCGGACCATCAAGGTAACTTGGGGATGCGCCGCAGCGGGCCAGTTCGAGGATCTGCGCTCGAACCGCCGGTTCCCATCTAGCTTACGAGAATGCAGATTTTCGCCTGAACGAGAATCCACCTGCCTCCACGCGACAGCCCTAATCATTTGAACTGAAAACGCATAGCCGCCGTATATGTGTTCAAAAGTGAACAGATTCGTTAATATATCGGTTCTAGGATTTAGCGGCAAGGAGAGGAAGGAAACATGATACCAACCGTTTCGCACCAAAGAGCCGCCGAATTACACGAACTGGCCGCGCAGGCTCACCGTATTGCCTCCGCGCACCACGGCGAAGAAGACCACGAGACCGGACACAAACTTTCCAAACACGCGCTCGAGCATGCCAATAAGGCTTATCAGATGTCGCTGGAAGCTCACTGGGAATCCGGGAAGACAGCGACGTCAAAATCTTAGGCAATCGCAGCGCCCACGAGAGTGGGCCGAATCACGAAAGGCATGAACCGGATGAATTCTCACCTCAGAGGTTTCTCTTCAGGAGTCAGCTTGGGCGGCAAGGTCTCGCGTTATCGGAACAAACAAAACATCTACACGCAAGGAACGCCCGCATACACGCTTTTCTACATTCAAGCAGGAGGGGTGCGGCTCACCACCCGGACGAAACATCAGCCATCAGCAGTTACTGCGATCCTCGGAGCAAATGATTTTTTTGGCGAGCTTTGCCTGGCAGGCTATCCTCTGCGCGTGTCCACGGCCGTCGCGTTGACCGCGAGCTCCATTCGCGTCATCCAAAAAGGAAAGATGCTCGATATACTTCGCAAAAAGAATAAGGCGTCAAATTCCCTGGTGGCTTATCTGCTGTCCAGCATCAAGAAGTATCAGGATCATGTCGCGGACCTGCTGACATCTTCCGCCGAGCAACGGCTGGCGCGCGTGCTTCTGCGGTTGGCGCACCTGGATGAGAAAGGCCCTGCCGTTGCTGAGATCCCCATTCTAAACCACCAAGTTCTGGCCGAGATGGTCGGGACTACTCGCCCACGGATCAATCTGTTCATGAATCGGTTCAGAAAACAGGGATTTATCGACTACGATGGCGGCTTAGAAGTGCGCCAGTCGTTGCGGAAAGTGCTTCGGAACCACTGAGCACGACCCGACCGCACGATGCCTCGTGATTTATTGAGTTTAGCCTCAGGTATTGGAGCCTGGGACTCCGAGCCACTCCTACACAAGCAAATTAAACTTTTCACCGCTCGGCTGCGTACTAACTGATGCAGGCTGGCGTCGCACGCGTTATGCCCGCGTTGGCCATTTTGGAGCTGACACGATTGCGACCGCGAACGAAGTTTGTCCGCCGGGGAGGTTTGGCGCATGGCAATGTTCAACGATCAACTCAGACAAGTGCTGCGGAGGCTCAGCCGGACGCCCGTCTTTGCGGCGATCACTTTAATTACGCTGGCGGTGGGCGTGGGCGCGAACATTGTGATCTTCAGCGTCCTCGAAGGCGTGCTGCTGAAACCGCTGCCCTATCCCCACGCGGAACAGTTAATTGGCGTGTGGCACACGGCTCCGGGCGTCGGCATCAAGGAACTGAACATGTCGCCTTCGAATTACTTCATCGATCGCGAGCAAAGCACCACTTTCCAGGACATCGGGATGTACACGGGCGATTCGCTTAGCGTCACGGGCGCCGGAGAACCCGAGCAGGTGCGGGGGCTTGACGTCACCGATGGCACGCTGCCGATTCTTGGCGTAACGCCCGTTCTGGGGAGATTATTCACACGCGAAGACGATTCGCCGGGCTCTCCGGAAACCGTGCTGCTGAGCTATGGATACTGGCGCCAGAAATTCGGCGGGGACGTCTCAGTGATCGGACGCTCCATCACGCTCGACGGAAAGCCGCGCGAAATCATCGGCGTATTGCCGCGGGGCTTTCATTTTCTCGACTACGATGATCTGTCGCTTATCGTGCCTTTCAGGCTCGATCGCAACAAAATAAAGCTCGGTAACTACAGCTATCAAGGACTTGCACGTCTCAAGCCCGGCGCGACCATGGCGCAAGCCAGCGCGGACGTGGCGCGACTGCTTCCCATCACCAATCGAAGCTTTCCTCCACCGGAAGGCTTCAGTGTGAAGCTCTTCGAAAAAGCGCAAATCGCGCCCAACCTGCGGCCGCTGAAGCAGGACGTCGTCGGTGACGTGGGCAGCGTTTTGTGGGTTCTGATGGGCTCGATCGCCATGGTTCTGTTGATCGCTTGTGCCAACGTGGCGAACCTGCTGCTCGTGCGCGTCGAAGGACGCCGCCAGGAATTGGCCATTCGCGGCGCTCTGGGCGCGGGTTGGAAACGTATCGCCGGCGAATTGTTATTCGAGAGTACGGTTCTCGGTCTGCTGGGAAGCCTGATGGGATTGGCGCTCGCCTATGGCGCGTTGCGAATGCTTGTTGCGATGGCGCCCACGGGCCTTCCGCGCCTCCACGAGATCGGGATTGATATGCCGGTGCTCTTGTTTACGCTGGCCATCGCACTTCTTTCCAGTTTGTTGTTCGGCTCGATTCCAGTCTTCAAGTATACCGGCGCGCATTTGAACACCGGCCTCCGCGAGGGAGGACGCACGCTCAGCCAAAGCCGCCAGCAACACCGCGCGAGAAACACTCTGATCGTCGTGCAGGTCGCGCTGGCGCTCGTTTTGTTGATTTGCTCCGGGCTGATGATTCGGACGTTTCGCGCTTTGATGCACGTCCCGCCGGGTTTTGCCGGGCCGGACGCCGTGCAAACGTTTCGTTTTTACGTTCCGGAAACGCAAGTGCCGGATTCCGATCGCGAGCGTCTCGTTCGCATGGATCAGGAACTTCTGAACAAACTCGCGGCGATTCCAGGCGTGTCTTCAGTCAGCTTCTCCACGTCCATTCCCATGGACGGAAACAGCTCGAACGATGTGCTTTTCGCGGAAGACCGCGCATACGCGGAAGGCGAGCTGCCGCCGGTCCGGCGCTTCAAATTTATTTCGCCTGGATTCTTCGCGACGTTGGGCACGCCACTGGTTGCCGGACGTGATCTGACGTGGACGGATACCTACCAAAAATTGCCAGTCGCGATCATCTCCGAAAATTTCGCCCGAGAGTATTGGCATGACGCTCGAAACGCGCTCGGTAAGCGAATTCGAGTCGGCACCACCGACGATTGGCGCGAAATCATTGGCGTCGCCGGCGACATACACGACGATGGCGTAAACAAACCAGCGCCAACGTCTGTCTATTGGCCCATCATGATGGACCGCTTCGAAGGCGAGAAAGAAACCCTGCGCCGCGGCATCGCGTTCGCAATACGCAGCCCGCGCGCCGGCTCGCAGGCTTTCGTGAATGAAGTCCGCCAAGCCGTCTGGTCTGCGGACTCGAATGTGCCGCTCGCGGAAGTTCACACACTCGGCCACTATTACACGCGATCGATGGCGCGCACTTCGTTCACGCTGATCATGCTCGGCGTCGCCGGAGGCATGGCGCTGCTGCTCGGGATCGTGGGAATTTACGGCGTCATCGCGTACTCGGTATCGCAGCGCACGCGCGAGATCGGCATTCGCATCGCGCTCGGCGCGCAGAAGGCGTCGCTTATCTCTATGTTCGTGCGCCAGGGATTGTGGCTGACTGGCGTCGGAGTCGCGTGCGGTCTCGTTGCAGCCGTCGCCGCCATGCGCCTGATGTCGTCGCTCCTGTTCCATGTCAACCCGGTTGATCCCCTTACCTATACGGCGGTGACCGTTGGCGTTGTTGTTACCGCCTACCTGGCCTGCTATCTGCCGTCCCGGCGCGCTGCGACGGTCAACCCCGTCGACTCCTTGCGCGCAGAATAGCCGTGGTTTCGTAGCTGGGACAATGGAGTACCGCCAGGAGGCGTAGCTGGCGGACAAGGCGCTGGGCAGCGCTTACCGGAGTTGGATGTGCCGATTAGAAACGGCGGCCCGGGATAACGGCAACGCGATTGATTAAGTGTCTCGGATTGAACTGTGCAAAATTGCACAGGCGGCAGAGTTGGGTTCTATGCTATTGTCAGCCATGTTGTCTTCCGCCAGTAGACGTGTATCCGCCAAGATCCCGCGCTCTCTCCGAAAAGCGAGTTTAAGAAGACCTGCGTTCGATGTGAAGTCGTTTCTCGACTCGACAGGCCTCGGGAGAAAAGTTGGCAAGTTTCAAAGAAAAGAAACCGTCTTCGCGCAGGGCGATTCCGCCAAGAGTGTCATGTACATTCAGGAAGGCGGCGTGAAGCTGACCGTGGTGAATGAGTCCGGCAAAGAAGCCGTTGTGGCGATTCTGGGTCCAGGCGATTTTTTTGGAGAAGGCTGCCTGGCGGGCCAGTTGATTTGCATGGCGACGGCGACCGCGATTGCACCCACCACTGTGCTCGTGATTGAGAAGAGCGAGATGAATCGCGTCCTCCACGGAGAACACGAGTTCTCCGACCGCTTCATCGCGCATATGCTGGCGCGAAACATCCGAGTCGAGGAGGATCTGATCGACCAGCTCTTCAACTCGACCGAGAAACGGCTGGCGCGTACCTTGCTGCTGCTCGCGCGCTATGGCGCGCAAGGCGATCCTCAAAGGGTTCTTGGCAAAATGTCGCAAGAGACGCTTGCGGAAATGATTGGCACGACGCGCTCCCGCGTCAATTTTTTCATGAACAAATTCAGGAAGCTCGGTTTTATCAAATACAACGGCGAAATCAAAATCAACAATTCCCTTCTCAGCGTCGTCCTGCACGACTAAGTTAACCTTCGGCTGATGCGATGCGGCCGTGATCAGATCCCGCTCGACACCTCAATAGTGAAAAAGCTGATTATTTTTGATCTGGACGGGACGCGACCTTCTGGGAATTCCATTGAATGAGATGATTTTTATAGGCGATGCCTTGTTTGCCGGAGGCAACGACTATCCCGCCAAAGAAGCGGGAGTCGTTTCTATCG
>Ga0302179_10000755_pt1 | contig 20620 bp, 18 predicted proteins | sample I_Palsa_E3_1_FD_198788 | JGI IMG/M metagenome (GOLD analysis project Ga0302179, IMG submission 198788) | Peat permafrost microbial communities from Stordalen Mire near Abisko, Sweden - I_Palsa_E3_1 | ecosystem: Environmental > Terrestrial > Soil > Palsa > Peat permafrost | place: Sweden...
AAGGAGTTTACGCCCCAAGGGGCTTCATCCTCCACGCGGCGTTGCTGCGTCAGGGTTTCCCCCATTGCGCAAAATTCCCCACTGCTGCCTCCCGTAGGAGTCTGGACCGTGTTTCAGTTCCAGTGTGGCCGTGCGCCCTCTCAGGCCGGCTACCGATCTTCGCCTTGGTGGGCCGTTACCCCGCCAACTAGCTAATCAGCCGCGACCCCCTCCTCAAGCGGATTGCTCCTTTGATCTTGCGATGTTATGCGGTATTAGCATCGGTTTCCCGATGTTATTCCACACTCGAGGGTAGGTTAGTCACGTGTTACTCACCCGGTCGCCACTTTACTCAGGGATTGCTCCCCTTTCTCGTTCGACTTGCATGTGTTAGGCACGCCGCCAGCGTTGATTCTGAGCCAGGATCAAACTCTCGTTTGAAACCTGATGTCTGCCGACGGGTAGTTGGCAGACTGCCATCGCCGCATATCCAAAGCCGCTTGCAAAAGCCGCTCTGGTTTCAACAATGCGGGATGGCGCCACCATTCAGCTTCTTGCTCTCTTCGAATCGAAATCCAAAGAGAGTTTGAAGACCATGGTGGTCTATCTTGTGAGATCGTTCGGACTAATGCCCGAATCCGTTTCTCACGACTGGCACGTTCAACCTAGTTGTCAAAGACCGAATCGCGGTCCGCCGAGGCGGCGCGAATTCAGTCCAGGCGAATTCTTTTTTGTGAGCAAGCCCACAAGTTCGAATCCGACTGTCCTCGAAACCTTACAAACATACAGTGCGGCGCAAATCCCGTCAATGATCGCTTCCCACAGAATTTCCAGATGATTTCCACATCGGGAATGGGGCGGGAGCGGGAGAGCTGCCGGCGAACAGCAGGTTCCTCACGATAAAGCCGTTCGGAATGACAAGGCTTTAGGGGGAAGCTGGGTCGGGCGCTCGAACACGCGCAACAGTATGGCCTTCCGTTCGGGTAAAACGCCAGTTTCGGCGCGCGCATTTTACGCAGCCCAAGACGGAAGACAAGAAATTGAGAAAAGATCCCTTTGGAGGTCCTTGCTTTGAAGGTACCCTTCGGAAACCGTGTTGCTCTTCCGAATGAAGTCCCGTGGCCGGGACGATTGAGAGCTTTCTTTACTTGCTCTCTTAAAAACTTAGATGCCGGACGAGCCCGAGAGATGCAAACAATACGACCGGCTAGCCACACCACTGCTCTCGGTGAATTGTTTATAGCAGATGTGTGGGCCGGAGTGCAAGGGGAAGTTTACGAATTTGATTCGGGCCGACCGAGTAGCCAGGAATCTGAGGGTTTATCGAAGCCAATAGCCAACGACCGTGCCGAGCAGCACGTAAGCAGGCTTTTTCGTCTCTTCGGTCTGGCTATGGTCTAGGATTACCAATACGCTGAGACCAAGCACTACAGCCGAAATCAGAAGCTGCATGAGGACGCGTATGACTGTCCTGACTTTTCCTTCGCCTCCGCTCAAGACACCAGCGAACGGGTTCGGCTCTCGCCGGAGTAGCAGGCGCAAATCAGCGACGAAGAGTTTAAGCGTTAGGAACATTGGCGGTACCCCCGTAGCGGCAAAGGAGCTTGCGGTGCCGCAGAATATACATCAGCATACCTAAATCTCCCAGAGTAGGGTCTTTCCGCTCTTCTCTGAACCACTCCAGAGCCGCTTGGTACAGGTTGCGCAGCAACCTTTCGTGTTGGGGAAGTACGCAACCGTCCTTAATGATTTCCGTTGAAACGCCCTGGACGATTCCCCGCCATATCTTTACGTAGTCCTCATTCTCAACGTCGAGCCCAATCTCGGCGGTGTACCCGAGGAACGCCCGACCAGGAAGTGACGCAAACATTGGCCCTAGCCCCTTGCCGGCGTTGCAGCAAAAAGCGAACAGCGACTCAGGCCCGAAGTCTAGGGATTGGGAGTCGTATACTCGCGAGTGTTTCTTCCCGCGATAAATCTCGATGTCGGGCTCGCACGGCGGGCCAAGCAGCGCGTAGGCTAACCCGTGGCCGCAGAATATCGCGACCGACCCCCGGCCCGCTCCATATTCGAGCATGTTCATGACAGTTTCTCTGGTCACTTCGGAACCGGAGAACCGGCCGGGACTGGGCAGGCGGCCCGCCATCTCCCTCATCCACTCGGAAGTGTGCGCTGTCAGAATGTCGTACGACGGGGCCCATAGAAAAATAGCGTGGTTCGGGGCCTCCCTCGCGGGTAGCTTGGCGGCCCTGTCCTGGCCCGTGACCCAGTTGAGAGTCCGTTGCCACCATCCAGTCATTTCGCTGCTCCCGTGAGGTAGTCAAAGAGTTCGAGCAGCATCTCGACGTGTGCTTCGCCCACTTCCGTTTTCTTCTTGATCTCTTCGATCATCATGTTGGGCGAATATTCCCTTCCGGCGTAAATAATGCTCCTCCGATTTAAGTCTCGTTTCGTGTGCAACCACTTGATGAGAATCTCTCTCGCCTTCCGAGCTATCCTCTCTTCTAGCGTCTCTTCCGTTAGTATCTCTCCCGTTGTCATTTCGGAGCTCACGGATGCTTCCGCAGGCGTCCGCTCTTGTTCCTCGGTTTGCACGTTGAGGTGCTGAACGAGCTTCTTGAGAGATTCCAAACAGTCATTATCGCTTTTGCGGAGCATCGGTATCCCCATCTCCGCGAGTTCGCTGTGTCTTGGAATTTCGTACTGACGCTTGGCCGTGAGGATTACCCTGCAGGCTCCACGCATCAGATCCTCCTCGTCGATGACGAAATCGTCCCCGCCGCGAACGTCATCGTCGAATACGACGTCCACAATTACCATTTGGTAGGCCGACGCCCGCAAACGGCGCTTGGCCTCCGGTAAATTCGGCGCCAAGTCAACATGGCAGCCGAGATCCTTGAGCCAGTCTGTGTAGATCTCGGCGTGTGGGTCGTCGTCTACAAGCAAAACCTGTAATAGGCCCCGGGGTGTTTCTACGGTTGTCATCGCTAGCTCTCCATGCTTCCGGAAGCGTCATAACTTATACTGCAGGCCCTTGGACAGGCAATTTACCGTAAATTTGGCCAAGCGGGAAGCGAAAAAATAGCTAAGGCACCTTTCCCATTCTTGTTGTTCTGAATCTCCAGCTTCCCGCCGTGAAACCCGAGAATTCTATTCGAGATGAAGATTCCGACCCCGCTGTTGGCCTTTCTGTCTTTCTTGGTGGAAAAAAAATGGCCCAGCTTATGAAGATCAGCATCAGGGATTCCGCATCCTGTATCTGAGACTTCTATCACGACTATCCTGTCTGGCTCCGATGAGCTCTTCAATTGTATGGTTATGACTCCTGCCTCACTCTTTGTCGCCCTGATGGCTTCAACTGCGTTCTTCAAAACGTTGACTAGAGCCTGTTGCAACATCGGCGAGTATGCCCGCGCATACAGTACCTTTTCGCTTTCCGTCTTGAAGTGAATCCCATCCGTATTTATCGCCGCCTTGACCGCCTGGATGCTCTTGTTTACCAGGTCGCCTAGACTAGTCTTTGCCATGAACTTCCCGTAGAACGAATCACCTCCGATCAGGTACCCGACGATCTCCGCAACCGCGGAGATACGCCTGTTTTGTTCTTCAATTTTTTGCAGGCTCGACTGGACCGCGGAGTTTTTCTGAAATCTCCTCTTCATGCCGTCAACGATGACGTTAACGAGGTGGAGGGGGTTGGTAATATCGTGCTCAATGCTAGCGGTGAGAGCCCCAAGGTCTTCCAATGCGCTGCGATTCCTTAGCCTTGCGTCGAAGTCTGTTAGGAGAACGGTGGCAGCCGAAAAACTGTTCAGGACTTTCGTGGAGAGCGCGAGGGCGAAAGCAAGGACAGCAAGATGCTGCGTGTGGGGCAGTAGACGGAGGGGATATAAGAACTGGATGCCCGCGTAGATGTAGAACGTCGTCGGCAGTAGTCGGGCCCAGGTGCCATCGGGGTCTTGCTTTAATCGCGCTGCCAAAGATCTACGTCGCGCTGCCAAAGATCTACCGACCCTAATTAAAGCATTTGAGGCGTAGAAAATCCCTCCCAGAGTCGCGATTACGAGGGCGGTGTGGACATCTCGCGGCTCTGGCCCGCTGGATCGCCACCACGATCCGACATATAACGTAGCTAGTATGAATGTGAACCATGCGAGGAGCCAGATAATTGGTGCTCTGTAACTCGGGCGGTACCGCTCTTCGTTAAGGCTTTTAGCATGACGTCGGATGAAGTTAAGACGCGGAAACCGGAGAGCGAGCCATCTTATGAAAGCTCTGTAGTTTGATGGATTGGTTTCATCCTTAAAACTAGCGGCATAAAATGGGATGAAAGAAATCTGTGCAAACAGGTAGATGTACACACCGTACTCCCACTCCTTCTGGATGGGGGGCTTGAGAAATCCTTCAAGAAACATATAGAACGCGTTGCCGACCCAGCCGGCTGCAATCACCGCGTAGAACTCGTCCCTGTAGAACCTGTACATGTAAAAATACAAGGCAGCCATGCCGGCAAGGATGACAATAGAGCCCGTCGCAAGCAAAGGGAGCGGCTCCACATCATGGGCTATGTGGCTCGGAGTTCCAGTTGCCACGATCAGAGCTGCTCCAAGACAGACGATGACTCCCAGGATCGTGTATGCCAGCAGCGCAGGCCTAAGTGGAGGGCCGCCTTTGACGGGCAGGGGTGGAGTCTGAGGGATCCTGTTACGCGGATCGAGGACGGCTGATTCGCTGGTAAAGATAGCCATCGATCACTTCTCAGGGCACATTCAGCACGCCGCGGTGACTCGTTTTCTCGATGATCGAAAAAACAAAAAGGGCCCGGTGATACACGGGGCCCGCCAAACTATAGCTCTAATCCCCGGCCGGGCCCAACCGCAATCCAATACGACACACTTACCGCCTAGATGCCGGTAACTCTAACCGCGATTCACGGGGCAACTATAACACTAGGCGGGAGCCGACTCCATATGAGATTTAAGGAATGCTCGTCATCGATAGTTGATGCTCGTATCAAAACGGGCGCTGAGGGGCACGCGCATTCCAGTTTGGGAGGGGTCCCCTTAACGTTCCGGGCATCAGCAAATGCCAGGCTTCTTTGTATTGGGCGTATTTGGAATTTTTGCGGTGGGGGGTGAGGGCGATGTCGGGTTGGTTGTTGGTGGCGGCCAGCGCAAGAGAAAGTTTAAGAAGTTGGTTCCCGCTCGGCCTCGAAGCAGAGACAGAGACAGCAGCGGGAAATGCAGGGAGACCGGTTGGACATCCAGCTCGCAGACTTGCGATGCGAGGCCAGCCTGGTAATGGGCTAAGAACTTGCCCCTTGGCGGCGCGCCAGAGGGCCCAGACACGATTGGTTTCGCCCCGCCTGTTTAGCCGCGTACAGGGCAGAGTCCGCCGTTTTTACAAGCTCGTCGCGGGTTTTACCGTGTTGGGGAAATACAGCGGCTCCAGCGCTGATGGTGACGGGGCGGGGCACGCCCGGAAACTGCCAACCCTCCACCATCTTCCTTAGTTTTTCTGCCACGTCCAGCGCGGCTTGGGCGTCGACTTGAGTCAACAGAATGCCAAATTCCTCGCCTCCGTAGCGGCATACCACGTCAATCTTGCGCAGTTGCTGGTGGAACAGGGAGGAAACCTGCCGCAGCACTTCATCGCCCAGCACGTGTCCGAAGTCGTCGTTCAACTGCTTGAACTGATCGATATCCGCCATGATGACGGCCATTCCGGTCCCGTAGCGGCGGGCGCGCTCAATCTCTTCCATGATGCGCAGTTCAAAAAATCGACGGTTGAAGATGCCGGTCAGGCCGTCGAGGTAGGCAAGCTGTTTTACGCGCTCCACGTAGTGAGCGTTCTGGATAGCCGTGGCGCAGATGTCGGCGACCGATTCGAGCGACTGCAGATCGCCGTCGCGGAATGCATCCGATTTGTCGCTGTCAAGAGCGAGCACTCCCAGCGTCTGTCCGAACGAGACCAGGGGAATGCACATGCGCGAAGCCGATTCAGCGAAGAATCTCGAAGCGGCGGGCGCAGCGCAAAGATCTCTTTCCATGACCGTATTGCTGTTCGCCAGAATGCCGGCCCAGGGTTCCGTGGTCGCCGGGAAGCGGCCACCTTCCGGAATGCAAGGCGTGAGCGTGCCGTGATGCGCCCGCAACACCAGATCGTGATCTTCGCGCAAGAACAGAGAGACATGCGACACCCGGAACGAGTCCTGGATCAGTCCGCAAACTCGACTCAGCAGATCCTCGAGATCCAGAACAGCCGTAGTTTGCTGGGCGATGGCGTTGATTGCCTGCAGTTGCCGCGCCCGCTGCTGCTCCAGCGAATACAGGCGCGCGTTCTGCAGCGCCATCGACGCCTGGGTGGAGAAGAGGGTCAGCAGATCGATTGTTTCCGAATCGAAATGGTCGGCGCGGTCGCTCTGACAATCGAGCACCCCCACTACCTCGTCCCGCACCATCAAAGGGATGGCGAGCTCGGAACGCGTGGACTTGGCGCAGCAGAAATAGCGTGGGTCCTTGCTTACGTCAGGTGCATGAAGCGGCTGCTTCTTGAGGGCTGCGGCTCCCGTTATCCCCTGGCCCAGAGACCACCGAATCTTGTCCTGGCCTTCGTCCCAACCAATTTGCGAGCGGACGTACAACTGCCCGGACCGCTGGTCGAGCAGCAGAATGGCGACATTCCGGAGATGAAAATAGTCGTGCGCGATGGCCAGGATGCGCTGCAACACCTCGTCCAAGTCAAAGGTGGAAAGCACCGCCTGCCCCGCATCGTACAGGACGGCAATTTTGTTCATAAGCTTTAGGGATATCGTACCGTGGCAGAGGCGGTTGGCCGAGGTTCCCAAAGTAACCAGAGGAGGAGGGTCTTTGGGGAGTTTCGGCGGACTCTACAGTCCCCAGGTGTTTTGTTGCCGGAAGTTCCTTGCTTTCGAGTAAGGGGAAGGCGTCTGTTGAATTAACAACAGGAGCAAGGACGCTGCGGGGAATCACAAATCCCCAGAAGAGGGGGCCGAACCGGGACGCCTTCTCTGCGGCTCCGCTCGGGCCCCGCCAACGCACTCGTCAATTTGTTTGGTAAGAAAGTGGGTTCCGAGCGGACGCTACAGCTTCTCCTTCCCGCTGCATTGTCAGAAAACTGTCGATGGTTTGTTTCAACTGAGAGTCCACCTCATCCGCAATAATCATAATATCGGGTAACACCGCGGTGAAATCCACGGTGGACAGGTTACGTTGGATCGTCTCGAAGATGCTGACCTGCAGAAGTCGTGACTCCTGCACGATCAGGGGTGCCGTATAGCCTTGGCGATAGCGGCATTGTCCGTGCGCCACGGCCTCGGGGGCGGCGCTGTCGATCGCCTCTATATCGCGGGTGCCGCGCAGCCGTGCAGTAATGCTTCTTATCATCGCTGGAAGATGCTTGGTGCGTTCTTCCTTCGCAATCGGAAGGGCGGCCAATTCTTCTACCGCTTCCACCCGCTCCAGCCACCGTTGCATCAAGATGGCGGCGTCGCGATCCAGAATGGAGGCGGCGCCTTCCTTGACTGGCCTTGGAGAGGGTAGGGATGTCAACCTTCCTTTGTCCATGAGCGCGGCAAGTTGCTTACCGTCGAAGGGCTTCACTAGAACTTCATCCGCCTGCAGAAGAACGGCGTTCATGGCTTTTTGCACGTCAGGATAGCCGCTAGCCACCACGGTCAACGCCTCGGGTTGAGTGTGACGCATAGCGGTTACCACGGCAAAACCATCTCCCGCCTCTGGCATGTGAAGATCGGTGATGAGCACGTCGAAGCTTTGCGTGGCAATCTGCCTGAGAGCCTCGGTAACGCAGGTTGCTGTAACTACCTCACAGTTTTGTGTTTTCAGCGACCTTCGCGTCAGAAAAATCTCATTCTCATCGTCATCGACCAAAAGAATTTTGGGTCGTGTCATTAGATTAACTCGGTGGTTCGTTTGCATTGCGTGCAGCGGCGGCAGATGATCGGTGGCGGCGCTTTCAGTGAACACGGGATACGGTTCCTGGAGCACGGCATACGGTTCTTGTGGCAACAACATAGTTGATCTCCTAGTCAGAAGTTTAGAGCCAGGCAAAAGAAGAGAACTGTTCAAGAAGGCTCACGTTTGGCAAATCTAATTCACGTTTAATCGAAGAACGGATAGGGACAAGAGCAAGCAACCGTGGTAGCGGCAAGCCGCAGTTCCTGACGACCAGGCGTGCCCCGGCGATGACATATCTCTGCCGTGATAGTTCGCCGATTCGTTATTGTGCATCGTCATTTCCTCAGCAGCCACCAGGCAGAGCATTTATGAGACGAGTTGCTGCTAACATTCCTTAAGAACCCCTGCCATGCTTGAACTCACCACGCCAGTGCAGTACGTCAAGGGCATCGGCCCGAAACTGGCGGAGATTCTAGCCACCAAGGGCATTGCCACGGTCGGTGATCTGCTCAATTACTTGCCTTTTCGCTATGAGGACCGCCTGAATCCGCGCGGGATTGGGGAATTGCGCCCCGGCGAAATGGCTACGGTGATTGGAGAAGTCCGCAATTCGGGGCTGTTTCGCACTCGGCGCATGCCCATCTTCCAGCTCACGGTGGGCCAGGGACGATCTCGGCTGAAATGCCTGTGGTTCAATGCCACCTACTTGCAGGACAAATTCAAGCCCGGCCAGTTGATCGCGCTCTACGGCAAGGTGGAAGAGGATTCGCACAGCGGGGAGTTGCAGATCGTGCAGCCGCAGTTTGAGATGCTGGGCGATTCCGGGGGCGACGGCGCGGACGATAAAGCCGCAACCTCGCTCGAAGTGGGGCGCATCGTTCCGATCTATGAGTCAGCCGGGCAAGGGCGAGTGACGGCGCGCTGGTTTCGCCGGGTCATCCGAACCGCACTGGACGATCTGACTCCGGAGCTTGCGGAAACTATCCCGGCGGCCGTGCGCGAGCGGCTAGCGCTGGTTTCGCCGCGCGAGGCGCTGTGGAAAGTTCACTGGCCCGAGGCCGGCGAGAGCTTCGAAGATTTGCAGTCGTCGCGCACGCCCGCGCACATACGGCTGATTTTTGAGGAATTGTTCTTTGTCGAATTGGGGCTGGAGCTCAAGCGCCGCCAGCAGAAGGCACAAACCGGCATTGCCTTTCGGCTGGACGACCGGGTGCGCCAGGCGATCAAGAAGATTCTGCCGTTCCATCCCACGGACGGGCAGAAGCGGGTTTTGAAAGAGATCGCCGACGACATGCAAAAGCCTCATCCCATGCGGCGTTTGCTGCAGGGGGACGTGGGCTCGGGGAAAACCATCATCGGGTTTCAGGCAGCGATCATCGCCATCGAAAACGGTTATCAGGTGGCGTTGATGGCGCCCACGGAGATTCTGGCCCAGCAGCATTATTTTTCGGCGCGGAGAATTCTGGAGAATGCCGGGTACCGCATCGTGCTGCTGACCGGTTCGCTGGAGGCCGACCGCAAGCGCGAAATCCGCCGCCACATTGCGCAGGGAAATGCGCAGCTGGTCATTGGCACTCATGCTCTGTTGGAGGAGAAAGTCGAGTTCGCGAAGCCGGGTTTGGTTATCGTCGACGAACAGCACCGCTTCGGCGTTTTGCAGCGGCTGAAATTGATGAAGAAGTCGGGCGACGGAAGCGACGAAAAGAATCCCGCCGAGCCTGACGTTCTAGTCATGACCGCCACGCCCATCCCACGCACGCTGGCGCTCACGCTGTATGGAGATCTGAATCTCAGCGTGCTCGACGAACTTCCACCGGGGCGCACACCGATCGTCACTCGAAGAATCACCGACGACCGCTCGCCCGAGGTTTGGGATTTTGTGCGCAAGCAGGTGGCGAAGGGACATCAGGTGTACGTGGTTTATCCGGTGATCGCGGAAAACGAGGAGACTGAGCTAAAGGCTGCGGTCAAGATGTACCGCGAACTGAGCGGGAAAGTGTTTGCCGACCTGAAGGTTGGGCTGCTGCATGGGCGGCTGGATGCCGAGTTGAAAGATCAGGTCATGCGCATGTTTCAGAAGGGCGAGCTGCAGATTTTGGTTGCGACCACCGTGATTGAAGTTGGTGTGGATGTGCCGAACGCGACCGTGATGGTGATTGAGCACGCGGAGCGCTTTGGCCTGGCGCAGCTTCATCAGTTGCGCGGGCGGATCGGGCGCGGCGCGGCGAAGTCCTACTGCATATTAATGACCGGCGGCAAAGTGACGGAAGAGGGTGAGCGCCGCCTCGATGCCATGGTGCGCACCAACGACGGCTTCCAGATTGCCGAACTCGACCTCGAACTTCGCGGGCCGGGAGAGTTCTTCGGCACGCGGCAGGCTGGGATGCCAAGCTTCCGCGTAGCCAACCTGATTCGCGACCGGCAATTACTGGAACTGGCTAAACGCGAAGCCGCGGCGGTGATGGCCGGGCCGAATACTGAGGTCACGCAGGTGGAAATCAGCCGGGCCCTGGTGGCTCTGCGTATGCGCTGGCAACATACTTACGGTCTGGTCGAGGTGGGGTGAACTGATAGAATCAAACGGATGGCGGGAACTTCCCAACTGATTCAGATCGACGTAGGGCCGCCGGTTCGCATGCCTAAGCCAGATTGGCTGCGGGCCAAAGCGCCGGTCGGGGAGAACTTTCACGACCTGAAGAAGCTGGCTCGCGGGTTGGGGCTGCATACCGTTTGCGAATCAGCCCAGTGTCCGAACATCGGCGAGTGCTGGAATCACAAGACCGCGACCTTCATGCTGCTGGGCGATATTTGCACCCGGCGCTGCGGATTCTGCGCTGTGCCCAAGGGCAGGCCCCAGCCGATCGACTGGGACGAACCGCGGCGCGTGGCTGAGGCCGTGGCTACGCTGGGCCTCAAGCATGCGGTCGTGACCAGCGTGAATCGTGACGATGACAACGTTGGCGGCGCCCGAGTTTTTGCCGAGACTATTCGCGAGATTCGCGAGCTGATTCCGGATTGCCGCATCGAGGTACTGATTCCGGATTTTCAAGGACTCGAAGAGCCGTTGAAGATTGTGCTCGCGGCGCAGCCTGACGTTCTTAATCACAATACGGAAACGGTGCCGCGGCTTTATCGCGTGGTGCGCTCCGGGGCGCGTTACGAGCGCACTCTCAATCTGCTGGAGAACGCCAAGAAATTCTCTCCCGGCATGGTAACGAAGAGCGGCGTGATGGTTGGGCTGGGCGAAGCCACGGAGGAACTGGTCGGGGTGTTCCGCGATCTCGGCGGCCGCGGCGTTGACATTCTTACGGTGGGGCAGTATCTGCGACCTTCGCGCGATCACTTGCCCATCGCTCGGTTCTACACGCCTGAGGAATTTCGCGAGTTGCGGAAGGAGGCGTTACGCTTCGGTTTCCGCCACGTCGAATCCGGCCCCATGGTGCGGTCCAGCTATCACGCGCACGAGCAGGCCGAATCCACTTCTACTCCGCGGGTGGTGTCCTAGACGCGGCACGCTGAGCGCCGGTTTGTCCACGTACCAGCAGTCTCAGAAAACGTGCAGCTTGATGCTGAGATACTTCTTGGGATTCTCCCGGATCGCCTTCACCAAGCCCTGTGTCTCCTCGATCATATGGTTGGCATTGTTGTAGAGCGTCTCATCCTTCAGCAGTTTCCCAACCGTCCCCTGGCCGGCATCGAGTTCGCTGGTCAGTGCCGCAAGCTTGGTCATCGTGGTGTCGATCTTCTTCGCCAGTTCCTCGTCCTTGAGCAACCTTCCAGCCGTTCCCTTGCCGGCATTGAGGTCTTCGCTCACTTGTTTCAAGTTGGCGACGGTGTCGTTGGCATTGTTGTAGAGGGTCGGGTCTTTCAAGAATTTTCCCGCCGTGCCTTTGCCTTGTTGCAGGTCATCGGCCACGGCGTTCATCTTATCGAGGGTGGCAACGAATTTGCTGTAGGCATCGTTGCTGTTGATCAGCTGGCCCAGACTGCCCTGTCCCTTGGCGATCTCGTCGACAACTTGTTTGAGCTCCGCAACCGTTTGCGAAAAGCGGTCATACAGCGTGGGATCGTAAATCAACTTGCCGAGGGAACCCTTGCCACTCTCCGCAAAGGCGAGGATGCGGTCGGCGCGCTTGAGCAGCGCGTCCATGTTCTGCAGCGTGCTCTGGCTGGAGCGCACGACTTCATTGAAGTCGGGATGGATCTGGGTAAGAAGCGTGTCGCCATTCTGTGCCAGCGGGCCGATAGCCTGCGAGCTGTCGATATCCAGATAGGTTTCGCCCAGCACGCCGGCAGTATCCAGCGATGTGACCGAATCCCGGCGCAGGTTGAAGCTGTACTTTGTGCTCACCTTCATGATCACTTCGACGGGAGTGAGCTGTTTGTCTTTGTAGGCGGCAACGCGGTAATCGACGACGCGAATGGCTGAAACGTTGCCGATATCCACGCCACTCAGCCGCACCGGGGCGCCCACACGCAACCCGCTGGCGTTGTCGAAGAACGATACGAGCGTGATTCGCCGCGTGAACAAACCGCCGGTACCGGACATCAGAAACAACAGCAGCGCCAGGACCAAACTCGCTACAATCACCGTCAGGCCGACGCGAAGTTGCGACCATTTCAGCTGCTTCTGGCTCGGCAAATGATTCCCTCAGAGCGCCATCTGCGTCGTCTTCGGCGGCGCATGGAACAGTCCCCAACTGCTGTCCCTCGTTGCATCATAACAAAACCCGAGCCTGCTCCTAAGCGCGTTGCGGGTGAAGGGCCGGCAGCAGCAAGAGGGCGAGCAGGTAGGCCGCAACTCCGCAGGCCAAAGTCGCGGTCAAGCCAAATTGAATCGCGATCACTATGGCGAGCACGGAACCCATCACGCTGGCGGCCGCATTCATCGCCCACGCCCACTCCACGGCATTGTCTTCGCCATTCGGCCCGGTGGGAACGGCGAGAACGTTGCGGGCAGCCAGTGCGCGCAGGCCGGTTGGAAAAGGCATCCCCATGGCGAAGCCGAGCGGCGCCAGCAGCAGGCCGCTCACCAGCAGTCGATTTGCGAATCCCAATCCCACCCAGGCCGCCAGGCCGCGCGGCAGAAAAAACACGCCCGCGAGCAGCGCGACAATCACGAGCAGTAGCGGCATCCAAGCCCGCTCGGTGCGGGGAAGCCAGCGGCGCGAAACCAGGCTTCCAGCTCCGCTCGAGAGCATCAGCAAAAAGATGACCACCGTCAGCGCATAGGTCGGATGCCCCAGAAAAAGCACGAAGCGCTGGATAAATGCAATCTCCACCATGATGTAACCCAGACCCACTGCCACGAAATAAAGCAATGGAAGCGGCGACTGGCGGCCTCCCTGGAGCGCAAGGGGCAAAATCAGGAAGCCCAGCACAGCCGCCAGGGAGATGACGAGCACCAGGAGAAGAACCAGCACTCCCAGGTTTACTTTCCAATCGATCCCGTTCTGCAGCCCCTCTTCGCCGAGGATTTGTCCAGCTTTGAGCGTGAAAAAGAAAAACGGTGCGTTGTCGGTGACCGGAGCCACGTTATAGGCATAACTCTGCGCAAACTTGTAAGGATCGTTGCTCGCGAGGAGATCGGAAAACGGATTATGGCCAGGCTGCGAAGGCAGATAAAGCGGATCGAGTTCGTCATACCGCTCGAAATGCGCCCGCACTGCCGATTCCTCTTCCGCGGTAAAGGCTGTTTTCTTGGCCAGCACGGCCACTGGAATTCCGTCTTCATCGAGCGCGCCCTGCGAAGCGACGATGAAGTTGCGCGCGGGATTCGCGACGCCAAGGCTATGCAAGGCTTGTATCGCCACTGAAACAACGCGTAGCGCCTCCCGCGGCTGGCGGAACTCCCAGCGGGTGATGGCGATCATGCCGTCCGGTTTGAGATGCTGAAAATATTCCCGGAAGGCTTCCACCGTATAGAGATTGTTTTCGCTCAAAGCAAAAGCGCCCGCCGCGGTCGAGGCCCAGGTATCCACCAGAGTCATTTGCACTACGTCGAACTGCTGGGGCGTGGAGCGCAGATAGGAGCGGCCATCGGTTACGTGAATGTGCACGTCAGGCCGTTGGTAGAGATGTTGGGCATAGTCGGCGTAACGGCCACGCATGATTGTGTCGGCAATGATGGGATTGATCTCGATGCCGGTCACGCTGGGGCTGCCGTTGGCGACCGCACGCAGCACGTCGACACCGCCGCCCGGCCCGATAATGGCGAACTCCCCGCGCGGACGCAGAACGTTGGCCAGCGCCGGCGGAGCGGACATGAGATTGCGTTCCCACTCCGAACCGTGCCAGTGGTTCAGGTCGCAATTCATGATGTAAGTGGAAGCGTCGGCGTCGATCACGATGGCCTTGGCTTGGCCCTGGCGATCCACTTCCACGCGCGACAGCGCGTTCCAGCGAGCGAATTCCACCCAGCCTGGATCGCGGAACATGCCCTTGGCATAGATCACATCGATCAGCCGGTTCGAATGGTTCGCCGCGATGAGTACGCCGAATACAACCGCCAAGCCACATGCCGCTTTGCGCGCGATTGAGGATGCAGCCCAGACCATGGCGGCCGCCGCCATCACTACAGCCGCCGCCAGAATCGTATTCGGACCGCCCAGCCAATTCAGTAGCGGAACCACGGCGAGGCATGCCAATGCCCCGCCGCATAGATCGGCTCCGTAGAGCCGCGGGACGCGCCAGGTCTCGCGCGCAAAGACAACCGAGAACAGTAATCCAGTCAGGAAGAATGGCGCCGCCGCGGCCAGATAGAGAACGCTCAGGCGCAGAAAATTCCTTCCCGTCACCGTGAGTGCGACCGGCACGTGCAGCACGATTTCCAATACCAACAAGACAAGGATCGAGTTGAGCATGCACAAGCGCGCCGCCAGAGTTCGAGTCTCGACCGCAGCCAAACGCCTCTTCAGTAGATAGGCGCACACTCCGCCGGCGCCCAGGCCCAGCAGAGCAATTGAAATCGCGAGAAACGCGAAGTGATAGAAAAGCACCACGGAAAATAATCGAGTGAGCGCCAGCTCCAGCAACAAAGCGGCGAAACTGGTGAGCCCCAAACCCAGGAGAAGTGTGCGTTCGGGAATCTGAGCGGAGAAAGAAACCGGCGGGGCAGCCTGAATGGTCGCAGACATGATGAAATGGAATGCGCCAGTCTAGCAGAAGGCCCGCCACAGTGAGGTGGTAGCCGACTTTAATTTTCAAGAATGACTTGCGCGATGGCCTGCTCCGCGGTGTGCGAAAGTGACAGCGCGGCATTCTTCACGCCAAGACTGGCGGCAAACTCGCCAGCTTTGCCGTGAAAGGTAATGCTCGGCCGCCCGCCGGGCAGACGCACCACTTCGCAATCGCGCCAGCGCACGCCATGGCTCCAGCCCGTGCCCAGAGCCTTCATGGCAGCTTCTTTGGCGGCGAAGCGTGCGGCATAGCGCTCCATGCGGTTTGCCTTGGAGTCGCAATAGCGGATTTCGCCCGCCGTATAGATGCGCTGCAGAAAGCGGTCGCCAAAGCGGGCGATCGACTGCCGGATGCGCGGGACCTCAGCGATGTCAATGCCTGTGCCGACGATCATATTTTCACGTTGCTCGCTCCACAAATGCTTTTCGCAACTCCGCGACGGCCTCCGCAGCGCTCGTGGCAGCCGTGTCGATTACGATATGCTCGCGGTTCCAAGGCTCATACTCGCGGGAGAGAACTTCTTCCCACGTTACGCGCAGTCCGACCATGTCGGCTGGACGCGCTTCCAGGCGTTGACGATGCAGCTGCGGACTAGAACACGTAATTTCGACTTCAAACTTACCCACTCCGGACAGACTCGCGACCTCAGCCCAAGCGTCGCGAGTCACCCGAAGTGGATTGACGGAATCTGCAACCACAGTTCGACCGAGGAGAAGATTGTCTTTGGCGACCGCGGAGGCAACGCAATAGCCAGATTCGTCTAGTGGCCCGTTCATCTTGCCGCAATCACGGATGGCTTGCTCGATGGAGTCGATGCGCAAATACACCGCGCCGAGCTGCCGAGCCAGCTCTCTGGCAATCGGTGTCTTTCCCACTCCCGGCAGTCCGCCAAAGATGATCAGCATGTGGAGGAGAGCCAACCCCGCTTCGATGCAACAACGTCACGCGACGATGCGATTGAGAGCGGCCACCACCGCAGCATCTTGCTCCGGAAACACCGTCCGCAAATCCAGCAACACGCGGGCTTCATCGACGCGCGCAATGATCGGAGGGTCCGAACCACGCAGACGCGCGGCCAGTTCGTCGGCGCTCAGACCTTCGCAAGTCAGAGCCAGCACCAGCGTCGGTAGAACGGAAGACGGCGCAGCGCCGCCGCCAACAATGGATTCACCATCCACGACTTCACCCTTCAACCTCGGCGAGACAATTCGCGCTGCCAACATCTCCGCCCGCTCACCGATCGCCTCCTTCGAAAGCCGCATCATACGCAGTGTAGGAATCGCATCGTGATCCCGCCGTACATAAGCGAGAAGCGTCGCTTCCAGCGCAGCATAGATCAGCTTGTCCACGCGCAACGCCCGGAACAGCGAATTTGCTCGCATGCGGGCGATCAATTCTGAATTGCCGCTGATCAGCCCGGCCTGCGGACCGCCGAGCAGCTTGTCTCCGCTGTAAGTAACGATATCGACGCCGCTGCGCAGGCTGTCCAGCACGCCCGGCTCGCCGCTGATTCCAATCGCGCGCAGGTCAACCAGCGCGCCGCTGCCCAGGTCTTCCATCAGCGGAATGCCGCGTTTTCGGGCCAGCGTCACCAGTTCACTGGTAGAGGCCTGCTCGGTGAAGCCGGTAATCTCGAAGTTGGAGCGGTGCACTCGCAGCAAAAGCCGTGTTCGCTCAGTAATTGCGCGCTCATAGTCGGCGGCGCGGGTGCGGTTGGTCGTTCCCACTTCGCGCAGAATCGCGCCCGACTTCACCATCACATCCGGAATGCGAAACGAGCCGCCGATTTCCACCAACTCGCCGCGCGAGACGATGACTTCTCCGCCCTCCGCCAGAGTGTTCAGCGCCAGCAGCACCGCAGCGGCGTTGTTGTTGACCACGATGGTGGAAACGGCCGCGGGCTGCGCGCTCTGTACTTCTACTTCTTCATGAAGCAAACGCCGAAACAGGCGGTCCACGTGCACGTCGCGCTTGCCGCGAGACCCGGCAGCGAGGTCAAACTCAAGATTGCTGTAACTCGCGGCAGTCTCACGGATGTGCTCGATCGCCGCCTGGCCCAGCGGAGCGCGGCCAAGGTTGGTATGCAGGATCACGCCGGTGGCGTTGATCACGGAGCGCAGGGAGTAGCTAAGCGCGGAGCGAAGTTGGTTCTCGACCGCGCCCGCCAAACCAGGGAGCGCAAGCTCTAGAGCATCCTCACCCAGCAGCCCCGACGCGATCTCTTGCCGCAGCCGGTCGAGCACGACGCGCGACGCGTCCACCACGAAATCACGGCCGTAACTCGCCACCAGCGCAAGAACCGCCGGGTCGCGCAGCACATCGTCCACGGAAGGAAGCTTGCGAAAAAGCTCCGACGCTGCGGCGGTTTTCACCCTGAGATTATCCCACGAAATGCGCTATGAGGGGCTGACTCAACGCTGTGCCGGCTACAAGGTGTGCATGTAGGCCAACAGATCCTGCACGTTCTCAGAGCTCAGCACCTGGCTGTAGCCTGGCATATCGGGACGGCCATTGCGAATGATGTCACCGACGCGCTCGTCATTTGCGGGCAGGCCGGTCTGGGGAAGATATTGATGCTGGAAAACACCCTTCAATCCCGGACCTTTTTTCCCTTTTGTCGAATCGGGCCGGTGACAGCGGTCGCAGTAGTTGTCATAAATCTTGCGTCCGGCGGCCTGCTGGGGGTTGAGGCCGAGTTCGGCATCGGATTTACGGCGCTCCACGTCGCAGCCGGCGAGTGCCGCGAGCGCGAGGCATGCTGCCACAGCGGCGCAAATCCAGCGACGCTCGATTGCGACCTTCCGATCACGCTGCCGTTCGGTCCCCATCACTGGCATCCTCACATCCTTAACTGAATGTCGGTCAATCGGCCACATTTGTGCGCAGTTTCCCACAGCCACGCAATCTCGTTGTACTTATAATGATAGAGCAAAAGCCATGCCAGTCGCCGTCAAGCGGGTTTACGAATCGGTGTCGCGCTCCGATGGAGCGCGGGTTCTCGTGGATCGCCTGTGGCCGCGGGGTCTGCGAAGGTCGGAGATTGCCCTGGACGATTGGCTCCGCGATCTTTCCCCTTCCGACGAACTGCGCAAGTGGTTTCACGCGCAGCCGGAAAAGTGGCTGCTCTTTCGCAAACGGTACCTGAAAGAACTGGCCCGCCCAGATGCGGAGAACGACTTGAGAAAACTCTACAGTCTCGCCCACAAAAGAAAACGTCTCACGCTCCTGTATGCCTCGAAAAATGAGGTGCATAACAACGCAATCGTGTTGAAGGACTTGCTGGACGGAATGCGCAAACCCCCGACGGGCACCGGCCCGGGCGCGCTGCGGGCCATGCGTGCGCGGGATGCTGCGGTGCGGCGTCGGTAGCGGGATTTCGCCGCTTCCACTTTTCCCGCATTTCCGGTTTCCTGCATCTCTAGGGGCTGGCCCGAATTCCGGCTTTCCTTCTCCCGCTCCTCTTTCGTTTAGAATCTGCGGCATGAGGGCAGTCTTTCAATGGAGCCTGGGTACGCGCGCGCTGGAACTGGGCAAGCGTACGCTGATCATGGGCATCGTCAACGTGACGCCTGACTCGTTTTCCGACGGCGGTCTCTACCTTGATTCCGGCAAAGCCGCCGACCACGCGCTGCAGTTGCTCGACGAGGGAGCCGACATCATTGACGTTGGTGGAGAATCCACGCGTCCCGGCGCCAAGGTCGCCGTCAGCGCGGAGGAAGAACTACGGCGGGTGTTGCCGGTGATCACGGCACTCAAGAAACAGCGACCGGATGCGATCGTTTCCATTGATACCTACAAAGCCATTGTGGCGCGCGCCGCGGCCGCGGCCGGAGCCGAGATCGTCAACGATGTCAGCGGGCTGCGCTGGGATCCGCAGATGACCAAAACGATTGCCGAAATAAAATGCGGGTCTGTTCTGATGCACATGCGCGGGCGTCCCGAAGAGTGGCGCAGCTTGCCTCCGCCCGGCGACATTGTTCTGCTGGTCAAGCGCGAACTCCGCGAGTGGGCGGAAGCGGCTGTGCTGGCCGGCGTGCGCCGGGAGCGGATTGCGCTCGATCCCGGTTTCGGCTTCGGAAAGAACTTTGAGCAGAACTATCCGCTGCTGGGGCGCTTTCAGGAATTGCAAGCGCTGGGGTTCCCTCTCGTGGCGGGTACCTCGCGGAAGTCGTTCCTTGGCCGCGCTTTGGCGAAGGACGGGAAAGACGCCGCCGTGGCAGACCGGCTCTACGGGAACCTCGCCGCTCACACCGCTTTGATTCTCAAAGGCGCGCACATCTTGCGCACGCACGATGTGAAGGCGGCGGTGGAGGCGGCGCGGGTCGCGGATGCGATCCTTGAAGCGCGCTAGCCTGTGGAAGTCTGCCTGAAAATAAACTTGCGGCAAGGAGTCTCGGGTTGGGCGTCCCGGCACCGGGAGTTTACTACTTTGCTACAGGGTACCCCCTCCCCCCCATTTGCCTAAATCTTTGGAATCATCGAGTTAGCACGTTTTGGCCCGCAAAGTCTAGATGTCAAAGAACTTAAATACCAAAGTCTAGATAGCACAGGACTTATGGGCCGACTTTTGGCTGGGAGCGTCCTTGGCGCTATTGCTGGGTGTACTGCCCTTGCAGGGACAATGATGGAACGAATTGGGGGCTGTGCGCAAGGTCAGATGTCACAATGGGGTGTTGTGCAAATCTTTGGGAACAAGGTGAAGCACGAGACGGATCGTGCGTTGAGCGCGAGAGGACAAAAGCCCGGGCTTTCCTCGTACCGGGAAATTACGCTTGCACTTGTTGCCTGCAACGCCTACAATTAATGCATGCAGTATACCATCCGCAGAGTGCCCGATAGCTTGGATCAGGCCCTTCGCAGGGCCGCTCGTGAGCGGGGCAAGAGCCTGAATGAGGTAGCGATTGAGGCCCTGGCCCGCGGTGCTGGCATCACGGGGGATCGCGACCGGCAACGCGATCTAGCCGACATCGCTGGCGCCTGGCGCAGCGATCCCGCTTTTGACAGCGCTCTGGCCGCGCAGGACACCATCGACGAAGAGATGTGGCGGTGAGGCTGGCGCTCGACACGAACCGCTATGCCGACCTGTGCCGGGGCAATGCGTCGGTTGTCGAAACGGTCGAACTCGCCGATGAAGTCTGGCTGCCCTTCATTGTGCTGGGAGAATTGCGCGCTGGATTTGCTGTGGGAAGTGAAGGACCGCGCAACGAGGCGGTCCTGCGCCGTTTCCTGCTGAAGTCCGGCATCGGTGTGCTCTATGCCGATGAACAGACCACGCATCATTACGGCGCTGTTTACCGGCAACTGCGGAAGCAAGGCACTCCCATCCCGACCAACGATATGTGGATCGCCGCCCTCGTCCTGCAGCATTCGCTTGTCCTATGCGCCCGCGATGCACAGTTTGACGCGCTGCCTCAGTTGCCGCGGGCGTAGGGACCGGGCATCCCCGCCGCCTTCCGCTTCGTCTGAAGGCAGGCTGGCTAGGCCGGTATGGCTTCGTCAGCCTCGGTCTGCGTCGACTCGATCAG
>Ga0302179_10000759_pt1 | contig 20532 bp, 19 predicted proteins | sample I_Palsa_E3_1_FD_198788 | JGI IMG/M metagenome (GOLD analysis project Ga0302179, IMG submission 198788) | Peat permafrost microbial communities from Stordalen Mire near Abisko, Sweden - I_Palsa_E3_1 | ecosystem: Environmental > Terrestrial > Soil > Palsa > Peat permafrost | place: Sweden...
GGTACATCAGCCGCACAACCGTGTCGGGATCGCGACCGTATTCCTCGATAATTTGCCTCACGTGATCGTATGTGTCGGGCACTCGCGGAAAAAAAGCGGCCAGCCAACGCGCGAACTCCCAACGTTCAGTTTCTGTCAATACTACCCTGAACTTTCCGGCAACCTTGGCGCGGTAAATCTCGGATGCCCGCGTGTCATGCGGGGTCATAATTGCTTCTTCAATGGTCGCAGACCAGTTTTCATCTGACGCGGCTTTTTTGACGCCTTGTCGATAGACGCGCAGTTCCGGCCTCGGCTCATGTATGTCGGCCTCGTAGAGTAATTTTCCGGGTTCGCGGAACTGATCCAGCATCCACTGAGGGATGTAATGATAATTGGGCACTCGCAGATATTACTGCAAAAGGTCGATAACTGGCTTGTTTACAATGCTCCGTCCGTTGCTGAATGTGGGCCAGGTGCCAGCGGTCCACGGGCAAGATTTTTGCGTCAGATTTAAAACCAGGTTGGATAGATAGTGGTTGCGATTTGGATGCTTCGGTCTCTACGACCGGCTGAACGCAACGGGACTGATCGTTCTTTGTGCAAGTTAACTGAGTTTTCAGTTCAGCGAAACCGACAAGAGTCTCTCAGCTTGGCTGAATGCTCGTTCCTTTAGCAATCGTCCACCGCCAAACCAGATGCTTTTTAGCGGCTCCTTCATACGCTTCGAGAAGGATTCTCGGTCCACCCATTGTGTGATCCCGTTGTAGGCTGCCCAGACAGTTCCCCTGACGCCAGACAGTGAGTTCCCATCACCCGCGGTGAAGAGTTCTTCCCATCGGTGGTGTCGCTGCTGCACCTTCAGCCGTTCTTCTTCATCGACTGAAGGAATAGGCTGCACCGCCTCGAAATACTGTTTCAGCCGGTCTCCCGTCATCGAAACTTTGGCCATCGCCTTCATAGTAATTTCTGCCCGGTCGTAGGCTTCTTTAACTATTCCCAGCAGACGATAGCTCTCCTGGACCTTCTGCTGAACATCCGAGTAATGTTTGATGGACAGGCCGCTGGTGGCCCTGAGCGCCAGATTTAAAGTATTTTGACAGACCACGCGGATTGGGGTGAACAGAATCCTCACCGCTGATGATCCGTCGTGGCTGTTGCTGAGCAGAAGAAATTTTTCGGTGATATCTTCCCCAACGACCTTGATGACTCCCGGCAGTTTTGCGAGAAGCCAAATCTGTTTCCCGCCGTTGAGAGCACCCACCGTGTGGTATAAGGCCCGGCCTCCGACCACCACGGGATTCAGGAATGAAAACGCATCCTTGTTCTGGAGAGGAACGTAATCACGCCCCACTACGCCGAGTTGTCCGCCATCGAGGGCATCCAGCCGGTCTTCACGCCGGATTACAAACCGGTCCTTGACCTGAATCTGGCGTTCACCGTCGAGGTAAATGGGCTCCTTCACCACGTTCCAACCGATTCCGCCGGCTTCAATTGCCTGCTCGGCCGTCATGGGGTTGTCCAAACGGGTTCCAGATTTGTGCCATGGGACTTCTCCGGTGTATGCGATGCTATCGATGTTGGCGGGCATCTTGTTTCCTTTCGTTGGCCACGTTGAGAACCCGACCTGATGGCCGGCGTTCCACATTGCAAAGCGCGTTTTTGGGAGAGAAGAGCGGCGGGAAACACTCAGGAGCCTTATGGTTAAACTGTCTTTACAAGACGGCTTCACTGCTCCTGACTGTTTCCCGCCGCGGGAGGTTATTCAATCAGTTTGTGGAAATTTTGATCAGACATTGGTGTCGGATTCTGCGGTATCGAAGGATCCGAAGGATTCTTCTCATTATTATCGTGATGCGCTTCTGCTTTAGGATCCCTGCGGGCAGACGCCTCGGATGATTCGGAGGCGATCAGCTCTGGGTAATCTTCGAGGAGTCCGAGTCCGTGAAAGAGTGAGTCTTCCTCACCAAACACTTGCTGACGGCCGTCTGAGATGAAAAACGCATTAATCTCGGCCATGGAAACTTCTGGTCGCCCGAGCTTTCTGCAAAATTGAGAATAGGCATCGTAAAGTCGACTAGCTTCCACATAGATCGAATCACTGGTAACGCAGCACTCCTGCGCAAACTCTAACACAGACACCGACTGCTGCTGACCTGGTACCGCACGAGTCTCGCTAAGTGGAACTGGTGGGTCACCTTGTCGTCGAAGCCTAATTCCCTCGTAAAACACTCGTCCCGAGGATTGCCGGGCGGCCTTCAAATCTGATCGCGCCTTCAAATTCGATCCGAAACGCTTCTGCGAAAACGATGTTGTTCCTTCCCGTTCGCACCACTCTCTGTAGTCCGCATACAACTCGGATGCCGGACAAGACGCCTGTTTCTCCAGGATGCACCGTTCCAAAATATACTCCCCGACCACGTCCATTTCCTGTCGGTAGGCGGTCGTTGCCTGCAGCACCTCAGCCGGTGGCTTCAGCCCGTCTCGTTGCCACGCAAGACAGCCACGAACCATCCAGGCGAGTATGCCGGTTGCCTCCGACTTCAATTTCGCCAGCAAATTCTTGTCTACCTCTGCGTCCGCGATGACCACCAAAAAGGGAATCAGGAAGATACGTCGCCAAACTGCCTCTTTGGTTTCTCTGATGACTGGCTTGTGATTGGTGGACATCCACAGCGTGAAGGTAGGATCGAACTGATAAAAATCCTGGTACATCTTTCGGGCTTTAAGAGCATCTCCGCCGGTTAACCGTTTGAATTTTGCCTCATCTAATTTTTGGCCCTGCCCGATTTCAGAATTGCTCACGAAGCGGGCGCCGTGCAGATCGGCAATCTCGGTGGGGTGGTTGGAATTACGCTGCTCGACGAGCAAGCCTGGAGCAGATTCAATGGCGTAATCGTTGAGAACAAAGCGGACCGTCTCGATGAATGTTGATTTCCCATTTTTCCCATCGCCATACAGAATCGCCATGCACTGCTCGGTGACGACGCCGCTGAGCGTATAGCCTACAAGCCGCTGAATGAAGTCGATGATTGCCTTGTTCGAACTGAGAACTTTATCCAGAAATTTGAGCCACTGCGGGCATTCGGCGTCGCGATCGAAATCAAAGGGAATCAACTTTGTTATGCGGTCTTCCCGTCGATGTGCCTGAAGATTTCCGGTGCACAGATCGAGCGTCCCATTAAGGCAATTCAGCTTCCAAGGGTCAACGTCGAACTGCTCCGGCACAATTGGTATCGGTTCCAACTTTTCGGATAATGCGATGATGGCGCGGATTCTCGGCTCCGCTTCACTGCGTAGCAGATGAAACAGGATTCGTTTCCTCATCTGACACGATAATTTTCCGTTGGCGGCGGCCTGCTGGTGCTTGCGAATTGATTGGATAACCTTTCGATCCACCTCTCCAGTTCGATCTTTGTGCCATCGCTTTCGGTCCCATATGAACCAGGAATCCCAGTCACGGCAGAATCGAACGTCGTCGCCGAAATGCTTAACGAAGTACGTCGCGTTACCTAAGTCACTGAGCCCCGCCTGATGTGCCGAAGCTTGCTTCAGCAGCCAGCCCGCCGGCTTCTTGGGTGGCTCTTTACACGCAATTGAAATGATTTCTTGGACTTGCTGGTGGGACAATGGCGGCACACAGCGAGTTGCAAAATCGGATCTTAGCAACTCCGCTCCGGCTTCTGCGCCGAGGCCAAAGCCATAGATCAAAACACGGGCCGCCGATATCGCCGGGGCCGGATCATGCCCGACAACATAATTCATCTTTCTCAAATATGCCTTGGCCCTCTTCCGGACGATTGGATCGAGTTGATCGGTACTCATTGGCCCACCCCTTTTTTACAAGGCTGATGCAGGCGAGCGAGAATTTGAGTGACCCTCGGTCGGCTAATGTTGAAGCGGACTGCAAGTTCCGAACGATTTCTCACCTCGCCGCGGTCGAGCATGCCCTGCATCAGTTGGGCCCTTTGGTCGGCGGCTGCTGATCTTTCATCCGCATGACGCGGGACATTATTAATGGAGATGTCTTCACCGCCTGGGTGGAGAATGACCGTCGTACCGCAGGATTTCCGAACAATGTGGAACGTCCCGGTCTCGAAGGGAAAGCAACGACTTAGTATGGAAAAGCTCCAGCGGACACCGAGTACGGTGCCTGTGGCGCCTTTCGCCAAGCCTTCGGTTAGGAGTGAACCGTCGAATGGTGGCGAGTTAACTTACGAGGAAGGATGCGGTATCGGTAACAAATGGCGACCCTTGCTCGCCGACCTCGCCGCGTCCTGGCTTTGTCACTGAGTTTTAATCGCTCCGACCATCGAAGCGACCGTAAGGAAATACTACCGCAGTCGTCGGTGATTTCAAGAATACTTTTCTCTCTTTTCTTCGTAGTCCTGGAGCAGCCAGTCGATCGCATAGGCCGATCCCCTGAAGAGGCCGCAGCGAAGTTCTTCGTAGCAACTCGCCGCACGGGCCAGTTTCTTCAGGCGGTGGAGTTGATCGGTTGGCGGGGCCTTGATCAAGATCATGTGATCGCCAACGCTAAACATTTCCGTGTCGCCATATCGTTTCCCATATCTGAATCTTCCGCTCGACGTTCGCACAATCGGGTGAGTGTTCAACAGGCCGAGACGCGTCATCAAATCAGGCCAATACGCCTCCCACATGATGTTGTCGGCCAGCCCTGACGGGTCGATCTTCAGTCTTTGTGCCACGGAGGGAATCGAAGCAAATGAGCGGATCGCGGCTTCTGAGAGCGCGCTAAGAATATCGAGCGTGTCGTTGGCCTCGCCGCCTCGGCCCCAGAAGAACTCATAGTAGCATCTCGGATCGCTCGCATCTTCGGCCCAGTCACCGATGACGAGCATATTCTTCTCCCCAGTGAAGCTATCGGTCAGTAATTTCAAGGTTGGCCGGTCGATGGTTCCCCCGTCCATCACCAGCGGCTCACGTGCAACCCACAGTCGGGCGAAGAAGGCTTCGGTCTTGGTGCTCCATGCCATGAATTCGTCGCGAAGCATCGCGAGGTTCCGTGCTGGCGAGTTTTGGATTTTGATTGGTCGGCCCAAGGTGTTGCCTCCTCGACAGCGACTTGACGTGCGTTATCATTTCACCACTGTGCGGTCAAAGTCCTGACCGTGCCAGATGCTCAGTGCTACGACAATGCGCGCCTTTCAGCAAACTCGCCGCTTCAGGCCCGTTGTTGTCTTGGCCGAAGTTGCGACGGAACGAAAGACACTTACCCGTCTCGTACCTGCAATTGGGGGTTGGGGCGGCAGGAGAACGAGACGGGATGTTTACCTGGATACCGCTTTATAAAGAGTTGGCCGCCAAGATCCTCGATTATCGCGAACGCCAGGGAGACCTCATCCAAATCGTGCGAGAGATGGAAAGCAAGGACTTGCCGGTCATCTCAACCGCGGACAAGAAAGAGGGCAAAACGCTGCCGCTGGATGAAATCGATCCATTCACTTTCTTCGCATGCTTCAACCGTAGACAAACTGACGAAAATCGCAAAACCATTCTCTCATTTATCAAGGAGAAATTCGGACTGGCTTCGCAGGTGCCATCGGATTTTGCGGGAGTTCCAGTTATTAATCCCCAGAAGTCATGGTTCTTTCCGTTCGTCGCTACGCGAAAAAAGGATGATATCCCCAGCTTGTGGCAACTGGCGGGTCAAGCCGTGCACGGTAGACCCCAGGAACTCGATAAACAACTCTTCAATCGATGTCTCCTCATCACCAGCGTTGGGGAGGCGAAGCTCACGATGGGCCTTTTCTGGCTGAATCCAGATCAATATATCGCCTGCGATAAGGTCAATCGAGCTTTATTCAAATCTCGGGGCATTGATGTCGATGTTAACGGCTGGGCAGAGTACCTGACCTTGGTCACCAAGGTCAAAGCAACTCTTGGTTCGGATTTCCCGAAGATATCACACAATGCTTATGAACTTTCGGAACGCGAGGGCACGCTGGAATCGTCTTGGGCTGGCGGCTTTCAGTGGGGTGACATATCCAAACTGGACGAATTCATAACCGGAAACAAGTGGCAAATAGGATGGGCCAAGGATGACCCAAAGCCGGCGGCGAAGAAAACGTGGGACCGATTCTCGCAGATCAGGGTGGGTGACCGGTTCGCAATCAAGGGCTATGGTGGTCGAAACGATGTAAGAATTCACTACGTCGGTCGGGTCATTGGCAAATCCGAGGACGGAGTTCTTCAACTCAAATCACTTGAGGGCCCACTCTATCGAGGCAAGGCACCTCCTGGCCCAAGTTGGTTCGACACACTTGTGCCTCTGGAGCCCAAGTCGGTGGCCGATGCGATTTTCCTCGGGGTTGGGCTGGTACAACCGGAAGGTACATCCAATGGCTCCAAGCCCCCCGACGTGGCACAGAATGTAATCCTTTATGGTTCGCCTGGGACCGGAAAAACTTTTGCAACGATTCGGCGTGCCGTTGAACTAGTAGACAATGACATCGTCGGAGATCACTTGTCGATAAAGAACAGGTTTGACGAACTGGTTCGGCGACGCGAGGTACAAGCACTTGGCACGGGGACATTTGAGGTCCTTGAAATTTCGGGATATGTTCGAGTTTGCTGATGAATCCTCGCCCACGTCCGAATTGGCTGGGCGGTACTTGGATGCGGCAGATATACGACAGCTGACGGTCTACGCGTCATTGGCGATGTCGAAGTTTGAGAAGAAGCGAATGCCGACGCTGATGCTGATGTACCCATTCGTTGGTCCCGCCGCCGAATGCGTTGCAGACCGAACGAATACATGGAACGGGAGCATTTTCTGGTTGATGCCCGTGCAAGTGAAAGCTCAAGCGGCTGTGGCAAACGCCATCCGATTCCCAGACGTTACGAACTCAACGATTGTCGGTTAAGCTTTCTTCGTCGACCAAGTTCGTGCGTTCTCGAAACGGGTGGCTAGACTTCCACCTACCGAGAGGGTGCCTTCAGTCGCCGTAGGATTTGGGTGATGCGTGCACGGCTAATACCCAGACGTGTTGCCAATTCAGACCTGTTTTTGACTTGACCTGAGTCGATTAGCGCCTGAAGAAGCTTCGCCCGTTCAATTGGACAGACCTTAACACCTGGGTGCAGGTCATGGGTCTCAGGAAGGTCGCTCAACGCCTTCCACGGGTGAATGTCGAGTTCACGAGTCTGATGTAAGTATCTGGCTTTCCAAGCACCTGTCTCGATGAAGGGCATGTGCGTTGCCAGTATGTCCTGCGGAGTTTCCTTCATCATCGCACCGGTCGCTGTCAGTGGGTGCCGATGTTCCCTTTCACCTCGGCATCGCGGACATCAAGTAGAGCGCAAAGGAAATTTATTATGCCACTGGCTCGAATCGATCTTGCAGAAGGTAAGTCGGCCGACTACCGCAGGACCATCGGAGATGTCGTCTATGACGCATTGCTCGGGGTCATGAACGTCCCTCAAGGTGATCGCTTCCAGGTCATCGCCGAGCATCCAGCGGGGGACTTCATTTTTGATCCCAACTACCTCGGCATCCAGAGATCAAAAGATTGCGTGTTTATCCAAGTCACACTCAACGCCGGGCGAACCGTCGACCAGAAGCGTGCCTTTTACAAAGTAATCGCGGACGGACTGCACGAGCGTCTTAGCCTGCGCCGGGAGGACGTGCTGATTTGTCTGGTTGAAGTCAGCAAAGAGAACTGGTCGTTTGGTAACGGTGAGGCGCAATACGCGAAATAGTTTCGCGACGAAAACATCGTGACACAGAACGTAACGACGAAACGGTGATAAGTAATGGCGATAAGGCAAATCAGTGTGGAGCGACTCAGTAACCGCCGGCACAAACGGTGGTTGTTGAATCGCTAACTCGGCCCCTACGGTCATGCTCAAGCGAGGACGAAAGTCCAATTCGTCCCCTTCCTATGGAGCCAGTGGGATGACAGGAGAACTCGCAACCGCGTTTTTCATCGGGTTTTGGCAGCGGCCGTAGTGCAGAGGTTTCGGTGGAGCGGCCCGGAGGTCGATTTTCATGGAAGCGATGTTACAATTTCCAGGTGTCGGAAATCGGTCGCAGTGTTCTTGGACATTTCAATTCAATCAGCCAGGCATCATCGCCGAATAGGCGCATCTTGATGGAGGCCTTATGCACAAGCTTAAGATCACGGTCAAATTCACCCGGCCACCTCTACTGCCATGGATTGTGCTGTTGTTGCTTGGCTTCGTACCAATGATTGGTGTCTGGACGGCTGGGGCACAAGAGCGGCCTTTCATCCATCCCGGTGGGGCATACAAACTCACTCCACCGGCGGGATGGGAGCGGCATGCCTTTATTGATGACGGAGGATGGCCGTTCTACGTTTTTAGTCCCGATTCTGGAAGGGATCCTCAGGACTTTTCCCGCGGGATTTGGGTAACCGCATATCCAGTCCCGACAGATGATGATCTGGCCAAGGATGACGTGTCGGTCTTGGCCAATCAGCTTTTGCGAGTGGAAGAACCTGGCCTTGTAGCTTCGCTGGACAACGAAACGCAAAGGCAGTTGGGCAAATTACCCGCCAAAGTTTTGAGCGTGACGGGGCAGCGAGCGGGCAAACCCTGGCGGGGGCAGATGCGGATTGCTGTCCAGGAGGACAATTTCCTGGTGGTACGTTATGGGTGCCCGGCGGAGCAGTGGGATCAACTGCTGCCCACTTTTGATCAGGTGGTCTCGACCCTGCAATCGCCCGTGCCCCTGGGAGTGCGAGGGGTGCAACCGGTGCCCGATCGTCCGCAAATATCCCGGGACCTGGCCGAGAATCTGAGTGGATCGCTTCCGCTCATTGATGTCATGATGAAGCCCGTAAAAAATGACAAGGAAGCAGCTCATGGGAATGCCGATGCGGATGCACTTGGAGAACTCGCCGCCTGGGGTAGTGGATTCATCGTCACGAATGACGGTTACATGATCACCAACCGCCATGTGGTCCACGGTGAGGCAAGTCCCGACGGCCGCCTCGCCCGGGACAGTTATGACCTCGTCGAAGTGGCTTGGGATCAATCGCTCCACCGTCAAAAGAATCGCGCCAAGGTGGTCGCGGTTTCGTATGTCAACGATCTCGCCCTGCTCAAATTGATCGGGCATGAGGGGGAGCACTGGCCGGCGATGCCTCTGGCCGAGATGAGCAAGGCTCGACGCGGCGACAACGTAATGGTTTGCGGGTGGCCTGATCCCCAGGAACTTGGCGAGCGTGACCTGAATTTTAATAATGGGACACTTAACACGATCGAGCACGACCAGCGCGGCCGACCCATCGGAATACGCCATTCTGCCATCACCACGGCCGGCAATAGCGGAGGCCCTCTCTACGACTTGAATCTAGGTGGAATCATCGGCGTCCATTCGCGCGGGATTATTGTCCATACACATGATTTAACACAGGTTCTCTACGACGGCGCGGTTCCGATCGATCGGGTGGTTTGGGAATTTCCTCAACTCCTCGGCGACATGGGGACTGCCCCGCTGGACAAAAGCGAGCGTGACGCGCTCATCGCATATTACTTTCTACAGAAACGCTTTGGCGCAGCTATCTTCGAATGCCAGCGGGCGTTGGAAGACAATCCACGCGACGGAATAGCCAATACCTTTAAATACCGCATGGCCGCCATGCAGGCATCCCCGGTGTTGCAAGGACACTCTTTGGAAATCGCTTTGGCAGACCCGCGCAGCCAGTTTTTAGCAACCCTTTTCGCAGCCCAATCGCTCATGGAGCAGGACCAGGTGAAGGAGGCTGAGGTCAAGGCACGGCAGGCCGTCGAAAAAGCCCCGCAAAATATCCAGGCTCGGCTGCTATTGGGATTGGCACAGATGGGAATGGGTCATTTTGATGAGTCACAGCAATCATTGCAGCAGGCGTTTGATCTATCACACGGCTTAGCGCCTGACGTCGAAGACTGGCTTGGATATTTGCCATTACTGCGATGGACGGTTGAAAATGACGTGGTGAAAATGCCCTGGTCAACAACGCCGCCACCGGCGGTGACCTTGGACGCGGTTAAGCATTTGCAACACTCCTACAAACTGTGGCCCTCACGCAACTGGTTCGCGCTGGCAAACTTTGGAATCATCCAGGGATTTGCCGGCCACGCTGACGAAGCGACTGATCTCATTCTTTCAGCGAAGCAGTCAGCTCCAGAAGATCCGGACCTGCAGCTGGCACTAGCTTATTACATGTGTGTAAACGGCAAGGGAAAAACGGCCATGGCATTTGCCTCCCAGGCAATAGAGGCACATGAGACACCGCGCGGACATTGCATTTTGGCATGGGCGTTTTTTCTCATGGCTGACGAAATGAATCGGAGCGGCGATTCACAGCAGGCTCTGGCCTTTGCGAAAATGGGCTTTATCCATGAAGTCATTGCGGTAAAAGGTGCGCCCGATGCATTCTGGACCCCTGCGGCGCTCAAGACCATCGAGCAGGTCAAACCGATGCTGCAGAGCGCTGCCAAGTAGGCGACGATCATCAATGAGGGCGCGGGTAACCGGCACATAACAGGAATCTGGGCAACGGCGGCGGGTCAAACACCGTTACTCGTTCGCAGCACCATTGAGAACGCTCTTGGCAGATGAAGTGACTTTCTACGCGGGAGAATGTTCTTATGTGTTTGAAAGTTTTTTGACCGTCAAATCAATTACGCCATGGTAATTAAAGTGACGCCAGCCATTTGCGCATCTGTGCCGGGTCTTCCTTGAACATCAGCGAGCCGGGCACGATAAAGTCCACACCCGCCGCTTTGAGCAGGGGAACCGTTTCCCGGCGGATGCCGCCGTCGGCTTCGATTTGAATGTTTAGGCCGCGCTTCGAAATGATCTCACGGGCTTGGCGGATTTTTATCGGGGCGGAGGCGTCCATCGACGCGCCCTTGATGCCCATCGCCGTGCCGACCACCGTCAGAATGTCCAATTGTTCCCAGTACGGTTTCAGCAGCTCCAGCGGCTCGTCGAGAAGCAGGGAAACGCCGACCCGTTTGCCCAATGATTTCACCGCACGAATTACTTCGCCGGGATCTTTGGCCGAATCGAAACAGAAAATTATGCTGTCCGCGCCCGCTTCGACGAATGGTTCCACCCAGCCGAGCGGGTCGATCACCATAAAGTGAACTTCGAACGGGACCTTTGTGTGCGGCCGCAGCGTCTTCACCAGATCGGGAAAGAAGAGCATAGTTTTGACGTAATGCCCGTCGGCCACGTCGAGATGGAACTGCTCCGAATAAGGCTCGACACGTTTCATGTCGGCCGTGAGGTTACCCAGATCGGCCGACCAGAGTGAGGTGGAACATTTAACCATAGGAGTAACTTCCGCTTGGCGTTTTATTTGGGACTGGGGAGCGGCACAAAATGCTTCCGCAGAAATTCCGTGAGAAAGCGTCTCACGTCGGCTACATAACGTTCTACACTGACGGATTTCGGCGTCAATTCGTGAAATTCCGCCTGGGGGATTTCCCGCGCTAACACTTCCCCGTACTCGAACGGATGAATCGGATCCTGCCGATTGGCCAAGACAAGGACGGGAACCTTGATGTTGCGCCACTGCGTGCGGTCTCGATTCGGTGCGTCCAACGGAATTCGTTCGAGCCTGGAAAGACTTTCCCGGGCATGGTGCGCGGCACACTGCAGCAAGAGCGATTCGGCGCAATCCACCGACTCCGCGCGGAGGTCGGCGTATAACTTGGATTGTCGCAATTGTTCGACGGCCTGCTTCGGTTCGTATTCTCGAATGAGCTTTGCCACGAACCCGAAAATCTCCGCGTTCTTCAGATTGGGTCCGTCCAGCCAGGCGGGGCGGTGCAATACCAATCCCAGAGTTCGGCGGGGGAAACGCAGGGCAAAGTTCAGCGCCACGGCCGCACCCATGGAAATGCCGCCGACGATCGCCTGCTCAATTCCGAGGAAATCCAGGAGCCCGACCAGATCACCCGCGAAAGATGCCAAGCTGATATCATTCGTTTCCGCCGGTGTCGTGGTTTGGCCATGCATTCGGCAATCAAAACTCAGCAGCCGAAATCCCTCCGGCGGATCGAACAACTTGAACGGCTGGTTCACGTCCGCTCCCAGGCCGTGCTGATAAACGAAAGGGATGCCGTCGCCGGCCGTGCGAAAATGGAAGCGGATTCCGTCCCGTTCAAAGAACATGTTCACGCCCGCTAGAGGCCACGGCGGCCTGCACAAAACGCCGACTGTCGGAAATTTCGTTCTCCTCCAGCCCGTGCAAAATCAGCGGCCCGGAAAATCCGGCGCTGCGCAATTTGGTAACGTAGTAGCCGTAATCGAGCATGCCCTTGCCAGCGGCAACGTGCTCGACGGTGGCGCCGTTGTCGAGAAAATCCTTGGCGTGGGCGGCGATGATATCATCGGCGAGCAGGTCGACGGCTTCGTCGATGATGCTTTTCATGCGATGCTTGTCACCGGGAAGAAATAGATTTGCGGCGTCGAGAATGATTTTCAACCGGGGCGATTTAATTTCATCGAGCAGCTTCCGAGCGTTTGCGGCAGAATCGATAACGTTGGCCGTCTCCGGTTCGATGCCAAACGTGACGCCTGTGGCCTCCGTCATCTCCAATGCGGTTGACAACGACGCTATCAAATCCCGCCACGCCTCGGGGGAACGATTGAGGGGATGAGAACGCCACATGTTTTCCGGGTCGCGGCTTCCCGTGCAGAGAGTGATGGTTGAGGTATTCAGCAGCCGACAAACCTGCGCCATCGCCGCCAACCGCCGCAACCCGTCCTGCCGTTTTGCCGGGTCCGGGTGAATCATGTTGAACGTCCCGGAAACAGCTGCCAAGGATATTCCACGCCGGCTCATTTCGCGTGCAATGTGCTCGGCAATCTCCGGCGCTATCTGCTCCGGCATGGAAGGCAGACCCACGCAAGCAAAATTGAACTGAATGCAATCGAAGCCATGTTCCACGACGGCGTCGAGTGTTTGCGCAAGCGTCGGTCGCTGGAAAGTTTTGGCGAAAATCCCCAGCTGCATCACACGCCTCCGGTGACCTCTGACAATTTCACCCGCTCGCCCGTTCCCGCCGACCGGGAGATGGCCACCATGGCCCTCATGGCCGCGACGCCGTCATTGAGCGATGCACCGCGCTGCGCAGCTCCGTGCAAAATCGCATCGGCGAAATTTTCGATCTGCAGTTTGTAGGAATAGGCGTCTTCCCCGAGCGGACGATGGTACTGCGAGTCCTTGGTGGAGAAACATTCGACGTGGCTCGACTTGTGAAACCACGGCAGATACACGCGGCCTTTGACGCTGCCGTTCTCGCCGTGAATTTGAAATCCCTCTTCCATGTCGCCGCGCACCGGGATGGACAAATCAAGATGACCCAGCGCACCGCTGGCAAACTCGGTTTCGACAAACCAGCAATAGGCCCCGCATTTTTCCAGGAGTCTCGCCCGCACCGCCGTGATCTCGCCACCCAAATAACGCGCTGTGTCCACTAGGTGGCTCCCGTGCGTCAGAATAAAATATCGGCGCTTATCCGCCTTCGGATCGCCTTGCGGCTTGCGGGCTTGCGCGCTGGTGCGCGGGATCGGCTGCAAATTATCGGTCATCGTGTAGCGGTACGTGGAATCATAATACCAGGCCCGCAGCACCAGCATCTGACCCATTTCTTCTTTGATAAAACGTGCTGCGAACGCGATGCCGGGATCGAAGCGCCGGTTGTTCCCGACCTGAACAATCAACTTGGATTTGGCGAAAGTATCTCGCAGTTCTTCGCATTCCTCGACGCTCACGCCGAGCGGCTTTTCCACCAGCACGTGTTTGCCGGCTTCGATTGCCTTCTTCACCAGCGGCACGTGAAACTGATCCGCGACCCCGATGATGACCGCTTCCAATTCGGGATCGGCCAGCATCTGGTCGAAATCCTTGTACGCCACCTTCGGGTCGTGAATGGCCGCCATCTTGGTGCGAAGGTCGTCGGCCAGATCGCAAATGGCATACAGCTCGGCGTTGCGCGCCTTGCGGGTGGCGTCGAAATGGGCGAACTGCGAAATCGGTCCGCAACCCAGCACGCCGATACGAAGAAGTCTCGATTCCTTTTTCATGCAGTATCTTTCGGATACCGTTGCCGCAGCGCCTCACGGAGCGACCGCAACTTCTTGCGCTCCGACAGTGCGACGAGGGCGGCCAGGTGTTCTTCCATCGGGGCGTCACGGAGCGCCCCGGAATAATAAACCTCCAGCGCCTGCGACATCGCTTCAGCGCCGAGGACCGGGTCGGCTTTGCCTTGCTGGTTTTTGATCGAGTTAATCGCCGAACCGGCCAGGAACAAAACGTCCCCGGTGATGCCGCGCTGCTCGGCGTCGGCGAGATTCAAGCCGATGTTTCCCTGATCCAGTGCCCCGGCGCGAACAATCATCGTCGACTTAATCCCCGGCAGCGGCACCGTGAGCACATCTTCGGACGCTTTCCATTCCAGCCCATACGGTAAAAGAAACGGCAAACCAGGCTTGACCGGCGAAGTTTGTCGAAAATCGATCCCATCCAGACGGGCCAACAGGTCGATCACCTCACGAAAAATGGCGCGGCGTGTTTTGACCCCAATACCCGCATTATGCCCATAAATCGCCGGCGGGTTGGGGAGATTTTTTGTCGCCTCCCGGACCATGCGCACGGTTCCACCGGCAAAAGACTCGCTGAACATGACACCGCTCGCCCCGGCATCGAGGACCTCAAATACCGATTCGAGGATTTCATGCGGCGCGCCGCTGATGTGCGGGGCGAAAATCAGTCCAAGTCCGCCACGCTGATCTTTCGCTCTGTCGATTGCTTCCGCAGCCAGCCGGGCGCGCTCCCGGACCGGCGAATAATCCAATTTCGGATAAAGGTCTTCATCTTCCTTGATGAACAAAAACAGCGGACATCGGGCGACCTCTGCGACTAGCAAGCCAACCTGCTGCGGGGTAATGCCGGCGGTCGGCTTCAAGATCGTGCCGAAAGCCGCTTGAGTGGGAGAAAAGCCAGTCCGTTTGCGAACCCCTGCAGGTCCATACGCCGGCCCGGGGAAAGTGCGAATGACCTTCTCCGGTATCCGCAAGGACACGAGTCGCGCATCCTGATTTTCGTACACATCGAAAATGATCGCGCCGGCCACGGTGTGCAAAATATCGCACGAGGTCAGATGCCCGTCGGGCTGGAGCATCATCTTCAGGGGAAACGCGACATGCAGCAGACCGAGCCGCCCGGTGCTGTCGAATGCATCCACACCCGCCGGCACAGCCGCGCACTGTGCTAGCAGCGAGCCGGGCGGCGGATCCTTGACGCCGATCGTGGCGTGATAGCTGATTTCCTCCACCGCATGTTCCAGTGTTTGGCTGCGAAAGGCGAAGAAATAAGTTGCGACAATGTGCTCATCCATTGCTGGAGGTGGTTTGGAAGCCAGACGTTCCGTAACGATTTCTCGAAGACGCACTTCACGCGGCTCTGAATCGTGCCAAAGAAGCTCGAGCGTTTGAGCGCTAAGGGAACTCATAGAAAGTCCTATGCTACCGTCATCGGTGAAAGCGGCAACTCAGTAGAATGGGACACAGAGAACGTGAAACTCACGAAGGCGTATCGACGCTCGGATCGAATCTTGCATACGCTCGGGCCAGCAGCGGGATCGTCGCCAGTGCCACCACGCAAAGCGCCGGCCACGCGGCGACCCCGAATGCCGGCCATGATTTGTTGCCGAGAATATATCCCACGGTTCCGACCGCCGCGGCGATCCCCAGAGCGGCGACCAGCAACAGAAATTTGCACAAAAAGATTACCATCTGCCGGCCGAACAGTTGCATGTCGCCTGCGATCAGGCCCGCCGCGCGCACTGGAAACATCAGGAACAGCAGATTCTCGACGCCCGTCAGTAGTAAATTAAATGGCACGGCGAAAGCCGCCGCTGTGAAAATTACCGGCAAACTGGCGTGGAATAGAAATCGCAGCGCGATAAGCAACATTGCCTGCATCGCCGACAGCACCAGCACCGGCGTTATCACTTCTGCTAGCGCCACCGCCGCGGGACGGATCGGCAATGAACGAAGCAGATCCAGCCGGTCCAGCTCGTCTCGAAAATCAAATCTGAGCATGGAGATGAATACCACATTCATCCACGCCACGGTTCCCAGCAGCGACGAAAACGAGGCATGCGCGTTGCCTCGGGATTGCATGAGAATCGTAGCAGAGATCAGGCCGATGATGCCGAGAACGATGAACAGTGATCGTGAGCTGCGCACGGCCGTCGTCATTTGACGCCATGCTATGGGACCCGCGCCGCCCAGCCACGGCAACTGGGGAACCCGAAATCCCGCCGTGGGCCGTTCACGACTGCTGCGAAATGCTCCCGAGCCGCCGCTGCGAATGCGTTGTAAGCGTTCGTAACGGCGCTGACTCACCACCGCCGCCGTTTCCATGTAATTGGCGTCGAGGCCGATCACAATCGCCAGCATGAGCAGATCGATCAGCAGGCCGACCGATCCCCAGATGGCCGGATCGTTGGACGACCGGCGCGCCGTGATCGTCCATGCGAATACATCGAGCGGCGCCAGCAGCACCCGCCCGGCGGTCGTCGAGTGGACCTGCCGCATGAGATTCATCGGACTCTCGTGCAGATGTCCCGTCAGTTTCGGTCCTGCCGTAATGATCAGCAAAGCAATGATGCCGACAGAAAAAATGCGCCGGCCCCGGCTGTAGAGTTGTTCGCCAACGGTCTGCCCGATCATGACGGCGGACATGGCGAACAATTGCATGAACTGAATCGTCAGCCAGACGCCAACAAAGCAGGCGAGCCACCCGCTGCTGTACCGCAGAAGAATGATGGAGAAAATCAGGCTCGTGAAGAACGTGCCGAGCGCGGTCTTGAGTATTTTATATCCGAGCAGCGACCGCCGGGTGAACGGACCGGGAAAGAGGAAATCAACTTCCGCTCCCGTAAAGGCGACCGCCTTTTCACCGAAGGAGGCGAATAAATTACCGAGGCAAAAGGCCAGGATCGCAAATGGAGCGATCGTCCGCACATATTGCGGATCGGCCCTTGGCATGCGTGTCGCCCGGTAAAGCTGTGGACCGAGCCACGCACAAAACGCCAGGATTCCCAGCATTAGAAAGACGATTCCGCGCGCGGTGCGGGTTCCGCGCAGCATCCGGCGAAATGTGCCGCGAAAATTCAGCCGCAGCAATGTCCACAATGCATGAGGCATAAGCGGTTCCACTTGTCAGCGGGCGATTACCCCGGCCGCATCCCCTTCGGTGGCCCGGAAAAACATTTCTTCCAGCGATGCGTCTTCACTCACGTTGGCAAACGCCGCGCGGGCATCTTCCACCGGCCCAAAGAAAAGCCGCCGGCCATGGTGCAGGATCAGAAGATGGCTGCACAAATCCGACACCAGTGCCAGCAGATGCGAGCTGACGACCACCGCAGACCCCGCCGCCGCATGTTGCCGCACCGATTCCTTCATCGTTCGGATGCCATGCGGATCGAGGCCCGTCAACGGCTCATCAAACAAAATTGCCCGCGGCCGATGCAGATAGGCGCAGCAAATCGCCACCTTCTGCCGCATGCCCCGTGACAATTCCTGCGCCAGCGCATCACGCTTGGGTGTCAGCTCGAATTGTTTCAATAGCGCGACGGCATCGGCCTCAAAATCTTTCACTCGATACGCCGAAGCGATGAATTGCAGATGCTCCCAAACGGTCAGTGCATCAAACAGTTTCGGATCATCCGGCACATACGCCAGCAGACTTTTTGCCGCCACCGGCTCCGCAGCCACATCATGCCCCGCCACCAGCAGCCTGCCGCCCGTCGGCGGAATCACCCCGGCGATGGCACGCATGGTCGTCGTCTTCCCCGCCCCATTAGGCCCCAGCAGCCCCAGCACCTGCCCCGGCTGCACGTCAAAGCTCAATGCTTCAACCGCCACCGTGCCGCGATACGCTTTGTGAAAATCGATAACTTGGATCAAGCATTCTCCTGCCGCGATCATCACCGAAGGAATTTGGAAAGCAATTGCCGCCGTAACTTGCATTAAATGGATACCGGGGAATGCACCAACTCCAATGCAGCACCGGATGATAGTTCAAATCAAACCGAATATCCGTCGGCCGAACCAGCGGCTTGGCTATGCTGTGGGAAAGATCATCCAGTTAAAACGTCACATCCAGCACGCCCCGACCGAGCCGGCCGAAACCTTCTTTCCGCAACATCGCCGCCCGCTGGTCCGCCAAAAATTCCCTATTATTGCTATTGCCTATGCAGCATGTAGAATCTTTACTTTGCCGGTCCCGGTTATCGCGCGTTGCTATCTTGCGGAGGGATAGATGGGTGTCCAGCGAATACTTAGCCGATCGCGCCGTCGCACCTCGATTATCGCGGCCGCCATCGCAGCTTTGGGTGCTCGGCCAGCCGCTGCACAACTCGTCACCGCGGACCTTAGCGGCTCGATCGAAGCGAATTTTTCGTCCGGCACGGACGGCAGTGGCAACACTACCTATAGTTTTATTAACGCGTCCGCCACCCTCGACTTGAATGTTCCGACTATTCCAGTTGCCGCCGTGAATTCGGGTTATTGGAGCGACCCGCTCGTGTGGAATGGTGCTCCGATCCTACTGGTAAACGATGGCGTCACGATCTATGGGGTGTTCTCGGACGTCGTGGGCGCTGTACTCGATTTCCCAAACGAGGTTAATTCGCTCGTCAACTCCGGCCCGACCGAGCAATCGATTGGGATTCCCGGCTTCAGCCTTGAGTCGAGTCTCGGTCTCAACGCTTCTTTCGGCGCGTATGCAAACCTGACCTACGACGTGACTGTTCCCACAGGTATTCAGATCGTCATGGACCAGCCGACGGTCATCGTGCAAAGCCTGGCCATTCAACAGGGCGCTACCCTGACGGGCAACGGCGGATTCACCGTGCGAACCGATCTTTCGAACAAGGGCACACTCTACAACGTCGGCGGAACAATTCAGGGCAACTTCTTGAATATCACGTGTGGTTCGCAGGCTGCTTATGCCAACATCACCGCCCCACTGACTGTCCAAGGTAGCTTATTTAACACTGGGACGGTTTCTATTGAATCTGGCGCTTCGCTTAGCGTCGCGCAGCCCACCTCAAATAACGGAACTTTGATTCAATACGGTGGCGCCATCAACGTTCCGGGTGCACTGACAAATAATGCTTCTTTTCAATCATTTGGCGGGACGATTCCAAGTATCAACAATTCCACTAACGGAATTATTACGATCGTGAGCAACAACGCCAGCCCTGTGAGGATATGGGGAGGGACGCTGAACAACGGCGGGGCGATTAACTGGAGCGGCGGGCCGATCGAGGTGGACACCAGCGCGGTGATCAACAACCTGGCCGGCGGCGTGATCGACGCCACCGATGATCAGGCGATGTACTGGACCTACAACGGACAGCCGACGCTGAACAATGCGGGATTGTTCGAGAAGACCGGCGGCACCGGGACCACGACCCTTTCTAACATCATCTTCAACAACACCGGCACGATTGCAGTCCTCACGGGAACAATTGACTTGGGATCGAACGCAACACTCAACGATGGGACCTTGATTACTGGACCGGGGAGCATTAGTGGCAATTCGGTTGCATTAAACGGGAACGTTACCTTCCAGAACATCACCTTCACTGGCGGCAATTTGGGGGCCGGTGGCACAGGGGGCTATCGCCGGTATATGGAACTGGACAGGAGGCCTGTTGGACGGTGCGGTGACGACGATGGCTTCCGGATCGACGGTGAACATCGTGAGTAACAACGCCAGCCCTGTGAGGATCTGGGGCGGGACGCTGAACAACGGCGGGACGATTAACTGGAGCGGCGGGCCGATCGAGGTGGACACCAGCGCGGTGATCAACAACCTCACCGGCGGCGTGATCGACGCCACTGATGATCAGGCGATGTACTGGACCTACAACGGACAGCCGACGCTGAACAATGCGGGATTGTTCGAGAAGACCGGCGGCACCGGGACCACGACCCTTTCTAACATCATCTTCAACAACACCGGCATCGTTGAAGTCGACAGCGGAACATTGGAGTTTGGCGGTGGTGTCACACAGATTTCGGGAACAGTATTGACGGGGGGCACGTGGATTATCAAATGTGGCGGAGCCCTCGCCATTCCTGGCGCGACCATCTTGTCCAATCAAGGCAACGTCACTCTCGACGGGTTGGGATCCACCTTCCCAGCCATTGCGGGGCTTCAACAGAACAGCGGCAACTTCACGATCACAAACGGGCAGGCATTCCAGAGCACCGGAGCAATGGAAAATGACGGTAAGTTGCACGTTGGCCCGGGCAGCCTGCTAACCATTAACGGCCCCCTTAGCGGCACCGGCTCGCTATCGATCTGTGGCGGCACCGCGGGGGTACTCGCCAATTTTTCGCAAACAGAAGTGACCTTGAACAGAGAACCCATGCAATCCCGCAGCTGATCGGTGAAGATCAGCCGCGGTCCTCTACCAAAGGAGATTGCATGAGCTATACGACGATTCTCGCGATTGATCTGGGCAAGTTCAAGTCAGTTCTTTGCATCA